>JAEEGL012848861.1_pt1 | contig 16474 bp, 9 predicted proteins | sample 9134231 | NCBI WGS metagenome assembly JAEEGL01 (sample SAMN16246548, study PRJNA631951) | gut metagenome | biome: gut microbiome; feature: rumen; material: fiber-attached | host: Bos | place: Iran: Karaj | collected 2018-10
AGGAAGGATTGTGGACAATCTCCGTCGCTCCGGTAATGCCGTACTTGGTCAAATCAATGTCTGCCATGCTTTCTCTACCTCGCTTCTTAAATTATAAAATTTGAGTAAGAAAATCTTATATTAAAATTCTATCTCCTTTGGAAAAATCCTGCCTAGGCGAAGGATTTCTTTTCATTTTCTGAAAAAAACTCAAAGAAGCGAGCTGCGAAGCTCCTCACCCGTCTTCGGCGAAAGATAAGCAGGCGGAATGTCGAGAACGGTCTTCGCCCCCTTGCCGCCTTCGCCCGCAATCCGATAGGCCGCGCGGGCATAGGCGATAAGCACGCTCGCCGTGAACTCCGGATTCGAGTCGAGTTTCAAGCTGAATTCCACGACATGCTTATGCGCGCCGTTCTCCCCCGTCGCGCCCGAACGGATCACAAACCCGCCGTGCGCAAGTCCGCCATGTTTTTCGTTGAATTCCTTCTCGTCGATAAAATGAACCGTCGTATCGTAATCGGCGAAATAATTCGGCATGGTTTTGATTTCTTTTTCAATTCGCGCCTTATCTGCGCCTTCCTCTGCCACGACAAAACACTCGCGCGTATGCTTTTCACGCGTCGTAAGCGACGGATTTTTGCCGGAGCGCACGGCCTCCAGAGCCGCTTCGACCGGAACCGTGTACTGCTTCGCGTTCTTGACGCCGTCGATACGACGAATCGCATCGGAATGTCCCTGACTGACGCCGCGTCCCCAAAACGTATAATCTTTGCCGTTCGGCAAAATTGCGCTGGCATAGGCGCGATTCAGCGAAAAGAGTCCGGGATCCCAGCCCACGGAAATAATCGCGACTTTGCCGCCCTCTTTCGCCGATGCGTCCACCGCCGCGAAATGCTCCGGAATACGCGCATGCGTGTCGAAACTGTCAATGACGTTAAAGTCCTTCGCATACTTCGGCGTCTGCTCGGGAAGGTCGGTAGCACTTCCGCCGCAGAGAATCAAGACGTCGATCTTGTCTTTCCACGCCTCCATCTCGCCGACGGAAACGACAGGAACGCCCGCCTTGCGAATGGAAAGCGACGCGGGATTGCGCCGTGTAAAGACCGCCGCAAGCTCCATATCCTCGCACGCGTCCACTGCATACTCGACGCCGCGCCCAAGATTTCCATACCCCATAATGCCAATACGAATCGCCATGTTCTTCTCTCTCTTTCTATAATTACTTTCCTGTATTATTTACCCAAGGCCAGCTCCGCCTCGTGCGCCTGCATTCCTTTGATGCAGGATCCCATGATTTCGCCGAGGTCGAGGCCGAGGCGCTCGATTCCTTTTTGAATCAGCTCGCGGTCGCATTTCGCCGCAAACTTTTTGTCCTTAAACTTTTTCTTCAGACTCTTGACTTCCATCCCCGCCATGCCTTCCGGCCGCATCAGCGCGTAAGCGTGAACAATGCCAGTCAGCTCGTCGACGGCGAACAGGCTTTTTTCCATGTCGTTTTGCGGCTCCCGCTCGTCCGTGACGACGCCGTAACCGTGAGAAATAATTGCCGAAATATCTTCCTCGTCGACGCCCTCCGGCGCAAGAAGCTCCCGCACATGACGGCAATGCTCGTCCGGAAATTTCTCATAGTCGACGTCATGCAGCCAACCGATCGCTTCCCAATGCCCGACGTCTCCGCCAAACCGTTCCGCAAGCGCGCCCATCGCCGCGCTGACCGCCGCCGCGTGCGTAAACAGATGCGGCTCCGTCGTATGCTTTGCGAGAATCTCCTTCGCCTTTTCCAATGTCAGCTTTGCCAAACGAATTCCTCCTTCTCCTCTTTCCCCCATCACAAAAACGGCTCGCGACGTCTTCGACGCCCGCGAACCGTTTTTTGTTTCTTATGCCTGCTCTGTCGGCTGCTCAGCCACAACCGGCTCGGCCGTTTCCGGCGCGATCCCGTCTTCCGGCGCTGCTTCCCCTTCCGGTAAAGCTTCCGTTCCTTCTTCTGTTCCTTCCACGGGTACGGCCACCGCCGCATCCGGATCGACGACGCCAATGTTGCGATAACGTCCCATACCGGTTCCCGCAGGAATGAGCTTGCCGATGATGACATTTTCTTTCAGTCCGATCAGCGGGTCGACCTTGCCCTTGATGGCCGCGTCCGTCAGCACGCGCGTCGTCTCCTGGAAGGAGGCCGCCGACAAGAACGAATCCGTAGCCAACGACGCTTTCGTGATACCCAAAAGAATCGGCTTCGCGACCGCCGGCTCGCCGCCGTTTTCAATGACGCGAGCGTTGACCGCCTCGAAAGAATTGATGTCGATATATTCGCCGGGCAGGAAATGCGTATCGCCCGACTCCTCGATTTTGACCTTGTGCAGCATCTGACGCACCATGACCTCGATGTGCTTGTCGTTGATGCCGACGCCCTGCGACTTATAAACTTTCTGCACTTCGTAAACGAGGTAACGCTGCGTTTCCTTCAAGCCGCAGACACGGAGAATGTCGTGCGGATTGATGGAACCCTCGGTAATCTTGTCACCGAGCTTGATGTGCATGCCGTCCTGCGCGACCATACGCGCACCGTACGGCACGGCATATTCGCGCGCTTCGCCCTCTTCCGGCGTGATGATGACTTTCCGCATGCCGTTTTCGTCAAGGATCTGCGCCGTGCCTTCAACCTCGGAAATAATCGCGTGGTGCTTCGGCTTGCGCGCCTCGAAAAGTTCCTCGACGCGCGGAAGACCCTGTGTGATGTCGTCGCCCGCGACGCCGCCGGAATGGAACGTACGCATCGTAAGCTGCGTACCCGGCTCGCCGATAGACTGCGCCGCAATAATACCCACAGCTTCGCCGACGTCGACTTCCGACGCGTTCGCAAGGTCGCGGCCATAGCACTTGATGCAGACGCCGTACTGCGATTTGCAGGTCAATACGCTGCGAATCGACACTTTATCGCGAACCTTGCAGATTTTCTCCGCAAGTTCTTCGTCCACCGTCTGATTCAGAGAAGCGATTTTCTCGCCCGTCTTCGGATCGACAATGTCTTCCGCCAACACACGTCCGATAATACGCTCGGACAGCGGCTCAATAACGCCGTTGCCTTCCTTGATGGCCTCGACCTCGATACCGCGAACGTTGTTGTTGCGAACGCGAATTTCCCGCGCGTCGCTTTCGATCGCTTTTTTCACGTTCTCTTCGGAAATGGTCTCGTCCGCCCGAATCAGGACTTCGCCGTCTCCGGAAATCACGTCTTCTATGGCTTTCTTTCCGGCCACTTCATGGACGATGGACGCCAACACAGCCTTTCGTGTCTTCGCATCCCGCGAGCCGAGCGTCACCGTCTCGGATACCATCGCGTTGCTGATGACCGCTTCCGAGAACGCCAGAGAACCGCGAATCACAAGTTCCGGCACATGATGCTCGCCAATCGTCGCAAGCTCGGCGTCCGAAAGCACCGTATCCTGCACCAAAAGCAACTCGCCCGTCTCAGGATCAGAAATGGAAGCGCCAAGTACGCGTCCCATGAGCACATCGTGCAGGATCTCAATCGCTTCTTCCGAAGACGAGGCGAGACGCGCACGCTCACGCACGAGATCGATGCTCACAACATCGCAATCATCCTCGCGTACAATAACGTCTTGCGCGACGTCGACAAGACGACGCGTCAAATAACCGGAGTCCGCCGTACGAAGCGCCGTATCGGCAAGACCTTTGCGTGCGCCGTGCGAAGAAATGAAGTAATCGGAAACCGTAAGTCCTTCGCGGAAATTCGCCGTAATCGGCAGCGCGATAATCTTACCCGACGGGTCGGACATGAGTCCGCGCATACCGGCGAGCTGACGCATCTGCTGTGCGTTGCCTCGCGCGCCGGAGTCCGCCATCATGAATATCGGATTGAAGGAATCCATATTGTGCATCATGGCTTCGCCGACGTCGTTCGTCGTCTGCTGCCAAAGCGCGACAACCTTATTGTAGCGCTCTTCCTCAGTGATAAGACCGCGGCCGAACTGATGCTCAATCTTATTGACAGCCTGCGTCGTCGCGTCGATCATGTCCTGCTTCTCCGGCGGAACGATAACGTCGGAAATAGCGACTGTCATACCCGCGATGCAGGCGTAGTGATAACCGAGATTCTTTACATTATCGATGACGACGGCAGTCTTGCCCGCGCCGAAATGCTTGAAGCACTTCGCCACGAGACGCTCCAGCTCCTTCTTGTTCATACGGATGCCGTATTCCCACTCGCCCGTCTCTTTATTTTTCACATAATAACGAATTTCTTCCGGCAGAATCTCATTGAAGATCATGCGGCCAAGGGAGGTCTTGACAAGACCGTAGCCCTCGATGCGCGTCGTAATGGACGCCTGCAAATCCAATTCGTCATGCTGATGAGCCAGAAGCGCTTCCTCGATGCCCGTAACGAACATGCCCTCGCCCTTCGCACCCGGACGCAAGATCGTCAGGTAATAAGAGCCGAGCACCATGTCCTGTGTCGGAACGATAATCGGGTTGCCGTCTTTCGGCGCGAGAATATGATGCGCCGCCAACATAAGGATACGAGCCTCCGCCTGCGCTTCCGCAGAAAGCGGCAAATGAATCGCCATCTGGTCGCCGTCAAAGTCCGCGTTGTACGCGGTGCAAGCCAGCGGATGCAGCTTCAGCGCGCGGCCTTCCGTCAGCACCGGCTCGAACGCCTGAATACCGAGACGGTGAAGCGTCGGCGCACGGTTCAAAAGCACCGGATGCTCTTTGATGACATCCTCCAAGACATCCCAAACTTCCGGCTTTACGCGCTCGACGGCGCGCTTTGCAGCTTTGATATTATTCGCCGCGCCGTTGTTGACGAGTTTTTTCATGACGAAAGGCTTGAAAAGCTCCAGCGCCATTTCTTTCGGCAAGCCGCACTGATGCAGCTTGAGTTCCGGACCGACGACAATAACCGATCGGCCGGAATAGTCGACGCGCTTTCCGAGCAAGTTCTGACGGAAACGTCCCTGCTTACCCTTGAGCATATCGGAAAGAGACTTCAGCGGGCGGTTGCCCGGGCCAGTAACGGGACGACCGCGACGGCCGTTGTCGATCAGGGCGTCCACCGCTTCCTGAAGCATACGTTTCTCGTTGCGCACGATAATATCCGGCGCGTCGAGATCAAGAAGTCTTTTCAGACGATTATTTCGGTTGATGACGCGTCGATACAGGTCATTCAAATCGGACGTCGCAAAACGTCCGCCATCGAGCTGCACCATGGGGCGAAGCTCCGGCGGAATAACCGGCACCACGTCAAGAATCATCCACGACGGCTTGTTTCCGGACTTGCGGAACGCTTCGACGACCTCCAATCGGCGAATTGCGCGGATCTTTTTCTGTCCGCTGACGCCGGCAAGCTCAGCCCGAAGTTCTTCGTTCAAAGCTTCAAGATCCAGTTCCTCGAGAAGCTCTTTGACCGCTTCAGCGCCCATACCCACGCGGAAATTAGAGCCATACGTTTCGCAAGCCTCATGGTATTCGGCTTCCGTCATCAGCTGCTTTTTCTTGATCTCCTTGATGCCGCCATTGTCAAGAACGATATAAGACGCAAAATAGAGCACTTTTTCAAGCGCGCGCGGCGAAATATCGAGAATCAAGCCCATACGGCTCGGGATTCCCTTGAAATACCAGATATGAGAAACCGGCGCGGCCAGCTCAATATGGCCCATACGCTCGCGGCGAACCTTGGAACGCGTAACCTCGACGCCGCACCGATCGCAGATGATACCTTTATAACGAATTCGCTTGTACTTTCCGCAATGGCACTCCCAATCGCGCGTCGGGCCAAATATGCGCTCGCAGAAAAGGCCGTCGCGTTCCGGTTTCAAGGTACGATAATTGATTGTTTCCGGCTTCTTGACTTCGCCGTACGACCACTCACGGATTTTCTCCGGCGAAGCAAGGCCGATCCGCATCGAGTCAAAGTTATTTACATCCAACAAGGGGCTGCACTCCCTTCTTATTCGTCCGCATTATCGTTCGATTCGCCGTTCTGCTCCTCGTCGCCAAGCACGGCGATGATATTCTCGCCGTCCAATTCGGAGTCCTGGGCACCGTCATTTTCGTCGTAAGAGTCGTCCGCCTGCGCTCCCGTATCCGGCGTGACGCCTTTCGTCGGATCGACGCCGTTGACGTCAAGATCGAGCTCGCGAGCTGTCTCGTTGATGTCTTCTTCATCGTCCTGGATGACGATTTCCTGCGCGTCTTCCGACAGCACCTTGATGTCGAGACCGATACTCTGGAGTTCTTTGATGAGCACCTTGAACGATTCCGGCACGCCCGGCTCGGGAATATTCTCACCTTTGACAATGGCTTCGTAGGTCTTGACGCGCCCGACGACGTCGTCGGACTTGACCGTCAGGATTTCCTGCAACGTGTACGCTGCGCCATACGCCTCCAGCGCCCAGACTTCCATTTCGCCGAAGCGCTGTCCGCCGAACTGCGCCTTGCCGCCGAGCGGCTGCTGCGTAACGAGCGAGTACGGACCCGTCGAACGCGCATGAATCTTGTCGTCGACAAGATGATGCAGCTTCAGCATATACACGCAGCCGACCGTCACGCGATTTTCAAACGGCTCGCCCGTACGGCCGTCGTAAAGGATCGTCTTTCCGTCCTCGTCCAGCCCTGCCGCACGAATCGTATCGAAAACCTCCGACTCTTTCGCGCCGTCAAAGACCGGCGTGGCGATATGGATACCAGCGACGTCCGGTTTTGGCATTCCGTATTTATCGAAATCGTAGCCGATGGCTCGAAGCCGCTTCTCGACCGTCGGATCGCCCTCGCGAATCTGATTGCCGAGCTCACGGACCGCCATGCCAAGATGCGTTTCGAGAATCTGTCCGATATTCATACGCGACGGAACGCCCAGCGGATTCAACACGATATCGACCGGCGTGCCGTCCGGCAGGAATGGCATATCCTCCTGACGCATGATGCGGGAAACGACGCCTTTGTTGCCGTGACGGCCCGACATCTTGTCGCCGACCGAGATCTTGCGCTTCTGCGCGATATAAACACGAACAAGGCGGTTGATTCCCGGCGAAAGCTCGTCGTTGTTCTCACGGCTGAACACCTTGACGTCAACAATCTTACCCGCTTCGCCATGCGGCACGCGGAGCGAAGTATCGCGAACTTCACGCGCCTTCTCGCCGAAGATCGCCCGAAGCAGACGTTCCTCCGCCGTCAGCTCTGTCTCGCCTTTTGGCGTGACTTTGCCGACGAGGATATCGCCGGGACGAACTTCCGCGCCGATGCGGATAATACCCTCTTCGTCAAGATCGCGCAGCGCTTCTTCCGCGACGTTCGGAATATCCCGCGTAATCTCCTCGGGGCCGAGCTTCGTATCGCGCGCGTCGCATTCGTATTCTTCAATATGAATGGAAGTATAAAGATCGCGCTTCACGAGATTTTCGCTTAAAAGCACGGCATCCTCGTAGTTGTAACCTTCCCAAGGCATATAGGCAACGATGATGTTGTATCCGAGCGCCAACTCGCCGTGATCGGTGGCCGGCCCGTCGGCAATCGGCTGCCGCTCCTGCACCTTGTCGCCCTCATAGACGATAGGTACCTGATTGATGCAGGTTCCCTGATTCGAGCGCAGATACTTCTGGAGCCTGTACGAATCCAACTCTCCGTCTTCCGCGCGAACGTCGATCCTGTCTGCGGAAACATATTCAACCGTGCCTGCTCTGCGGGCGAGGACCATGACGCCAGAGTCGCAGGCCGCCTTGTACTCCATGCCCGTTCCGACCAGCGGCGCCTGCGTCTTCAAGAGCGGCACTGCCTGCCGCTGCATGTTCGCACCCATCAAAGCACGGTTCGCATCATCATTTTCAAGGAACGGAATCATCGCCGTCGCGATGGAAACGACCTGCTTCGGCGACACGTCCATATAATCGACGCGGTCGCGCCGCGCGAGAACGGTCTCTTCATGATGACGCGCCGTGACGCGTTCATTCTTGAACCAGTTATTTTCATCGAGCGGCTCATTCGCCTGCGCGATGGTGATGTTGTCTTCCTCATCCGCCGTCAGATAGCGCACTTCGTCCGTCACGCATTTGTTTGCCTTGTCGACTTTGCGGTACGGCGTCTCCATGAAACCGAACTGATTGATACGTGCGTAGTTGGACAGGGAGCCGATCAGTCCGATGTTCGGACCTTCCGGCGTCTCAATCGGGCACATACGCCCGTAATGGGAATTGTGCACGTCTCGAACCTCGAAACCAGCGCGCTCACGCGACAAGCCGCCCGGACCGAGCGCCGACAAACGACGTTTATGCGTAAGCTCGGACAGCGGATTGTGCTGATCCATGAACTGCGAGAGCTGAGACGAACCGAAAAACTCTTTGATAGCGGCGACCACAGGGCGAATATTGATCAGCGCCTGCGGCGTGATCACATCGACGTCCTGAATCGTCATACGCTCGCGCACAACGCGCTCCATACGGGAAAGACCAATGCGGAACTGATTCTGCAAAAGTTCTCCGACCGAGCGCACGCGGCGATTGCCCAAATGGTCGATATCGTCCGTCGAGCCGATACCATCCACGAGATTCAAAAGGTAATTAATGGACGCCATAATATCGCCGCGAGTAATCGTCCGATAATGATATTCGAGCGTCGGCGAGCAAAGCATCTTGATACGCGGCCTGTCCTCAAGCCCGGAACGGATATAAAGCGCGACGTCCCCGTCTTCACCAAAGATCGCGCTTTCACGTTCCGCGCTCACCGCCTCGAGCATCGACTCATCGACGACGACGTCCGCGGGAACGACGACTTCTCCCGTCTCATGGTCGACCAACGGCTCTGCAAGCACATGTCCGAGCAAACGCCGCTTCCAACCAAGCTTTTTCGTCAGCTTGTAACGTCCGACCGTCGCGAGATCGTAGCGCTTCGGATCGAAGAACAGCGACCGCAAAAGCTGCTGCGCGTTGTCCACCGTCGCGAGTTCGCCGGGACGCAGTCTGCGATAAATCTCACGCAGCGCGTCTTCTTTCGTCGGCTCTTTTTCCTTTTCACGATCCACTTCGCGTTCCAGCGTCGAACGAATCAGCGGGTGATTATCAAAAAGTTCCAGTATCTCTTCATCCGTCGAGTAACCGAGCGCGCGGACAAGAACCGTCACGGGCAATTTGCGCGTGCGGTCAATGCGCACGGACAAAACGTCGCTGACGTCAGTCTCCAGCTCAATCCAAGCACCGCGGTTCGGAATCACCGTAGCCGCATACAACTTTTTACCGGACGGATCAATCGTTTCATTATAATAGGCGCCGGGCGAACGAACGAGCTGGCTGACAATGACGCGCTCCGCACCGTTGATGATAAACGTGCCCGTATCGGTCATCAGCGGGAAATCGCCCATAAAGACTTCCTGCTCCTTGATCTCACCCGTCTCCTTGTTGGCCAAGCGAACAACGACACGAAGCGGCGCGGCATAAGTCACGTCGCGCTCTTTACATTCTTCAAGTTCATATTTAGGTTGTCCGAGGGAAAAATCCTCAAACGAAAGCACGAGATTTTCCGTAAAATCCTGAATCGGAGAAATATCGCGGAATATTTCACGCATCCCTTCCTGCATGAACCATTTGTAGGAATTGCGCTGAATGTCAAGAAGATGCGGCATCTCCATGACTTCTTTGATTTTGGCGTAGCTGTACCTGGTTCTTTTGCCCACCGACACAGGATTAAACATGAAACCTTTCACTCCTTATATTTGAGGTCGACAACACAAAGAGAAGCGTGCAAAACAGAAAAGGAGACACCGAAATAACCTTCGATCAAGTGTTTAAATCGAAGATTATCATCGCTGCAGTTTCGCGAATCGACGCAATAATGATATCGCGGCAATCCGCATGAAACACGAAAAGACAAGGCCTTTTTCCCGTTCAAAACCTTGCCTGTCAGTGTTTCCCTATTCCATTCTGTACGTTATCGTTCATATTCCATTGACCCACGCGATCATTTTTCGGATGGCAGGAAATATATACTTCACTTTCTGCAATTTTATATACTACCATATACAAAATTTCATGTCAATAAAACAATTAGAAATTCTGCGAGTTTCGCTCAAGGATATTCTATAATGTAGATTTCCAGTTCTTGACGGCCGAACTCGATCGCCTCTTCATGGGTGTCAAAAGCGACGTCGATGATATTGCCGACAATTGCGCCGCCCGTATCCTCAGCGATAGCCTCGCCATATCCGGGAATATATACGCGGGTTCCGATGGGAATAAAGGAGGGATCAACCGCGATAACGCCGTGACGCACAGGCGTCCCGCTGGCAGTGTACGGACCGTTGCCCGGGTCGTAGGCGCTGTAAGCAGTCGCGGAAACGTAGATAGCCCTTCCTTCCTGCATCGCTTTTTCAAGAACTTCCTTATCGTGAGCCGCCTTTTTCTTCGCGGCCTCACGCTCCGCCTTTTCCCTGGCTTCCGTTTCTTTTGCCGCTTCCGGCGCTTTTTTCAAGTCTTTCCGTTTCAGCTCTCTTTGCGTGATCGGTCCGCAAATACCGTCCACTTCAAGATTGCGGTCACGCTGAAAGCGACGCACCGCCGCCGCCGTTTCTTTATCGAAAACGCCGCTCGGCTTTCCTTTCAAATACTCCAGATCGATGAGCGTTTGCTGCATCGCTCGCACCGCTTCGCCTCGGGAGCCTTCCCGAAGCAACGCCGCCGCAGCAAAAGCCGTCTGTCCGACAAAAAAAACAATGAGGAATGCCGCCGTCAATAAAGAAACGCTTCGCTTCATCTCGTTTCCTCCTTTAATTTGCGGAGATGCCGATTATCTATTATCGTTTTGCAAAAGCAAGCACTTCGTCCCGCATGGCTGCTTTGTCGCAATTCGTATCATGAATCGCCTGCGCGTCTCTCATCGAAGCGAGTCCCTTCGGCGCGGTTGTTCCGCTCTTCGATTCCAGACGTTCCAACAATACGAACGGATCGCCTGTCGCATCTTCGCCCAGCGCCTCCAGCACGCTGCCGCTGAATTTATACGGACTCGCAGTGGAAACGACGACCATCGGTCGTTCGTCGTGCGTTCGCCGACGATATTCATTGGCGACCGTCCATGCCACCGCCGTATGCGTGTCGAGTACGTAATGCTCAGCCTCGTAGACCTCACGAATCGTCGCTTTCGTCTTCTCGTCGTCGGCCCAACCCGCCCAGAAATAATTCTGGAATCGCTGAATCATCCCAACGCCGGCGTCGTAGCGACCCTCTGTCGCAAGCGCCTCCATCCAGCCCCGCACGCCGCTGGGATCGCCGGTCATGTGGTAAAGCATCCGCTCCACGTTGCTCGAAACGAGGATGTCCATCGACGGCGAGATCGTCTTGTAAAAGTCGCGATTCTTGTCGTAATAGCCCGTCTGTAAAAAATCCGTCAACACATTGTTCTGGTTCGACGCACAAACGAGCTTCCCGACAGGCAAACCCATCTGCCGCGCGTAAAAGCCCGCGAGGATATTGCCGAAATTTCCCGTCGGCACCGTGAAATTGAGCGGATCGCCGTTTTTGATGGTTCCCGCTTTCACGAGGTCGGCATAAGCGCTGAAATAATAGACAATCTGCGGTACGAGCCGTCCCCAGTTGATCGAGTTCGCCGAAGAAAGGCGCACGCCCGCCTCGGCGAGCTTCTTGGCAAAAGCCTCATCGCCGAAAATCTCCTTGACGCCGCCCTGCGCGTCGTCAAAGTTCCCCTTGACCGCGACCACGGAAACGTTCTTGCCCGCCTGCGTCGCCATCTGAAGACGCTGCATATCGCTGACGCCGCCGTCGGGATAAAACACCATGATCTTCGTCTGCGGTACATCTGCAAATCCGGCCAGCGCAGCTTTTCCCGTATCGCCGGACGTGGCAACGAGAATCAGCGTTTCCTTCGTCTCCCCCGTCTTTTTCAACGCTTCCGACAACAGTCGCGGCAAAAGCTGGAGCGCCATATCCTTGAACGCGCTGGTTGGACCGTGCCAAAGCTCCAATACGGAAAGATCCCCGACGCTCTTGACCGGCGCGACCGCCGCGTCGTCAAATTTTCCGCCGCCGTATGCGCTCTCCACACAGCGGGCAATTTCCTCATCTGTATAATCCGTCAAAAACAATCCGAGTATTTTTTTCGCGCGATCCGCATAGGAAAGCTCCGTCAGCGACTGCACAAATTCCGCGTCCGCCTTCGGGATCTCCGTCGGTACAAAAAGGCCGCCGTCACCGGCGATACCTTGCAGGACGGCTTGCGCAGCTTCTACCGCCTCCGCTTTCCCCCGCGTGCTCACATACTTCATTTCCATCTTCCTTCCTCAATAAAAAATCTGATGCAAAATTGCCGCGACGGTTTCCCCCCGCTTTGCGAATATGTTACAATACAATCAATCGTGACGATTCAGCTTCGCCACGGTCGCGCTCGCCGCACGAATCAGGTCGGCAGGCGCAAGCACGATCTGCTCGCCGCGCTTTCCCGCACTGACCGAGATTGTCGATTGTTTTTCGGCACTGACGTCGATATAGACGGGATACGCTTTTTTCGCACCCAGCGGCGAACAACCGCCGCGCACATAACCCGTCAATCCCAACACTTCGTTCAGATGCACCATCTCGACGCGCTTGTTGCCGGAAACTGCCGCGAGCTCCTTTAGGTCCAGCTCGCCGTCGCCGGGAATACAGGCCATCAGCACGCCGCTTTTATCCCCGCGCACGACCAGCGTCTTGAACACCTTCTCAATCGGCATGCCGACCATTTCCGCCACATGCGTCGCGCTCAGGTCGTCCAAATCGACGGGGTACTCTTTCAATTCGTATGAAATGCCGAGCCCGTCGAGAATACGCGCCGCGTTCGTCTTCGCGCCGTTTTTCTTTTTCCCCATCAAACGCACTCTTTTCCCGTGATGATTAAACCATGGCTCCTGCCATAAGTGATATTATAACACAGTCTATTAAACCATGAAAGAAGGCTTTTTCATGCTCCAGATCGCTCTTGTTCAAATGCGCGTCATTCCCGGCTTTCCGGACCGCAACACGGAAACGATGCTTCAATACATCGCCGAGGCGCGCGAACGAAACGCCGATCTCGTCATTTTTCCCGAGATGGCGATTCCCGGCTATCTTCTAGGAGACACATGGGAGCAGCCGTCTTTTCTGGAAGACTGCGTATCCTGCGGCGAAGAGATTGTCGCCGCGTCGCGCGGAATCACGGTCATGTTCGGCAACGTCGCCGTCGACTGGACGAAAAAAAACAACGACGGCCGCGTCCGAAAATACAACGCATTTTTCACAGCGCAGGACGGGCGCTTGATCTCGCCCGAAGATATGCCATACCCGTTCGCCATAAAGACCTTGATGCCGAATTATCGAGAGTTCGATGACACGCGGCATTTCTTCAGCCTGCAAAAGCTTGCTCGTGAGCTCGGCGTCACGCCCGAATCCATGATTGCGCCCGTGCGTTTTACCGTGCGCGGCCAGTCGTACGCCGTCGGCTGCCTGCTCTGCGAAGACGGCTGGAGCGACGATTATGAGCTTTCTCCCATGGAAATCCTTTGCAAAAAAACGCAGCCGGATTTTTTCGTCAACATCTCATCTTCACCCTATACTCTCGGCAAAAACGCAAAACGCCACCGCGTTTTCAGCCGCCTCGCCAAAGGCGCGGGCGTGCCGCTTCTCTATGTAAACAACGTCGGCGTGCAAAACAACGGCAAGACCGTTTACACCTTCGACGGCGCCAACGCCGCCTACGACGCGGAGGGCACTCTGCGCGCAGCGGGCGTTCCCTACGCGCAAAAGCTGCAGATCTTCAAACTCGAAACGCTCCATGACCAAAAGCCCGTTGCGCCGCCCGAGGAATCCGAAACCGCACACATTTTCCGCGCGCTTTCTTACGGCGTCCGCCTGTTCCTTGAATCCATCCGCATGAACCGCGTCGTTATCGGCGTCTCCGGCGGCATCGACTCCGCAGTCACCGCCGCATTGTACGCACGTGTGCTTCCCCCGGAAGACCTCTTGCTCGTCAACATGCCGAGCGTTCACAATTCCGAAACTACAAAAAGCCTCGCCCAACAGCTCGCCGAAAATCTCGGCTGCCGCTACGCGGTCGTTTCCATTCAGCCGTCGGTAGACCTCACGATCCGGCAGTTGGAAACCGTACCCGTCAAAAACTATTTCGACGACACCATCAGCCAGTTTCGCGTCTCGTCCTTCGCCGCCGAAAACATCCAGGCGCGCGACCGCTCTGCCCGCGTCCTTGCCGCCCTTGCCGCTACTTTTGGCGGCGGCTTTACCTGCAATGCAAACAAAGCGGAAACCACCGTCGGCTACTCGACGCTTTACGGCGACCAAAGCGGATTCCTTGCCGCCCTTGCCGATCTCTGGAAATATCAGGTCTACGACCTCGCCCGCTATTTAAATGAAGAAATCTACAAACGCGAAGTCATTCCGCAAGCGACCATCGATATCGTGCCGAGCGCCGAGCTTTCCGAGCAGCAGGACGTGGATAAAGGGCAGGGCGACCCGCTCGTCTATCCCTATCACGACTACCTCTTCCGCGCCTTCGTCGAACGCTGGCAAAAGGCGACGCCGCAGGACATTCTCGCTTGGTACGCCGCCGGAACACTGGAAAAGAATATCGGCTGTGCGGAGGGACTTGTCGCCAAACTTTTCCCGACGCCGAAAACCTTTATCGACGACCTCGAGCGCTGGTGGAACCAATTCTCCGGCCTCGCCGTCGCAAAGCGCATCCAAGCGCCGCCGATCCTTGCCGTCAGCCGCCGCGCATTTGGCTTCGACCATCGCGAGGCGCAGAACGGCCCGTACTACACGAGAAAATACAAAGCGCTGAAAGCGAAACTATTAGGAGAGTAAGAGGAACGAATGGATATTGCAACGCTTTCTTATTTTCTGCTCGCGTCCGTACTGCTGACGCTGGCGCCGGGACCGGACGTCATGTACCTTTTGGCGAAAAGCCTCGCCGACGGCGCGCGGTGCGGCGTCGCACTGGCGGGCGGCCTTGCCAGCGGAGTCGTCGTTCACACAACGCTGGTCATTCTCGGCGTCGCCGCACTGATCCAGAGCTCTCCCCTCGCGCTATCCGTACTCAAATACGGCGGCGCGCTTTACCTTATTTATCTCGCATGGGGCGCTTTCCATGACAATAGCGAGCTTCGCCTTGCAAGCGCCGGCCCGTCCGAGCGTCTCCCTGCCCTTTATCGGCGCGGCGTCTTGATGAACGTGCTGAATCCGAAAGTCCTCTTGTTTTTCCTCACATTCCTGCCGCAATTCGTCTCCGCCGACGCGGAAAACGTCGGTTGGCAAATCGCTTTGCTCGGCCTCCTGTTCAGCGCGCAGGCATTCCTGGTCTTCTCCTTCATCGCTCTCTGCGCCGCCCGCTTGCGCCGTGTCCTGGTCCGACAAAAAGGCGTCGGCCGTATCCTCAATATCGTGCAGGGCGTCGTCCTGCTCCTCATCGCCGCATTACTGCTGTTTTGATACGAACTGCAAAACACCCCGACACAGCCAAGCCGTGTCGGGGTGTTCATTATTATTCATATACGCTTTATGCCAATACTTTCATCGTCGGGAACAGCAGTACGTCGCGGATCGAAGGACTGTCCGTCAAGAGCATGACGAGCCGGTCGACGCCGATGCCGAGGCCGCCCGTCGGCGGCAGGCCGAATTCCAGCGCCGTGACGAAATCCTCATCCATCATGTGAGCCTCGTCGTCGCCCGCTTCCCTCTGTTTCATCTGCTCGACGAAACGCTCGCGCTGATCGATGGGATCGTTCAGCTCGGTGAAGCCGTTGGCAAGCTCCCGCCCATAGATGAAGAACTCAAAACGGTCGGTGATCATCGGATTTTCCGGATTGCGCTTCGCCAGCGGCGAAATCTCGGTTGGATGTCCGGTGATAAACGTCGGCTGCATAAGCGACGCTTCGACCTTTTCCTCAAAGGCCGCGTTCAATATACCGCCAATGCCGTGACGCTGCTCGTAGGGCACGCCGCTCTCGTCCGCCATGGCCCGGGCCTCGGCTACGTCTTTCGCCGCGAGGAAGTCCTTGCCGGTCGCTTCCTTTACCGCATCGTTCATACTGATACGGCGCACATTTGCCAGGTCGATTTCGACGCCCTGATACATAAACTTCTCCGTGCCAAGCACCGTTTTTGCCGCCTCACGGACGATGCCCTCGGTGATGTCCATCAAATCGCGATAGTCGGCATAAGCCTGATATATTTCAATCGAAGTAAATTCCGGATTGTGCCGGACGTCGATGCCCTCGTTGCGGAACACGCGGCCCAACTCATAGACGCGCTCCATGCCGCCGACGACAAGACGCTTCAGTGAAAGCTCCGTGGCGATACGAAGATACATATCCATATCCAGCGCGTTGTGATGGGTGATGAACGGACGCGCCGCCGCGCCGCCGGCAATCGTTGAAAGCACCGGCGTTTCCACCTCGAGGAAGTCCCGCTCGTCCAGATAGCGGCGAATCGCCCGAATGATGTTCGTG
>JAEEGL014153255.1_pt1 | contig 16473 bp, 13 predicted proteins | sample 9134231 | NCBI WGS metagenome assembly JAEEGL01 (sample SAMN16246548, study PRJNA631951) | gut metagenome | biome: gut microbiome; feature: rumen; material: fiber-attached | host: Bos | place: Iran: Karaj | collected 2018-10
CGGGAATGATCTCCCTGAGATCCGACTGTGTCCCGTCGATCCTCTTGACCGCATCAAGCACATACCCGTCATCACCGATGAGCACGAGATTGCTGTATCTGCCCATCATTTCGGCAGATACGACAGGATAGATCTTTTCACCCATATCATTCAGGGCTTCGAAGCGGAACAGCATGACTCTGTCGCCTTCCACTGTTTCCACTCCGGTTATCCTTGCACCAAGAAGATATTTTCTCAGAAGCATACAGAATGCCGGCGGCACTGCAGGATAATCAAACTCTTCTGATGTGATATGCGCCCTCGCAGTCCCTGATCTGGCAGACAGGAAAAGCATTCTTCTGCTCTCCCTTGTGCGCACACTGAAAACAGCTTCATCTCGTGACGGCATATATATTTTGTCGACTCTTGCCCCTTTCAGGGACAGATCGAGTTCGTCCGCAGCCACACGGACCATTGCAGCATCCAGTGCCATAATGCTAAAACCTCAAACCATTAAATTCATCCGGACACATTATGCCCGGCTGTTTTCAGCGCGGAATCGATTCGTGAAAGCAGTTCTTCTGCTTCGATCCTCGCAGGATCATTTTTATCTCTGATACCTTCCGCCACAGCGCTCATTCTTCTTTGAAGGACCTCTGCGTACTTTCTTCCGTCTTCAGAGAGAACATCTATCCCCCCGAGCCATTTCTCTGCTATATCCGGTTCTCTGATAACTCCGTCATAGCAACAGCAGATGACCGTGTATGAATGCCCTTTATCAAACACAGCCCTCTCGGAGATCACGGAAAAACCTTCCTTTGCGAGGAACGTTCTAACCCTTTCGTGCTTGGATGAAGGAACCAGCACCAGCCGCTTACCCGTATCATACAGCCATGGCGCATCTCTGATTATCTTTTCCGTGACATCATCACCGACCCCTGCTATGACTACGTCCGTGATCCTGTCTCCCGGGAGTCCCTGAACACCGTCAGTGAGCACGCATTCGCTCCTACGGTCATAATTCCGTGATGAAAGAAGCGCAGCCGCCTTTTCAAGCGGCTGCTCTCTGATATCAGTTGCGAAAACATAAGCAGCCTTTCCGCTGTCAAGCAGATAAGCCGCAAGTTTTCCATGGTCGCATCCGACATCTGCTACTACAGAGCCGTCTCTGACAAATTCTGCTGCAGCCTGAAGCCGTCGCGACAGCCTGACGGATGATTCCATCACGCCGTGCGTGAGAAGAACTCATTGAGTCTGTTCACCAGCTCATCTGCATCGATCCCGTGGACTGCACAGGCCTGCTCGACTGATTCTCCTGCAGATGCAGGGCACCCTACGCAGAACATTCCCATCTGGAAAAAGCACTCCGCAGCCATCGTATCCTTTGCAAGAATATCACTGATGATCATATCTTTAGTTACATTAAACATCATAATTCCTCCGACAAAATGTTTTTTACCAGTGAGATTTTATCACACTTATTGTCAAAATGGAATGATACGAAAAAGAAGGACCGCATCATCATTGATACGATCCTTTGCTTTTCAGGAACACTCCGTGCGGGAAGCGGCAGTTGCCTTTCCGCCGCACGCTATTGCTTGATATTCCTTCAGTTGGCTTCCTTCATCTTCGCGAAGCACTCACTGCAGTAAACAGGGCGGTCCTCACGGGGTTTGAAAGGAACTTTGCAGGGCTTGCCGCAGGAAGCGCAGACAGCGTCGAACATCTCGCGGGTAGCTCTGTTGGCCTGCTTGCGGGCGTCACGGCACTCTTTGCAGCGCTGAGGCTCATTCTCAAAGCCGCGGGAAGCATAGAACTCCTGCTCACCGGCGGTGAAAACGAATTCCTTACCACATTCTTTGCACACCAGGGTCTTGTCTTCGTACATTTGCTTTTCTCCTCTTAAAACGGATAATTGATCTAAGCCCCCGGGCGGTGCGGCCGCCACCTTTGTTCATTGGACAACGCTCTACCATTATTAAGCTACTAAGGGCATATATATTAAACAGAATCCTGTTTATTCCTGTCTGAGTTTTTTTCTTGCACGCTGAATTGCATTGCTGACAGCTTTTGCAGTAGTATTCTTTTTCTCGGCGATCTCGGCATACCTGTAACCGCTTGAATACATCAGAAGTACTTCCCGCTCAAAATCGGACAGCACAGTGTCCATCTTCTTTCTGACGCGCACGAACTCTTCTCTTGCTATAGCCGTCTCTTCCGGTGACCCTTCAGCGACCGTGACTGCAGGATCATCTTCGTACGAAAGCGGCAGCGATTCATTCAGCAGCCGGTTTTTTCCGTTCGACGATATTCTGACTGCATCTGCCAGCCTGTTGTTTATACATGTTATGGCATATGTCGAGAACACCGCTCCCCTGCTGCTGTCAAACGACTCAATCGCCGAGAACAGCGCTACAAAAGCCTCCTGTCTGAGATCATCTTTGTCAAGCCCCGGGAGATTGAGACCGGATATCTTCTGCTCAATATAGGGCATCATCGAGTTCACGACGGATGCTAGTCTTTTATTGCTTTCGTTCTTATTACTGGACATGCAAACATAAATAAAGGTCTTACGGTAACATTAATTATAGCATTACAAACATAGTTGTCAACAAATATTGTTTATTTTATGGACACTTTGTCATATAGTGTTGATTTTTTCTTCTGATATATCACTGTTTCGCCAAAACTAAAAGCTATCAATAAACAAAAGTGCGGCGTATGATCAGATACGCCGCACTTTTATATCACTTTGTTCTTAACAGATACCGTGTCTATTGTTCAGTTTTCCTTCTTCTCGCCGATGGAAAGCAGCAGGTTGAGAAGGATTCCGCAGATAGCTGCGCCTGCAATGCAGGGGATACCGCCGGCAAATCCGGGGAACGGGATGTTTCCGCCGAAATAGTACTGGCCACCGAGTCCCACTACCATGATCGTGGCGATAACTGCAATATTCTTGGAGGAGAACATATCGCACTGCTTGTCGATCATGATGGCGATGCCCTGAGCTGCGATCGCGCCGAACAGGTATATCTCAAGTCCGCCGATTACTGCGGTCGGGATACCGTAGATAGCTGTGATAAGAGGAGTGAAGCAGGAAACTATCATCGCTACAATGGAAGCCACGACAAGGACGGATGTCGAGAATACTTTTGTGATAGCCATCGTTGAGATGTTTTCACCGTAGTTTGTTCCGGCAGGTCCGCCGATAACACCTGCGATCATATCGCAGAGGCCGTCACCGACAAGGTTTCTGTCAAGCAGCTTGACGAAATCTGTCTTGGGCTTGCCCTTCTGCTCAGCAAGGTTGTTCACATAGACATCGAGCTGATACATATGCGCGGTGGATTCCGGAATAGTGGCGATAGCTACAGGCATGATCGCCAGCAAAGCTTCCAGAGAAGCCTTGGGGAGCGAGAATGCCGGGAGAGCAAAGAATGAACCGTCACCGAGTTTCCAGGTCGATGCAGCTACAACTTCAGAGACGGTCATAACGTCAAAGAGGTTGCTCTCGGGAGTTGAACCGCCTGCAACATAAACGATGAATGCTACGATGCATCCGACGCCTGCGCCGAGAAGCAGCGGCAGCTGTCCGAGGAAGCCTTTAAGATAGCGAGAGAACAGAATCGTTGAGATCAGTGTTGAAAGGGAAACGAGCAGGATTCCGCCCATACCGCCCTGCCATGTGGCAGAACCGGCATACGCGTCGCCGAGAGCATTTCCGGCCAGTGTGAGGCCGATGATCATGGCAACAGGACCGGTGATGGTGGGGGGAAGGATCGTCTCAACTGCCTTGGGTCCGCTGACTTTGATAAGCAGTCCGGCGGCGATGGATACGAGGCCGCTCATGACGATTCCGAACTGTGCATACTGTACTGCCTCTGTCGGAAGAACAGCGCTTGTTCCCGCCTTCCAGGCTTCAAGCTGAGCAGCTGCTTCGGGGGAGAGTTTCTCCATTATGGACTGGCTGGTCACGAGACCTGCAACAGCAGTCAGATAAGAGAAGCTGGAGCCGTAATAGAGGGGGATCTTTCCTTCTGTGATGAATACGAAGCAGAGTGTCGCAAGTCCGCTGGCGAAGATCGTCGTAGAGACCTGGAACCCCGTGATGAGTGCAACAGTTACTGTTGCGGGGAACATGACCACGACCTGCTGGAGAGCATAGAGGAAAAGCTTCCAGGCAGTCGGGCGCTCGTTAGGCAGATAGCCCAACACTTTTTCTTGCTGATTCATGTGGAATCCCTTTCTTTTTTGTATAATTCCTATTCCCTCTCACCCAGCTTGACGCAGTATTCACCGTCCGATTCCGGAAGACAGACACTGATGATCTCGCTTCTGGCTGTGGGAACATTCTTACCTATATAATCCGGTCTTATGGGAAGCTCTCTGTGGCCTCTGTCTATAAGAGCAAAAAACTGGATCCGTGCGGGACGTCCTTTTCTTATGACCGCTTCCATTGCGGCTCTGGCGCTTCTTCCGGTATAGATCACATCGTCACACAGGATGACCGTTTTGCCTTCGACAGGAAACGGTATTTCCGGAAGATCCTCGTTCTCAGTTACATCGACCCGAGAGAGATCGTCTCTGAATTTGGTGATATCAAGAGAGCTTACGGCCGGCCGGACGCCAATGATCTTCTCGATATTATCAGCCAGTCTCTCAGCGAGAAAGGCACCTCTTGTCTTGATGCCGAGAAGGCAGATCTCGTCAGGGTCATCAGTATTCTTCTCAAGGATCTGATGAGATATCCTGATAAGCGCTCTGTCAACCGAGGTCCCATCCATAAGAATGGTTTTCTCTTTTATCGGCATAAAAAAACCTCCACTCATCGCTGAGAAGGAGGTAAATTGCATATTCACAATCAACGCACCTTTTCAGCGTCCCGCGCTGAATTAAAGAAGCATTTGAAGACCGTTTCTTTCAATGAAAAGTTTATCAAAGCAAGGCGTTTCAGTCAATCGTAAAAGGGACAGGATTACTGCTCAATTACAGGTTTCTTTCGTGTAAAATAACGGAATCCTGCCTCATCATTCCTCTGTATTGCGGATCAGGCTGTCTTCAGGTTCAGCTCTGTTGTTACCTGAACTGCAGGAAGACGATGTCATCACGACCAGCACGGTCATCAATAATGCAATTATCCTTTTTACCATCAGCCTTTTTCCTCTTTGACCAGTATATTCAGTGCTTCAGGATATACTTAGACTGAAGCAGTAAAATCAGGAAAAAACCTCTTTTGTCCATCAGACAAAAGAGGTTTTCATATGGCGGAGAAGGAGGGATTTGAACCCTCGCGCCGGTTTCCCGACCTACACCCTTAGCAGGGGCGCCTCTTCGGCCAGCTTGAGTACTTCTCCACGTGCCAAAGTTTCATTATAAAACTGTAAGAGAGATTATATCCCAGCAGATATCGTTTGTCAAACCGGAGCGGCATCTCTAAATGACATGCCGCTCCGATATGCTTTGGGGAATTACGCTTATTCTTCTATCTCGCCCCTGTCTTTCAGATCACTGATCATTCCGGCATAGAATTCTTCATCTATCTTATATTTCTTCAGATAGATCACAAATCCTGCCACGATACAGATCACCGGGATCAGAAGCATCGCGATCTTGATCGTAGTCACTCCGGAAGCTGATATCGCTTCAGCTGCTACATCGCTGTCCCTGGTCTTGATGCCTGCCAGAATGACAGAAACGCTGATGACTCCGGTGGAAAGAGCTCCCCCTATCTTGTTGATCAGAGGCTGTATTGAGAATGTAACAGACTCATGTCTTCTGCCGAGCTTCCACTGCCCGTATTCTATCGTATCAGCAAGGAACATCAGCATAAGCAACTGGATAAACGCCTGCGCCACAAAGATAAGAACTGCAGCAACGCCGATCAGGACAAGCGACACTTCAGCAAACGCGAACAGTACATATCCGGCAATAATGAGGACCGTAGAGAAGGAATACAGCTGTTTTCTGTTGAATTTCTTTGAAAATGCAGGAAACACTATCAGTGCCCCCAGCTGAGCGATCCCGCACACGCCCGCAAGTACCGGGTACATGTTTATGTCTCCGTATACATACTGCATATAATACGTCGCAAATCCTGTCGTGATGCAGTAACCGACCATAAACAGTGCCATCGCAAGAGCTGTCCACATCAGCTGGTCATTCTGTGTAAGGGCTTTCCACATATCCTTCAGAGTAGTCTCTTCCCCTTCGTCCTTGGCCAGTCTCTTCTCTTTTACGCCGAAAAGAGGGAAACACAGGAACAGGAGATACATGACACACATGACGACAGCTACCCAGAACCAGCTTTGTCTCGTGTTTCCGAAGGCGCTGGTGATCGGCTGCCAGCCTACCATTATGATATACATACCTATGTTTGCGCATATGCGTGCAAACGCACCTATGCTCTCACGTTCCTTCTGGTCAGTAGTCATTGCGGGCATCAGAGTCCAGTATCCGATATCGTTGATCCCGTACGAGATATCCCACAGGAAATACGCCACCGCGAAAATGATGACATATGTCGTTCCGCTGCCGATCTCACTGAACAGGACCAGATAGAAGATCACACTGACCAGTCCTCCTCCGAGGATAGCAGGCTTGAATTTACCCCATGGCGACCGGATATTGTCGACCAGCATGCCTGTGACAGGGTCATTGAGCGCGTCGAATATCCTCATGAGCGAAAGTACAAGGCTCACTGCTGTAAACACGGACAGCGGCAAGCTGAGGATATTGCTCAGAAAATAGAGTAGCGCATTGGATTCAAAGGCGTAGAACATATCCCTTCCTATCGTTCCGAGCCCGAAGAAATACTTGTTTCTTTTTGCCTGTTTACTCATGTCTCCTCCGTTGTTATCACGTATATATTGGAACTGAAGTCCCCCTGCATCCTCATGCCGGGATCATAACCGGTTCCCATGAATCTTGCGTTAAGCGACATCCCGCTCATCAGCGCAGCGCCTGTCGCGTCGCACTCCCTCACCGCGTCGTTCATCCTGTATATCTTTCCGGCCGTGCGGACGACCGCTCCGTCAGGTTTGACCCGGATGGGCAGTACATGTCTGAGAAGCCCGCCGAACTTGGTGGCATTGAGCAGCTGCCGTCTGCTTAGTACACTGTATACCTTCTTTGGATCAAGTCCCCTCGGATACAGCCTTTCATAGCCGGGTGCGGCATGGACGAGTTCGTGAAACAGCCCAGCGACCGCAGTGCCGTCTCCGCTGACCTGCATGCTGATTCCTTCCGCAGCTTTCAGCCTCCTGAATGATCCGAACTGGAACAGATTCCTGTATTTTTTATAAAAAGCGATCTGATTCTTGATCTCATCAGTCTCCACAGGCGTAAGATCCGCCAGATCGAACTCATACCCAAGCAGTCCGAAGAAAGATATGTTTCCTCTGGTACTCAGCGGCGTATCTCTCAGCGTCTGTGAATGAGGAGTTGCGGAAACATGCGCTCCGATCGTAGACAAAGGATATAGATACGACAGCTGATACTGGATTCTGCACCTCTCCACCGCATCGGTATTGTCGGAAGCCCATATCTGCGGAGAGAAGCAGAGCATACCCAGGTCGAACCTGTTGCCTCCTGAAGAACAGCTCTCAAGCAGCACCTCCGGCCGTGGTCCGAATATCCTTCTTAGAACATCATACAGGCCAAGTATATACCTGTGAGCACTTGCCCCCAGCGCGGTGGAATGTCTGTTCATGTCCCACTTTACATATGAGACTTTTCCCTCATCGATGCATCTTGATACGTTCTCAACTATATAGTCTCTGACTTCCGGAAGCGACAGATCCAACAGCAGCTCATTTCTGCCAAGGACAGTGACTCCGTCATCAGACTGTATAGCCCAGTCCGGATGCTTTCTGAACAGGTCGCTGTCGGGATTTACTGCTTCCGGCTCAAACCAAAGTCCGAAATCGAGTCCGAGATCACCAAGTTTCTTCTGCAGCCCCGACAGTCCGTTCGGGAGCTTCTTTTTATTGACGTTGTAATCTCCAAGTCCTGCCTTATCACTGTTTCTCTCTCCGAACCAGCCGTCGTCAAGAACGAACAGTTCACATCCGAGTTCCTTCGCCTTTTTTGCGAGGGAGATGAGCTTGGATTCGGTGAAATCAAACATGCAGCCTTCCCAGTCGTTATAGAGGACAGGCCTCTCCCTGTTGTGCCAGTACTGCGGAATGATATGCTCATTAATGAATCTGTGCATATTCTCCGACATACCGCCGAAGCCGCTTGCGGACCATACCATGACCGCTTCCGGTGTCTCAAACTGTTTTCCCGGTCCAAGCAGCCAGTCAAAAGACACAGGCGAGATCCCCTGCACTATCCTGATAAGTCCCTCATTTGAACGCTGTACACGGGAATAGTGATTGCCGGAATATATCAGATTGAATCCCATGACGACGCCGTCCGTTTCTGTCGCGTCCGGTTCACTGAGCATGAATCCCGGATTGTGAAGAGCGGAGGAGAAACCGGTAGTGCTTTCATTCACTATGCCGGACATACCTACCTTCGCCCTGTAAGGCTGCATCTCGGCGATCCACGCACCGTTGTACGTCGTTATCTCATAGTCCCCCTGGATATCCATCATGGAGGACATCATTTTCTCAACATTAATACTTCCTCTGGTCTCATTGCGGAACACCGCCCGTCTGGTGACTGCAGTATCAAATAATGTATAAAACAGATGCAGCGACATCTGGCTGGGACTTGTCATGATGATCTCCAGCGTCTCTGCGTCACCGTGAGCCTGTGGCAGTCCGCATTCAATGGCTACTGTATGATCGTACTCTTTATAAGAGGTGTATTTGAACGCAGCAGGTATCTCCTGGTCAAGTTCCATCGGGCTTTCCCTGTAATCCCCTCGTCCCAGAGAGCTCCACTCCATGGGAAGATACATCGGGAACTCCTCGCCCTCCGGTCCTCCAGTGCTCCCCCAGCCGACACCGTATCTCACTGCAAAAGCGTCTTCATCATCTATTTCAACAGACGCTCCAAAATGCAGATGCTCCAGATTACCGTCTTTTGTAACCCGGAACATGTAAGATATGTTTTCATTTTTAAGAAGGAACACATTATTCTTGATCTGTATCATTTGATAGCTCCTTGAAACAGTTGCTACTATTGTAGAATATCTACAAATAGTCGTCAATTGTAGATATCTTTTTTATTCGAAATCGCACATCTCATCCTTAAAAAATGCGGATCCCTCCACTCATTGGGCGGAGGGATCCTGTTATTGTTCTGAGAATTTATTTCAGTTAGGGATATAAGCAGCTCCGACAGCAAATACCAGCGCAGGCAGATAATTTGCGACCCGGATCTTCTTTTCCCAGATGAGATTGATGCCCACACAGAATATAAGAACAGAACCGACCATGGAGAGATTCGCAAGAGCCTGTTCGGTAAGCAGCGGTTCAATAAATCCTGCTGTTATGGTCAGAAGGCCCTGTATCACGGCTACCGGTACCGCTGAGAACATACAGCCGATCCCTTTTGTCCCTGTAAGCACCATAACGATTATGAAATCCAGGACAGACTTGGTAAACAGCACAGAACGATCCCCGTATATGCCGTCGTTGAAAGATCCTATTATGGTCATTGCCCCTATGCATACAGTGAACGTCGCAGTGACAAAGCCGTCTATGAACCCGGATTCTCCGGAGTTTCCGCTCTTGTCACGGAGCCATCCTCCCAGATCCTCGAACCTCCTGTCCAGATCCAGCAGTTCACCGGTCACCGCTCCCAGCACCATACATATGACGAGAAACATTCCACGTCCGCTGCTCACCTTTTCTCCGGAAACAGACATCATTTCTTCCAGCGCTCCGGTGATGCCCAGAAAAAGTGTGCTGACACCGCAGGCTTTGCTTAGGGTGTCCCTAAACTGTTCGGAGGTCTTCCTCCCGAACAGAAGGCCTAACAGTCCTCCTGCGATTATAGCGGCTACATTTACAAAAGTCCCCATCGTCGTCCTCTGTATCTCAGTTCAGCGGGCTCCAGTTGAGCGGAGGGCACAGTTCGATGTAGAGCTTGATCAGTTCTTCATCATAAGCCTCCTTGAGCTCGTTCTTTTTGTCTATTACCATCGTATACCTGTGTTCAGCCGTGTATGTCTTCCACTCAGGCAGATACTCGTTGTTCGGGTTTCCGCACTTTATGAAGTTAAGGTATGCGTTGCCTATGGCGTCTGCATTCTGTTTGCCGTATACAGGCTCATTATCAATAGGAGCTTTCTCCGAGTTCCAGAACGCGAACGGGATATCCGCCCCGTGCCATGCAGGCATCCTTCCCTCAGAAGGCATATTAAAAGCAAACAGATAGATATATGTATTATTAAATGCGCTTACCTGAGAGTGGATCTTCGCTGTCTCACAGCTCGGCCGTCTGAAGCCGGCATCGAGATACATAAGGTCCAGAATGTCGTGGTCCGGATATGCCTTCTTGAAGAGCTCTAGCAGTTCGCTGTATCTCTCGCCGAACCTGTCCGCGATCATTGCGAGCTTTTCATCTTCCGTCATTGCGACCTTTTTATCCACCGGGATATGTACCTTGAAATTGAACTCGCTTAAAGTCGTGCCGAGCATCAGATCCTTGTCCTTCGACCATTCGCAGAATCCGTCAGAGATCGGGAAACCTTTGAAATAATCGTTCTTAAGAGGAGCAAGCCCGACATTGACGCCCTGAGGGATCAGGATCTTCTGTGCCGCCCTGTATGCATCGACCAGATCACTGAAGGGAACTTCATAGACCTTGTCGATATTCTCTCTTGTAATCCCGAGATGATCCATCATCGTCTTTGCCAGTAGCCTGGATTCTTCTTCCGTAGTCTCGGGTCCGTCATCAAGGACTCCGCTCATTACGATGCCCCTGGTGAAATAGTCCTTCGCCTCTTCGATCTGGTACATGCTGAGGACCTTACCGCCGCCTCCCGAGTGTCCTGAGATCGTTACATTATCGGGATCCCCGCCGAAAGCCTTGATATTCTCATGGATCCACTTCAGTGCTGCGACGAGATCTGCGATGCCGAGGTTCTTGGAGTTCTCGAACTCGTCGCCGTAGTCTGCCAGATTAAGATGTCCGAGCACATTGAGCCTGTGGTTCATGGATACGAACACCACATCGGCTTTGTTGGCCATGTTGAATCCTTCCATGTTCTCAACTTCCATTATCGAAGAACCTGCGAAGAAACCGCCGCCGTGCATATACACGAAAACAGGTCTGAGTTTTCCGTCATCATGTCTGGGTGCCCAGACATTGAGGAAATAGCAGTCCTCGCTCTCAGCCCAGGGTATATTAAGCCCCATGTTTCTGGCGACCGGCCTGTAGGGATTCATCTGAAGCATGGTCGCGCCGAAAGTCTTAGCCTCCTTTATGCCTTCCCAGCTGTCAGGTTCCTCCGGCATATGGAATCTTTTCGCTTTAGCATAGCGCACTCCCAGGAAATGGTTTACATCTCCAAAGGTATAGCCTCTCAGTTTTCCGTATTTAGTCTGTACTACGGGTTCTACCGGATCATATAGATAAGCCATGTATAAAATCCTCCTGTTATCGTTCTCTTTGATTATACCCCAAGAGCAGTGCGGTTGAGAATCAAAGACGGCAGGAAGCCGGCTTCTGACGCCTTCTTCCTGCCGTGATCGAGTTTGTCCTATCAGGCCTTCTTCTCTTTTTCCTTGAAATAGATGTCAAAGACATATTTATCCTGAGGTGAGCGCGGTCCTGTAGCCATCTGGATGGTATCGAAGAACTGCATCGGATAGGGCTTCTCAGGTGTAACGGGATCCCAGTGAGGCATCGGTGTGCCGTCAGCATCGTTGCCGTTCGGATCTCCTGTCTTGGCGAAGTTGGTCCAGTAGTTGCACATCTTCCTGGCAAGGTCATAATGATGTCCGTCCCAGGGTCTCCAGCATCTTGCAAGAGTCTCGAACTCAAACCACAGGTCGCTGGAATGGAATGATCCTGCATCATCGCCGGGGATCTCCGGATCGAAGTTGTAGAAGTAAAAGCTTCTTCCGAGTTTTGCAAGCTCAGCCACAAGGATGTCATTGCCGATCGCAACTCTGCTCACTGTTGCCGCAACCTTGGCAGGTCTGGGATCAGCTTTTACTATCTCTTTGAATCCATCAGCATACTCGCCGTAATGCTCATCGATCCATTTCATGACTTCTTCTTCCTTGTCAAAGTCGGGCATCACCGGTGCAACATCTCCGTCAGCCGCGTTCCTGTACTGCGCCATCGGATCGACGGACGGACCCACGGTGAACTCGTCTACTGTGTTGCCTATGATGAACTGTACGTCATGGAACTTGTTAGCAAGCAGCTCATCAGCGAGGTTGCCTTTGTTGTAGACAGGATCTGTCACGTTTCCGATGAACAGTCCGCTCTTGTTATAGGTATCCATGATGAACTGCGCATCAAGCTTTCTCGCTTCCTCAAGCGTCTTTACGCCGAGCATTTCAAAGAACTTGACTCCCTGAGCTTCCACATCCGCAAAAGTATGCGCGGGGAAAGCTGCTGTCCTGGGAACGTCAGGATTTACCGGGTTGAATGACTCAACTATGCATTTCTGGAAAAGGCCCTCAGACTGTGATGCGCACATATGCGTCAGCACGGAAGCGCCTCCGGCGGACTGTCCGAAGATCGTGATGTTCTCGGGATCGCCGCCGAAATTGGCGATGTTTCTCTTTACCCACGCGATTCCGTAAGCCTGATCCAGGAAGCAGAAGTTCGCAGGAGCGTCGGGCTGTGTAGCTGTCAGTTCCGGATGGCACAGCTGGCCGAACACGTTGAGCCTGTAACCTATCGAGCAGAGGATGACTCCGCGGGACGCGATACGCTCGCCGTCAAACTCCATTTCATGCGGATAACCTTCCATAAGGCCGCCGCCGAAGATCCAGATCATTACCGGAAGCTTGTCATCCTTGGTGTGCGCCGGAGTCCAGATGTTGACTCTCAGGCAGTCCTCTCCCATAGGAACTTCCGGATCCACATGCCACTCCTTGGCATAGAACGCATTGGGATCTCTTCCGGGGATCCGCTGCATGGGGATAGGTCCAAACTCATAGCAGTCTCTTACGCCTTCCCAGTCCTTGGCAGGCTGAGGAGCGCGCCATCTGTTCTCATAACCTGTATCCGCCGCGAAGGGGATTCCCTTGTAGACTGTGATCCTGGCATTGGTGCCGGGAAATCCGCGCACCTCACCGTTCTCAGTCCTTGTCTGTCTCAGATACATTTGCATATCCTCATTTCTTTTATTTTGTCATCCGCGTTTCTGAGCGCGGTCAGGGTTTATTTGACACCGAACTCTTTCAGGTTGATATCGACCATGTACTGCTCGGCAGCATTGAGAGGCTCAGTCTCCATTCTGATATCGTCATAAAGCAGAATGCCGTAGGGGCTCTCTTCTGTGTACTTGCTCCAGTAAGGAAGATCTGAACCGTCGGCATCTTTGCCGTTCGGGTCACCGGTCTTTGCGAAGTTTGTCCAGTAGTTACAGATCTTTCTGGCGCAGTCCAGATGATGTCCGTTAAATGGTCTCCAGCACTTCATAAGGGTCTCAAACTGGAACCACAGGTCGCAGGAATGGAAGCATCCGGCGTCATCTCCGGGTATTGACACTCCGAAAGTGTAGTAATAGAAATCAAGTCCGTTCTTTGCGCAGACAGCTGCCATCAGTCTGTTGCCGATACCCATCTGGTGTACGACAGCCGCATCCTTAAGTTCCATGCCGCCGTTCTTTACCGCTTCTCTGAATCCGTCAGCATACTGACAGAACTTTTCATCGACGAATTTTTCCACAGTCGCATCGTCATCAGATGCCGGAGCGATAAGGAACTCATCCTTTGTGTTGCCCACCATGAACTTGACGTCATTCATCCTGTTGCCGATAATGGTATCTTCCATCATTTCGGTAAGGAATACTCCATCCGTCACGGCTCCCCAGAAATAATGGCACTCATTGAACTTGTCCTCGATATACTGGGCATCCAGTGCCCTGGCTTCCTCAAGAGTCTTGACTCCGAGTTTTTCAAAGAACTCGATGCCTTCCTTCTCCTGCTGTTCAAGCGACACCTGAGGCATGCTCATGTTCAGCGGGTATTTTGGTCTCATACCGCCTATGGATTCGATGATACCTTTCTGGAACAGCCCTTTTGCCTTGGGGGAGCACATCTGGGCTACAACAGAGAATCCGCCTGCAGACTGACCGAAGATCGTTATGTTCTCCGGATCGCCTCCGAAATTGGCTATGTTTCTCTTTACCCAGGCGATGCCGAAGGCCTGATCCTGCAGCGCAAAGTTCGTCGGTCCGTCAGGATTCTCCTTGGTTATCTCCGGATGTGCAAGAAGTCCGAAAGCATTCAGCCTGTAACCTATCGATACCAGGATAACACCGCGTGACGCGATACGCTCGCCGTCAAATTCCATCTCATACGGGTACCCTTCCTGAAGGCCGCCTCCGAAGATCCACACCATGACGGGAAGCTTGTCATCTACGGTCTTGGCCGGTGTCCAGATGTTTGCCGTGAGGCAGTTTTCTCCTCTCTTGACATCCGGGTCCACGTGCCATTCCTTTGAGTAGAATGCTTCGGGATCTCTTCCGGGGACTCTCTGCATGGAGATCTCTCCGAATTCATAGCATTCCCTTACGCCTTCCCAATCCTCTGCGGGCTGCGGCGGACGCCAGCGGTTTTTGCCGGAGGTATCCGCCCCGAAAGGGATTCCCTTGTACACAGTGATACGGGCATCAGTGGCAACTATACCCCTGACTCTTCCGTTCTCTGTTCTGGTCTCTCTTAACATGGATTTTTCTCCTTATAATAGAACGATTATTTGAGGCCGTATTTTCTGAGGTTCGCATCGACGATAAAGCGGATCCTGGAATCTTCTTCCTTCTCCATCTTGACTTCATCACCAAACAGCATGGCATGGAAACCGTCATTGTAGGGCACCCACTCAGGCATAGGTGTTCCGTCATCATCCGGTCCGTTGGGATCGCCGGTCTTTGCAAAGTTCGCGAAGTAGTTGCACATCTTTCTGGCAAGGTCATAATGATGTCCGTCGAAAGGTCTCCAGCAGTTCATCAGAGTCTCAAACTCAAACCAGAGGTCGCAGGAGTGGAATGCGCCAACATCATCACCCGGGATATATGGATCGAAGATGCTGAAATAGACTTTGCGCCCCTTAAGTGCAAGTATCTCTGCGGTAAGCCTGTTGGAGGCGTTGAACGTGGAGAAATCAGCCGCTCTGACTATATCCTCTCTCTTGTCATTTCCGGCAACATACCTGACGACCTTGAGATAATCATCAGCAAGATCTCCGAAAAGCGTCTTTGCCCAGTCCTCCAGAGGTTCGCGGGCTCCGGCAAAGAACTCATCTCCCGTGGCAGTGACCATAACGTCGACATGGTTCATCTCGTCTTTGATCATGCAGTCTCCGGGATCCTGTGTGCAGAACAGTCCGTCCACCAGAGGATTCATGAATTTGAATGTCTCCTTGCGGTACTGGACCTGTTTGTCATTGATATACTTGGCATCCAGTTTCCTTGCTTCCTCGATACTGTTGACACCGAGATACTCAAGGAAAGTCTGTCCGAACTCTTCACCGAAAGCCAGATCCTTCGTTCCGATCTCAAAATAACCGAGGTTTGGGATCGACATCGCATTCAGACCTGCAGACTGGATAATGGCATGCTGGAACAGTCCTACAGTCATAGGTGAGCAGCACAGATACTGCACTGCGGCTCCGCCTCCGGACTGTCCGAAGATAGTTACATTCTCCGGGTCACCGCCGAAGTTTACTATATTCCTCTTGATCCATTTCAGGGCTGCTACCATATCAAGAAGGCCAAAATTGCACGGGGCGTCGGGCTGTGCCGCAGTCAGTTCCTTGTGAGCCATGAAAGCAAAAACATTGAGGCGGTATGTGATCGATACCAGTATGACGCCTCTCTTTGCAAAGTGTTCTCCGTCGAACTCCTGCTCATGTCCATAGCCTTCCTGCATTCCGCCGCCGTGTATCCACATCATTACCGGCAGTTTATCCTCTGTGCTCTTGGCAGGTGTCCAGATGTTGAGCTGGAGGCAATCCTCACTCATGGCGATATCCGGATCCACATGCCATTCCTTGGAATAGAACGCATCCGGATCCGCACCCGGCGTGTTCTGCATAGCTATGGGGCCGAACTCATAGCACTCGCGTACGCCTTCCCAGTTCTCGGCAGGCTGAGGAGCGCGCCATCGGTTCTCTCCGACAGGCGGCGCTGCATAGGGGATTCCCTTGAAGACCGTGACTCTTGCGTTGGTGCCGACAATGCCCCTTACAAGACCGTTCTCGGTTCTGGTTTCTCTGATCATATGTTCCTCCTGTAAATAAAGACTGTCCGCCTATAAGGCGGAAGTCCTCTTTTTTCTTTAGAAACAGGTCGCCTGCTTCCGTGTCTCGAGACACGGAAGCAGCGACAGTTCAGATATTATCTGTTGATCCTGA
>JAEEGL015741332.1_pt1 | contig 16473 bp, 17 predicted proteins | sample 9134231 | NCBI WGS metagenome assembly JAEEGL01 (sample SAMN16246548, study PRJNA631951) | gut metagenome | biome: gut microbiome; feature: rumen; material: fiber-attached | host: Bos | place: Iran: Karaj | collected 2018-10
CCCTGACCACCCGCACGACTACTTGGAGCGACGCAAGACCATCGAGACGGGGCTGCCCATCCGCATCGGCGACGACTGCTGGCTGGGCGGTGGCGTAATAGTCTGTCCCGGAGTGACTATCGGCAACCGCGTGATTGTAGGCGCCGGCAGCGTGGTGACGCACGACATACCCGACGATGTGGTCGTTGCCGGAAACCCCGCAAAGATTATCAAGAAGACCTCTCCGAAATAAACAAACGAACAGAGTTTTTTAACCTTAGGTAAGGCGTCCTCTGGCGCCATACCTAGTGGCCTTATTTTCATATTGATGTAATGTTGTTCTTTAGAATAAAACTAAAGAACAACATAAGAACAGCATAAGAACAGATTGTGTTATAGCCTTTTATGGCGGGAATCACAGGGCGTGGTGCCCGATGGCAAAATAAATTGCAGACATTCACGTTAAATGAATATATCATACCTTAAAAAAAACGATGGAGAAACCAATACTCCTCGCAGCCGCGGCACTGATGATGGTCGCCTCAATTGGTTATGACATATACCGGTCACGAGAATTACGACACAATGAGACCATACATTGCACTGACGGACAAAACGAGAAAGAATATGATGGAGACGAACTTCTAACAGTATTATGTTTATAGGAAAAGGAGATTGCTATGCAGTCTCCTTTTTTTGTGTAATAAACTTGGCAATAGTGAGTTCTGTGCAATTATGGTGCATTTTTTCGACATAATAAAAGTCTCACAAGTTTATTTTACAATAACTTATGAGACTTTTTCAGCGGAGAGACAGGGATTCGAACCCTGGGACCAGCAAGCTGGTCAACGGTTTTCGAGACCGCCCCGTTCGACCACTCCGGCATCTCTCCATGATTCTCAAAAACTTAGAGGCGATTTTCACAATAACACCTCCCCGTTTTCGGTTTGCAAAGATACAAACTTTTTTCATTCTGAAAAGATTTTTTGTTTTGGAGACTCCTCAACGCTTTCCTAATGATAAATAAGCACCTGTAATACAATTATATTTCCCAACTCTTTTTTATCGATGAACCTTCTCGTGACTTTACGAGCAAAAAAAAATTTTGTCAGGTTGCCATTATTTACTACTTTTGCAAAATTGTAGATACGTGAAACATTCGAGCCTTTTGGGCTCTAAACGTCTTAAAAATAGTTAACGAATACAAGTTTTCCAGACACCCGCATACGAAATAGTAAAATAACAATAACAACGCGTCGAACGACAACGACGCCAAACAAAGAAAGGAGCATACCATGAAAAAACTCATCTTGACACTGGCACTGATAATCGCCACCGTCTCCGCATCCGCTAACGCAGTTCGATACTTCACGCGGCCACAGGCTCTCCGCGTGGCCAACGCTCTCGACGCACAAAACGAGCTGATGATTTACTGCGGTTATGAATACGAACTGGCCACCTACGTTATCGTCAACGAAGTCTGGATGGAACCTGTCAACAGCAAATACTACGAAATCTGGCTCTACGGCTATGATGCCTATACGGGTGAAGAAATCTACATGCCCCTTGACCTCTCCTGCGTGTGGCTCTTCAACAACCACGGCAACCGCATCTACAGCGCCGCACAATACCTGCGCTTCCGCAGCACCGTGGCAACGCCCAACTTCTACTGGACCATGCCGCCCTACAATCCCTTCGTACGCCACTACCACGACCCGCACTTCAACCACATGTACACCTACCACTATGAAGTGCACCGCTTCGGATGGAGACCGCCATCGTACCACCACGGCATGCATCCTCCCCTGCCCCCCTACTACATGCGCACTCCCTCGACTCCCGCCCCTGTACCCATGCATCCCTTCACCCCCGGCGTCAACCACCCTGTCTACGACAATGGCCACAGCTATCTCGGCACCACTCGCACCTCGTCAAACAACCGCAGCACCGCTTTCAACAATGCAGGTGGCGATCGTACGGACAACAACCGCAGCAATGCCGGTAACCCGGGAACGACTAACCGCAACAACAGCAACGGTACCTCCACCCGCAACGGAAACACCAATGGCGGTCGCGACAACAACAACGTCAATCCCCGCGACAACAATACCAACGTAGGAACCCGCGGTAACACCAATACCAACAACGGTACTGGCACACGCGGTACCACCAATACCAACAACGGTACCAACACTCGTGGAACCACCAATACGAACAACGGCACCAACACCCGCGGAACCACCAACACCAACAACGGCACCAATACTCGCGGAACGACCAACACGAACAACGGTACCAGCACTCGTGGAACCACCAACACCAACAACGGCACCAATACCCGCGGTACTACCAACACGAACAACGGCACCAGCACTCGCGGAACCACCGGCAACAACAATTCATCCAGCAACGACCGGAACGGCAACACGCACACCGGTTCGCGCCCTACCCGATAGATCATCTATGAACAACTATAAATCAAGTGAACTGGTATTGGCTCCCTCTGGGAGCCTTTACCATATCAATATGACGGGCGACAATCTGGCCGACGACATCTTTCTGGTCGGCGATCCGGGTCGCGTCAACATGTTCAAGGAGCTTTTCGACAGCGTCGAATACGAAAGCCTCAATCGTGAGTTGCATGCACTGACAGGCACCTACAAAGGCCACCGCTTCACGGCGCTCAGCACCGGTATGGGTTGCGACAATATCGATATCGTGGTCACAGAACTCGATGCAGCCGCCAATATCGACCTACAGCAACGCACCGTCAAGCCCGAACACCGGACGCTTAACATGATTCGTATCGGCACCTCGGGCTCACTGCACAGCGAGATACCGGTCGGTTCGTTAGTCGCTTCCGCCTATGCCATCGGTCTGGACGGACTGCTCAACTACTACGAACACGACGACAGTCAGCTGGAGGAATCGATGACCCAGGCGTTCTGCCGTCACATGCAGTTCGGCGAACGTTTTGCTCGCCCCTACTGTGTCAAAGCCAGTGCCGATCTGCTGAATCGCGTAGCCAACGGCATGTTCCACGGCATCACCGCCACCGCACCGGGTTTCTATGCTCCGCAAGGCCGCAATATCCGTATCGCTCCCAGCCTGCACGAGCTCAACGAAAAGCTGGCTGCTTTTGAATGGGACGGTCTGAAAGTCACCAATCTGGAGATGGAGACCTCTGCCATCTACGGACTCTCTGCCCTGATGGGACACAATGCCCTCACCGTCTGCCTCATCATCGCCAACCGTGCCGACGGAACATTCCTCAACGAATACCACGATAAAATGCGTAACACTATCGTGAAAATAATGGACAGCATGCTTTAAGCCATGAAAAAAACATTGTTTTTCCTATTGTTGGCCTTTTCGGCACTAGCCTCGCAAGCCCAAGCCTCCTACATTGTCGAGCAGTTGGGTCGCGACGCCCACCACATCGTACAGTCGCTGGGGGCTTTTGTCGGAAATGAACGCGCCGAGAGCCAGCAATTCGACATCACCTACATGCCTGCCGGCAACCGCGTGGAGGGGGTCATGATTATCAATACCGCCGACTACCGCTGCACCTTCAAAATGGACCCCAAAGAGGAAATATGCTACGAAATCATCCTCGACGTTCGCGATGCCGATTTCCTGCGCGAATTCAACCGGCTGTTTCAAGTCTACAACACCGAGAATCCCGACGGCGACGAAAAAACCATGCACTTTGGCGACAAACTGATACGCGTCCGAGAAACCTCGTCGACCACCTCCCGATTCCGCAGCTTCACACTGACAGAGAAATAATAACACCATATATCCTTTAAAGAACAACAAAAAATGAAAGTAGTAAATTTATTCACGACAGCTCTTATCTTATTGATTTCCATTAATGTTTCTTTTGGACAAAAAAAACAAACAACACCAAACAATACTGTTCCCAATAAAGGGACTCATTACTCTTTTGTCATACCTGCAAAATATGATGACTTAAGTAATTTCTGTGAAGGACTTGCCTATTTTAAAATTGACGACAAATATGGTTTTTTTGATACCAAGGGGAATATTGCTATTCCCGCATCATTTGAATATGCAAGTAGTTTTAATGAAGGGTTAGCAAGAGTTAGAAAAAATGGAAAATATGGATTTATCAATAAAAAAGGGAAGTTTGTCATACATGCACCTTTTGAATATGTTGATGACTTTCATGAAGGTTTTGCTACAATCAGAGCCAATGGGAAATGGGGATTTATTAATAACAAAGGAGAACTAACAATTCCTGCAAAATATACGCTTGTTCATAACTTCAACGAAGGTTTGGCTGGAGTCAAAATTGATGACAAATGGGGTTTCATTAACACTAAAGGAGAATTGGTAATTCCAGCAAAATATGCTTTAATAGATTGTTTTAGCGAAGGAATTGCTTGGTGTAGATCAATTGAAGAAGGGACTCCTGAAGTAGTATATGAGAATGAAAATCTAGCTATTTTATCGACCAGAAACGTTTTTATCGACAAAAATAGAAATACCCTATTCGGATTTGATAATATCTCCTATGCATATCCATGTCGTTCTGGTCTTATCAAAATAATCTACCTGAATGAAACCCATTACATCAAAAAGAACGGAGACTTTTTCACCAGAGATTTTGATAGAGCCTTACTCTATTCGGAAGGTTTAATAAGTGTTTCTAAAGAAGAAAAATATGGCTTTATTGACACCACGGGCACTATTGTTATTCCACTTGTATTCGATGCCGTGGGTGCATTTTCCGAGGGTTTGGCCAGTGTAAAAATAAATGGAAAATGGGGATTTATTGACAAGTCGGGCGATCTTGTTATTCCCTCTAAATATGATCAGGTTAATGGATTTGTCGAAGGTTTGTCTAGGGTCAAAATCAATAACAAATGGGGTTTTATCAATACAAAAGGAGAATTAGTCATTCCCACAATATTCGATGACACCGACTTTTATTTTCAAAACGGTTATATAAAGGTTCAAGTTGAAGAAAAATGGGGAATGATTCAATATATTAAATAATAAATCAAAGATCTATCTTTTTAAATATTTGTATTTTTGCACGTTCAAACAAAACAGAATAATCAATGCAAAATATTCGTAATGTGGCAATTATAGCACATGTCGACCATGGAAAAACCACTTTGGTCGACCGAATGCTGCACCAAGCCAAACTTTTCCGTGACAATCAGGAAACCGGCGACCTTATTCTTGACAACAACGACCTGGAACGTGAACGTGGCATCACCATCCTTTCCAAGAATGTCAGCGTTCGCTACAAAGGATACAAAATCAACATCATCGACACTCCCGGCCACAGCGACTTCGGCGGCGAAGTGGAGCGTGTGCTCAACATGGCCGACGGCGTACTTCTGGTGGTCGACGCTTTTGAAGGCCCCATGCCGCAAACCCGTTTCGTGCTCCAGAAGGCCATCGAATTGGGACTGAAGCCCATCGTGGTCATCAACAAGGTGGACAAACCCAACTGCGACCCCGAGCTTACCCAAGAGGCGGTCTTTGACTTGATGTTCAACCTCGGTGCCAACAACGACCAGCTGGACTTCCCCACCGCCTACGGAAGCGCCAAGCAAGGCTGGATGGGTGCTGAATGGAACAACCCTACCGAAGACATCAGCTACCTGATGGATCTAATTATCGAGCATATTCCCAGCCCGATAGTTCCCGAAGGCAACACACAGATGATGCTCTCCAGCCTCGACTACAGCAGCTATCTGGGACGTATCGCCGTGGGCCGACTCCACCGCGGCACCCTACAGGCCGGACAGTCCATCTGTCTGGTGAAACGCGACGGTGAACATATCAACAGCAAAATCAAAGAACTCTATACCTTTGAAGGTCTGGGCAAAGAACGCACCAAGAATGTCATTGAGGCGGGTGAAATCTGCGCCGTGTTGCTCGACCTTGACAAAAACGTGATGTTCGAAATCGGCGACACCATCTGCGACGCCGAGAATCCCGAGCCGCTGCCGCCCATCAAGGTCGACGAGCCAACGATGAGCATGCTCTTCACCATCAACAACTCCCCTTTCTTTGGCAAGGAAGGAAAATATGTCACCAGCCGCCACATTCGCGAACGTCTCTACCATGAGCTGGAGAAAAACTTGGCTCTGCGTGTCGAGGAGACCAACTCGCCCGACTCGCTGCTCGTCTACGGACGCGGCATTCTGCACCTCTCCATCCTTATCGAGACCATGCGCCGCGAAGGCTATGAACTCCAGGTGGGCCAACCCAAAGTCATCATCAAGGAAATCGACGGCCAGAAATGCGAACCCATCGAACAACTCACCGTACTGGTGCCCGAGGAGTTCTCCAGCAAAGTCATCGACGTTGTCACCCGCCGCAAAGGCGAGGTGGGAACCATCGACACCAAAGGCGACCGCGTACAGCTCGACTTCACCATACCTAGCCGCGGCATCATCGGTCTGCGCAACACACTGCTTACCGCCACCAACGGCGAAGCTGTCATCGCCAGCCGTTTCCTTGAATTCCAGCCTTGGAAAGGCGACATTGACGACCACAAATACGGCGCCCTCATCGCCAAAGAAACCGGCGAGGCTACCGCCTACAGCATCAGCAAGCTTCAGGACCGCGGACCTTTCTTCATCGAACCTGGCGACCATGTCTATGCCGGCGAGGTCATCGGCGAAAGCCTGCGTCCCGGCAACGATATCGTCATCAATGTGGTGACCTCCAAAAACCTCACCAATATGCGTACCAAGAGTGCCGACGAGAAATCGACCTGCACCCCCGCCATCAAGTTCAGTCTGGAAGAGGCCATGGAATACATCCGCGACGACGAATATCTGGAAATCACCCCAAGCAACCTGCGCATCCGCAAAATCATCCTCGACGAGATCGAGCGCAAACGCGCGAGAATCGCTGCAGGCTATAAGGACGAATAACTCTCATCGTGGGCAGGCTGTTCTCGCCAGATATAGTTGCCCGAACGGTCGATATACCCGAGCCTGCCATCTTGACGAACCTGCGCAATGCCGTTCTCTGTAAACGAGTAGGCTTCGTCGAACTGGGGATTGATGACAATCTTTCCGCTCTTGTCGATATATCCCCACTTCTGATTCACGCGAACCTGCGCCAGATCATAGAAGAATGATCCTATAAAACCGAACTGGGGTTCGATAACAAACTTGCCTGTCTTGTCGACACAGCCGCACTTGTTGTTGATATAAACAGAGGCGAGACCGTCGGAGAAGCAGAATGCATATTCAAACTGGAAATCAATCACCACATTCCCCTTCTTGTCGATGCATCCGTATTTCCCGTCGCGAAGCACCCATGCCACGCCTTCTGAAAACTGCGATTTCTCATCGTATTGTGGGTGGATGACAATGTGCCCCTTCTTGTCGATAAAGCCCCACTTGTCGCCCATTTTGACTGCGGCAAGGCCCTCGGAGAACGAATAGGCATCCTCGAACTGGGGATTGACAACAAAGGAGCCTTTCTTATTGATAAATCCTGATTTCCCGTCGAATACCACACGTGCCAAGCCGTTATAGAAATCGCAGGCCTGATCTTCGAACTGGGAGGATATCGGGAAAATCACCAAATTGCCCGCCTTGTCTATATAGCCGAAGCGACCGTCTTTCTTCACCAAGGCGAGACCCTCATGAAAGTTGCCCGACAGTTCGAATTGCGGATCAATCACGATACGGCCCGTTTTGTCAATATAGCCATATTTGCCCCCAGCAACCACACCGGCAAGGCTGTCATAAAAAAAGCCAGCACCGTCATATTGCAGATCGACGACTATCTTGCCCTGGCTGTCGACAAAGCCCCACTTGCCGTTTTCACACACCGGCAGCAAGGTATTATTGTCCGGCACATCGGCATTAAGGAGGGGTGCGTTGTCGCTTCCCATACAGGAAACCAACAGCAGCATTGTCACCACAAAACCCATAAGGGTGCAAATTGTTTTATTCATAATAGCATCTTTTTTTAGCGAGACCGTCATCCCAAAACATCGACAAAGACCTGCGGCAGGTATACATTCTCCAACGTAGCAGCCTCTGCAAACAGCGGGGCCACTTCGAGCGGACTGTACCCCGCAATGCCACAACCCACCGCGGTGACGAGAAAGGTGAGTTTCGGATGTTTCTTTGCACAGGCGGTGAAATTCTTCACTGCATGCGCCAACGAGGCCTTTCCCTCCATGGTAGGCAACGCATAGGTGCGACCTGTAAGACCTTCGCCCACGCCCCATTCAGCACCGAAGTTCTTGTTGGCATACCATGCGGCGCCACCCCCGTGCATGCCCTGAATGTTACTTCCGAAAACAAAGATTTCTCCCTCAGCCAGCTGCGTGATGCTGTCTGATGCAATACGATGTCCGTTGACTATTGTTGTATTCATATACGTTGATACGTTAATAAATTATAATTCTTTTACATTCAACACGTTTTAAGATTTCATCTATCACAAAGCAATCGCAATCTGACTGCAAATATACAAAAAAAACTTTTACTGCGATATCCCATCCTACAACAAAAACGACAAGAAATCACTTTTTCAACACTTTAAATATATTTTTTCGTCAATCCGAAGAAAATGATTATTTTTGCAAATTAATTCCGAAAAAAAGAAAGCACATGTACGACAAGGAACGCGGGCTTTATATCGCCCACTGCGCCGACGGCGCGCTTGCAATCAACGGTAAAATGGCCAACCGCCACGGACTCATCGCCGGTGCTACAGGCACGGGCAAGACCGTCACCCTTCAGGTGATGGCCGAGACTTTCTGTCAGGCTGGAGTTCCCTGCTTTATGGCTGATATGAAAGGCGACCTCAGCGGCATCAGCCGTCCGGGAAGCCTCAGTGGTTTTATCGAAAAGCGGAAAGACGCCTTTGGTATCCCCACTCCCGATTTTCAAGCCTGTCCGGTGCGTTTCTATGACGTTTTCGGAAAACAGGGTCATCCCATCCGCGCCACCATTTCACAGATGGGTCCCCAGTTGCTGTCGCGCTTGCTGGGTCTTAACGAGACCCAAGACGGCGTGCTCAACATCGTGTTCCGCATTGCCGACGAAAAGGGGTTGCTGATTCTCGACCTCAAAGACCTGCGCGCCATGCTCGACTACGTGTCCAAACATGCGAAAGAATATACCAGCCAATATGGCAATATCGCATCGGCCAGCGTCGGTGCCATCCAAAGGGCACTGCTCCAACTGGAGAATCAAGGGGCCAACCAATTCTTTGGAGAACCTTCGTTTGACATCCACGACCTCCTTCAAACCGAGGGCGGCAAAGGCATCATGAGTGTATTGGCCGCCGACCAACTCATGATGCAACCCAAACTCTACAGCACGTTCCTGTTGTGGCTTATCTCTGAACTTTACTCCACCCTGCCTGAAGTGGGCGACCAGGAATTGCCAAAGCTGGTCTTCTTCTTCGACGAAGCCCACATGCTCTTCGAAGACACCAGCAAGGCGCTGGTCGACAAAATCGAACAAGTCATCCGCCTTATCCGCAGCAAAGGTGTGGGTATCTATTTCATCAGCCAGCTGCCCACCGACATCCCCGACAACATTCTCGGACAGCTCGGCAACCGCGTACAACATGCGCTGCGCGCCTACACCCCCCGCGACCAGAAAGCGGTGAAGACGGCCGCCGAAACCTTCCGCGCCAACCCCGATTTCAAGACCGAAGAAGCCATCACCACCCTTGAAACCGGTGAAGCGCTGGTCAGCTTCCTTGACGAAAAAGGGGCTCCCTCTGTTGTCCAACGGGCACAAATACTCTTCCCCCTGTCGCAAATCGGTGCCGTCAGCGAGAATGAACGCCGAGACATCATCAGCCGCAGCACCATCGGCAACAAATACGACAACATGATTGACCGTGAAAGTGCTTACGAGATGCTGATACAACAGGAATCCGAGAACGACCTTCCTGCGGAAGTCCCTGCAGGGAAAGGCAACAAGCCCGCCAAGACAGACGGCGACGAGAAACCGGCAAAGAAGAAAAACAGCCTCGTATCGAAAATCATCAAAGCCATCATCACTGCCATCACAGGCACCTTGGCCACCATTCTGGGAACAGCCGTAAGCGACAAGGTGAGTGGCAAAAAGACCAAATCGCGTACCTCGGCGACACAAAAGATTGTCAAAAACACCACCTCCGCCGCCACACGCACCATCACACGCGAACTGAGCCGCGACATTCTGGGAAACCTGATTAAATAACGAAAACGAAAACTTTAATACATAAAAACAATGAAGAACAAAAAAACAATCGGAGTCATTATTGGCCTTCTAGCCATCATCGTTCTCTGGGTCATCTCGGCCAACAACAAAATGGTTAGCAAATCAGAAAACGCCAAAAGTGCTTGGGGTGACGTCCAGGCCGATTATCAACGTCGTAAAGACCTTGTTGCTCAAGCCATCAATATTGTAAAAGGCGCCGGCAACTACGAATCGGGCACACTTGAGGCTGTCATCAAAGCCCGCAACAACGTCATCGATCTCGACAAAGAGGATCTGACGGAAGAGAACATCGACAAGTTCCAAGCTGCTTATGACCGCATGTCACAAGAGATGAACAAGGCCATCAATGTGACCGTGGAACGTTATCCTGAACTTACTGCCACCAAAAACTATCTGGAATTCCAAGCCCAGGTGGAAGGCTGCGAGAACCGCATCAACGTGTCGCGCAAAAAATTCAACGAGGCCGTTCAATCCTACAACGTAACCATCAAACGCTTCCCCAACAGCATCATTGCAGGCATCTTCGGATTCAAAGAAATGGGCTACTTCAAGGCATCGGAAGGCGCCGACGAGGCTCCTTCCACCGAAAGTCTGCTTTAATCGTCTTCACCACCCCTCCAGCCTATGTCTCTGAAAACAATCGCAAAGGTATTGCCTCTTCTTATGCTGCTGCCTCTTATGGCAACGGCACAGACCGACTATAACGCCACCGGCTGGTTGCCCGAACAGGAAATGCACCTGGTGTATGACTATTACGGTCTCCTTACCGAGGGTCAGAAGGACTCGCTCGAAACACGTCTTGTGGCTTTCAACGACACCACCTCCAATCAGATTGTGGTCATGATTACCCCAGGTTTCGGCGGCAGGGACATTTCCTCCTTCGCCTTCGAAGTAGGCGACAAATGGGGCATCGGCCAGCGGAAACTGCGCAACGGTGTAATCATCGTCGTCAAGCCGAAAGACGAGACTGACGGAGAGGTGGAGATAGCCCCCGGACTTGGTCTGGAAGGTGCGTTGCCCGACATCTTCTGCAAACGCATCATCGAAGACCAGATGATACCCCACTTCCGTGAGAATGACTACTATGGCGGCATTGTTGCAGCTCTCGACATCATTCTTCCTGTCTGCGCCGGCGAATACAGTTACGACAAATACAAAGAGGACCGTGAAGGCGGATCTGCATTGCTCGGTCTCCTTTTCCTGGCGCTGATATTCTTTTTTGTCATACGAAGCATTCGCAAGGGTGGCGGCGGAAGCGGCCATTATAGCGGCGGCGGGAGCACCTATTACGGCGGTTCCAGTCCCAGCAGTTGGAGTAGCAGCTCGTCCAGCGGCAGTTCTTCCAGCGGAGGCTTCGGAGGCTTCGGAGGTGGCAGTTTCGGTGGCGGAGGCGCCAGCGGACGTTGGTAACATTCCCCAAAAAAGTAATCAACAATTGTTGATAAAAACTCACTACTTTTTTTCATCCGACTGCAAAAAATGCTTTAATTTTGCAGTCGGATTTTTCTATTATTCACACGTACAAAAATAGTATAACAATATGAGATTCATAATCAACAGCCAATTATTCCTGAAGCACCTCAGCGCCCTCAGCGGAGTGATTACCAACAACAACACAGTGCCCATCATTTCCTGTTTCCACATGCAACTTGACGGGAACACGCTGACCATCAAAGCCACCGACTTGGAGACTACGCTGATTTCAACCATCGAACTGGAAAATGCCAAAGTGGAAGGTATCGACACCATTGCCGTACCCGCCAAATTGATGCTCGACATGCTGAAATCCATGGACGATGTACCTCTCAACTTTTCCGTCGACGCATCCAACTTCGGTATCGAAATCAGCTCGGGCGAGGGCAAATACCGTTTGGCCGGACAGAATGCAGAGACCTTCCCCGCCATGCCCACCATGGCCGACACCGTACAAACTGTCATGCCGGCTTCCCTGTTGGTCAACGCCATCAACAAAACCGTCTTTGCCGCCTCTACCGACGAAATGCGCCAACAAATGTCGGGTATCTTCTGCGAACTGACAACTGAGAACGTCACTTTCGTGGCCACCGATGCCCATAAACTGGTCCGCTATCGCCGCAACGACATCCACGCCGACGAAGACGCCAGCTTCATCCTGCCGCGCAAACCCATCACGCTGGTGAAGAATATCCTGGGAAGCAACAAGGAGGACAATAACGTCACCCTCGACTACAACAACACCAACGTCTGCTTCACTTTCGACAACTTCCGTATCATCTGCCGATTGGTGGAAGGAAAATATCCCAACTACGAGGCCGCCATTCCCAAGGACAATCCCAACAAACTGACCATCGATCGCAACACTTTCATCAACACACTGAAACGTGTCAGCCTCTTTGCCAACCAGTCTACCCATCAGGTACGTCTCTCCATTGCTGAACGGGAAATCAAAATCTCGGCCGAAGACCTCGAGTTCTCCAACGACGCCCACGAATCCATCCCCTGCAGCTATGATGGCGAACCGATGGAAATCGGATTCAACGCCAAATTCCTCAGCGAGATGCTGATCAACCTCGACACCGAACACGTCCTCATGGAACTCTCTCATCCCAGCCGTGCCGGCATCCTCTTCCCCATCAACAACGAGGAAGACGAAGGCAGCCACAACGAAGACATCCTCATGCTGGTCATGCCTGTCATGCTGGCCAACTGATAGGGTCTCTATTTATCCCCCATATACACATTTCATCTTTACTTTCGTAAAAACCTGTCAAACCATGACAGGTTTTTTCTTATAAACTGATTCTATATAAAAAAAAGTTCGTATCTTTGCAACCGCTATGGGCAACAAGAAATCCAAACGACACAGTAAGATAAACCTCTGGGCGGGACGCACTTCCACCGTTTTCAGCATCATGCTGGTGCTTTTTGTTTTCGGCCTTTTGATGTTTGTGGAATACCATTCCTACAAGGCCACCCACGAAATGCAGGAACGCATTGCTTACCAAGTGGACCTGAATCCTGAAACCACAGAAGAGGAGGCTCTCAGTCTCCTGGACGAACTCAAACAGCTGGATTACATCAGAAATGTCGACTACATCTCAGCCGACGAGGCGGCACGTCTCTTCTCCGCCGAACTGGACGAGGACATTTTGACGCTACTCGACAGTGTCAATCCGCTCTACCCCACCCTGATGGTCACTTTCAAAGCCAACAACAACCCCCAACGCACGGTGGAGTTGCGCAACCAGTTTGAGAAGGAAGTCCGCGAATACACCAATGTCGACGGCGTCACCTATCATGAATCCATGCTCAACGACCTCAACCAGATTTTCTATAAACTGTCGTGGATTCTGGTTGTTTTCGTCGTACTGCTCCTCATCGTCTCTGTCGCCTTAATCAGCACAACCATCAAGATAGCCCTCTACAACCGTCGTTACACCATCCAGACCATGAACATGGTGGGTGCCACCATGGGCTTCATCACCCGTCCCTTCCTGTGGCGCAGCGTTATCTATGGCTTCTTGGGTGCACTGCTCGCCACCGTGATGATATTCCTTTCGGTGTACATCTTCAACAAACAGTTCCACCTCGCACTTTTCCATCCGCGCTATTTCATGGGTTACGCCATCCTGGTGGCACTTATTTTTGTGGTGGGAGTCAGCATCTCCTTTATCGCCACCTATTTCTCCGTACATGGCCATCTGCGCAGTAAAAACGACCAATTCAATTAAACTCCGATTATAATGAGCAACAATAAAAAACAGCCTGTTATACGGCAAACCGTGACAAAAGACCCTGTCACACCATCAACCAAGAAAGTCGAATCCTCGCTCGATTTTGCTTTTGGCACTTTCAATTACATCCTGCTTGCCATAGGCATCGTGCTGTTGGGACTGGGCTACATCCTGCTCAGCGGTGGCGGCAGCGACGACCCCAACGTCTTCAACCCTGCCATGTTTGACAGCCGCCGTTTAGTTGTGGCTCCCATTCTGATTGTGCTGGGTCTCGTGGTAGAGATTTGCGCCATCATGTTCCGTCCCTCGGAAAAGAACAATCCTGTCGAAGACGAAACTCAGTTGAATTAAAAAAAAGTCGAAATGGATTGGATTCAAGCCCTGATTCTTGGCATTGTCCAAGGACTTACCGAATACCTGCCCGTCAGCAGCAGCGGACACCTGACCATCGGCTCCGCACTTTTTGGCGTTGACGGCGAAGCAAACCTTTCGTTCAATATTGCCGTGCATGTGGCTACCGTGCTCAGCACTTGCTGCATCCTCTGGAAAGAGATTGTCTGGATTTTCAAAGACCTCTTCAAATTCAAATGGAACGAAGGAACACGCTATGCTTTCAACATTCTCATTTCCATGATTCCCATCGGCATTGTCGGCGTCCTGCTGAAAGACAAAGTGGAGGCTATCTTCAACCCGGAAACATCAGCCAACATCTTCGGCAACTCGCTCTTCATCGTGGGATGCTGCTTGATGCTGACTGCGCTGTTGCTCACTTTCAGCTATTTTGCCAAGCCGCGCCAAAAAGAGAATGTCAGCCCTTGGCACGCCTTCGTTATCGGCATCGCCCAAGCCTGTGCTGTGCTCCCCGGCCTTTCGCGCTCGGGTAGCACCATTGCCACCGGTCTGCTGCTGGGCAACAAGAAAGAACGCCTGGCACAGTTCTCCTTCCTGATGGTGATACCGCCCATCCTCGGTGAAGCCCTGCTTGACGCAAAAGACCTTATTTCTCCTCCTACCGAAGGTTTCTTCTCCCACATTACCCATATGGTAACACAGTCCATAGGCATTGAAGCAAGCGCCCCAACCACCATCGGCACATTCCCGCTCATTGTGGGATTCCTGGCCGCTTTCGTCGTGGGATGTCTGGCTTGCAAATGGATGATCAACATTGTCAAGAAAGGCAAATTGATCTGGTTCGCCATCTACTGCGCTATGGTCAGCCTTCTGGTCATCGTGCTTCCCTACATCTTCTAAGCCATGGCTGAAAAGCCGGGTGTCATCATTGCCGTTGACAAGCCACGACAGTGGACCTCCTTTCAAGTGGTCAACAAACTGAAATGGCACTTGAAACGCACGTTCGATTTGAAGAAATTCAAAATCGGGCATGCCGGCACACTCGACCCTTTGGCGTCAGGGCTCCTGCTGGTTTGTGTAGGTAGCGCAACCAAGCAGATTGAACAACTGCAAACGGGCATCAAAGAGTATTCCGGCACCATGGTACTGGGTGCCACCACCCCCTGCTTCGATCTGGAACAAGCCATCGACCATTATTTCCCATACAGTCACATTACCGCCGACGCCATTGAGACAACCCGTCGGCAATTTGTGGGACAACTGGAACAGATTCCGCCACTCTACTCTGCTGTCAAGGTTGACGGCCAACGGGCCTATGTCTCGGCACGTGACGGCGCCGTTGTCGACATCCAACCCAAGCCCGTAACCGTCTACAACTTCGATGTCACCGCATTCCGTCCCGGCAGTGAAGCGCCTGAGGGACTCGACATGAGCGACGCAACTTCGCAGCCCCTCACAAAACGCGAACTCTACCGCGATCCGCAAGGTAGCATCCCCGACTTCCTGCCACAGATGGACTTTCGCATCACTTGCAGCAAAGGCACCTATATCCGCAGCATTGCCCGCGATTTCGGGGAAGCCATCGGTTCCGGAGCGTTCCTCGGCGCCCTGCGTAGGGAACGCATCGGCGACTACCACGTGGAACAAGCCCTCGACATCGACACCATCGAAGAAATAATCACCCCGGACAATCCTTCCTTTGAAATGTTAAAACAGCTTTCAAAAGAGTAAAAATATTCTTTTGTTTTACAATATCTTATTATTTCCAAATGTTAAAAAACTTGACATCGGGATAAAATTGTTGTATCTTTGCACGATTTGCAACGTATAATAAGGAATAAAAATAATTATCCATGATAAATACCTTATACTCCACAATGAAATTGTCGCAATTCAGATTCAACCTCCCCAAGGAACTGATTGCAGAACGACCCTCAAAGCAGCGTGATGAAGCCCGACTCATGGTGTTGAACCGCGCAAACCAAACCATCGAGCACAAACTTTTCAAAGACTTTATTAATTATGTGGACGCCGACGACGTGGTGGTAGTCAACAACACCAAAGTTTTCCCCGCCCTGTTGAAAGGCGAGAAAGAGAAAACCGGTGCCCAAATCACCGTCTTCCTGCTCCGCGAACTCAATCCCGAGACACGTCTGTGGGATGTCGTGGTGGATCCCGCCCGTAAAATCCGTATC
>JAEEGL017442437.1_pt1 | contig 16473 bp, 12 predicted proteins | sample 9134231 | NCBI WGS metagenome assembly JAEEGL01 (sample SAMN16246548, study PRJNA631951) | gut metagenome | biome: gut microbiome; feature: rumen; material: fiber-attached | host: Bos | place: Iran: Karaj | collected 2018-10
AAGGATACCATAGATAAGGTTCTTAATGAGCTTATGGAAAAAGGGCTTAAAGTTGAAGGTGGAGATAAACTAGGCAAAACTATTATTTTTGCAAAGAGCTCCCTCCACGCACAAGCAATTGTTGAAAGATTCTGTAAGCTGTTCCCGGAACTAGGCGGAGACTTCATAAGACAGATCGATTACAGTATTAAGTATAACGATACACTTATCGATGAATTTAGCACTAAGGATAAAATGCCTCAGATAGCAGTGTCCGTGGATATGCTTGATACAGGTATTGACATTCCCGAGATACTTAATCTTGTTTTTTTCAAGAAGGTAAGGAGTTATTCCAAGTTCTGGCAGATGATCGGACGCGGAACGAGATTGTGTAAGGACCTACTCGGCGAGGGTTTTGATAAGGAAAGATTTCTTATATTCGATTTCTGTAATAATTTTGAATTCTTCCGTGTAAATAAGAACGGATCCGAGAACGGAATACAGGCGAGTCTTTCCGAAAAAATATATAATACCAAGGCAATGATATGTCGTGAGCTTCAATCATCAGAATACTCGGCTGATGAAGAATACAGTAAATACAGAAGCGATCTTGTCAGTGAGATGATGGGCTCTGTAATGGAACTCAATGATAGCAGTTTTCGCGTGAAGGCTCATTACCGGTATGTGGAAATGTTCCGGAACATCAAGACATGGAATAACCTTGAAACTGTGGAAATATCGGATATTAAAGAGCATATAGCACCACTGGTAAAGCCTCCAAGAGACAATGAGCTTGCAAAAAGGTTTGATTATCTTGTATACAGCATCGAGCTGGGTATATTACAGAGTAAAAATGTTCAGAACAATGTAAATATAGTCGTTGATACTGCTGAACAGTTAAATGAAAAATATTCAATACCACAGGTAAAGGCACAAAAGGAAACGATCGAAAAGGTACAGACTCAGGAATTCTGGGATAATACAAATATTCTTGAACTTAACCAGGTGAGGGAGGCACTTCGTAGCCTTATACAGTACCTTGATAAGATCAAGAGAAAAATATATTATACCGACTTTACCGATATACTCAGCGATGCGGTTGAAGGCGAGCCGTTATATGGCGGAAATGATCTAAAAAATTATCGTAAAAAGGTTGAATTCTATCTTAAAGAACATGAAGATAACCTGTCAGTGTATAAGCTTCGGAATAACAAAAAACTGAATGAAACAGATCTTAAAGAGCTTGAAAGAATACTGTGGAGTGAGCTTGGCAGTAAGGATGATTATATCAAAGAATATGGGGATACTCCTGTAGGACGCTTGGTACGTAAGATAGTTGGCGTAGATCGTAATGCGCTTAATGAGGCATTCAGTAAATTCCTTACAGATGAAAAGCTAAACATCAACCAGATCCGTTTTGTAAATCTCATAATAGATTACATCAGTCATAACGGAAATATTGAGGATAATGCAGTCCTTATGGAAGAGCCGTTTAAATCGGTAGGCAGCATCACCCATCTGTTCAAGGATGATATTGGGAAAGCTAAGGAACTCATGAGTATTGTTGAAGAGATAAGGGGTAATTCGGAGAGGCTGGCTTAAAAACCGGATAAGATATATTGGCTAAGGGAGATCACCTAAATGAAGGCACTATCAATTCATCCGTATTTTGCAATGGGCATATTTTTCCTGGAGAAAACAGTTGAGAATAGAACCTGGACAACAAATTACAGAGGAGACATTCTTATATGTTCTACTTCGAAGAAGTTCAAAGATACAATTCCAGGACATGCATTATGTGTTGTGACACTTAAAGATGTAGTTCCGATGAAAAGAGAGCATTTAAAGGCAGCTCTTATGTATGACAACGAATATAATAAAGATTCTTATGCTTGGATTCTTGAAAATGTACGCTGTATAAAACCGTTTCCGGTAAAAGGAAAGTTATCGTTATGGGAGTGTGATCATGAGATCGAGTACATTCAGGTGAGTGATGATCCAGAAAAGAACGATATTATTTTTAAAGAAATCTATGAGCCATTTGTATATAACGGGGATAAAGAGGAGTGGTAACAGAAACCCTGCTGAGGATACATAGAAGATCTTGGTAATGGTGAATTTGTGTATTATTCAGATTTTTGTAAAGGAGAAAGGTCATGTCGTTTGATTTTGAAAATGCAAATGATGCTCAACAAGAAGCAATAAAGACGACAGAGGGTCCTCTTCTTATTATTGCAGGCCCAGGTACAGGAAAAACCTTTACATTGGTTAAACGAATAGTTTTTCTAATTACAGAGAAAAATATCCAGCCTAAAGAGATTATGGTTGCGACCTTTACTGAAAAAGCAGCAAAAGAATTGCTGACAAGAATTACTAATGAGCTCTTGAGAGTTGGAGAAATTGTAAATGTCAGCGATATTTATGTTGGAACATTTCATTCTATTTGTCTACGCATTATGAAAGAGCACTTGGGCTATTCACTTATAAAGAAAAATTACAGGATACTAGATCAGTTTGATCAGAAATATATGATTTTTCAACATATGAATCGATTTCGTGTATTACCACATTTTGAAGAATTGTTTTCTTCGAATAGAGGTGCATGGGATCAAGCAGGAGAAATTGCTATCTACGTAAATTATCTTTTGGAAGAGCTTGTTGATTCCGAAAAGATGCTTCAGGATAAAAATCCTCAGATTGTAGCTATAGCTTATGTGATTAAAGAATATAAAGCGATAGTTCATGAAGAAAATCTTTTAGACTTTACAAGCATTCAAACAGATGCCTTCTATCTGTTAAAAGATAATCCTGAAATATTAAAACAGATACGTGCTCAAATAAAGTATTTAATGGTAGATGAATACCAGGATACAAATTATATTCAAGAGCAGATTATATTTTTATTAGCAGGAGATAATAAGAATATATGCGTCGTTGGAGATGATGATCAGGGCTTATACAGATTCCGTGGAGCTACTATAAGAAACATTTTGGAGTTTCCTAATTATTTTAAATCCGGGGAATGCAAACAAGTAAATCTTGTAGTTAATTATCGATCTGAAAAACAAATTATTGATTTTTACAATGAATGGATGCATAACACAGAGAATTTTTCGTGGATGAAATTCCGCTATCCAAAGGAAATCATTACTGATAAAAAACATTTCTCCACAGGAATAAATGTTGTGAAATGTAGTGGAATTGAAGATCCATATGATTGGTGGGTTAACGTACAACAGTTTATAACAGGACTGAAGAAAAACGGGATTATTAAAGATTATAATCAGGTAGCTTTTCTTTGTCGTTCTGTGAAGAATAATAAAGTAAAAAGTCTTATTCGTTATATTGAAGATAATGATATCCCTGTTTATTCACCGCGATCAGAAATGTTTTTTGAGCGGAAAGAGATAAGAGAATTATTGGGAATGCTAATTATGTGTTTTCCAAATTATTATTTAAGGCTAGAATCAGATAGTTTTCCTATTAAAAGTGAACATTATCTGAAATTATACAGTTTTTATAGAAATAAATGTGTTGAACCGGTAAGGAAATTGTTGCAAAAGCAAAATGATTTAAAAGCATGGCATAAAGGAGTTTTGAAAAAGCATAGTTCATTAACTCTAAGTACTGATTACGGTTTTACGGGTCTTTTATATCAGTTTCTTCAGTTTGAGCCTTTTTGTTCATACATAGATGTAAATATTGGTGCAGGAGCGATTGCTGAACGTGCTGCAAGAAATGTTTCTATTCTTTCGGCTGTTTTAGGAAAGTTTGAATATCTTTATTGTATAAATATATTTACAGCACAAAATATTGTTGATACTGTTGAACGATTCTTCAACATATATCTTAAGTTTCTTTTTGATGGGGGAATAACTGAATACGAAGATGATTCAGAGTATGCACCAAGTGGTTGTGTTTCCTTTATGACAATTCACCAGTCAAAAGGAATGGAGTTTCCTGTTGTTATGGTGGATTCTCTTTATGATACCCCGACAGATAAGGTTGACAGGTTTATTGAACAAGTTGAGAGTAAATATTTTAGAAGGCATGTTTTTGAAGAGTATAATAATATAAAGTATTATGACTTCTGGAGATTATATTATACAGCATTTTCAAGAGCACAAAATCTTTTGGTACTTACGTGTAATGAGTCTTATACCGATAGTGGTAGCCGAAGAACACCTAGTAAATCGTTTGAAAAACAATATGAATCATTATTACCTTATTATGAAGTCGATTTTTCGGACAGAGTTTTTGAAGAGATTAAGTCGGTTAATCTTATACAAACATTTTCATTTTCTTCTCATATAGAATTGTATGAGAGGTGCCCACTACAATACAAATTCTTTGAGGAGTTTGGATTTACTCGAGTACGTGTAGGGGCTACATTATTTGGAGCATTAGTGCTTGAAACGGTTGAGGACGTTCACAGAGCAGCTATGCAAAACGAAGAAAAAATAATTAATCCTAAGAATGTGAGGCAGTGGATTGAAGATAATTATTCCACACTATCGGAGAAAGAGCATACATTTTTAGGAGCACAACAGGTAGATGCGGCATATAGGCAAGTTCAAAATTATGTAGATCGTATAAATGATGGTTTATTGTTTCATAGAGAAGGGAGCGGTTCGTTATGGAGGTGCATACAGGATGTTGAAGTGGAAGTGAGTCTTGTAAAACCCAAGTATATACTTACAGGTACTGTCGATTTGATTATAGGTGACAGGGATACTGTTGAAATCGTTGAATTTAAATCTGAGAAAAAACCGGACTTACAAACAGATTTAGAGTCCATGAAAAGATATGGAAGACAACTTGAAGTGTATGCACATCTGGTAGAGAAACGTATTGGGAAGCAAGTGAGTAAGATGCACTTGTATTATACAGGAGAAAACACTGGCGATCCAATTGTAACATTTGAAAAATCAAAGAAGTCAATTGACGTCGTAGTAAAAACATTTGATGAGATTGTTGAGAAGATTCAGAACCGGGAGTTTGGTACTGAAGCGAAGGATAAAAAAACTTGTTTGAATTGTGATATGAGATATTATTGCCAAAAAGTAAAAAGAAGCTATTAGGAGAGTAAAGAATATTTTGTACTGAAAAAATAGTCACTAGCACATTTGATACACAACTGTGATTAATGAAAAATCTGCTGCTGAGCAGATAAAAGAATTTAAAGAATTATTTTATCAAGGAATTATTTCTTAAGAAGAATTTATTGCCAAGAAAAAACAGTTATTTGCGTTTTATATAATTATATCAAAATTGAAGCTGCTATGATAAACAAGAATATAGAAAAAGTAATACATCAACTAAAAAGACATGAAATTTATGTTATGGATGTACCTGAAGAGCTTAGACATAACAAGAGTATTCTTGCTGTTGAAAGAGAAGAAAGTCTAAGAATAGAAGGAAATAGGGGATATGATGCAGTTAATGGATATTTCTTCGTTGAAGAAGAGTATCTTTGTATAGGGTATTATGATAATAATGAGAAATATATGAGGCAATTTCTTACCTTTGAATCATTAGAAGAGTACTATGATTATCTTGATGGAGATATTTATAATAGAGCTTGTTATAGGTTTTGTAACTTCAATAAATACAGTGATTTTATCAAACGTAAGCGGATAGATATAGATCGATTAAAGGAAAGAAAATCACTAATAGACAAGACTATTGATGATGATGGCCCGGGAGCTACGAAAGAAGAATTAGATGCTTACAATCTAATAGATAATAATAAGGAAATAATAAAGGTCTGGATTAAGAAATTCAATAATTGTAAAACAGAACATGAGCTTAATGATGTGGTTGATGAGTACCGTTGGTCTGGATTATGGGACACTGTAGATGTGTCATTTTTTTTCTATAATTATATTTATAATGACATTAATGATCAGAACCGGTTTAAGACAATAATGGAATATATGTCCAAAGGAAGATATCCAGAACGCATAATGATCAATGGATTATGCTCTATATATGGTGCTCAAAATGTAATGGATAATTATAATTATTCAAGTGGTTCAGGGAGTATAAAATATGAGCACAAAAGACGACTTAGGGAATGCGTCGAGTCAATGGAAGCCGACTTGATTCAGTTTAAGTCTCGGTATTATTTTGATAAAGAAACACACTTTTATTGCGAGAAAGTCGAAGGAATAAAAGACGGGCGGAAGATATTATCATATTGCAGATATTTTGAATCTTTTGATGAGTTTATAGACTATAGGAAAGGCAGCTTGAGAGACACAGATCTATCAGCCGACATTAAACTCAATGTAGACTTATCTATATATGAAATTGATGAAACCACCAAATTGCCTAACATTTATATAGATGGTTTAAAGTGTAATATTAGAAAAAAGTATGACAACGGTAGATTCTATGTTGATAAAGAGTGGAAAACGAAGGAAGGGGGATTGGTAAAAAGGGATGTTTTTTCTACACGGTATTTCTTTGATTTTATACATTATCTTCGTGGGGATTTAAGAGAAGCTGACTTACTTTTCTGTGATGGGTTGGATAATTTATGTGATTACGAATCAATTGATTTTTCCGGTGCTAGGTTGACAAGTAGATTGTGTGAGAAATTCAATTTACAAATCGAGTATTACAAGCTGAATGACAGTTTAGTTAAATCATTTGAAATAACTGACAAAAATGAGATAGAATCTATGCTTGCCATTCCTGAGAATATGAATGGTGCAGAATCTCACAGTTTATCGTTAACCGGTGATTATGATAGGAATGCGCGTCGGATTTACTACATAACAGACTTGCATCTGAGGCACCGATTGTTAAATGCGAAATATAGATCTAAGAATGATGTAATATATGTTCTTCAAAAGATAGTAAATACTATTATCGACAAATCAGGAAAACTGCTCCTGATCGGAGGAGATATTTCATCTGATTTTACGATATTCAACATATTTATAAATATGTTACGTCAAAGGATAGAAAAAAAGAGGTATGGTCATACAGATGTAGTTTTTGTTTTGGGAAATCATGAATTATGGGATTTTCCAGACAAGAAAGTTAATGAAATAGTTGCAGAATATCGCAAAGTCATTGAAGATAATGGGATGATTTTACTTCATAATGAGCTTATTTATGAGGACTCGACCGATAGAATTTGCAGGATAACTTATGATGAGCTAATTGAAAATTCTTATGAGAGATTAAGAAGAAAGCTACGAAGTACCAGATTGGTGATTTTCGGAGGTTTGGGCTTTTCGGGATACAATCAGGAATTTAATGCCAATCAAGGTGTTTATCGTTTGACACTAGACAGAAATGAGGAAATAGCTGAAAGTATTAAGTTTGAGGAACTATATAATAAAATAGTCCCGGTTATTTATGATAAAAATGCTGTAATACTTACACATACACCTATTAAGGATTGGTCAATCAATGCAGAACCTTACAAGAATTTGGTTTATGTAAATGGACACACGCACAGAAATTATTTTTATGATGATGGTGAAATTAGAATATATTCAGATAATCAAATTGGATACAGGAATGCGAACCCTCATACAAAAAGTTTTTTGCTTGACACGGAATATGATTGTTTCTCAGATTATGACGATGGAGTATACCAAATAACGGCAGAACAGTATAATGATTTCTACAGAGGAAAAAACTATATGATGAGTTTCACTCGGAAAGTACATATACTGTATATGTTGAAGAAAAATGGGTATTATTGCTTTATTCATAGAAGTAAAAAGGGGTCGCTGTCAATTTTAAATGGTGGTTCACTGAAGAGTTTAGATAATAAAGATATAAACTATTATTATACTCATATGGGAGATGTGATTTCGAAAATAAAAACTCCATTGGATAATTATATGAGCCTTATGAAAAAAATCTCAGATGAAATAAAACGTTTTGGAGGGTCGGGAATAATCCATGGCTGTATTGTAGATATAGATTATTTTAATCATGTATATGTTAATCCGACAGATCTGAGGATTACAGGTTATTGGGCGATGAATATGATTGATAAACTTGTTTATCCTAATATTCCTACATTATTAAAAACAAAGTGTCCTAGATTATATATAAACTATAAAAAGATAATAGAAAACAAAGAGGATAATGTATTGGATCCCCAAAAGGAGAATAGCGTTGATATAGAGATGCTGCCAAAGGAGTATCTTAGTACAGACATATATAAGGCATCCAGAGAGATAAAGAAGATGCAGAAATTGTCTTTGAATATACTCAGTTCGTGGTATGAAGTACCAGCAATGGAAGAGACAGACATAAAAATATCTGCAAATAATATAATAGATGTTACAAATAGAAATGAGCTTCCTATTAATTTAAGGGACAAAGAAAAAAGAGAATTCGATAACTATGCCTATATAACAAATGTAGATCGAAATAAGGAAGAGTTTCGACAGTGGCTAATTAAAGATAAGTTTTTTGATAAAGTGATAGAAAAATATATCACGGATATAAGTGCGTTAATTGATGACAAAGGGCAATCACTTTTTGAGATAACTAGTAGTGTAGAGATTGAGGAATTTATAAACAATAAAAAACAGCAGCTCTCAGCGAAGGAACGAACTGCATTGAAATACTATGGGAAATTTATGAAGGACAGAACAATCCTTTATGGGGATAGTTGATGATCAAGTGAAAATAATAATGGAAAATAATGAAAAAAGATACCATTATAAGTGAATGATGTATGCCAGCATTATGCGGAAGAAGGTTTAGACAGGACTAACACGCGTTAAATGTTTTGTTAGGGGCATTTTATGGGTGATGTTTCAGTAGTAAGAAATAATAAATTAATAAAGGATATAGTTAAACGTATTAGTCAGGGATTAATTGTTGATTTTTTTGAGGTACCTGAAGAAATACGGGATAATCATGAAATTGTAAAGATTGAACGCGAAAAGGGAATTAGAAGAGTTAAATCTTGTGGATATGATGTTTTAAGGAACAACTTCTATGTAATAGAAATAGTGGATAAGTATGTAGATTATGGATCATACGATGTAAGGAAGGTTGAGCGTAAGTATATATCTGTTTTAGACACATTTGATGATTTCTATAGTTTTATTCAAGGCAATATCTATCAAGATTATTGCTTGTTTTATATGTATGTTTTTTCTTCTGATGAAATTTCCAGATATGATATTGATACCAGTAGAATTCATTATAATAGATCATTTGATGAAAACTATAGCAATATACTTCCGAAAGAGCTTAATAGTGATGAATGCACCCATTCGAAGGAAGAAATAGTAAAATGGGAAGATATGTGGATTGCAAAATTCAGAGAATGTACCACAGGACAAGGATTAAGAAAACTTACTGAGAAATATCAAGAATCAGAAAAGATTATTGATGTTGATTATTTCTTTTGGGATTATATGAATTTTCATGGGCAAGACAGTTTTTCTGCAATAATGGATTTCGTTGCATCTGAGGATTATCCGGCTTATTGGCTGAAAAATGTTATTGGTTTTATATATGGGATTGACCTGGTAAAGGAAAAATATGAATGCCGAAACGAGAATTATGCTGTCAGCACCAGAAAAAATAAGCGTTCTAAACTACGTTCATTCTATAATGCGTGTATTGAGTATGGAATAGAAGAAAGGAAAGAAGGATATTACAGTAGGATATTACAGAGTTACATTGTTTCTACTGAGTTATTATACAAATCAGGAGAATACAAGGGGCGGATCGCAACCTCTCTGATAAGTTTTTTTAGAGATTTTGATAAGTTTGCGGAAGCAATGAATAATGATCTTTCTGATTGTGACCTCATATTTTCAGATGATTATGACATAGATTGGAATAGTTATTCGTATAACGAAAAAACACTTTTCCCTATGAAATCCGTTAATGAATTGGATAAGTCATTTCAAGCGCGTTACGATTCAAAATATGATTTGTTTGATGTCGTTGTATATTGGAGAGATTCCAGAGGAAATGAGGTCTTTAAGGAAAAAAGAAGCTTTAAATATCTTCATCGGTTATGCTATTTTTTTGATAACGACCTGTCAGGGATTGATTTATTCACATGTACAGGCTTATTGAATGTTCCTACATTTGAAAATATAAAGGTTGAAAATGCCATATTGCCCCCTGACTTATTAACGAAATTTGACGTTGAACAGGAGCCAGCAGATAAATATGATGTTATTACTTTTGAGAATGCTGTTTGTAATGAAGAGAAAACAGAACTGATACTATCAGAGAATCGTCCTCGTGTACCTTATGATCAAATAGATAATAGTGAACTCAATATTGCGTATATTTCAGATTTGCATATTGTACATAAGATTAATAAGTTTAATTTGAAAAATGAACAGGTATTATTTCTTACGAAAATGATAGAAGGATTATTTGAGGAATCAAATCCTGGATTTTTACTTATTGGCGGAGATATATCATCCGATTTCAATGCTTTTGTTCTATTTTTAGATTTGTTAAAGAAATATATCTATGATTATCATACGTATACGCGTGTTGTATTCGTATTGGGAAATCATGAATTATGGCCATTTAAAGGATTAAGTATTGAGCAAATAGTTGAAAAATATAGGTGTGTACTAAATGCCCATGGAATGTACCTTGTTCATAACGAAATGCTTTGCTTTGAAAACGGGGAACCTATCTATATCTCCGGGAAAGAACTATTGGAAGTGAAAAAAGAGGAGCTGCGGAATAAGGTTAATAGAACTAGAATTATTATCTTTGGTGGAATTGGATTTTCGGGATGTAATGAAAAGTTTAATGCAGATGATGGAATTTATCAAGATGTTATTACAAGAGAAGAAGAGATTAATCAATCTAAAGAATTTAAGAAAATATACGATAGGGTTACAGATGTTTTGCCCGATAAGAATATAATAGTATTAACACATATGAGTGTTCCCGATTGGAATGGAACATATGAATTACATGAAAATTATGTTTATGTGAATGGTCATAAGCATGAAAATTTTGCATATATAGATGGTCTTCAAAGAGTCTATGCTGACAATCAGGTGGGATATAAGTTAAGCACTCCACGACTCAAATATTTTTTGATCAATGATTCTTATGATATTTTTTCTGAATATGATGAAGGAATTCATGAAATATCAAGAAGAGATTATCAAGATTTTTATCATGGAATTAATGGTTATGTAAATTTCAATAGAAAATATGATAAGCTATATATGCTCAAAAAAAACGGATATTATTGTTTCGTCATGAAGAGTTTTTCGAACGAATTGTATATTTTAAATGGTGGATCAAGAGAAAGACTGCAATGTAATATTATTGAATACTACTATGAAAACATGGATTTCCAGATAAAAAGAATAAAGGATCCGCTTGGTAGATATCAGAAGATTCAGCAACAGATAGCTGATGAAGTAAAATCATTTGGAGGAAGAGGGAAAATACATGGGGCAATTGTTGATATAGATGCTTACTGTCATTTATATGTGAATCCGATTGATATGAAAGTTACTCCTTACTTTGCAATAAATACAATTGATAAGTATGTTTATATGAACATTCCGTCATTGTTAAAATATCGAAGCCCTGAATTATTTATGAACTATGAAAAGCTGGTAAGAGATGAATCATCAAATAATGCTTTGATTGTATATGGATATAGCGATACAGATATTCAAAAGAAAACAGTTCCATATGAAAGTACTGACATATACAAAGTTTCTAGAAAGCTAAAACAGATGCAGAGACTAAATAATAAAATCCTTTCTACGTGGGTACAAGATATTAAAGGTATGGCGGCCTTACCTGAAAACACAAAGAAAAATGAAGGAGTTGGACCGGTTAGGGTAGGAATGACTTTGATGATGAATTGTGGCTTAAAAGCCACGGTCATTGAAGATTTTGGATATAAAAATATTACAGTTCAATTTGAAGACGGATTAATCAGAAGGCATCGTGCAAGAGATAAGTTTCTGAGCGGAAAAATAGGACATCGTGAAGAAAAAAAGAGGATTAAAAAGTAAGTCTTGAGAAGTTTAATGAGAAATCAGACATTCTTAATGATCGTGAACAGGATGTTATAAGGAAACTGTATGGGATCAATGATGAAAAGAAACATTCATATGATGACCTGGCATCTGAGTACAATCTGCCGTCCGGCAGGATACGCCAGCTTGAGAAACGCGCATTAAGAAAGCTGAGAAGAAACTGAAACTAAATGGGATATTCTATAAGTAGGGTGAAGATATGAATAACAATAAAGACAATATATGGCTTAATGGGATCATGGGTGTGATAACGGGCGATGCACTTGGATGTCCGGTACAGTTCATGAGCAGATCAGAGATAAAAGAACGCGGACCCGTAACAGAAATGGAAGGATATGGTACTTACAATATGCCTGTCGGTACATGGACAGATGACGGAAGCATGACTCTGGCCCTTCTTGCCAGTTTCAATGAAAAGGGCGCTGTAGACCTTGAAGATATCATGAACCGATTTGCGAAATGGCTTGTTGATGGTGAATACACCCCGTTTGGAGAGTCATTCGATATAGGCGGCGGCACTATGGCAGCTATAGAACGGTATTTAAGAGATCACGATGTCCGCTCATGCGGCGGAACCACCGATCATGACAATGGAAACGGTTCCCTTATGCGTATAATGCCGGCATGTTTATATGCATATGATCACAAAATGAGTGATAAAGATGCCGTCAGGATGATCCATGAGGTGGCAGGTCTTACTCATAACCATATCCGGGGGCAGATTGCATGCGGATTGTATTATTTCTGTGTAAAGTCAATTCTGGATGGAGAGGGGAAGCTGATAGAATGTTTACAGGATGGATTCAATAGGGGCTTCAGATTCTATGAGAATGATATATCAATCCGGACAGAACTGGCTTATTATGGACGGTTAAGGGATATGAATGAACTTGCTGCCATACCAGAAGATGGCATAAAGAGCGGTGGCTATGTAGTGGAAAGCATAGAAGCAGCCATATGGTCTCTCGTTACAACCTCTAGCTTTAAGGAATGCCTGCTTAAAGCTGTTAACCTTGGCGATGATACAGATACCGTGGCAGCTATTGCGGGCGGTCTTGCCGGGTTATACTATGGATATGATGATATTCCCGATGAATGGCTTGAAGTTATACAACGCAGGGAGTGGGTAGAAGAGATGTGTTCGGTTGGCCAGCTTAAAGAAGATTATGAAGAGAGATCAAAGCAATGAGTTTTTATGTGATGTCAGACATACATGGATATTTTGATGTATTTCAGACTATGTTGAAGAAAATAGATTTTTCAGATGAGGATGAGTTGATAATTGCCGGAGATTATATAGACAGGGGGCCTCAATCACTTGAAATGCTACGGTGGATGGAAGCTTGCCCTGATAATATCCTTTTACTCAAGGGTAATCATGATGCAGAATTTGCAGAATGCATAAGCGTTATGGACTCATATGCCCGAAGCTTAGGGTTAAATGAAAAAGATGTAGTTGATACACAGACGTTATACAGTGCTGTGATATGCATTCCTGAAGTTGAGAATGCATACTTTGATTATTACGGTACGATCAAAGCATTGGTTTTTGAAAAGGAGATTTGTTTGTCTAAACTGAAACAACATGCGGAGACACTCAGGCATTTACCGTATTATTACAAGCGGACTGTGGATGGCAGGAAATATGTGATTGTCCATGCCGGGTATTATGAAGATAAATCTAAACCGCAGTCAGAAATGCAGCAGTTTTATCTATATGCAAGGGAGGAAGCATATTTCCTGTATGGTGGAGTTCCTGACAGTACTATAATAGCAGGGCATACACCAACAATTGCCACATCTACTAGAATGTATACGGGAGGCAGGGTTTTCAAGCATTACGATCAGAAACAGAACTGTACGTTTTATGATATAGACTGCGGCTGCGGATTCAGAGATCTGGATGATTCTGATGGAAGGCTTGCCTGTATGCGCTTGGGGGATGAAGAGGTGTTCTATGTTTAGAAATGCAGTAAGAGCTTTGTTAATGATGAACACTATAATTTTCCTGATATCTCCAAGTGCTGTACTTGGCGCAACACATGTGTATGACTATTGCAGGAAAGCTACATGTACGAATAAAGCTGTTTATGGTAGTATGTATTGTAGTGAGCACGTATGCAGAATGGATGGATGCACGGAGATAGGCGGATATAACGGATATTGCATTAAGCATAAAACGTGGTCATCGAGGAAAAATAAAAAGCCGGATCCATCTACTAACAAATGTATGATAAACGGATGTACCATGTATCGAAGCAAGGGCTATGATTATTGTTTATACCATACATGCAATAAGTCAGGATGTCATAATCAGAAGATGAGTGGCTCTGTGTACTGTAGGCAGCATTCGAAATAACTTTGATGTGGTTTCCGGCTCTTGATCGTAGATGACAATTATTATGGTAGATGCCGATATATCCTGAGATAAGGTAATGTTATATGTTGATAGAACGAAAGTGCAGGATAATTGAAAATGACAAAATACAGATGCCCGAAATTCGGATGTAATGGAACAGGTCTTCCGGTTGGAACCAGGAAGGCATTCAATGCAGGAAGAAATGTTATAGGTGATACGCCTGCTTATCTTGCCGGTGGATCATCAAGCAATATGTTCCTGACTGCCTTCGGTTTCAGGGGCAGAAGGAAACTGACTTTCGAATGTCAGAAATGTGGCCGGACATGGGAGCAGAGGATATAGAGATAATGAACCTTGATGAAATTAACGTAGAGAAGATAACAGGGTTTGCAGGAGCGCATTTTAGTGACTGTATCAATAAAGATGATAGAAAGACTGTAGATGACCCTTTGCATAAATTGTTTACTTCCGGTAATGGCGAGATGTTTGAAGGTTCGGAAAGCTTTACATGGATAAGTGAGGAAGACTGATGCCGGCAAAGTTCAAAAAGGGTGATACAGCTTATTTTGTTGAATCAAATTACAAAGTACGTGAGGTGCAGATACTGAATACCGCAGGTGGGCTGTATCTTATAAAATTTGATAACGGTGGTGGTATAAGGGTTAAAGAACACAGGCTCTTCAGTACAAAAGAGGAGGCCGAAGCAACTTTACCCAAGAAGGAACCTCCGAAGAGAAAGATGCATTGGGATTATATGTAGGTGTAACAGTGCCAAGCACTGTTACGCTATAAGTAAATGGTAGGATAGGTTGAAAGACACAGTTTTTACATATATCAAAAAGAAGTATAAGATTTCGCCAGAGTATCCTTGGAAGAGATACCCGGATTATGCGGTTTTCAGACACGGCGATAACAATAAGTGGTTTGCACTTGTTATGGAAGTGAGTGGGGATAAGCTTGGCCTGGATACTGCGGACGAGATTCCTGTTATCAATTTAAAGGCTGATGATATGTTCTTCCGGGATATGCTGATTCAGCAGGACGGGATCATACCTGCTTATCATATGAACAAGCAGCAATGGATCACTGTGTTTCTGGATGGGTCAGTAAATCAGGAGCAGGTCTTTGACCTTATAGATGCAAGCTTCCTGGCTACAGCATCTGCGAAGAAAAAGCAGAAGATCCGTCCTCCGAAGGAATGGATCATACCGTCCAATCCCAAGTATTACGATATCATTCATGCTTTTGATGATACGGATGAGATTGACTGGAAGCAGGGCAGTGGGATTAAGAAAGGCGATACAGTATATATGTATGTCGGATCGCCGGTATCAGCAATTTTGTATAAGTGCAAGGTGGCGGAGACAGATATTCCATATAGTTATCAGGATGAGAACCTGACGATCAAGGCACTGATGAAGATAAAGCTACTGAATCGGTATAAACCGGATAAATTCACATTTGATGTTCTTAAGGATGAGTATGGGATATACGCTATCCGAGGACCGAGAGGGCTCACAAACAGTCTGAGTGTGGCATTGAATAAGAAATCAAGCGGGTTTTGAATTATGATAAATGATGCCTGCGCCAATGATGATCATAAGAGCAGAAGAAAGGGATGCTGACATATGAATGAAGGATATGTGTTTTTTATAAGAGCATATGCGACTTCGCAGAATCAGACTTTTGCGGGGTTTGTAAAGATAATGTATGGTGGAACAAATCGGTCATTCCTCGGTAACGAAGGCTTTGAACCTTATAAGTCGGAAAAGAGTGCAGAAAGAAGCAGGAAATCCTGGGAGAAGTTATTCTCCAGGCTTGCTGTCATTGAGAATTCATGGAGATATCAGCTTGGCGGTGTTATGCCTGTAACAGATGCGATGTTTCGGGAAATGGAAGAACAGCGAGAAAAGGAGTATGAAATAATCAGCAAAATCAAAAGTCCTGTAGCTGAAGTTTTGGAAAAGAGCCTTGAAAAGGAACTCAGACGAAGGCATTTTAAGGTGATAAAGTGAAGTTATAAGGATTAAGGAGTGTTGGAGAAGATGTCTATGAAACCGACAGTAAACAAAAGATATCCGGATAAAGAGATGAGCAAAG
>JAEEGL010881891.1_pt1 | contig 16472 bp, 5 predicted proteins | sample 9134231 | NCBI WGS metagenome assembly JAEEGL01 (sample SAMN16246548, study PRJNA631951) | gut metagenome | biome: gut microbiome; feature: rumen; material: fiber-attached | host: Bos | place: Iran: Karaj | collected 2018-10
ATATTGTCGTGATGTTCGATTTCATCCGACATGGCGATATTCTTGGCAACGGTAATATCACTGATGCACCATGCCTTATCGTAATCATTGAGCTGATAGTACAGATAGAACAGCGATCGATAGTTCCTGCGTTCCTGTTCCGAAGTCATGTTCGATCCCTGGAGATCGATGATCGTGCGGATTTCTTCGATAGCCTCGCGGCCATGATCCGGCATACGAATGTAGAGTTCGGACAGAATGTTGTGGAGCTTCTCGTCTTTCGGGCTCAGTTCGCTTGCCTTCTTGAAGGCATCGATGGCGTGATCCCATTCATTCAAACGTGTACGATAGATTTCGCCGAGTCCGTACCACAACAGTTTCTTGGTATCCTCGAACTCAGGGCTGCCATCCTTATAGACACGGTCGATCATGGCGAGGTAGTTTCTTTCGAGCGTTTCCCAATCGCGCGAAGCAGTCAGGATGCGGTCGATAGCTTCGAATGCACGGAGCTCACTGACGTTGGTATCGAGAGCCTTGTTGAAGTATTCGACGGCCTTATCATCGATATTCAGCTCATCGCGATAGATAACGGCGATGGTGTAATACGAGCGGGCGATCTTCTCGGGGTTCTCCTCGCTGTCGCAGAGACGTTCAATGATGGCGATGGCATTTTCCCACTGACCGGTCGAGTGATAGATCGAAAGGAGTTCATTGAGAACGATTCTCGAGCTGGGTTCAACTTCGAGGGCTCTGTAGTAGGTTTCGATCTGTCTCTCGGAATCACCGATTTTTTCCGCATAGATACGGGCGATCTTCATCAGTTCGGAGAACTTGAGATCCTTGTCGACCTGACGTTCCATGTGGATATTCATGTAGTAGACGAGAGCTTCCCAATCGGCCATTTCATCGCAGACGTCGATGATGAGTTCGAGGGATTTCGTCTGAGTTCCATCGGCTTCGAGGATGCGTTCGAGCAGCTGTCTGGCCAGACCGAGTTCGTTGGTGGCCTTCTTGGCGACTGCAGAATCGTAGTAAATCTGAATGACCTGTTCAGAGGTCAGTTCGCCGCTGAATCTTTCGAGCAGGTTCTGGAACATGCCATAGGCATGATCGTAATCCTTGGCTTCGAGGAGTTCCTCGCCCATGCCCAGAAGAGTGGGTGCGAAGTTCGGATTAAGTTCATACGAAGAGCGGTAGTATTCCAGGGCTTTTTCGTGCTGTGCCAGATTCTGGCAGCACAAACCGGCTTTATAGTTGAGTGCATAGAGCTCAGCATTTTCACCGCCGCCGCTGTATGCCACGCCGTTGATAACGACTTCGAACAGAACGAGTGCGCGGGCCCAGGCTTTATCGACGAGATATTTCTCGGCGAGAGGCCAGGCAGCTGCAACACAATCCGGCTGCAATGTCAGGGCTTCATTGTAGTAGCCATAGGCATTGATGGAATCGCCAATCTTGGTGAGTGAAACATCACCCAGCGAGCAGTTGATGGCGGCCTTCTGATCGAGTTCACGGGTGAATTCGACTTTCTGTTTGAGCATCTGGACGAGATTTGTCCAATCCTCATGCCGTTCATACATCGCACACAGGGCATCGATTGCCGGCATGTAGCTGGAATCGATATCCAAACATGCTTTGTACCGTTCTTCGGCGGCCTGATCATCATTCAGATGTACATCATAGAGCTTACCGATGCGGTTATGGACTTCGATGGCTTCTGTGGGATCCGTCAGACAACCGATGACGCGGTTCAGGTAATCGATGGCACTGCAATAGTCCTCGCCATTCTCATAGAGATCAGCCAGAGCATACAATGCAGGAACATCATTGAGATCGATACCGATCAAAGCCTGGAAAGCCCCCACAGCATTGTAGGGATCTGCCATCTTGTCGCGGTAAATCTCACCGAGTTTGCGATAAAGCTCAATGTGATCCGTGATATTCGGAAGTGTATTGATATGAACATTAATCGTATCAATGAGATCCGGCCAGCGTTCGGCACGTTCATACAGGCGTTCCAGTTCGACGATGGCAGGAATATAGGTCGAATCGATGAGCGTCACCTGGAGCATGCAGTTGATAGCACTGTCCAGATCGTTCAGATGCTCTTCATAGACCTTCGAAACCTTCGTGTAGATGGCAATATGATTATCCGGCATTGCCGCGAGCTGATAATCATACACCTTGAGCAAATCTTCCCAGCGGCCAAGAGCGGCATCCAGACGTTCCAATGCCAGAAGTGCATTGACATGGGTTTCGTCCATCTGAACGACGAGAGCATAGGAATCGACTGCTTTCTCGTAATTTCCGAGTTTCGTTTCCAGAATTTCACCGATTCTGTAGCGAACGGCAATTCTCTCTTCAGGTTCATCGATAACGGCAGTCTCGCGTTCGAGAATATCAACGAGCTCATTCCACATCTCTCTGGATTCATAGATGCGGGCGAGTTCTTTCATCACATCCAGACGTTCTTCATTCAGCTTGAATGCCTGGGTGTAACACATGATAGCCTGATCGACGTGATCCTCTGTATCGACTTTTTCTTCGAGGACTTTGGCCAGTTCCATGAACAACGAAACACGATCATCTGTCACCGTGGTCAGTTCGAGACGACGGTTCAAAATGCCGACCAATTCACCCCATTCACCCAGTCTCCAGTAAATCTCGGTCATCGACGCGAGTGCAAGGAGATTGTTGGGATCCTGATTCAAAACGAATTGGAAGTGCTGCCACGAAGCTTCATTGTTATTCAGATGGTGGAAGTACCAGCGGGCAACCGTGTTGTGCAGCATGAGAATATCGGCAGGAACCGTAGCCGATTCAATCATCTCCTCATACTGACCAACGAGCATTTCCCAATTGTTCGTGCTTTCAGCCAGTCTCTGGATTTCTTCAGACAGTTTCTCATCTTTCCAGTTCTGAGGCACTGCATACTGAACCAGAACTGCAAAAGCGGTTTCTGGCTGTTCCATCTTCTGTTCGGCGATATCAGCAGCTTTGAACAGGAGTTCAAGACGTTTCTTCTGGTCAGTAACGACATCTGCACGCTCAAGGTAGGCACTCAGGAGTTCCTGCCATTTTTCGTGATTCGTATAGAGTTCCTCGAGGGAGACGAATGCAGATTCGCGCTCGGAATCGATATCGAGAATGCTCTGGAAAGCGCCGGCAGCCTTATCAATATCGCCGACCTGGAGTTCCCAAATCTGAGCAATCTGCAGATAGAGCTGAATCTTGCTTTCGACATCATCGGTAATATCGATCTTGGAATTCAATGTATCGACGACATTGCTCCAGCGTCCCTCACCTTCGTACAGACGTTCGAGTTCATTGAGCGCCTGCATATTCTTCGGATCGATCTGGAACACATAATGCCATGTATTGATGGTCTCTTCGATTCGGCCGAGATTATCGAGAACACCGCACAATTTAATTGCGCAAGCGAGCTGATCTTCGTATCCGAGCTGTCCGGTCTGCAGAATCTTGCTGAGGATTTCTGCCAATTCTTCCGGATACTCCAGCTTCTCATCCAGATCTTCGATGGCACGCAGCGACTCAAGGTCCGTTTCGACGACCTGGTGTGCGCTTCTCCAGAAATCGATGGAACGATCGTTGTCTTCGAGTTTATCGCGATATACACGACCGAGTTTACGATAGGTTTCCAGGTGAAGTTCTGTATCATCTTCGGTGAGCGGAATCTGTCTTTCGACGACATCGGCAACATCTGCCCATCTTTCCTCACGAACGAAGAGAACTTCCAGATTCTGGAGTGCAACGAGGTTGTCACCCAAAACATCGATGACCTGGTACCACAGATCGACGGCATCGTCGGTCTTATTGAGGACTTCACTGTTGAGCTGAGCCCGTTTGCCCCAGAGTTCGACGCGCTGATTGTCATCGACACTGGCTGCAGCTTCCTTGTCATAAATGACATCCAGCGAATTCCAGTCTTCGCGGCCCTGATAAATGGATTCAAGAGCAGCGAGGGCATCCCAGTAACCTGGGTCAATGTTCAGGATTTCATTGTAGCTTTCGATGGCAGCATCGCCGTCACCCAGCATTTCATTGAGGACTGCACCCAGTCTCATATAGAGATTGATGCGGGTCTCATCGGAGTCAACAATAGGAATTTCGCGGCGAATGATGGCAACCAAATCCTGCCATCTTTCCTGTGATGCATAGATGCGATCGAGAGCTTCGAGGCTGACGAGGTGTTCAGGATCAAACCCGAGAACACCGAGATAGCACTGCTCTGCATTTTCCTGATCTTCCAGATGGACATCGAACGTCTGAGCTCTGCGCAGCATCAAATCCTGCTTGATGATATCATCTTCGCAGACATCAATGGCATTCTTGTAATAGACGACGTTGTTCGACCAATCCTGAATGATGTCACTCAGTTCGTCGATCTTGGACAGACATTCCGCATCACCCGGTCGTTCACAGAGTGCACGGCCATAGATGTCAAGACCTTCCGGAATCTGCTGCAGATTGTTCAGATAGACATCGGCAATTTCGAGGAATTTGTCATAGCGTTCATCATGATCCTCGATATGGTCGATGAGCTGAAGATCGAGAGAAACGAGATTTTCCCATTCCTCAATACCGCGATAATAGGCTTCGAGAATTTCTGCAATGGTTCTGCAGCAATGACCGGCCGTAAACATACGGACGAATGCTTCAATTGCCTCGGGCTGGCCGGGAACAATCAGATGCATCTCGTTGTAGCTCGTCACAGCTTCTTCATAATTCTCGAGGTACTGTTCCTGAACGACGCCCAAACGATAGTAACAATTCAGGCGGTCTTCGTCCGTCTCGGCAAGATCGATTTCCGTATGAAGGATATCGGCAAGATCCTGCCATTTCTGCATCACTTCATACAGATGATCGAGCTGTTTGATGGCATTGATATCATTGGAATCCATCTCGAGGACGCTGCGAAGTGCTTCCGTGGCCTTCTCAGGTTCATTGAGATTCTCTTCGTAGATATCAGCAATATGTTTGTAGACGATAATAGCTGCCGTTGCATCGCCCGAAAGATCTGAAGTCAGACCGTTGAGTTTTTCAACGAGTTCATTCCAGCATCCGCAGGTCTCTGCAAGCGATTTGACCTTTTCCCAGCTCGAATCACGGGTCACATCATGCGCGAATGCACGATACCAGGCATCAAATGCAGCTTTCGGATTCTCGAGCATTTCTTCATGGACAGTACCGATTCTTTCGAGCAGGGAGATCGTCTCCTCGACATCCTCGCTGCCGGAAACCAGGACTTCATAAACCTTGACCAATGCTTCCCAACGCTCAAGTCCCTGATAAATCGGAACGAGAACGTTAGCAGCACTGACTGCAGGTTCTCCGCCCAGACCAATGATCTCTTCGAGAGAAGCGATACTGGCTTCATGTGAAGGATCGAGTTCAAAGACGGCATTGTAGACCTCAATGGCTCTCATGCAGTCATCGAGATTGCGGTACCAGCATTCTGCCTGACGGAATTTGAAGTTGATCTTCGATTCATCATCCTCGGCAATGGCTTCGCGACGTTCCAGAATATCCAGAAGATTCGTCATATCGCCGGTAGCGAGATAGAGTCTGTCGAGAGCTTCCAGCGCGCCGGCATCCGCAGCATCGATGGACAAAATGCGGTTATAGGTCTCGATGGCACCGACGTTGTCTTCGAGCTTCGTTTCCTGAAGTTCACCCATCACGCCATAGAGAGACTTGCGGGTTTCATCATCTTCAGCATTCTCGATCTTGGCATTATAAACATTGAGCAAATCTGCCCATGATTCTTTGCCGGTATAGAGTCTTTCCAGGCAATCCAGTGCAGTCGGTTCGCCGGCTTCATCGGCGAGGATATCGGTGTGAATGGCGATGGCGGCATCGACGTCACCCAGAATTTCTTCATTGAGTGTTGCTGCCTGGAAGAGCATGGCTTTGCGCTCTTCAGGATCTTCCACGAGTTTGGATTTTGCCATCAGAACTTCGGCGAGATCTTTCCAGTCTTCCTTCGTCTGATACAAGCTCTCGAGAGCATTGAGAATCTCGATATCCTCAGGATCCTGTTCGCGAATCGAGCGATAGGTTTCGATGGATGAATCGATATCATTGAGATGTTCGCGATAGATACCTGCAACCATGCAGCGAATATTCTTGGCGGCGAGGACATCTTCCGCATCCACCGTGGATTCTTCCATGACCTTGACGAGGTCTGACCATTTGCCCAGAACATCGGCATAGTTGAACAGCTGATCGATCGTATCCTGACACGTCAGGTCTTCGCGCAGACTGCGGGCAAAGCATTCATAGGCTTTTTCGTGATCTTCACCGCGCTGTTCGTACAAACCGGCCATCTGGTGAAGGAGTTCGCGGCGGCGATCCGGTTCAATGACAACTCTCAGAAGTTGTTCATCGGTCCAGCAGCGGCGTTCCCAGTTGTCGGAAGAATCATAAATCGGCAGCAAAAGCTCGGAAACCTGCTCGACGATCGAACCATCATTCGCCGAAATCATCTGTTCCAGACCGGCAATTGCCATTTCATTCTGGGGATCATGCGCAAGGATATTGCTGTAAATCTCATAGGCACGATCGACTTCATTCAGATGCTCGCTCAAAATGGATGCCATCGAGCATTCAATTGCATCACGTTCTGAAGTCTCTGTGACAAGTTCGAGGCGTCGTTCGTAGTTGGCGACAGCTTCTTCCCAGCGCTCACAGGCCGCATACAATCTGTCCAAAGCCGCCATGGCATCCTGATTTTCAGGATGTTTCTCGAGGACTTCGAGCAGTGTATTGATCGCATCATCATTCTGATTCAGGTAATTCTCCTGAATGGATGCAATCTGCATATTGATATTCAGCAGAACATCATCATCTTCGCTCAGGGCAGCTTCCGCCTTCAGAACGCCAATGACATCGCCCCAGGATTCGAGATTCACGAATGTATTCTTCAGGTAATCGAGAACGACCGGTTCCTTGCCGCCCAGTTCGAGAGCCTGGCGACCGTATTCAATTGCCTTTTCGCGATTGTTCAGCTTGCTTTCCCAGAGTTCACCCAGTTCCATCGCATACTGCGTGGCGAGGACGGAATCATCTTCTCTGGAGATACCCTTTGCGACGTTCTCGAGAATGCTGACGACGCGTTCCCAGTTATCTGTACGCTCAGCCATATCCCGAAGCATGAGCTTGACAAGCTCACCGGAGGGATTGCATTCCATCGCCATGGCGAGGCAATCCAGCGTGGCATCTGTATTATTGAGGATTTCGCTGTTGATCTGGGAAGCACAGACGAAATAGGTGATCTTGTCTGCACTGTTGGGAACAGCATGAGCCAGTTTTACAAGAACGGAAGCAAGAGCTTCGAAATTCTCTTTATTGGCATAGACACGCGACAAAGCGCGGCAAACCGTCTCGGTGGCAACATCATTTTCGAGCAGAGCTTCCATCGCAGCGATGGCACCCTCGTGTTCGATGTTGAGCAGCAGGATATTGTCATAGCACGCCACGCTTGCATCGTACTCGGACAGATGCAGACGATATACCTCACCCAGTTCGTACCACAGGGCAATCACTTCATCCGCATCCAAACCATGAACCGTGCGTTCAACCCAGAATGCGCCCTCTTCTTCGCGGACGAGTTTTGCACCGTAAACGACGGATGCAATGCCTTCTTCATTGAGTTCGGCCTCTTCACGGGTCTCGGAAAATGCCGATTCAACGCCCAGCAGCTCGAGCTGTTTTTCGATTACTCTTGCAAGATTCTCGTAATTCTCGGTCTCTGCATACAGACGATGGAGTTCGACGAGAGGACGGGGATCTTCGGGCAGAAGTTCGCATACGCGTTCGTACGATTCGATGGCACCCTGCTTGTTCTGAAGATGTGTCTCCTGAATGCGGGCACCGCTCAGCAATGTTTCAGCCAAATCTTCCGGACATTTGGCGAGCTGCATGCGGCGGTTGTTGACCTCGAGAAGTTCATCAAAGCGTCCTTCCCTTTCCAGAATCCGTTCGAGAGCACCCAGTGCGCGAACATCTTCAGGATCTTCGGCGAGCAGGGATTCGAAGATTTGCTGAGCTTCCTCGGAACCGTTCAGGTATTCGAGGAGCAGGCAGCCAATGCGATACTGAAGTTCCCGTGTAAACTGAGGATCATCCGTCTTCTTGAGATTGCTGCGGAACAGCTCTACCACGACCTTTGCGTGATGCGTTTTTCCGGCTGATCTTTCCAGGCCATCGAATGCCTGAACATAATACATATCCTCACGAACGGTCTTCATATACCATTCGTAGGCCTTGTTGTCGTCGCCAAGCTTGGTCTCGCAGAGTTTCGCCAGTCTCAGACCATAGGCGGATTTCTCATCGCCAGGTTCGCAGCTCTGATACAGAATCTCGAGCATGTGAGCCAGCTCTTCGTATTTATCGCGGGCTTCGTAATGGGCAACGAGTTCCTTGGCTGCGACAGCATCCATTTCGTCGATGGCGAGTATCTTTTCGAGAGATGCCATCGCCTTGTCGCTGTCACCCAGACTATGCTCATAAACATGGGCTGCGCGAAGCAGGACGGCTTTTTTGTCTGCATCATCCTTGAGGGTCTTCGAGAGCTGTTCAAAGAGTCTTACGAGTTCCGGCAAATTGTCATTGTCGGCATAGTATTCTTCGAGTGCAGTCCAGTCGCGCTCTTCGATCAAAAGCTTGCGCAGACTGTCCACGCCCTTCGTATATGTAGGATCAATCGCGAGTACACGGCGCCACGTCGCAATGGCATTGACGTTGTCACCCGCACGATCGCTGTACAGAGCACCCAGTTTCTGGAGTGCCTGGAACTGATCCTGAGCATCCGCCATCAGGGAAATGCGGCGTTCCATAATCGAAGCGAGGTCGCCCCAGCGTTTTTCACCTTCATACAGTGCCTCGAGTGCGGCAATGGCTTCGGCATTTTCGGGATCACATTCGAGGACCTGGCCCCAGATCTCGATCGACACATTGTTGTTGCGCAGCTTCGTCTTGGCAATATCCGCCATGACTTTGAGCAATTCGATCTGATCGGGAACATTGTCGATGCGCTGCAATTCCTTGCGATGAACATCGATGAGTTTTTCCCAGTCACGTCGCTCTGTATAGAGCGCCTTGAGCTGTTCGAGGGATTCTGCATGAATCGGATCAACGCTCAAAACATTCTCAAAATACTTGATGGCATCCACTTTGCGGGACATCTTTTCAAGGTAAATCTTTGCAATCCGCAGATAGTAATCCACCTTGCTGTCACCGACGCTCGCTTCGGCCTTGGCGTCCAGAACCTTGATCAGATCCGGCCATTTACGCATCTTTTCATAGATCTCGACGAGGTTTTCCAGAGCGACTTCATTTTCGGGATCTACGGCGAGCAGCTGCTCATACGTTTTGACAACCTGATTTTCCTGCTTTGTCTCATCCCGATAAATGCGGATTATTTCATTATATATATCGACTTTCTCTTCGAGCCTGTCTGTCAGGCCAATCAGCTCTTTATTCAAAATGTCGACATAACCCGGCCATTTTTTCTGATCGCGGCTCAGAATGGCAAGACGCCATTTCAAACCGACATTATCCGTCACCTTGCGGCTCGTACGACGAATCATTTCCACCGCACGATCGAGCGCCTTTGCGCTCAGAGCATAATCGGCAATCTGATGCGCGGTTTCGACGGCAACTTCATTTTCATCCGTCAGCGTTTCGCGAACCTGAGCCTCAATCGCCTGCTCCACCTTGCGCCAGTTGCCCGTGGCAACCAAAGCAAGATTTTCAATCAGACGCGCATTGGCGGGACTTTCGTAATTTGCAAGGCGTTCCTTGCCTTCATCCTGCTGCTGCGTACGCAGGCACTGAATCCAGCCAATCACTTCACCAATGGCGACCTGACCTTCATCCGATGCATTTTCCAGAGCGATGGCATGGGCTTCCAGAATATTTGACCAGACCTCCGGGTCACTCGTAATCAGACGACTGACCGACGAAAAAATTTCGCGAGCCATCTCGGAATGAGCATTCAATGCCATTCCCCAGACCTCAGCGACCTGCACATCGCCGGGATTGCGAAAATCAGCCAGTCTGATCGCTTCCATATATCCATCCACCGTTTCGAGCGAAAGATAATACGAAACGCGATCTTCCCAGGACATGTGCGACAAATCGACCACGGCTTCCACTTCAATATCGTCATCGTCAGAATCCTCACTCTGTTCTGAATCCTGAACATCTTCCGACGCTTCTGCCGATTCCGAAGGCTCTTCCGATTCCGAAAGCTCTTCCGATTCCGAGGGCTCTTCCGGTTCCGGCGCTACTTCCGAAACTTCAGAAGCAGCTTCTTCCTGGACCTCCGCCTCTGCCTGCGCAGCTTCCACCGATTCATCAGAGGATACGTCCTCACTGGCCTCTTCTGCCGCATGCTCGTTTTCGACAGATTCAACCACTTCCGGACTCAATCCTTCTTCATTCCTGATTTCTTCGCTCATGCCTTGTCCCCTATTGCACTTTTGATGTGCACTACATAACGATGCCAAGCATCCCAATAAACGCCGTAAAGCGTACACGTAAATAATAAAGAACTGCCTATAGCAGCCCAAAATAACGCCGTCTTTTACTACACATGACCTTTTCTAGCAAGAATTGAACTGCGCCTATGATCATTTTACATCCAACACACAGATGGTTACATCCGGACTGACGATTAACAGGTACAGATGTTCCCTGAAACAACGTTTCCGGTTCCGCACTGCGAATGGTTGACGGAATTGCATCCCACAATAATTCGCACGAAATTGCCCCCCTCCATTCGTGGTCGACGTGCTGCTTTTTTGCAGCCGAACGAACGCATTGTTATTGCCCCCTCCATTCGTGGCCAATGTGGGGACATTTATCGATTGTCCGGGCGTATTGCGGCACTTCCGGTGCCCAATAGCCCGGACGGACCGACGTATTGCCCCTGGGCAATAGGCGGTCCCCCAAAAACTCAAATCACCGTCACCCCAATCCCGGTATTCAGGCTCTGTTTCATCGTCTCGCGGATCTCGTCCACTCCGCGATCGCCGATATCCCCTACGATGGCCGCAATATGTGAACAGGATTCCAGAAGGTGCTCTGCTGCCGCACGGATATCCTCGCCCGAAACCGAAACCAGCTTCTGACAGCGCACGCGGATATCGGAGGGCATATCCTGAAGAATCATCGAACTCAGCCATTGAGCGAGCTGCGCGACGCCGTCGAGCATCCCCAGGTGCTCCCAGATGACGCGTTTGCGGAGACGATCCAGTTCCGCATCCTCGATGCCATCTCTGGCGATTTCGCGAATCAGCTCATAAACGGCACCCAGAACGCGCGCGACGCGGCGGTGACGGCAAGTCGCCCGAATCTGCAGCAGCGTCGACTCCTGAGTCGTACTGATAAAAGCCTCGGTATCATAGACCAGGGCGCATTCCTCAACCAGCCTGCGCGACAGCCGCGAAGCCATGCCATCGTCCAGCACACGGACGAGCATTTCGATGGCCGGAAACGCGGCACTGCCCGCCGCCGGCGTCAAAAATCCCAGCAGCACCTCGCTTTGCGTGGCCCCGTCGTACTTTTTAAGACACAGACGCGGCTCGGTGCGACGGTTCTCCGTCAATGCCCTGAAGTAGATTTCCGGCATCGCACGCCGACGCCAGGGATTGAACTCGCGGCGAAGATTGCGGAACGACGATTCGAGCACATCCAGGACCTCCTGCGTCGGACCGATCGGCCCCGTCATGACCAGCAGCATATTGGGTGCCGCATAGTGCGCTTCATAAAACGCAACGACCTCGCTGCGCGATATTTTGGCCAGATCATCGGGATCGCCGGCAATCGGACGCCCCGCCTCCCCATAAAACTGAGAGACCAGAAGATCGTCGACATTGATGAGACTGTTGTCCGCATCGTAATCCGAAAGGATCTCTTCGCGGATGATATCGCGTTCCGAGGCAATCCCCGACAGCCGTGGGCCGCAGATCACCTCCCCCAGCAGCGACAATACATTTCCGAGAGATTCCGCCGGCATCGACACGTCGTAGCTCGTCACCTCGCGGGCCGTATAGGCATTGAAATCCGCCCCGCATGCCTCAAAAGCCTCCGAGAGCAGGCGCAGACTCGGATGATTCTTCGAACCGCGAAACACCAGATGTTCGAGCATGTGGGCTGTCCCCGGCAGATGCTCATCGCGGCAGCCCGAAGCAACATTCAGAAGCAGACAAATCCGGTGAAGATGCGGACGCCGGCAAATCACAACCCGCATCCCGTTCGAAAGCTCGTGTTTCTCATGAACCAATGCTGCCGGCAGTTCCGGCATCGACTGTTCTCTCATGTCCGAATCCTGTGTTGAAGTCTTTCTCCCCCGCCAAACATCATGATTCAATACCATTTTAATATCAACAGACAAATTTGACTGGCAATGCATACGGGATTACACCATACGTGCGCCATGCGCGTCACAAAACATCCAGGGATTCGAAATGCATCATCACGTCAGCAAATTAGCCATTTTCCTCGTCATTGCCACGTTATGCTTTGTCGCCTGTGCTTTCGGGCTGACGACCTCCTACCACAAAATTGCCGTCTATGCCGGCATGGGGCTCGTCTTCCTGATGACATGCGGGTTCTTCTACGCCACGCTTCATCTTCAAAAAGTTCAGTAACGCGCCTTTGGGCACGCCCATACGGCGCGCCGGCCGCTGCTGTTTCGCCAAAGGCTCAATACGCATCGGCTGCCTGCTGCGGCTCCCTTGCGCTGCCTGCGGCGCGCTATGGTCGCCTGCCGCCGCTATGTTCATACGCGGCGGCCGCATTTTGACAAAGATCATTCCGACCGAATGGCGAATTCCGTCCAAAAAACCGGTTTAATCAGCGAAATCAAAACGCCTCCGGCAACCAGTCCCCCCATCAGAAAGACATTGCCCAGAATGGCTTCACACACGGCAAGCCCATAAAGCGTCAGGCTCGTAAACGTCGGAATAAACAATACCACCAGCATTCGCGCCGGATTCCTAATCAATTGTCCGACGGCATTCCGAACCGACCACATCAATCCGTGCCCCCAGACGAGGCGGTTTGCAAGCACTGCCGGATGCAGAACACTGCCCACGAGCGCCAGCATGCCCGATCCGACGGCAACGATTGCACCGATCAGCGGCCGCGCCATCATCATTCCGAAAATGCCTCCCGTCATGGCGCCGACACACAGCCAGACCGTCGCCCCAAAGACGAGATCCAATCCCAGCACTGCCGGCAAATCCCGCAGCCAGCTCCCGTGCATGGCCGATTTCTCGCTGCCGGCAGCCATCATCTTCCACCACATCAAGCGGCATGATGCCGAAAAAATCCACCAGGATCCCAGCAAAAATCCGACCAGACATCCCAGCCAGACGGCGGCCTCCGGAGATATGCCAAATTCGACATGCCAGATGATGATCAACAAAAATGTACTCAGAAGCCCAAGCCTCAGTACTCCCTGCATCATCCTGAGCAGAATCGGATAAAAAATACCTGCGATGCCGCGGCGGGCAGATCGAATGGACTCCCATACAAAAGAAAACATCGAATACCTGTATATATAATGATAGCAATAAATCGCTGTGTCCCGATGTCACCGTCCCGGACATCAGGCACCCTTCATCGCCTTCTTTTTAATCTTCCTGTGGCTCTGGGAAGATTCTGATTCATCATCCGGCAAAGATTTGTTGCCGAAATGTTTAATGAATTTCGCCTCGGCCTCTGGTGTAAGAACCATGATGATATCGGCATTTTCCGGCAGCAGCTCATGCGGAGACGGGTTGATCACACACCTGCCGTCCACGACCAGGGCGACGACAGAACACCCCGTAAGAGGTCTGAATTGCAGCTGAACCAATGTCTTCCCGACCATCTTGGGCGGTATCTTAACCTGGATCGCGTACAAACCTTCGACCATGGTATAGAGATGTCCCTGCTTCAGATTGTTGAAGAGCATGGAGGAAGCCATGGTTGCGGACGACAGTACGAAATCCGCGCCGGCTCGGTGAAGCATCGAAACATTGCGTTCCTGATTGGCGCGAACGATGATTTGCACGCCCGGGCGAAGCTTTCTGAAGTAAAGCGTCAGATAAATATTGATATCATCATCGTGCGTCGTGATGAGCATCGCGGATGCTTCAAAAAAGAGCGTCGATTTGAGGAAATTCAAATCCGCTGCATCGCCGAGCACGACATTCTGAGCGAATTCCTTCCACTCGCGGCCGACGGGTTCTTCCTTGTCGATAATGGTAAACGGCGTTCCTTTTTCACTCAGGTACTTTGCTGCAGCAAGTCCGACGCGCCCCGCCCCCAGAATGACGACGCCGGCACCTTCCTCGTATTCTGCAGAAAACTGGTTGTTATAGGCATTGAGCTGTTCATCACTGACAGCCATCACCAGAAGCGAAGTCTCGGTAATGCGCGTCTGGGGACCGGCGAGCTCAAATCTTCCGCGTTCCCATACACCGACGACTGTGATCTTCAGTTTTCGACCAAGATCGGCCTCTTTGAGCGTCTTTCCCACGAGTTCGGTTCCCGCAGCACGGGCTTCGACGATTCGCAGATCTTCAATTCTTCCCATGATATGTGCCGCCACGCCATCATTCGACATGGACCGAGCAAGCGATTTGCCCATCAAATCGCTGATGTCAAGGACCTGGTTGCTGCCGGCCAGCTCCAGAATATCGATCGAATCCACATGATTCGAAAAAGAAACGATGGGAACGCTGGCACATGCCTGGCGAACGACAAAGACGATATTGGTATTGATGGGATCTGAGTCCGACGTGACCGAAACCAGCGCAGCCCTTTCCACGCCGGCATTGATATAGGTTTCGGGCTGCCGAAGATTGCCGACCAGAACCTGAATATCCCTGTCCCGCAAACGATAGGCCTCCTGGACATCCTCGACGACGACGGCATAGGGAATGCCGTGCTGCTTCAATCGCTCGATGAATGCCTCGGTGGCATCATCAAAATGCGTAATCAGGACATGATCCCTTATCGTTTCGGGCAATGACCGGGGGGCCGTGGCTTCCTGCTGCGCAGCCATTATCGGGTTATACACAAATTCAATAATGACAAACGGAAGCATGACGAGCATGAAAATGATACCCGTCAGATTGACGATGATCGTAAATACCTTGCCCGCGTCCGATTTAAAGACGATATCGCCGAATCCCTGTGTCGACATGACGACCAGCGTCCAGTAGATGCCGGTAATGGGAGAATGGCTCTCTCCCTCGAGCATCATGAAAAAGTGAAACAGGAAGCTGTAGACGACCAGGAGTATGAGCAGGATGATCATGAACCAGAAAAGAAACTTCCGGTTAGATCCCGTCGTTCGCTTTTTTAATGCATAAACAAGTGCTACAGAAACGCCGCGCATTATTAAAAATCCAGTAAATTCATTCAAATCCCCCGACGAAATTTATTTTTTTATCAAATTCCTGCCATTCTTAAAACGCGAAAATATCAATGCTCATACAAAAAAAAGGCGCGGTCCTGACCGCGCCTTGTGATGAAAACTCCGGAATTCGCCTAAATGAGCGTTTTTGGCGGAATTACCGCACCTTTGGGAATGACCGTGATGCCATCGCGGACATAATAGAATTCACCATCATAATTCAGATCCTCGGGCTGACGGCGAATGATGACATCATCCCCGATTCTGGCATTTTTATCGATGATGCAGTGCTCAATCGTGACATTTTTACCGATTCCCAGCGGCACCGTCGGCTGGAACTCTCCTTCGAAGAATTTGGGATTTTCTTCTTCAAAATAGTCAGCTCCCAGCATGACCACTTCCTTGAGCGTTGCACCCGGACGGATGATGCTTCGTACGCCGATCACGGAGTCCGAAATAATGGCGCCGTGCAGATCCGTTCCTTCGGCAACGAGACTGTCGCGAATTGCAGAACGAATGATGCGTGCCGGGGCCAGAGAACGCATGTGCGTAAAGATCGGATGTCCCGGACTGTAGAGCGGGAACGGCGGATTGACCTGGGTGGCCTGGATATTGGCTTTGTAAAAAGCAGATATCGTCCCGATATCAGCCCAGTATCCCTCGTGCAGATGCGTGGCGATCTTTACCTGACCAATGAGTCCCGGAATGATCTGGCTGCCAAAGTCATTGTCATGCCCCTGCAGACATTCCTGCAAAAGCTTGCTCTTGAACACATAGATTCCCATACTCGCCAGATACCAGCCATCCTCTGGATTCAGATTGACCTGACGGCACATCTCATCGGGGGCACGGAATCGTTCAATCACTTCCGGATCTTTGGGCTTTTCGACAAATTCCTCGACATAGCCATCTTTATTGACGCGCAGAAGTCCCATGCGGGAGGCATCGTCGCGATTGACCAGATAGACAGCAATCGTCAGACCTGCATCGCAGGTACGATGGCGGTCGATCATCTTGGAATAGTCCATGCGATAAAGATGATCACCCGAAAGAATCA
>JAEEGL011239498.1_pt1 | contig 16472 bp, 13 predicted proteins | sample 9134231 | NCBI WGS metagenome assembly JAEEGL01 (sample SAMN16246548, study PRJNA631951) | gut metagenome | biome: gut microbiome; feature: rumen; material: fiber-attached | host: Bos | place: Iran: Karaj | collected 2018-10
CGAATCGACATGTGACAGCCGCTCGATAAGCTCGTTTTCGTGCGGCAGCTTGCCATGCGTCACAATGACCGCCATGACCTTTCCGTCCGTCGTCGTACGTACCATGCAGGCACGCAGGCTTCCATGTCCCGTGGCCTCGTCGTATACGGATATTTTGTATTTGTTCGCCCAAGCCGCGATCTGCCGGGCAGTTTCGGTGATCTTTTCCGACTGGATCGGGCAATCGAAAAGCGGTACCAGGCGATGACTGCGCGGTGCATAAAAGCCGAACGCTGTTTGGCCATCCACGCTTCCGAACGGGAACGAGCCCTTGTTGCGATACCGCCAGGGGTTTTCCATACCGATGGTCGTCTGTACCTCGATATCGGAAAGTCCCCCAAGGCGTTCGAGCGCGTCGGCGACAAACCGACGCTTCTGCTGCAGCTGTTCCGCATACGTCATGTGCTGCATCGTACAGCCGCCGCAATACGGATAGGCTTCGCAGGCAGGCATAACACGTTCCGAAGAAGCCGAAAGGATCGACTTGACTTTTGCAATGCAATACTGTTTTTCGACCTTGATGATATGAGCCTCTACGGTTTCACCGACGACGGTTTCCGGGACAAAGAATGCGACCCCATCGTGATGCGCGACGCCTTGGCCTTCGTTTGTCATGCCGTCGATAGACAAAACGACATCTTGATTTTTCACAAAAGGATTCTGCTCTTTCATTTCAGCACTACATTCTCCTCTCCGTATTCCTTGCGCAGCTGCCACAGCAAGGCACTGGACGGATCGACGTTCCATGAGCGCGGCGCGCCCTTGGCTATACGCTTTGGATCGACAAGTACAATCGGTGTATTGCCGGGGTTATGCACCGTCAACGCGCGCAGCTTTGTCTGCTGTTCCTTGTCAAGCGACGGCAACCGGATATACAAGGTTTTGCCGACCGTATCAAGCTCCTCGATGGAATCGACCAAAATGGAATTGGCGCGATCCTCCCGAATCGACAGCTTGCCGCGAATCAAAACCACATTTTCATCTTGGAACATGCCGCTGTATTGCAGCAAGGTTTTCGGGAACAGCATCAATTCGACGCTGCCGGTGATGCCTTCGAGCACGCCGAGACCGAGCAGGCTCTGTCCGCCCTTTGTCGGACGCTGCTTGCATTGGTTCAGCATACCGCCGACAGCAATCACGGCTTCATCTGTCACGCCGTTCTGACCGTCCGCTTCTGCAAGCTGCTCAACCGAATAGGTAAGTTTTTTCAGGATGTCCGCATAATTGTCAAGCGGATGGCCGGATAAATACAGTCCCGTCGCATCCCGTTCCCGCTGCAGGAGCACATTCGGCGCCATTTCCGGCACCCTCTGAATGGTGATTTCGGCGCTCTGCAAAGCGGCGGAGGTATCGTCGAAATCAAACAGTGAGAACTGGCCGGATTCATGCGACTTGCGCGTTTTGACAGCTGCTTCCAGCGCCTTTTCGTACACCTTCAGCAAGCTGCTGCGGGTATAGTGCATACTGTCGAAGCAACCGGCGTAAATCAGCGCTTCGAGCATTCGTTTGTTCAGGCCGTTTGTACGCTCGACAAAGTCCATAAAGCTCTTGAACGGCCCGCGCTGCCTTCGATCCATCGTCATCTGCGTCATGACGCCCTCGGACACGCTGCGCACGCAGCCAAGTCCGAAGCGGATCGCACCGTTCTCCACGGAAAACAGGGCTTCGGATTGATTCACGTCCGGCGGCAAGATCTTGATGCCGATGTGTCGCGCAGCATAGACATACTTACTGACCTGTTCGGTATTGCTCCGGTAGCCGTTGATCGTCGCTGTCAACAGCTCGACCGGATAGTATTTTTTCAGGTAGGCCGTGCGATAGGCGACAACGGCATAGCAGGCGGCGTGGGCTTTGTTGAACGCGTAGGAAGCAAAGTCCATCATTTCGTCGAAGATCCGGTTTGCAACGTCCTCCGGAACGCCACGCTTGACCGCGCCGTCCACGCCCTCCGTACCATAGACGAAATACTGCCGTTCCTGTGCCATAACATCATGCTTTTTCTTGGCCATGGCTCGACGCACAAGGTCGCTTCTGCCGTAAGAGTACCCAGCCAGTGAGCGCACGATTTCCATAACCTGCTCCTGATAAACCATACAGCCGTAGGTCGTGGATAGGATCGGCTCAAGCAGCGGATGCGCGTAGGTGATATTTCCGGCTTCGTGTTTTCCCTTGATATAGCGCGGGATCTGATCCATCGGGCCGGGACGGTACAGAGAAATGCCTGCAATCAAGTCCTCGAAGCAGTCCGGTTTCAGCTGCTGCATGAACTGCTGCATGCCCGCAGATTCCAACTGGAACACGCCGTCCGTGTCGCCGCTTGCAATCATTTCCCATACGGCGGGATCGTCGAAATCGTTTTTGGAAAAATCCGGCACGGGTTTTCCCTGCTTTTCAATATAGGATAACGCGTCACGAATCACCGTCAGCGTGCGAAGCCCGAGGAAGTCCATTTTCAAAAGGCCGAGCTCCTCGAGCGTCGTCATCGGGAACTGTGTTGTTAAAACACCGTCGTTGCTTTGCAGAGGCACGACCGTGTTCAGCGGTACGCCGGAGATGACGACGCCGGCAGCGTGGGTCGAGCTGTGCCGCGGGAGTCCCTCTAACTTGATCGAGAAGTCGAGCACTTTGCGCATCGTCGGGTCGGTATCATACAGTGTTTTCAGCTCAGTCGATAGGTTCAACGCTTCGCCCAAGGTCATTTTCAGCACATTCGGAACAAGCTTGGCGAGCTTGTCTGCATCGGCATACGGTACGCGCAACACGCGCGCTACATCGCGGATTACGGCTTTTGCGGCGAGCGTACCGAACGTGATGATCTGCGCTACATGTCCCTCGCCGTATTTACGGCCGACGTAATCAATCACCTCCTGTCGCCGTTCATAGCAGAAGTCTACGTCGAAATCCGGCATCGAGACACGCTCCGGATTCAGGAACCGTTCGAAAAGCAGATTGTATTTCAACGGATCCACATCCGTGATATCAATACAATACGCCATCAAGGACGCCGCGCCGCTGCCGCGTCCGGGGCCGACCATGATGCCGTGCGATTTGGCATAGTGGATAAAATCCCAAACGATCAAATAATAATCGACAAAACCCATCTTGGACACGACGCCAAGTTCATATTCCAGTCGATCCCATGCAACTTTGTCGGCATTTGGCATTTTCCGTGCCATCCCTTCGACGCAGAGGTTACGCAAAAACGCGTAATTATCGGTGGAACCGTCCGGCGCGACATACGCCGGCATACGGCGAACGCCAAACTCGATCTCGACATTGCACTTGTCCGCAATCTCCAAGGTTCGGTCAAGAGAATCCAGATCATGCGGAAATACCTTGGCAAGCTCGTCGTAGGACTTGACGTAGAATTCCTCCGCGCCCATCCGCATACGATCCGGTTCATCCACGTATCGTTGTGTCTGAATGCAGAGCAGAACGTCCTGCACCTCGGCGTCTTCACGATTGACATAATGGATATCGTTTGTAATAACAGTTTGAATACCGAGCTCTGCGGCAAGCGCTTTGAGCTTCGGCAAAACCTCGAGCTGCTCCCGAATGCCGTGGTTCTGAAGTTCGATATAAAAGTCTTCCCCGAACATGCGATGAAGCCGCTTTGCCATTTTCTTGGCTTCCTCATCCTGTCCGCGCAGCAGCGCCTGCGGAATATCGCCTGCCAAGCAGGCGGAAAGGCAGATAAGCCCCTCACAATGCTGCTCCAAAAGATCATAGTCAATTCGCGGCTTATAATAGAAGCCGTGCGTGAACGCCTCGCTCGACAGCAGCATCAGGTTTCGATACCCCGTTTCATTTTTGGCAAGCAGAATCAGATGTGCGTAATCCCGCTCGCGCACATCGGTTGCATCGTATCTGCCCTTGGTCACGTAAGCTTCGATACCGATAATCGGCTTGATTCCTTCCTTTTTACAGGCGCGATAAAAGTCGATAATGCCGTACAGCACGCCGTGATCTGTGATAGCAAGCGCCGGCTGACCAAGCGCCTTGGCACGTTTCACAAGCTCGGGTATCCGTGCTGCGCCGTCCAAAAGGCTGTATTGCGTATGTACATGCAAGTGAACAAAGGGATTCATTTCGTTCCTCCGTGTTCGCATAAATTCCCTTTATAGTATAACAAATGCGGGTCCGTTACGCAAGATAAAAAGAACCGGCGTTCAAATCGCGCCGGTATAGAAAGAGAAATTGGGATTTTTAATTCAAAAAGCCCAGATAGGCATCCAAGGCGTTATACAGCATATCGCCCGAGCATACCTGAATAGATGCGTCGGTTCCTTTTACGACGGCATCTTCATACAGATCATGCGCTTTCGTGAGCACGAGCACCGGAACGATCTCATATCCGTCCCCGAAAATCACATCCAGATAGTCGCAATACTTGGCGCATTGGCTGACCTCCTCTGCTGCGATCCTATCCTTCATTTTAAATTCCATTGTAAATACATGGTGCGGTGTGATCAACAAGACATCCGCATAGATTCGGATATGCGTTGACTTTTTGAGGCGGAGCTCAAAAACGATTTCCCATTTCGCAATACGGTTATAGCCAAAGGACAGCAAGTCGCTGAACAGCTGCATCATAGTGGCGCGCGCATCGCGGAAGGAATGGAACAGTCCACGCGTATCGTTCAGATTGCGGCCGATGTTCTCACAGCCGAGCTTTAAAATCTCCATCCACCGTTCCTCAGACATATTGACGAACTCACGTACCGTCGAATAGTAGCCGGAAAACTCCGCAAGGCCATAGTGCGGATACGTCTGCGGAATGATACCATGCCAGTTATACTCGTCATCCTGCCAGCAAAGCTCCTTCATGAACGGTGAAGCGTACAGGAAATGATTGACTTTAGACGGATCGCAGTAGAGATTGCGTGCGATCTCCTTTGCCTTAATACCGCCGTCGCTTCGGCAGATCTCCATATAAATTTTTCGTTCGAGCGGATCAATAACAGCCATAACTGCTCCTAAGTTTCCTTTCGTTTGATTGTATCATGAAGGTATATGCCTTGCAAGAAAATTCTTGCTTATCCGATTTATCGTATATCCACAAACTTATACGTGACAAATGTCGAAAAACATGATATGCTGAACATATTCATTGGAGGATCCACCAAAAATGGATGGCTGTTTTGCCATATCCAAAGATCAACAAACCAAACAGGAGTATTTTGCCAATGGAAATGAATGCGGCGGCAATTTGGATCAATACCACGTTTGCAGCTTTCGATCAATGGGCGGTTGTATGGATTCATCAGCTGTACACGATCGGCGGCGGATTCTTTACACCGTTCTTCGAGTTTATCTCCTGGATCGGTCACGACGGCATTCCTCTGATCGTGCTCGGTCTGTTCCTCTCGCTGATTCCGAAAACACGGCGTTACGGAATTGCCATGCTTTTCGGTCTGGCTGTCGGCGCTTTGCTGACCAACGCCTGTTTGAAGGTGCTGATTGCACGCGCGAGGCCGTATTCGGAGGAAACCAAAGCTTTCTTCGGTACCGATTTGTACCAGCGGTTATGGCAGCTTGTCGGCGCAAATACGGAAAGTGACAAGAGCTTCCCCTCCGGCCATACGACTGCTGCGTTTGCGAGTATGCTGGCGGTCTTTATGACCGGCAACAAAAAGATCAGCTGGCTTGCATTTATCTTTGCGATTCTGATGGCAATTGCCCGTATTTATCTTGTCGTGCATTTTGCTTCCGATGTGCTTGCCGGTATTCTTGTCGGTCTGCTCGGCGGCTATGTAGGAACGATCCTATCGAGGAAACTGCCTGACGCTTTTTATGACAGTCCGTGGCCGTTTCGCAGAAAAATAACAGCATAACAGCCCCTCTTTTCTCTTAATTCGTTGAGCTGAATCGTTTACGTCGTCCTTCGGGGCGACGTTTTTTATGCGTTTTCTTCTCAAATATTGATTTCGACATAAAACAACCCATTATACTTTACACCCTGTTCATAATTTGTTCAAGAGCTATTCATAATTTTACAGGGCTTTGTTGTTCGTTCTTTCACAGATTTGCGAAGCAATTTTCATAATTGTTCTGTATAATGCAGACGATGGATGAAAGAGAGGAGTTGGGAGAATGAAACGGAAGGAATTGGATCGTTTATACAAGAGAATTGAAAGAGCCTCCGGCATCACCCGTTATCTTCGGATCATGCGGTTCCGCTCAATTTGCAGGAGTCTGTTCCTCTGAGCGTAAAGCGGGCAACCGCCTTTTCATGAATGCAGCAGCCGACAAGGTCTATTCCCTGTCGGCTGTTTTCATTTTCTGATGTTTCGTTTTGATTATGCTGCCGGGTTTTCACTTATCCACGGCAAAGGAAGGATGAAGTCCTCGGAGGTTTCGTCAATCTCATAATGCTTTTCCCGATTTTCCGGTTCATCGAAGCGATTGAAATCGTCAAGACTCGGCGAATAGGTCAGCATGTGCATTGTTCCAGAGTCCTCATCCACCTGCAGCAAGCGCAAATAGCCGTCGCCCCCTACCTTTCCCGCGGCTTGATAATTGAACATCATTTGATAAACGGTTCTGTCTGCCGTGCCGTCTTTGTCGTCATCCAGCAGGTCAATCTGTCTATAAGCGCCATACCGATGACCGCACAGCACCATGTATACGTTTGAATTCGGCTTTACAACTTTTTGAAACAGCTTTTCCCCGTCCTCGGATCGCTCAAAGTCATTCGTGAAATAGTCATGCAGCAGCAGGATGCCGATTCGCTCCGGGTATTTGGCAAACACAGAATTCAACCATTTGATACACCCGTTATCCGGGCCGAAGCTCATATATACAAACAGATAATCAGTATGGCCGATGGTCAAAAGGTCATAATGGCCGCGGTTATCCTTGTAGGATTCTCCGTACCATGGCTTGTCCTTATAATGCGATTCTCCGAAATACCGGCTGTACGGCTTGAATAAATCCGGCTTTTGGCAATCATGATTTCCGGCCAAAACGCCGTTCGGAATATCGTCGATGTAGGATTGGGCTCGTTTTGCCACCTCCCATTGGGCTTCATCGCTGGTTTTGTTGACTAAATCCCCGGTATGCATGATATAAGCAAGATGCAACCGCTCACGGTTATCACGAAGAAACGATGTCATGGATTCATACAGCTCCGGAAATTTCGCCGAATAGTGCTGCGGGTCGCTGATCCATGCGATTGTGTAAACGCCATCGGCGGGTTCATACGGAAGCGGTGTCGGCGTAGGCTCCGGCGTAGACGTGGGCTTCGGCGTCGGAATTACAGTAGGCTCTGCTGTCGGCTCCGGTGTTTGCGGGAGTGGGATCGCCGAAGCAAGGTTCATATCGTCGTCTACAAATGTAATGACAATCTCCGGCAGAGGCGTGTAGGGCGCTTCCGTCGTGTTCTGCGACACAGATGTCGTTTGTGTGCCGGTTGCCGTGCAGCCGAGAATCAGAAAAGCTATAAGCAGATAAGCGAACCGTTTGAATCGCATACGTATACCTCCCATTCGCTGCAGCAATCTGTTGTAATCGACAGAACATACGGCTCCATAAACCGCTGTCGGATGGTCGGCTCCATCAGCGTATCTACCTTTGAGAGTGCGGTCAGGCCTTCCCCGGTGCGTTTTACAAAGCTCTCCTTTGCCGAAAAAAGATTTCGGAATGTTTCATCCTTCGGATTCTTCAGCCACACATCTTGATATTCATGTGCCGTGCAAACCCGTTTGGCAAGCGCATCGGAAATCGGCCTTGTCTGCTCGATGTCCAGTCCTACCGACGCCGAGCATACCGCGGCGGCGGCGAACTTTCCTGCATGTGTCAACGAAATCTGCACGTCGCTGTGCAACAGATACGGTTTACCGTAATGTTCGGTCTCCATCTGCAGCGGCAGCTCGACGGATGGGTCAATCTGCTTCATTGCCTCGATCAAACAATATTCCGCAAGCAGTCCGCGCTTTTTGTCAAGCGTGTCCCTCAATTGAACAGTCTTTTGCCGCCGGTATTCCGACAACAAATTCCCGTAACGCGCATGAAGCGCATCGAACGCATCGAGCGGCGCATAGACCGTATATAAATACTCTTTCATGCGGACAGTTTACCATCTTCGTCTATTCTTGTCAAATCGCGCTCGACCGGTTTAAGAACGGACCATACCGGCAAAAATACACTCCGGAATACATGAAACGGAGGTATTTCCATGCACAAGGTGGAAATCTGCGGAATAGACACGAGTACCCTGCCGGTTTTGAAGCAGGAGGAAATGCGACAGCTACTGGAACGTGCGAAGGCCGGTGATACCGCCGCGCGAGAACGTTTTATTTTCGGAAATCTGCGGCTCGTTCTTTCTGTGGTGCAGCGATTTTCGGGACGCGGCGAACTTGCTGACGATCTCTTTCAAGTCGGCTGCATCGGTTTGATGAAAGCTATTTCCGGGTTCGATCTTTCACTCGATGTGCGGTTTTCGACATATGCTGTACCGATGATTGCCGGAGAGATCCGAAGGCATCTGCGGGACTACAGCGCCGTTCGCGTTTCCCGTTCGATTCGAGATTTGGCATATCGGGCTATGCAGGCAAAAACATCGCTTGCGGAAAAGCTCGACCACGAACCGACCGTTGCGGAGATCAGCAACGCCCTGCAGCTGCCGGAAGCCGAAGTTGTCTTTGCACTCGATGCGATCAGCGACCCTGTCAGCTTATATGAGCCGGTCTATCACAGCGACGAAGATACCGTATGCCTGCTCGACCAGATCAAGGATTCCAAAGGCGGCGAATCGCAATGGCTTGACAGCATCGCTATCGAAGAAGGTATGCAGCATCTGCCGGAACGGGAACAGCGCATTTTAATGATGCGATATTTCGGCAGCCGCACCCAAATGGAAGTCAGCAAGGAAATCGGTATATCCCAAGCACAGGTTTCACGACTCGAAAAAAGCGCGCTGCAGCAGCTGTCGAAATATGTGTCGCTATGATTGCATTCGCAGAATCTCTCGTTTCAGTCGTTTCATAATTCGCTTTTCGATCCGGCTGATGTAGCTTTGGGAAATCCCCATAGCGTCTGCGACTTGCTTTTGTGTTTGCGGATGCTCGTCCTTCAACCCGAAACGCAGCTCAATAATATCTCGTTCCCGATCCGTCAGCATATCCAACGCTTTATGCAGAAGCTCTCGCTCTGCCGAGTCCTCCAGCTCGCGGCTCACGATATCGGGATCGGTACCGAGAATGTCAGAAAGCAGCAGTTCATTTCCGTCCCAATCGACGTTTAGTGGCTCGTCAAAACTGACCTCTAACTTTTGGCGCGTTGTTCGACGAAGATACATCAAGATTTCATTTTCGATGCATCGTGATGCATAGGTGGCGAGCTTTATCTTTTTTTCAGGCTTGAAGGTTTCGATCGCTTTCATTAAGCCGATTGTTCCGATGCTGATCAGATCCTCCGTCGATACGCCTGTGTTATCGAACTTCTTGGCTAAAAAGACAACAAGCCGCAAATTATGAACGATCAGTTTATCCTTTGCCCACTTTTCCGTCTGCGCTGCTTCGAGGCAGCGGGCTTCTTCTTCCGGATCGAGCGGCGGCGGCAAGGTTTCTCCGCTGTGTATAAACCATACGGCGTTTTTCCGGCCGAGGTGCATCCACAGCTGTATCCGTACCCAAATGCGTTTCCAAAGTTTTCTCATTCGTTTTCCTCCAATGATAAGGCAGCAGCTTTGCAGGCAGCACCGCTTCCGCATCGGGAATCGGCTGCACGGCGCGCGCCACATAACAATTGATTTCACAATCGCCGTAATCCGGCAAGCTGACCCGTTTTGGCTTCGCGGCAAACAAAATACCTTCCCCGTTTTGTGTTGCGTAAACTACCATCCGTTCAGGCGGCACGTCTGCATCGTAGAGCAGAAGAATCGGCAAGCCGCTGACAGGCTCGATCAGCAGGTTTCCGGTATCGATTAACGCCCTGTACTGCCGCTCGCTATCTGGCATTTGCACAAGAATGTCAGTATATAAGCTGCGTGGTTCATGCCTTTGCAAAAGCGACCGCACGATACGCGGCAGCAAAAGCACAATTGATAAAGCGATCAGTGCCGAGCGCAGCGGCAGCGTGCCGATAATTGTTCCATTCATCATCACCGTTCCGCCGGTCAGCAGGGTGATGCCGACGACCGCGCCGCCGATCATCGCTGCCGACAGCAGTAGGCAAACGGTCATAATCAGCAGTGACGTACCTTTCTCCCGCATCGGCAAAGCAAACGTGATGAATGCAATGAGCTTGACCGGCAGCCTACCGAGCCACGGCCATACGAACAATGACAGGAGCGCATAGACGGCGCCTGCAATCGAAAACAGACAAACCGGACCAAACCGAACGCGCGTGCCTGAAAGTGCAGAAGCAAGCAAAAAGATACACAGATTCATCATCGTATTATCGAGCAGAAACCACTCGATGCTGATGCTCATGAGGAAACACGCAGCAGCATGACAGACATATCATCCTCCAGCTCTCCGGCTTGCGCTTCCCGCAGGATTCGGTCTGCGCCGTCACGAAGGGATGCATTTTCGAGCAAAACACTTTCAAGCCGATCCGTTAAGGAATCCGTTACACCGTCTGTCAGCAAAAAGAGGATATCGTTTTGCTCAAATGTCAGCGGGATCACGGTTGGTGCTGCATCGTCAATGATTCCGCAAGGCAACGCTTCCCCGCAAAGCGTGTATAACGTTGTCCCGCGCAGCAAATAGGACGGCGGTGTACCGAATTTCAGCAATTCCGCGGTTCCCTCATTGAGATCAAACGAAACGGCGTCAAGCGTTGCGTACATGTCGCTTTCTCCGCCGGCCATCAGCATGCGGTTCACATTTTCGCAGATCATATCCCGTCCCATCCCGGCATCATATAATCGAAACAGCGTCTCAATGGCGGATCGGCTTTCGTTTGCCGCCTCCGTTCCGCTTCCCATCCCGTCCGACAGCGCATAGATGCTTTGTCCTCCGTTCCTTTTTCGCTGACCGTAACTGTCTCCGCTGTGATCGCCCACGACGGCTGCCTGCGAAACGTGCATTTGTACGCGCCATTTGGGAGCCGGCTCCAACAATACGGTGATTCCGTCTTCGTTCTTTACGGATCGAACCAGCCGATAGGCTTTTTGTGTGATCATCTTTACGCATTGCAGCAGTTGTTTTACGGTAATCGAGATATCCTCTTTGTAATAGATACGCAGCAGCAGCCTTTTGTCCGCATACTCCGATTCAACCGCCGCCACGCCGCCCCCGATGCGGCAAAGCTCCGCAAAAAGTCTTTCCTCAATTTCCCGGTTTCTGCGCGGTAAAAAGCGATACATCTCTGCCAGTCGATCCACAGCATCGCCTGTGCCTTGAAACGTCCTTATGGAATATGCATTCTGTTTTCCGAAACGATCCCATACCGCGTCCCGCATCAGAGCCTGCTGATACGCCAAAAGGACGGAAGCGCATACATCCTTGAAGGATGCGCAATCAGGCGGTATAGGATCCTGCGGCAGGACATTTTGTGCATTTTCCAATCGTTCCGCCATTTCCATAACCGTTTGCTGCATGCTTTCCGCTTCCTTCCAGCATGTCGCATACCGTTCACAATGCAGGCAAATGGACGCTGCCCCCTGTAATGTCCATGCTTCGACGGAATCCGAGGCTTTCGGCGACGTATCGAATGTCACCGACATATCCTTCAGCAGACGCCCCATCCGGTTCAATTCCTGCGCCGTTCGTTGCTTTGTATGGTACAATGCGGAGCGTGAGTTCATTTCAAGCTGTCGTTCGATATCCATTCGTTGATTCAGCCATTTCAAAGCCGGTTTCGGTATGGTTAGGAACAGTATCGAAGCCAAAGCCGTATTGATAAGCATAGCAACCGGCAACGGATCCGGCTGCATCGCGGCCATTAACAAACCTGCGACGACATGCCCGCCTGCGATCCACAGCTTTCCCTCTCTCGAAAACGGAACGGACAGCGCCGCCCCGAGCGTGGCCACCGCAACGATACGGACATCCGACTTGGTATACAGCACAAAAGCCACAGAAAGCAACGCCGCTGCAAACAGCCCGTACAGCCCGCGCACCGACGTTAGCAGCATGGTCAGAAACAGCAGCAGTATGATGGACAAGGATACGTCGTGGACTGTAATTTCATAGAAGGCCAAAATACATATCCCCGTCGATAGCAGCAGCGCATCCTGATCCCATTCCGACCACAGCTTTGCTATGTGCATTGTTTTGAGAACGCGAAGACCCTGTGCAAAGCAAATGGCAGATGCGAAAACTGCCGGTATCGTCAAAAGACCGTATCCAACCTCCTGCAAGCCGTAAAGGAGCGCAAGCGGTGTTGTTAGCAGCAGGCTGCCCAGAAACAGCAGAACACGGATCATGGATTTAACACGTCCGAAGAACAGTACCGTAAAATGCCACAGCAGCGTAAACAATACAGCACATGCCGCCGCATGCCAGGAGATTTCCCCTACCATACTGCCGAGAAGTATACCGGCGGCTGTCCAAACGGGTTCCAGATCCGTCAGCGTAATCGCCAACAGCAGCGCAAGCGCGAACGGCAAATGATAGGTATGAATACGAAGCCGTGTCAATAACAGCGCCGCAAAAAGCGCCGCAATCGACAACAATCGTGCCGTATTCTCCGTCCTGTATCCGGTTGATTTCTTTCGTCTCCGTTGCATACCTGCATTGTACGCAGTTCGATGTGTGCATTTTACGCGAATCCCGCCGTGTCATTCTGTGAAGAGTATGACACAAAAACTGTCTGTTCGTCATAGATAAGGAGCAACTCGGATTCTTCGCGATTCTTTATCAGAATATTCTTGCCCGTATGAAAGAGACATGGTATAATTTTTCAAAGAAAACAGCGCGCATAGGGTTCACCGCCCCAAAATACCGCGCGCTGTCATGGAGTGGTATGACTAAGATCATCGCCTTTGAAGGTATTGACGGTACCGGCAAAACTGTTCAGATGGAGCGGCTTGCCGCGTTTCTCCGTTCCCATGGAAAATCCGTTATGGAGCTGTCCTTTCCTGTTTATGACAGCTTTTTCGGTTCCCTTGTCGGTCGATACCTAACGGCCAAGGACGGAATTGCCGCAAACGAAGTGGACGGTAAAAGCATGGCGCTGTGGTTCGCGCTGGATCGCTTCGAAGTCTTTCAGTCGCTCGATTACAGCGGATATGATTTTCTGCTGATCAATCGGTATGTGCTTTCAAATGCCGTTTATCAAAGCATTCGTGACTGTGATTTGCATAAGCCAGATATCCTGGATTTCGTCTTAACCTTGGAACACGATCATTTTCATTTGCCGAAGCCGGATATCAACCTCGTTTTGGATATGGACATCGAAGAAGCTGCCGGTAATGTCGACAAAAAAGGATTTCGGGATTATGTCGGCAACGCACGCGACGTATATGAGAGCATAGACTCCATTCAGGCGCGTGCACGGAAAAAATATCAAGAATATGCCAAACGGCTTGCTTCCATCGTGTTTGTTCCGTGTATGAAGGATGGGAAGTTAGAAAGCATTGATACGATCGCAGATCGCATTGCCGCTGTTGTCAGCCCCCTGCTGTAAGGAAAGCTGTATGGATTCTCTTTCACTTTTACAACAGCTTCATCTTGCCGCAAGGCTGAAGGATACAACGCGCCATTGCTACACGAAAAAAGGGCGGCATGAAAGCGTAGCTGAGCACAGTTGGCGGCTTGCGCTGATGGCCTACTGGATCGCGGATGAATTTCCAGATGCCGATATGGATAAGGTCATCAAAATGTGCTTGATCCATGATCTCGGCGAAGCGTTTACCGGCGACATTCCGACATTTGAGAAGACCGATTCCGACGAGGATACGGAAAAGCGTCTGCTTTTTGCATGGGTCGATACGCTGCCCGATCCATACCGTGAAGACATGCGAGTCCTTTACGAAGAAATGGATCGTCTCGAAACAACGGAGGCCAAAATCTATAAGGCGCTCGATAATATGGAAGCCGTGATCGCACACAACGAAAGTCAGATTGAAACATGGCTTCCGAACGAATATGATTTACAGCTGACCTACGGATATGACAAGGTGCAATTTTCTGCATATTTGTCCAAGCTGCGGGATGCCGTCAAAGCGGAATCCGAAGAAAAGATAAAGACGGAAGCACCGGAAAGAGCTTAAAAATCAGCAACATAGAACAATGCCGATCGGATTTCCGACCGGCATTGTTGATAATGCAATATTTATTTTGCAGCCGTATTTGCTTTTGCGGCTTCGGCTTCCTTTTGTGCCTTGCGGCGTTTCTTTGCCCTGTTGTGAATCGGGAGGAAGATGATCAGGAAGATCAATCCGCCGACCGCGCCGAGCACGAGCAGCCACGGCAAGGCTACGATGAAGTCGATGCAGAAGTCGATGATGGCTTCCCACAGATCGCCGAGGCTCTGTACGAACCGGCGAGACAGTTCTTCAAGTTTTGTTTCCTCCGGCTGCGGGGTCAGCTCCACAACCTCCGAAACGTCGATAGAGACGGTGCTGTAGGAAATCAAGCTGTCGTAGGTACGCTTCTGTGCTTCATAGGCTTCGATCTCCTCGATGACATCATACAGGCGGGACTGCGTTTCGAGCATGTCGGTCGTCGTTTCCGCACTCGCCATAATTTTCTGCAGACTTTCCTTTTCGGTTTGCAGCACATTCAAACGGCTCTCAATATCGACGTAATTCGAGGTCACATCACGCGTAGAGAGGTTCTTTCTTGTCACATTACCGAGCCCGTCCACAATGCCGAGGAATTCATCAAGCCGATCGGCAGGAATGCGGGCGGTGATATAAGCGGAACGATAGCTTGAACTGGACCGATAGCTGCGGCCGGACTCGCTCATGGATTCGACGTATCCGCCGAACAGATTGATTTGCTGCTCCATTTTGGCAAGCAGATCTTCGTACGTCTTTGTCTCTACCGACAGGTTTGCGTCACGGATCAGCTTGCGGTTCGTCTCGGTAGGAACGCTTTCCACATCATTGCTGACGGACGACGCGCCCTTTGCAGAAGTCGCTACGGTGTTGTAGTTATAATCATAGCTGTCTTCGTCATAGGCCATCTCCGCCGCCATGGCGGGTGATTCATAGTACCCGGTATCATAGCTATACTTCGCGTTCGAACTCGATCTATCGCTACAAGCAATAGAAGCGATCAGGAACAACGCCGCGATCAATAAAATCCAATATCTCTTTTTCATAGGTTTCATGCTCCTTTCCCTTTCTGACAATAACACCGTGCATACCTTTAATAGGTTGCAAATGTTTTTTCATATTCCTGGAAGCGACGGACCTTTGCAGCGACCGCTTTTCCGGTCGGTGTAACGGCAAGTCCTCCCATTGCCGTTTCCCTATACTCCCGCCGCATATCGTGGCCGACGGTAAGCATCGCCGTAACCACCTCATCGAACGGAATTAAGCTTGTAATTCCGCAAAGTGCCATATCGGCACAGAGCAGTGCATTTGCTGCGCCGAGCGCATTGCGTTTGATGCAAGGACATTCCACAAGCCCGGCGACCGGATCGCACACAAGGCCGAGGATATTCTTGATCGTCATAGCCGATGCGTCGAGTGCCTGTTCCGGCGTGCCGCCGGAAAGCTCGACAAGTGCTGCAGCCGCCATCGCGCTGCCGACACCGGTTTCCGCCTGACAGCCGCCGTCCGCACCGGAGATCGTCGCATTTTGTGCAAACAGCAGCCCGACAGCGCCTGCACAGAACAAACCTTGTATCAACTGCTCGTCCGTCCAGTTCCGCATAATGCCGCATTCCAAAAGAACGCCAGGCAAAATGCCGCTGGCGCCTGCCGTCGGTGCGGCAACAATCTGCCCCATAGCGGCGTTGACTTCAACGACCGCCATCGCGCTTGCGGCGACGCGACAGGTGTTTTCGCCGGAGAACGGTTCATACTTAGCGTAACGGAACAGCCGCATGGCCTCCCCGCCGGAAAGATGACTGACCGATTCCACATGGTCTTCCAAGCCTCTGCGGATCGCTTCGCGCATGACAAGCAGGTTTTTCCGCATCTCCTCGATGATTTCGTCACGCGTCATTTCTCCCATGGCAACTTCTCTTCGAATCATCGCTTCGGCAAGGGTGATCTGCTCCTGCGCGCAAAATTCGCAAAGCGTCGCGCCATTGACAAACGCATCCGTTAGCAATACCATACGTTTTCCCCCCTTCCTTACACAACGATCAGCTGCCGTATACTTCGACACAGCTGCAGCATGATCGTCTGCATGCCTTCCGTAACCTCGGTATCGGTTTCGATACACATATAGGCGTCCTCGCCGCGCCCATGGCGGAATACGCGCATAAACGCAATATTCACGCGCATCTGAGCAAGCACATGCGATACCTCCGCTATGACGCCCGGTTCGTCGTGGTGGCGAATAATCAGCGTCGGATAATCGCCGGAA
>JAEEGL012432622.1_pt1 | contig 16472 bp, 7 predicted proteins | sample 9134231 | NCBI WGS metagenome assembly JAEEGL01 (sample SAMN16246548, study PRJNA631951) | gut metagenome | biome: gut microbiome; feature: rumen; material: fiber-attached | host: Bos | place: Iran: Karaj | collected 2018-10
CTTGGAGAGGTTGCTGGCACGGCGAATGATGTAGTTCTTGCGCGGCTCGATGGCACCCACGACAGGGGCATCGCCACCCTTGTCCTCTACCTGCACCATGTCACCCACGGCGACAGGATTTGTACAGCGCAGGCCCTTAAGGCGCAGCACGCCACGCATCTTGCAGTTCACCGTGTTACCGTCTTCAAGACGTACGGTAACCCAACTGCCGGTATTCTTTATGACTAGTCCTTTCATTATATCTTGTTTTAGTTACTGGTTGGCTGAGGCTAAGCCTCAGCACAGGGGACCTATTCCCAAGCGTCTAGGTCGTCGGCTATCTCGGGGAGATCGCTACGGTGGAAGACCGGGTTCTTGATGCCCTTGCGCTTCTGAGCACGGTAGTTCCCGAGAAGTTTAAAAGCATATTTACAGAGGAATACCAGGGCGACCAGGTTGCACAGGGTCACGAGGGCCATGAACAGGTCTCCCATGTTCCACACAAACTCAAAGCTTGCCACGGCCCCCAGGAAAACAAAGCCACCACCCGAGAGGATGCGGAATACAGTGAGTACCCACTTCTTGTCGGTCAGGAAGCGGATGTTGGCCTCGCCGTAGTAATAATTGCCGATGATGCTGCTGAAGGCGAACAGGAAAAGGGCGATGGCGACGAATATTGTTCCCCAACTGCCCACCTGAGACTCCAGAGAAGCCTGAGTGAGCTGGATTCCTTCTAGCCCTTCAGTATTATAAAGACCACTGACGAGTACCATGAACGCTGTACAGCTGCACACGAGCAACGTGTCGGTAAATACGCCAAGAGCCTGGATAAGACCCTGCTTCACGGGATGGGAAACGTCGGCGGTGGCTGCCACATTGGGGGCACTACCCTCACCTGCCTCATTACTGAATAGACCGCGTTTTATTCCCACCATAATGGTCATTCCCAAGCCTCCACCAGCCACCTGTTCAAAGCCGAAAGCGTTCACGACAATCAACTTCAGCACATGAGGTATCATATCGATATTCGTGATGACTACAAACAGCGCAAGGATAAAATAGCCGATAGCCATGATGGGAACAAGGACACTGCTCACATGGGCAATACGCCGTATGCCTCCAAAGGCAATGAACAGGGCAATCACGGTGATGATGCAGCCCACTACCAACGGATCAAAGCCGAAAGCCTTGTTCAAGGCGCCACAGATGGCATTGCTCTGGATAGAATTATAGGAGAGGCCGAAGGTCAGCGTAATAAGTACCGCGAACAATCCCGCCATCCACTTGTTGTGCATGCCACGGCTGATGTAATAGGCAGGTCCACCGATAAAGGATTCACTTGAAGGTCGCTTGAACAACTGCGCCAACGTGGCCTCGACAAAGGCTGTCGCAGAGCCGAACAACGCAATCAGCCACATCCAGAAGATGGCGCCAGGGCCACCCACGGCAATAGCCGTTGCTACACCAGCTAGGTTGCCTGTGCCCACGCGTGTAGCCATCGAGACGGCAAAGGCCTGGAACGAGGAGATGTGCTTCTCGTCGCTCTTGGATGACGAGTCAACGAGTTGGCGAAACATATCACCAATCATGGTAAATTGGACGAATCCCGTGCGAATGGTGAAATACAGTCCACACAATATTAGGGCGCCAATCAACAGATAGGCCCATAAGGCATCGTTGATTTGGGTGATAGCGGTATTGAGAGTGTCTAGGTTAAGCGTCATTGTTCTTTTTAGCGGTTAGCTATTAGGCTCGGCCACGGCAAATCGAGGCCAAATCATTCTAATTTGGCCTTAAAGGTACTGCTTTTTCTTGAAACTGATGGTTTTTTATTTCAAATTTGCCAAAGAATGAGTATATTTGCGACTTAAATTACAAGTAATATGAAACAGTTTCATCTCATCTTTATCATAGCGGCAGTAATGGCGCTGGAAACTACGGCACAAGTAATGAATCGTCCTATCGGTCAATATCCTGGCAATCCGAGTGAATACTACGGGCCAACTCTGGTGCAAGACAACAGCTATCGCAATCTTGCGTTACATCGCACCGTTTACCAGTCCTCATCATGGGACTTTAACCTCACGTCACAGTTGTTGACCGACGGTATCATCGACGAACGACAGCCTGCTTGGCTCAACGTGTCCACCCCCGAGGGACCATTGCCGCCCCACAAGCGTGAAGCCTGCATCGACGGCAATGAGTGGACCAGCAACATATTACTGGGTGGCGACACCTGGTTACAATATGACTGGGAAGGCATGAGCATAGATATCGATGAGGTACAGATGGTGTGCAGCATGGCCTATCGTGAAGATGAACAGCAAGGATTCAGAATCAGGTTACTCACTTCCAAAGACGGCCGTTATTGGGTGGTTTCTGACGAATGGCAGAGCGACTCCTTGCCGGGTACAGCATCCCGCCGACGTGTCCATAGCGACCCTAACAAGAATTCCGGTAATGACCTGCTGCCGACACGCAATATCGACCATACCTTTCACTTGAAAGAGACTTCCATTTCCCACATGCGTCTTGAACTGCTCACGCCCACTGCAGTCCACTGGACCATCACTGAGCTGAAGATGCGCAAGAACAACAGCAGTGCTCAGGGAATTTTGCCAGCAGAGCATTTCACCAGTGCTTGGAGAAGTCTGGGGGGCCATGATGAATGGGTAACCATAGACTTGGGGGCTAATGCCAACATTGACAAGATAGTACTCCATTGGGCAGAAAAAGCCATCTTGTACAATCTCAAGGTCAGCAACGACAATCAGAACTGGCAGCCCGTTAACGGCAAAGAACAATTCAAGAAGAATGTATCAACCTTCAGCCTAAAACAACAGGTTACAGCAAGATATGTCAGATTGAACATGACTGGAGGAAGCCAACCCTTTAGCTTGAAAGAAATAGAGGTATGGGGTACGGGAGGTTTGTTGACTCAAGACCATGCCCAAGGTGGCTGGCAAGATGGGCGATGGCTACTCAATGGCGGAGAGTGGCGGTTGCAACGGGCTTCTCATCCGCTTAGCCCCGAATTGAAGGCTACAGTGCCTGCTACCGTGTTGTCGAGTTACGTCAACGCTGGGAATCTGCCCGACATGAATTATGATGACAACCTGATGCTGGCATCAGAATCCTTCTTTAACGGAGATTTCATTTACAAGAGATCATTTGATTTGCCAGTAGAGTTACAAGGCAAACGTGTTTTCCTCAACCTAGACGGCATCAACTGGAAAGCCGAGGTGAGGCTCAACAGACAGTTTTTAGGCATTATCGAGGGAGCCTTCAAACGTGGGATATTTGATATTACCCCCTATGTCAAACCGAGTGGCAATATTCTGAAGATTAGAATCATCGCCAATGCCAATCCAGGCGGAGTCAAGGTCAAGACCGAAAAGAATACCGACTTCAACGGCGGTATCCTCGGAGCTGACAATCCCACCTTCCACGCCACAGTGGGTTGGGACTGGATTTCGACCATCCGTGGGCGCGACATCGGCATCTGGGACGACGTTTATCTCACGGCTGCGGGAGATGTTACCGTTAGCGACCCCGTTGTGACAACCACCCTTGGCGATAACGATACCCTTGCCACGATGGCACCAGCTGTGATGCTGACCAACCACACTGATCATCCCGTGAGCGGCACTTTGCATGGACACATCGGCGACATCAGTTTTGAAAAGGCGGTTACTCTTGCCGCCGGCAAGACGATAGAGGAATCATTCAGTCCAGAAGATTTTCCACAACTCAAGAACCAGCGCATGAGGCTGTGGTGGCCTAACGGCTATGGCGAGCCTTACCTGTATGACGCTGGGTTCTCCTTCTCCGTCAATGGTCTGGAAAGTGATGCCGTCAACTATAAGGCAGGTATCCGCGAGGTGAAAACGACCGAGAAGGACACCTGGTTGAGAATCTATATCAACCATCGTCGTCTGGTACCCAAGGGAGGTAACTGGGCCTTCAGCGAGAACAACCTGAACTACCGTGGCAGGGAGTTTGACGCTGCCGTGCGCCACCACAAGGAGATGAACTACAACATGATCCGCAACTGGGTGGGCATGACAGGTGACAAAGAGTTCTATGAGTCTTGTGACCGTTACGGCATCATGGTCTGGCAGGACTTCTGGCTAGCCAACCCTGCCGACGGTCCCGATCCCGATAATGAGGCCATGTTTATGGACAATGCACGTGATTTGGTGCTGAAAATACGTAATCATCCCAGCATCGGCATCTACTGCGGACGCAACGAGGGCTATCCACCCAAGACGCTTGACGAGGGTCTGCGGCAGACGGTAGCCTCAGTGCACCCGGGACTGGACTATATTTCCAGCTCGGCTGATGATGGCGTGAGTGGTCACGGACCCTACAACGCCTTGAGCCCGAAGGAATACTTTGAGAAGCAGACGGGCAAACTGCATACCGAACGCGGTATGCCCAACGTGATGACCTACGAGGGCCTGAGCCGCACGCTCGATGCCGACCACCTATGGCCGCAGAATCTCTACTGGGGGCGTCACGACTTCACAATGGAGGGAGCCCAGCGAGGAGCCTCGTTCAACCAATTGATTGCCGAAGACTTCGGCGAGCCTAATTCTGCCGAAGAATTCTGCGAATGGGCACAGTGGATCAACTATGAGGGTTACCGTGCCATGTATGAAGGCGGCAACAAGAACGCGATGGGACTGCTCATCTGGATGAGCCATCCCTGCTGGCCGTCGATGGTGTGGCAGACCTATGATTACTATCTGGAGCCTACGGCAGCATATTTCGGCGTGAAACATGCTTGCGAGCCCTTGCACGTGCAGTGGAACCCGATTACCAACCAGGTCGAAATCATCAACCACAGTGCAGGACATCAAATGGGCACAGTCACTGCGACTGCCTTTGGCATCGACGGTAACCTCATTTGGAGCAAGACCATGCCCTACGATATTCAGGAAGATAAGTATTTTGATGCCATGGCCGTTGAGGTGCCGCAGCATTTCAAGGGTGTCTATTTCCTGAGACTAACGCTGACTGATAAAAACGACGATCTGATTTCCCAAAATGATTACGTCCAGAGCCTCGGTGAGAATAATCGTAAGCAGCTGCGCACGATGTCCAAGGCAGCAATCTCGGCTACAGTAAATGTCAAAGGGACTCATGCCCAAGTGACGCTGCTGAATTACAGTAATACGCCAGCCGTAATGCTGCGCCTGAATCTCAAAGGCAACGACGGCGAACAGATTCTGCCCGTCATTTACAGCGACAATTATCTGCATCTGATGCCAGGGGAGAGCCGCACCATTGATATCGAGTGGAAAACTGAAGACGCCCGCGGCACAAAACCCATTATTGAAATCACTGGCATCAATGTACCAAAAATGACTGTTGAATTATGATGAAACGCCTATATTCCCTTCTCCTGACTCTTGTACTTATCTCGGTGACCCTTCAAGCGGCTCCCAGGTTTCCTTATCTCAACCCTAAACTACCGGTTGAACAACGCGTGGAAGACTTGCTTGCTCGCATGACCATAGAGGAAAAAGCCGGACAACTGGTGTGCCTCATGGGATGGGATTCCTATCAAATCAATGGCAATAAGGTCAACGTCAGCGAGAAGTTTATCAAGGAACAAAACGATCTCCATGTGGGAATGTATTGGGCCGTATTCCGTGCTGATCCATGGACACGCAAGACTCTCGCCAACGGACTCAATCCTGGATTGGCGGCTCAAGCTGCCAATGCTATGCAACGCTATGCTATTGAGCATTCCCGTCTGGGCATTCCCATCTTTCTTGCCGAGGAGGCGCCACACGGCCACATGGCCATCGGGGCAACGGTTTTCCCGACAGGCCTTGGTTTGGCAGCTACCTGGTCAACAGACCTCATGCAACAGGTGGGCGGCATCATCGGTAAGGAAATCAGATTGCAAGGCGGGCACATCAGCTACGGTCCCGTGCTGGACCTGAGCCGTGAACCCCGGTGGTCACGTGTTGAGGAAACGGTGGGAGAGGATCCTTTCCTGAGCGGTGAGATAGGAGCAGCAATCGTTAAAGGTTTGGGTGGAGGCGACTTAACTCTTCCCTACTCTACCATTGCCACGCTGAAGCATTTCATCGCCTACGGAACGACCGAGGGTGGCCAAAACGGAGCACGTTCCATCGTTGGACCAAGAGAATTGAAACAGGTATTTCTTCCACCCTTCAAACGAGTGTTGGATGCTGGAGCCCTATCGGTAATGACTTCCTATAATTCGTTGGATGGCGTGCCTTGTACAGCCAATCGCCAACTCTTGACCGATGTGTTGAGAGGCGATTGGGGTTACAACCGTGGATTTGTCGTGAGTGACCTGTTCAGTATTGATGGCATCCGTGGCACTCATCACACGGCCGCATCAACTCAAGAGGCTGGAATCCAGGCTTTGCTGGCTGGCGTAGATGTCGATTTGGGTGGTAATTGTTTCTCAAAACTAGTTGAGGCAGTAAAAAACGGAGCCATTAGTGAAGGGGCTCTCGACACAGCTGTGAAAAGGGTTTTGAGACTGAAATTCGAAATGGGACTGTTTGAACACCCCTACGTAGACATCAAAACTGCAGCACGTGGAGTGAATGACAACCAGGCCATCGCTACAGCATGGCGGGCAGCCCTGGAATCCATCACCATGCTCAAGAACGATGGCATCTTGCCGTTGAGCAAGGAAAAGACCGTCGCTGTCATCGGCCCCAATGCCGACAACATCTATAATCAGCTTGGGGACTATACCGCCCCTCAACCTGCAATAAAGATTATGACCCCTTATCGGGGCATCCAGATGAAGGTCGGGCAGGATCGTTGCCTCTATGCCAAGGGATGTGCCATTCGTGACACGATGGATTGTGATATCCCCAGTGCTGTGGCTGTCGCCCAACAAGCCGATGTGGTGATAGCTGTGGTGGGCGGCTCGTCGGCAAGGGATTTCAAGACATCCTATGAGGAAACAGGTGCTGCCACGGTCGAGCAAGAGTCGGTCAGTGATATGGAATGTGGCGAAGGGTTTGACCGAGCCACACTGGACCTGCTGGGTCGCCAAATGGAGTTGCTAAAGGCGTTGAAAGCGACTGGCAAACCTCTCGTGGTGGTCTATATTGAAGGACGGCCATTGAATAAAAACTGGGCTGCCGAAAATGCCAATGCCCTGCTCACAGCTTACTATCCCGGAGAACAGGGTGGCAATGGTATAGCCGATGTCCTCTTCGGAGACTACAATCCTGCAGGCAGATTACCCGTCAGCGTGCCACGCCATGTGGGCCAGTTACCCGTCTATTACAACCGTCCGTTACCCGCTGCCCACGACTATGTAGAAATGAGCGCCAAGCCGCTCTATCCATTCGGCTTCGGGTTGAGTTATACGACATTTGAGTATTCGGGATTAACTATCAATAAGAGCAGTGACGGTGGCTGGGACGTGACCTTTGAGGTCACCAATTCGGGCTCCATGGCTGGTGAGGAGGTTGTTCAACTTTACCTGCGTGACCGTCTGTCATCGGTAGTGCAGCCTGAACGGACGCTCAAGGCTTTTGAAAGGATTTCCTTACAGCCAGGAGAAGTGCGTACGATTACCCTGCATCTCGATCGCGACGCTTTTGCCATCGTGGATGCCAATATGCAATGGACATTAGAACCTGGTATTTTTGACGTATGGGTAGGAGCCTCAAGTGAAGATATCCGCTTGAAGGGAGAGATTGATGCTCGTTGATGCTCGCAGTTTAGAGTTTAGAGTTTAGAGTTTAGAGAGGCATCCGCTTTTATGCGAGCTCACGCTCGCAGTTTAAAGTTTAATGGTTAATGTTTAATGAGGCATCCGCTTTCTGAAAACTGAAAACTGACAACAGAAAACTCACTTCCACTTCTTGGGGGAAACGCCGACGGCTTCCTTGAAGTATTTACCGAAGAAGGACTGGTTGGGAAAGTTCAGCTCATCGGCTACTTGCTGGACGGTATAGCGGCCACTGCGCAACATCGTCTTGGCGTCGAGGATGACATAATCCTTAATCCATTGTGAAGGATGACGACCCGTCTGTTCATAGATGATATGGGACATATACTTGAGCGAAAGACACAGTTGGCCAGCATAGAAACCCAATTCCCGGTGGCTGCGGTAATTGTCGGCGACGCACTGGAGGAAACGTGACACAATCTCGTCACGGCGTGTGGTCCTGGGTGTTAATTCTGACTGTTCGTCCGAAGTCTGCATGATGATATTCGCCATCAAGGTCAGGCAACTAGAGGCCGTCGCCTCCCTGTTGGCGGCAAACGACGGGTCGCTAATGACCGTGCGCAACATCTGATAGACGGTTTGCATCATGTCAAGGTGCTGCGGCAACAAATGCACCAGAACCACCTGCAGGGCATAGAGTTTGTGGATATTGTGCTGGCTGGAAGCGTTAGGACCCGTTACCGCTGCTTGTGAGAAAGAAATGAAGATGAATCGTGAATCCCATTCTTTGACCACATCCTCGACGATGGTGCCTTCAGAAACAATCAGGCAAGTATTCTCGGTAGCGACAAAGTCCTGGAAGTTGACGCTGAATCGCACTGAGCCCTTGAACACAATCACCATGCACGCCGATGGCAGTTTCATGGGGAACTGTTTTGCCTGTTTATCGTCTCGCTCACGATTGGTAGAAACAAGTTGACAGTCCAGATTGTCTGTCACCAGCAATGTGCTACCCATGGACAATGTCCTGGCGTCACTTTCCATCATTGACGAGAGATCCATCGTTTGAATTGACTTGTCCTTCATACTCCTTAACATTGATAGTATCAACTGCAAATATAGTCATTATTGAACAAAAAATTATAACAATTTACCTTATTTAATCAAAAATAAGGCTTTTTAGACCAAAATTCATGCCAATAGCACGACTGTCTGTTCCACAGATGATAGGCATAATTCTGCATCATTATGGGTCACGGTATTAAATAAATGAGTACTTTTGCGCCGCAAAAAAAAACAGAAACCCTTTCAAAACAAGATATGCTACACCTGCAACAATTCTACACCATCGGCCTACTGATTATTGCCAATATCTTCATGACCTTCGCCTGGTACGGTCACCTGAAGCTCCAACAGATCAACGTCATCACTAGCAATACTCCCCTATATATCATCATCCTGATGTCGTGGCTGCTGGCATTGCCCGAATACTGTTGTCAGATTCCCGCTAACCGCATCGGCTTTGACGGTAACGGCGGTCCGTTCAATATCATGCAGCTGAAGGTGATTCAGGAAGTCATCTCGCTGACGGTGTTTACTGTCTTTGTCACCGTCTATTTCAACGGGGAGACGCTGCACTGGAACCACTTGGCAGCCTTCGTCTGCCTGGTGATGGCGGTATTCTTTGTTTTCTACAAATAATGCGAGCTAGCGCTCGCAGATTAGTGATTAGAGGTTAGTGATTAGTGAGAGGCATCCGCGTTTCTGTACCTCACGCTAAGCCGCTAAGGCACAAAGTCTTTTATTATTGCTCGCAAGAGGCTCGCTATACATGAAAAGAAAGTAATTTGCGAGCCTCTTGCGAGCAAACAACATTTCTTAGCGGCTTGGCGGCTTAGCGTGAGATGCCCAAGACTGCGGATACCCCTAACGTCTAATGTATAAAGCCTAAAGTCTAACGCCTACGGAAGGAACAGGGCGGTGACGAGGGTAATGTGCTTGGACAGGGAGCCGTCTTGGCTCCATTCCAGGTGGATGTCGAGCAGATCACGGGTCATGGCTTCGATGTCAAAGCCGACGGACTCCAGCGAGTGGCGCATCAACTCAGGGTGACGGCAGGGCTTGCCCTGGGGACGCGTACAGCCCTCGGGACACAACACACAGCGAAAGGTAAAACAGCGGCTACCCTGAACTTCTCGTTCCATCTCATACAGGCGCGGTAGCAGTGTCTGCCACACTTCCTCCATCGCTTGCTTGCCGACGGTCATGGACTGCTCGGGAGACTTGCAGGCGGCGTGTGTCGGCTCGTCAAACTCAATAATCGTCGCCATCAGCTTTACCGTCTTGAAGCCGTCGCTCACGGTACACGGATCAAAATCAAACGGCGGACAATTCCACGCCTTGCCATATCCCGGGCATTGCAGGCAATACTCCCTAATGCGTTCCACATCGCGGTAACGGCGGATGAACTCATCGGCAGCAATTGTCGTTTCTCTATCGGTCACTGTATAATTCATGGTGGCAAAATTAACCTTTACCCGGAAAACCTACAAATCTGCAAACAAAAAAATAGCTGTTAGCCGACGTGTGGAAAGCCAGCTAACAGCCAAAAAGTCTAATAGATCAATGTTTACTTGATATAGACCTTCTTATGGCCTATCAGGTAGAGACCCTTCAAGCCGTCAAGGCTAGTGGCCTGACGACGTACCAATCGGCCATCGATGGTATATACGTCCACAGGCTGACCATCCACGGCAATCTCGTTAATGCCACTATGGATGTCTATTACAGCCGTAGCGGGAGCAGACTCCCTACCGCCCTCATAGACAGCCGTTACAGCAAACGTGTGCTGACCGTCGGCCAAGCCTGTAGCAGGCAACTCATAGGCCGTTTCAGGAGTGCTGCCGACCCATTCACCATCTACATAGATGTTATAAGCCTCGGGAGCCGAAGCGCCACGCTCGTAGGTAAGGTCATCCAGCATGAGGCCGAAGATGTCTTGAGCCGTGTGACGGATGGCGAAGTACTTAGCACCCTCGGGGAGCATGAAGGCGTACTCGGTCCAATCGGTAGCATCGAGCCATACCTCCTCGAGCGAAATAAAGCTATCGGTTGCGTTATCGGTGGTTGAATAGAGCACCTCAAAGGACTCATAGCCATAGTCGGGCGTAATCACACGGGCAAAGAAACTGATTTCCTGCTCATTACCCATCAGCTCGGGCGAAATCAGCCAGTGGTCAGTTCCGGGAACGGGATCACCATCGGACACACAGGTAGAGAGCAGCAATTGGTTGCCACTGTGCGGTTCATAGACCGAACCCACCTCAACGGGGAAGTCCTCGTACATGGAATTGAAGACCATCCATGCCATGGGATCACCCAGATTGGGAACCTCAAAGCCCGTGAAGCTATAGCACATCGATCCGTTGCCGTCATAAAGCGACCAGTCACCGAAGGCTCCCGTGTGCTGTGTGGCAGTGATGCCTCCCAGGCTGAACTCGGGGAATACCTCAGGATCCTCAAAGTCCTCGGTCACACGCATTGCACCATCGGTATCGGGAGCTGTCCACGAGAGCGCCAGGTCACCAGCTGACATCTTCTCGACAACCAGGTCGGTGGGCGCTGGCAGAGCAGGCTCGACAATGGTAATCAAGGTCTGAGCCTCATTGTTGGCGAGTTGCTGATCCATGTCATAAACTACACGAGCCACAATCTCAACATCGCCAGCCTCATCGAGTACCGTAGTCGGGAAATCAACCGTCTGAGTCCAAGACGTGAAGGAAGGCAGCGTCTGGTTGGGGGTCACATCCAGCAACTGCTTGTCACCGGCCATGATGACCACACTGAAGCCATTAGCCGCATTTTCGCCCTCATTGGTCACGGTAACCGTTATCGAAGCCGTATTGCCTGCAACTATGCTTGAGGGAGCATCGACTGCTACTGACAAGTCATGCTGATATAAGTCGGCGATATGGATATTGTCCACCAGGAGCATGTCACCGAGGGTAACCAGTTCACCCTCCCAATGGTCAATTTCGGAAGCGTTGACATATTCTGCCACGAGGCCAATGCGAGCGTAACGACCGCCTTGCAGCGCTGTCAGAGGCACCTTCACCTGAGCGAAGGAATCGCCAACCGAGACATTCTCCTGAAGGACGGTAAACTCGCCGCCATCGACACTGCCGATAATTGTCAGCTCATGGATGTCAGGACTGGCGACATCAAAGACGAGTGTCGGGTTAGCAAGACCCTCAAGGTCAAGTTTTCCCGAGTTGAAGAATACCATGCCTGCTTCCTCGGTGAGCAATGCCAGGGACGAGCCGTCATCGTCGGAGGATTGAGGCGAAATCATGACCGTACCGTTGGTTTCCCAGTAGTAATGCAACTCGTCATTAGCGAAGCCCTCAACCAGGGGAAGCTCATAGGGAGCGCCCACCAGCAGGCCTGTTGTTGAAGTCATTCCTTCATACTCGGCGTTTGCCTCATTCTTGGTCTCGACGATCCAATATTCCAAGTGCTGCTCGCCCTCGTCGGTGCCAAAAGGCACGTCATAGGCGCCAGCGTCGGTGAGCGTGGCGAGCAGTTCATTTTTCTCGACAGAGTAATCGGTCCATCCCTGTTCGACAAATGTGCTCCAGACGAGATAGTTGACTGTGGCAGGATTCACCGGGCCTCCGTTTTCGCCGATATTGCCGACCTTGTCCCAGTTCAGCGCAACGATATCGCCACCATCGGTGGCAGTGAGGTTCTCGACAGCACTCGGCACATCGGGGCCGACATAGATGGTCACCTTTTCGCTCTTCAAGCCCTTGCACGACTCGTTGTAGGCGATGGCCTGGTAAGTGTGGTCTCCGACGTAATCTGGTTCGTCAACATAGGTCGCTGTCGTGCCTGGAGCGACGTCCTCCACGCAGCCCACGACGATGCCGTCACGCAGGATGTCGATACGAGTCAAGTTGGCAGTCAACGGCGAGCCGTCAACAGCGACCGTGGGAGCTGTTACCGAAACTTCGGCACGCAATGCCGCCTGTTCGTCGGCAACAACGCTGATGGCGGGTGCGGCAGGTGCCGTGGGCTCGGCGCCAAAGTCGATGGTGATGGATTTCACCATGAGGCGATACTTGTCGGCGTCGCTGATGGCATGGATAGCTAGGTAATACTTGCCAGCCTCATCTACCGAGAACATGCCCTCGTATTCCTCGCCCATGTCATCATAGGTGGTGACATCCGTTGGCTCAATGACAGTCGTTGTCAAGGCGTCGGCAGTGGGTTCGGTTCCCAGCAATACCTCAAAGCGCTCATCGATTCCGGAATTATAGGCATTGACAAGCACAGCGTAATTCTTGCCTGCCTCCAGCAGGACGGGCAGCATGACAAGGTAGTCATCGGCAGCGTTGTCGGCACTGTAATTGTAATTGGTGTGGTAAGTATCATCCCAATTCCACGTGCTGCCGTCCTCGTTGGCATCAATCACCGTGAAGAGGTCAAAGGTCTCGGGCTGGGTCAGATCGGCAGTATAAGGCACATTGATCGTGGCGATGAGCTTCACGGGCACAATCTCGCTCTTGTCACCGGCGCCCATCTCGTTATAAGCTACAGCATAATACCTGTGCAGGCCCAGGGTCAAGCCTTCGCCATTGTCCACCCACGTCAACGCTGCGCCGGGAGCCACGTTCTCGAAGGTGTGGATCACCTCGCCATCACGCACGAGCTCGACCTTTTCCAGATGGGCCGTCAAGGGCTCTCCATTGCGTTTCACCACAGGGGCGTTGAAGTGGAGGGTGACCTCCAGTTGCTCTTCGGTCTGGACGGCTGTCAAGTCGGTGGGAGCGGCAGGTGCCTCCACCTCATAGACATCGACCATCACATTGTCCACAAAGAGTTTGTTCATGTCGGCTGGCGAGATGGCATGGAAACCGATGTAATAGGTTCCTGTCTCGCTCACGACAATGCTGGCTTCCAGCGGCTGGGGCTCCTCCCAGAGGACGTCGGTCGGCTCAACGGCCTGGAGCGTCATGCCCTCGGGCGTGGCATCGCTGCCGACCATGACCTCGATGCGCTCGTCATAGCCCTTGTTCCATGTGTCGAACGTCAAGCGGTACTCCTTGCCTGCCTCGAGGTGGAAGGCGGGCGATACCAGCCAGTCGTCGGCGTCATGGACGCTGTTGTAGGTGTAACGGGCAAACCAGTTGTTGTCGCTGTTGTAGGCGAAGTCCCAGGTATCGCCGTCACCGTTGGCGTCGAGGATGGTGAATGCCTCCTGCTCTTCCTCGGTCTGGAAGGTGTTCAGGTAAGGATAATCCATGATGATCACGCCACCCCCGAGGGGCACGGCCCCGGCACGGCGAGGGGCGTTCTTCGCTCTCGTGTTGGGCCTCGCGGCAGGTTGATGGGCCGTCTTCTTGACGACGGTTTCCAGTTTGCCATTCAAGGCATCTTGAGCCTTGGCTGTCTCTACGACATCCCGCTTTTTGTCGGCAGGCGTCTGCACAGTCGCCACATCTTTTTGTGAGGCAACGTCAATCTTCCTGGAGGGTTGATGCTTGATTTTCCTCAGGCCGTCATGAGTGGTCCTGGCCATTCTGGTGGTCAAGTCCACTGGCTGCCGAGGTGAATCTTGTGCCCTCACCTGTAATGGCAACAGCAAGAGCATCGCCACAGCAAGCAAAAACAATGTTTTCTTCCCCATAATGTTGATGATTGATTGTAAAATAAAAACTTACGCTAGATTTTTGCTCGCAAATTTACACAATATTCATCATTTTGCAAACAATAGAATCAAGAGTGTTATTGCTGTTGACTGTAAAAAGTCCTTGTGTTATAAATTAAGGGAAACCCGAAGCGGATCTCCCTTAATCAAATCATCGCAATAGCGCTATTGCTTTTATTGCTGCTCGGCGGCAGGTGCGGCAGGTGCGGCTGCGGCTGCCTTGGCGGCGGTGATGCTGTCCTGCTGGGCCTTATACTGCTTGGCGGCCTCACTGTCGGGCTTCAGCCAGGTGTCGAGCCAGCGGAAGAACTCGCGCTGCCACATGATGCTGTTCTGCGGCTTGAGGATCCAGTGGTTCTCGTCTGGGAAGAGCAGCAGACGTGCGGGCAGCCCCTTAATCTTAGCCGCATTGAAGGCCTGGCAAGCCTGGGTGAAGACGATGCGGTAATCGAGTTCGCCCGCGGTGCACATGATGGGCGTATCCCAGTTCTGGACGTAGTTCTTGGGGTTGGCCTGGCCGTAGGAACGCTGTGCGGTAGCGTTACCCTTGTCCCAGAAGGCGCCACCCAGATCCCACTGCACGAACCACATCTCCTCGGTCTCGAGGTACTGCGCCTCGAGGTTGAAGATACCGGCATGAGCCAGGAAGCAGGCGAAGCGCTTGTTGTGGTTACCGGCGAGGAAATATACCGAGTAGCCGCCATAGCTGGCGCCCACGGCACCGATGTGCTCGCCATCGATGTAAGGCTCCTTCTTCATGTAATCGACAGCAGCCAGGTAGTCACGCATGTTCTGGCCGCCATAGTCGCCACTGATCTGGGCATTCCACTCGGTGCCGAAGCCCGGCAAGCCGCGGCGGTTGGGCAGGATGACGATATAGCCGTTGCTCGCCATGATGCGCATGTTCCAGCGGTAGCTCCAGAACTGGCTCACAGGAGACTGCGGTCCACCCTCGCAGAAGAGGATAGCGGGATACTTCTTGGTGGGGTCGAAGTTGGGCGGGTAGCAAACCCAAGTCGTCATCAGCTTGCCGTCGGTGGTGGGCACCATGCGCTTCTCGATGCCGATGGGATCCACCTGAGCGAGCATCTCGTCGTTGACGTGGGTGAGCTGCACAGGATCCTTGCCCGGCTCCACGCTATAGATCTCGTTGGGCGTCTGGTAGCTGTGCTGGCAGGTGATGACCTTGCCACCCTCGGCAAACGCCAGTCCGTCGTAGTCACACGTGCCCATGGCGATGGTGTCCACCCGCTGGGTGGCGACATCCATGCGGAAGATGGGCTGCACGCCCTGGAAGGGGCAGATGAAGTAGATGGCCTTCTCGTCGGGCGACCAGGCGATAGCATCGACGCTGTAGTCCCAATCGGCAGTCAAGTCCTTCTTGTTGCCGGCGGCATCCATCAAGAAGATGCGGTTCTTGTCGGCCTCATAGCCGTCATGCTCCATCGAGAGCCAAGCCATCTCGCCCTTGCTGTTGATGATGGGATAGGTGTCATAGCCCATCATGCCCTGGGTGAGGTTCTCGGTCTTACCGGTCTCGAGGTTGTAGCGATAGAGGTCGCTGTTGGTGGAGAAGGCATAGTCCTTGCCCGTCTTCTTGCGGCAGACGTACACGAGCGACTTGCTGTCGGGGGTCCAAGCCAGCGACTCGATGCCGCCCCACGGCTTCATCGGCGACTCGTAGGGCTCGCCCTCGAGCACGTCCTTGACGTTGCCCGCCTTGCTGCCGTCAAAGTCGGCGACAAAGGGGTGAGGAATGGTGGTCACCCACTCGTCCCAATGCTTGTACATCATATCGTCATAGAGTTTGCCCGTCGTCTTGTCCAGATCGGGATAGACGTCCTGGGCCGTCTGGCCATACTTCACCTGGGCAATCATGACCACACGCTTCTCGTCGGGCGAGAAGATGAAGCCCTCGATGCCCTCCTTGATGTCGCTCACGCAGCTGCGGCCACCACCATCGGCATTCATCACCCACAGCTGGGGGCACTTGGCCTCGCCGTCCTCGGTGTAGATAAAGGCGATCTTCTTGCCACCGTCGATCCACACATAGTTGCTCTCGCTCTTGGGCGTGTTGGTGATCTGGCGGGCATTCTTGCCGTC
>JAEEGL013465985.1_pt1 | contig 16472 bp, 15 predicted proteins | sample 9134231 | NCBI WGS metagenome assembly JAEEGL01 (sample SAMN16246548, study PRJNA631951) | gut metagenome | biome: gut microbiome; feature: rumen; material: fiber-attached | host: Bos | place: Iran: Karaj | collected 2018-10
AAGTCATGGATACTTATATTATTTGATATAATTGCTTTCTTAATAATAGTAGTAGAAATATTTGCATCTATTAAATTAAAACAAGCAAATGATTTTATAGAAGATGACTTAATTATTAAAGAAACAAAAGATATTTACTATATAATGGTTAATAAAGATAGCAAATATACTGATTTAAAATCAATTGAAAATAAATTTGTAGATTATTTTAATGATATAGATGACTTTAATAAATTAAAAGATAATGTTAGTCAAAAAGTAAATGTTATTTTAAATGAAGTAAGTGATTATTCAAGTTTACTTCCAAGTATTGAAAAAGATAAAGAAAAAATTATATTAATAAGTGATGCTAACTATGACAGTTATTTAGGAGCAGATGATGATGAACAAACGGAAACATCAAATGAATATGAATCAAAGTTTAGAATATTAGATACTATAGAACTTACTAATGTAATAGAAGCAAATACTTCTACAGAAGATATAATGAGAAAACCATTTGCTATCTATTTAAGTGGGATTGATTCTAGAAGTGGTAAACTTCCAACAAAGAGTAGAAGTGACGTCAACATATTTATGGTTGTTAATCCTAAAACAAGAGATATTATTTTAGTAAACACTCCAAGAGATTATTATGTTCAATTACATGGTATTAAAGGTCAAAAAGATAAATTAACTCATGCAGGATATGTGGGAGGAGTAAAACTATCAAAAGCAACGTTGGAGGACTTGCTTGGGTATAAAGCAGATTATTATGTAAGAGTTAATTTTGATGCTGTTGTAAGATTAGTAGATGCACTAGGTGGAATACGAATTAACAATGATGTTGGGTATTCAGTTACACCAAAGCATGGTCAAGGATGTGTTCTAAAACCTGGATGGAATAATGTTGATGGAATATGTGCATTAGGTTTTGCAAGAGAAAGATATTCATATAGAGGTGGAGATAGACAAAGAGGAAAGAATCAACAACAAGTTATTAAAAGAGTTATAGAAAAAGTGTCATCATCTAAAACACTAGTTATGAATTACAATAAGTTATTAAATGCTATGAAAGGTACATTTGAAACGGATTTATCAACAAAAAATATTACTTCTATAGTTCAATTTCAATTAAATGATATGAGGGGATGGAATATTACTACAGCTAATTTAGATGGACCTACTGGTATGACATCAACTTATACATGTCCTAATTGTAAAAGATCAGTTATGTATCAAAACAAGAAGAGTATAGATGCAGCTAAAGCAAAAATTAAAGAAGTATTAGAAAAAGAGTAGAAATACTCTTTTTCTTTTGGGTAAATAATGTAACTAATTTTTAATATAATTCATAACTTATTAATGAATAGAAATAAAGGAGTGGATTATATGTGTAATTGTAATAATAAAAACAATGATAATAATTGTTGCAATAATTGTATAATGGAAATATTACAAGTAATAAATGTGCTTCAAAATAATGCTTGTCCAGATAATTGTTTACTTTCTTGTGATAGACCGGCATTAGGTGGAGGACCTACTTGTCCAATTTGTAATACAAGACCAATTATGTTATATACTTGTTGTGGTAATGGTGTACCTTATGCTATGCCAATAAGTAGAAGTGCTACTGAAACGACTACAAGTACTGTATTTAGAGTGGAAAAAGTAGATGGATGTTGTTGTACATTTAGAGTATTAACAGCAAATCCAGATACAACATCTCAATATCCATATGTTTCAACAAACTCAATATTTACAATGGATGCTAATTGCTTATGTGCTGTAAGATGTTTAGATGATACATTTGTAGAATGTTTATAAGAGTTCAAAAATACAATTTTGAACTCTTTTTTTATATAAAAATGTAATTTTTAATGTTAAATGTGAAAAATAAGTTAAAAATTATAATAATTTATGATATAATATGTTTACGCAAGTTATTGAAGGAGAGAAAAAATGATACGTGAACTTGATGCAACTGCAAAAAATGTATTAGGTGATAAATTTGATTGTTCTAAAGTTAAAAGTAATTCTAAGAGCATATTGTATTTTTTATTAAAGAGAACATTTGATATAATTGTTTCTTTTTTATGTTGCCTTTTTTTAATACCAATAACTATTATTATTAAAATTGCTTATATGTTAACCGGAGACTTTCATAGAATTATATTTGTCCAAGAAAGAATCGGCCAAAATGGTAAGTTATTTAAATTCTTTAAATATAGAAGTATGGTAGTTAATGCAGATGAAGTACTAAAAGAAATGCTTGCAAATGATAAAGAATTAGCGCGTGAATATCGATTAAATAAAAAACTAAATAATGATCCTAGAATAACTAAAGTAGGTAGATTTATTAGAAAGACTTCAATTGATGAATTACCACAACTAATAAATATTTTATTAGGTGATATGTCTTTTGTTGGTAACAGACCATATTTACCAAGAGAGAAGAAAGATATGGGTAAATATTATGATGATATTGTTAAAACAAAGCCAGGCCTTACAGGATTTTGGCAGTGTTCTTTAAGAAGTAGAGGAACTTTCTTAGATAGGTTAAAAATGGAACAATATTATTCAAAGCACCAAGGACTTAGATTTGATGTGAGTATATTTTTTAAGACATTTAGTGTTGTTTTAGGACGAGATGGCGCAAAATAAAATCTTGGGAATACACGAGTAATGTATTCCTTTTGCTATGTAAATAGGAGTTAAAATATGATTAAAAATAAAAAAATATGTTTAATATCTTCCTCTGGTGGGCATTTTGAACAGCTTTTAATGTTGAGAAAGTTGTCAGAAAAATACAAAACATTTATAGTCACTGAGAAAACCAAATATAATAAAAGCGATAAAAAAATAGATTATTATATTACTCAAGTAAATCGCAAAGAATTATTCTTTTTGTTAAAAATTATTTGTATATTTATCAAATCATTATATATTTTTATTAAGGAAAAGCCTGATGTTATAATTAGTACAGGTGTTTTAGCTGCAATACCTATGATGATTATTGGACATATATTTAAGAAAAAAATAATATATATAGAATCATTTGCAAAAATTAATAGTCCAACTATGACTGGGAATTTTATTTATAAAAAAAATATATCTGATCAGTTTTATGTACAATGGAAATCAATGTTAGATTTCTATCCAAACGCAATATATAAAGGGGGAATATACTAATGATATTTGTGACAGTTGGCTCTCAAAAATTTCAGTTTAATAGGCTATTAAAAAAAATAGATGAGTTAATTAGTAATAAACTAATTAAAGATAGAGTGTTTGCTCAAATTGGTGTAAGCGATTATAAACCTCAACACTATGAATATGTTGATTTTATGACGCAAGATACTTTTAACAAAAAAATTGATGAATGTAATCTTGTTATTACACATGCGGGTACTGGAGTCATTGTTAATGCTATCAAAAAAGGTAAGAAAGTAATAGCTGTGCCAAGACTTGCCCAATACGCAGAACATGTTGATGATCATCAAATTCAACTAATTCAACAATTTAATGATTTAAAATTAATAGAACCATGTTATAATATAGATGAACTTGGTAAAATAATAGAAATAGTCAAAAATAAGAAGTATAATAAATATGTGTCTAACGTTGATGAAATAATAGAGAGTATAGAAGAATATTTAAATAGTTAATGTGTTAAATATATTAGTTAAAGGGGTTATTTATGACAACAGTAACAGTGTTAATGAGTACATATAATGGAGAGAAATACTTAACAGATCAGATTGATAGCATAATAAATCAAAAAAGTGTTAATGTCAAATTGATTGTTAGGGATGATGGCTCAACCGATAATACAATAAAAATATTAAGAAAATATGAAAAAGAAGGAAAATTAAAATACTATTGTGGTAAAAATTTAAAGCCGGCATTAAGTTTTATAGATTTAATTTTTACTGCTTCTGGTTCTGAATATTATGCTTTTAGTGATCAAGACGATATTTGGTATCCCAACAAATTAATTGAAGCTATTAAAAGTATAGATGATTATAAAGACAAACCAGTTTTATATTATGGCTCTCACGAACTAATAAATAATCAATCAGCAACAATTGGGTTTCACATATTAGATGATAAAAGGAGCCCTTTTGCTAGATTCATTATCAATCAAGCTGCAGGGTGCACAATGGTTTTTAATCAATTATTATTAGATGCTATAAAAAAGCACAAACCCAACTATATTCATATGCATGATAATTGGACACTTAAAGTGTGTCAGGCTATAGGAGGGATTGTATACGTAGATAAAAATCCGTACATAAAATACCGTCAGCATGATAGCAATGCAGTTGGACTAGATAATTCACTTGTTGGAAAAATTAAAAGATCTTTAAAAATAATAAAAAATGGGGAGATACAATCTACTATTGAGTATCTTTATTCATTATATGGTGATGAGATGACAGACGATTATGCTGTATTGTGTAAAGAAATATCATTGTATAAAAAGAGTATTATATACAAAATAAGATTATTAATAAATAAGAGAATAATATTTAAAAGCCTAGGTTTAAGATTAACCTTTATGGTAATGATAATATTTAATAAATTGTAAATTAGAAAGGATATCTTTGGTAATTCAAAGAATGGAATAATATGAAAATATCGATAGTAATGCCAACTTTTAATAGAGCAAGTACCATATCCAGAGCTATAAATAGTATTATTAATCAAGATTATAGCAATTTTGAATTATTAATTGTGGATGATGGTTCTACAGATAATACAAAAGAAATAGTTGATAGTTTTGATGATAAAAGAATTAAGTATATATTTCAAAAAAATTCTGGTGCTTGTAAAGCTAGAAATACTGGAATAAATAAATCATCTGGCGAGTACATTGCGTTTTTAGATAGCGACGACGAGTGGGACGAATTGAAATTAATGAAACAAATTTGTTTCTTAAAAGAGAAAAAAGCAGATGCTACTTTTTGTAATTATTATTATGAAAAGAATGGTAAAAAAAGGGTGGCTATAAATGATTTAAAAAAAGATTATATAGTTAATGATGATCTATTATATAAAAACTATATTACCACTGGTGCTCTATTGGTAAAGAAGAAATTATTAGTTGAAAGTGGATTATTTGATGAACAAATGCCAAGATATCAAGATTGGGAACTTGCATTAAGATTGACACTTAAAAACAAATTATATTATCAAAATGAGTGCTTATTAACACTTCATTATCAAGAAATAAGTATTTCTAACAGTACTAGCAAGCAAAAGAAACTTACTGCATTAGAAATAATATTTAAAAAAAATATTAACAAATATAATTTAAATAGAAGGGCATACGCTCATATTAATTGGTCAATGGGAATGTATAAATTATGTTTAAATATCATGGATGAAAAAAAGCTGAGAATAGGTGTTTTTTATGATAGATTAAATGTTAAAAGATTAATTATATATATATTAATAAAGATAGGATTTAAAAAAATTATAATTGAGAAATATTCAATTAATCATTAAGAAAGGTTAAGTAAAATGAAATATAAAATAAAAGATATCATTGAATTGTTACTTGTTATAATGATGATACTAGATTGCAATACTATATATACTAGGATGGTATTATCTAGAATCGATTTAAGTTATTTCTTTTACTTTATTGTAATTATTATATTTTTACTTTCCTTATTTCAGGCAAAAAAAACCAACTATAAAATTAGCAGAAAGGTCTTTAAAGTTGTTATATTATTGTTTATTATATTTGGAATTTTTTTGGTATTAAATGTTAGAATCAGGGTAACAGAATATATTTTTAAATACTTAATTTTTTTCCCATTTATATTATTTTACATGTTGCAAAGCAAAGAAAATATTAATTCAATAATTAATAAATATATTAAATGTGTTTTAGTTCTTTCAATATTTTCCTTATTTTTTTATGTAGTTGGTTCTTTAATGCATATTATTCCATCTACTTATGTGCCAATTAGATGGGGAGTAATAGAAAATGCCACATCATATTTTAAAATTCATTTTGATACTCAGTTTCAAAGCATTGGAAATTGGCGTATCGTTAGGAATTCATCTATTTTTTGTGAGGCGCCAATGTTTGCATTTATCCTTGCAACAGCCTTCTTGCTAGAATTATTATATGGAGATGATAAAAGCAAAAAAAGAAATCTAATAATATTGTTGCTGGTAGAAATTACAACTTTCTCCGTTACTGGAGCCATTACACTGGTAATTACTTTAATAATGCATTATGCACTTATAAATATTCATAAAAAGAGTGTTAGCTTTTTAAAGCTATTAAAAATATTAATATTTCCAGTAGTAATTGTAATTTCAGTTATAATTATAAATATTTATATTAATAACAAAATAAAAAATCATTATAATTCATATTTTGTTAGAATAGATGATTATAAAGCTGAGTTTAAAGCATGGAGTGATAAAAAAATATTAGGTAATGGGTATAGAGATGATAGATTAACATTATCATATATGGATCCTTATAGAAAAGAAAATATTGGGCAAAGTAATTCTATAGGAACGATTTTTTCAGAAGGTGGATTATATTTTGCTTTAATATATTATTTCCCATTAGTATTATTAATAATTAAATCAATGATAAAAAAGAGTTATGAATCATTAATATTTTGTATATCTTTAGTGCTACTATTGTCTAATACGTTAGTGCCATATAATTATATTACAATTTTTCTAATTGCAATTATTTATAATTATAATGTTAAAGAAAGGGAGGCAATCAATGTTGAAAAAAAGACTTAGTTTTGGTTTTGTAATATTGCATTATAAAACTGATGCACAAACATGTAGATGCATAGATTCAATAATTAATAATATTAACGATGATAATTATATAATAATTGTAGTTGATAATTTTTCTAATAATGGAAGTATTGAGAAAGTAGAAAAAAAATATAGAAAAAACAAAAAAATTCATATATTAAAAAACAATAAAAATTTGGGATTTGCTAGAGGAAATAATGTCGGAATTAATTGGTTAAATGATAACTACAAGGTGGAATTTATTGTAGTACTAAATAATGATACACAAATTATAAGCAATGATTTTATCTCTAATGTGAGAAAGGAGTTTGCTAAGAGTAATTTTGCTGTAATGGGGCCTAAAATATTATTAAAAAACAAAAAAATTAATCCATTATGCAGACAAGATATTACATTAGAAAGGGCATATAAAGAAAATAAATTTATAATAAGGCAATTAGTTATATGCCGATTACGTATGGAAAGACTAAAAGGTATTGTCAAAAAAATTATTAATAAGCCCGCAAAAATAGACAAAGAAGTAATGGATGTTAATAAATACTATAGTAATGTTGTGCTGCATGGATGCTTTTTAGTCTTCTCTAAAGAATTTTTTTCAAAATATAAGGGCTTTGATGAAAGAACATTTTTATATCATGAGGAAGAATTGTTATTCTTAAGATTGAAAAAATCGAACTTAAAGTCCATATATAATCCTAGTATTACAATATTTCATGAAGAAGATGCTGCTACTGATTTTTATATTCCAAATGAAAGAAGGAGAGCAATTTTTAAATTAAAGAATGTATATAAGTCAAATAAAGTATTAATTAGCGAATTAAAGAAAATGGAGGAAATATAATGAAATTTGGAGTCGTAATAGTAACCTATAATAGGCTAAATTTATTAAAGGAATGTGTAGATGCCTGCTTGTCTCAAACATATAAATTTAATTCTATAATTATAGTTAATAATTGTAGTACAGACGGAACTGATGAGTATTTAAGTAATTTAAATAATAATACAATACATGTAATTAATTGCGATACAAACTTAGGAGGGGCAGGTGGATTTAATAAAGGCATAGAGTATGCAATTGAGAATGATGATAGCGATTATTTATTAATTATAGATGATGATGCAATAATTGAAGAGGAATATAATAGAAAAATTAAAAGAATAATTGATAAAACTACAAAAATGAATGAAAAAATATTTGCATATTCTGGAACAGTCGTAACTGATAATCAAATATTAACATTTACTAGGAAAAATATTGTGAAGTATCACTTTGAAAAGTGCGATTTGAATTTATATAAAGGCGAGTTCTTTGATTACAATTGTTCCTCATTTTGTGGATTATATATATCAATGAATATAATTAAGAAAATAGGTCCACCAAAAAAGGAATTCTTCATATGGTATGACGATACGGAATACTGTATGAGATTTAAAAAATATACTATTATTAGAAATGTTAATGATGCTATTTTAGATCATAAAGCCCCATTGCAGTTTGCTAATGAAATAACTTGGAAAAATTATTATGGAATAAGAAATTTATTATATATTGAAAAAAAATATTTTCCATTTTTTGTTTGTACAAAGCATGTGCTAAAAAACATTTATAAGACAATTAAAAGTTTGTTAATATATACTTTTACAAGAAATAAAGAAAATAAGAAATTATATATTATATATTTTTGGGCCACTTGGGATTTTATAAGAAATAAGTATGGATTTAATGATAAATTTAATCATTTGACATTTAAATAATATATTTGTAAAATTTAATGACAGAGAGGAGAAGCATATATGGCAAAAAAAAGTATTGCAAAAAATTATTTATACAATGTTGCATATGAAATATTGGCTATAATAATACCACTTATTACTATGCCATATATTTCGAGAGTCTTAGGTGCAGAAAAGATAGGTGTATATGGTTTTACATCATCAATAGTTACATATTTTATTTTGTTTGGTTCATTAGGTGTAACATTATATGCTAAAAGAGAAATAGCCTATGTACAAGATAATGTAAAAGAGAGAAGTAAAACATTTTATGAAATATTTAGTTTAAAATTTATTACATTATCTTTATCAATGCTCTTATTCTATTTTTCTTTCTGTTTAAATGGTGAATATACTACTTATTATAAAATTCTAGTTATGGTGATTATAGCATATATTTTTGATATAAGCTGGTTTCTACAAGGAATGGAAGAATTTAAAAAAACTGTAGTTCGTAATGCTTTAATAAAAATAATAAGTACGATATGCATTTTTATATTTATTAAAAATCAAAATGATTTGTGGAAATACTTTTTAATATATTCTTTGTCAACGTTATTCGGAAATATTTCATTGTTACCGTATTTATCAAAATATTTAGTTAAAGTGTCTTTTAAAGAATTAAATATCAAAAAACATTTAAAACCAATAATCATTTTGTTTATACCACAAATTGCAACTCAATTGTATACTGTTTTTGACAAAACAATGATTGGATTAATAATTGCCGATAAATCCGAAGTCGGATATTATGAACAGGCACAAAAAATAGTAAAATTATTATTAACGATTGCTACTTCTTTTGGAACAATAATGATGCCAAGAATAGCTGCGACATATGCTAAAGGTGATGATGATAAAATTAAAGAATATATGAACAAATCATTTTCATTTATATTAATGCTTTCTTTTCCGTTAATGTTTGGTATTAGCAGTATATCTTCTCATTTTGTTCCGGTATTTTATGGAAATGGATATGATAAAGTAATATATTTGATTTGTATAATATCACCAATCTTAGTGCTAGTTGGTTTAAGTAATGTTACTGGAACACAATATTTATTACCGACTATGCAGCAAAATAAATATACAGCATCTGTTATTTCGGGTGCTGCAGTTAATTTCTTTTTAAATTATGTGTTGATAAAAAAACATGGTGCAATTGGAGCATCAATAGCAACAGTGATTTCGGAAATTATGGTTACATTTGTACAATTTTTCTTAATTAGAAATCAAATAAAATTCACTGATGTAATAAAGAACTCTTATAAATATTTTGTTGCTTCATTTATCATGTTTATAGTTAGTATGGTAATTGGATATTTTATTAATAATAATTTTATATCTATAATTACTCAAGGAGCAATATCAATAATTACTTATTTTAGTGTTCTAATAATTATGAAAGACAGATTGATTTTTGAAATGATAAATGCGATAAGGCAAAAAATTATAAATATTAAAATGGGTGTAGTATAAATTCACTATTAATGGAGGATTTATGAGAAAAATAAAAAATTTAATAATTGGAGCTGGAATTTCCGGCTTAACATATGCAAATTATTCAGACGATTATTTAATAGTTGAGAAAGAAAGTGAAGTGGGTGGATATTGTAGAACTATAAGACAAGATGGATTTGTATGGGATTATGCTGGACATTTTTTCCATTTTAATAGCAATGAATTTAAGAAAAAATTTTTAGAAGAGTTATCTGCTAAAGATATCATTTGGAACAAAAAGTGTACTAAAATATATTATAATAATTCTTTTATAGACTTTCCTTTTCAAATGAATATACATCAATTAAATAAAGATGAATTTATAGATTGCTTGTATGATTTGTTTAATAAAAAAGAAAAAGATAAATATGATAGTTTTTTAGATATGTTATACGGTAAGTTTGGGAAGTCAATAGTTGAGAAATTTCTTAAGCCTTATAATGAAAAGTTATATGCAACTGATTTAACTAAACTAGATGTCGATGCTATGGGAAGGTTTTTTCCCTATGCTGATAAGATTTCAATCATTAATAATATGAAGTCAGATTCTAACAATGTAAGTTCATATAATTCTAGTTTTTTATATCCTGTAAATGGAGCGGGATGTTTTATTGATATTCTATTTAAGAAGTTGGATAAAACTAAAGTGTTATTAAATACGTCTTTAGAGCTAATTGACATTAAAAATAAAAAAGCAAAACTTTCGAATGGTGATATTATTCAGTATGAATATTTAATTAATACGATACCTTTAAATAAATTTTTGACATATATAGATAAAAAATCAATATTGCTGGATGAATTATCATATAATAAAGTATTAGTATTTAATCTTGGCTTTGACAAGAACACAAAGTTATGTAAAAAAGAACATTGGATATATGTTCCTGGAAATGATATTAATTTTTATCGATGTGGATTTTATAGCAATATATTAAAATCCGATAGATTAAGCATGTATATAGAAATAGGCTATTCTAAAGATGCTATTATCGATAATAATGAAATTAATAAACAATTAAAATTAACACTTAAAGGATTAAAGGACATTGGTATCTTAGATGATAATATAAAATTAATTTCATATGTACCAATAATTATGGATCCAGCATATGTTCATATTAATTCAATTACTAATAAAAAAATTACAGAATTAAAAAATAGCTTATTGAAAGACGGTATATATACTATTGGAAGATATGGAGCATGGATTTACAATAGCATGGAAGATAGCATGCTTAAAGCTAAAGAATTGGCAGAAAAACTAAATAAGTAACTGTATTTTTAATGAAAGAAGGTAAAGATGATTAAATTGTTGAAAATAATATTAAGTATACCAAAAACTATATATTATAATTTTCACTTTTTTAAATTTAAAGTAGCTATTAAATTGCCAATGGTGGTAGGATATAATTGCAGAATGCGCGGCAAAAAAGGACAAATAAAATTACCCCCAAAAGTGAATCGCTTTATGATTAAAATCGGATATTCAAACGGGAGTTATAATATATCACAATCCAAAAAAACATATTTTGTCATTAATTATGATTCTCATGTAGAATTTAAGGGTAAAGCAATAATTTCAAAAGGATGTTATGTCTGCTTAAATAATAAATCTAATATAATTTTTGGTAACAATTTTTCTTGCAACGCAAATTGCATTATTTCATCGCAAAAATCAATTACATTTGGAGATGAATGCTTAATAGGGTGGGATTGTACATTTATTGATGGAGATGGACATAAATCATTTGGTAGTTCTAAAAGAGATGATACAATTGTGGTTGGCAATCATGTATGGATTGCAGCCAAATCGACTCTTTTAAAGGGCTGCAATATAGGCGATGGAAGCATAATTGGATATGGAACGATAGTGAGTGGTAGGTTTCCAGAAAAAAATATTTTGATAGCATCTTCAAAATCAGAGAAGAAAAGAGAAAATGTCAGCTGGGAAAAATAACATCTTATTTAAATGTTGCATTTTGCAACATTTTTTATTATAATATATCTACGGAGGCTTTTTATGAATGAAAACATTGGAAGATTATTAAAAGATGTTAGAGAAAGTAAGAATCTAACTCAAGAAGAAGTTGGTAAGATTTTAAATCTAGGAAGAGACGCTATTATTAAAATTGAGAAGGGGACTAGAAAGATAAGTGCTGAAGAATTAAAAATGTTTGAAGAATACTATAATATATCAATAGATGATTTATTGAATGGTAAGGTGGAGACTTCTAATATTAAAGGGATTATTTTAGCAGGTGGCACTGGTACTAGACTTTATCCAATTACTGAAGCAACTAGCAAACAATTAATACCTGTTTATGATAAACCTATGATATTTTATCCATTATCTGTTTTAATGCAAGCGGGGATTAAAGATATATTAGTAATAACAACCAAGGAAGATCAACCAGGATTCATTAGATTACTTGGTGATGGTAGTCAATTTGGTATTAAAATATCTTATATTATTCAACCATCTCCAGATGGACTTGCTCAAGCATTTATTTTAGGAGAAGAATTTATTGGAAATAATCCATGTGCAATGGTACTTGGGGACAATATTTATTATGGAAGTGGATTAGAAAAAGAACTTCAAAAAGCTGTTAATAATGCTAAAAATGGGTATGCAAGTATATTTGGTTATCAAGTTAAAGATCCACAAAGATTTGGAATTATGGAAATAGATAAATATAATAATGTTTTATCTGTTGAAGAAAAGCCAAAAGAACCTAAAAGTGATTATGCTATTACTGGATTATATTTTTATCCTAAAGGTGTATCTAAATTAGCTAAAGAAGTTAAACCTTCTGCTAGAGGTGAATTAGAGATAACTACTTTAAATGATATGTATTTGAAAAAAGGTAAATTAAAAGCAAATATTCTTGGAGAAGGATATACTTGGTTTGATACTGGAACATTTGAATCTTTATTAGAAGCATCTAGTATGATAAGAACTATTGAAAAGAATAAAGATATTGTTATATGTTGTCCTGAATATATTGGATATATGAATGGATGGTTATCTTTAGATAAATTATCTAAAAGAGCAATTTTGTTAAATAAAAATAGTTATGGAAACTATTTAATGAAGGTGGCTGAAAGAGGTATTAAAGATGAAAAAAATAGAAACTAATTTATTAGATTGTTATATTCTTGAACCTCAAAGATTTGGAGATGAAAGAGGTTACTTTGAATCTGTAACAAAAGAGCAATTAAAAGAACTTGGATTTAATGATATATTTCAAGTAAGCAACTCTAAAAGTGGAAAAGGTATTGTACGAGGATTACATTTTCAAAAAGATCCATATTGCCAAGCAAAGGTGGTTAGATGCCATAGAGGAGCTGTTTTGGATGTAGTAGTTGATATGAGAAAAGACTCTAAAACTTATGGTAAATGGACTTCTGTAGAATTAACTCCTGAAAATGGAAGAATGTTATATGTACCTAGAGGATTTGCTCATGGATTTGTTGCATTAAAAGATGATACTTTATTCGAATACTATGTTGATAATAAATATATGCCAAGATTAGAGGGTGGAATTCTTTGGAATGATCCTAAACTTGGAATTAATTGGGATGAAATATTCAAGAAATATGACATTAAAGAGCCTGTTTTATCAGGTAAAGACAAAGAAAGATGTACTTTAGAAGAATGTGATACTGAGTTTACTAGAACACCTAAGAAGTATTTTATAACTGGTATTACTGGTCAATTAGGATATGATTTAGTAAGAGAATTACATGAACGCGGAGAATATGATATATATGCCCCTAGTGTTGATGAATTAGATATTACCGATAGGGAAAAAGTAATGAAAGTAATTAAGGATTATAAACCTGATGTAATATTCCATTGTGCTGCTTGGACTGCCGTTGATAAAGCTGAAATAGAGAAAGAAATATGTGAAAAGATAAATGTTATTGGAACTAAAAATATTGTTGATGCTTCTTTAGAAGTTGGTGCAAAAGTAATATATATGTCTACTGATTATGTTTTCGATGGAACTAAAGAAGGGTTATATGTTGAAGATGATAAACCAAATCCAAAAAGTGTATATGGAAAAACTAAATATCAAGGTGAAGAAGAGGTTAGAAGAAATCCTAAGCATTTTATTACAAGAATATCTTGGGTATTTGGAATAAATGGAAATAATTTTATTAAGACAATGTTGAAATTGTCAGACAGTCATAATGAATTAACTGTTGTTGATGATCAAGTTGGATCTCCTACATATACAGTTGATTTATCTAAATTATTAGTTGAAATGGCTTCAACAAATAAATATGGAACTTATAATGTTAATAATGAAGGATATTGTTCATGGGCTGAATTTGCTAAATATATTATGGAATCCAATGGTAAAGATACAATAATTAAACCGGTATCTACTGAAAAATATTATGAAGGAAAAGATATGAGTCAAATTGCATATCGTCCTAGAAATTCAAAATTAGATAAATCCAAATTGGTAGAAAATGGATTTGAGTTATTACCATCTTGGCAAGATGCAACCGATAGATATTGCAAAGAACTAGAGCAGGCTAAAATATTAAGAAGAAAGTAGGAAATAATATGAAATTTTTAATAACGGGTGGGGCTGGTTTTATAGGAAGCAATTATTTACATTATGTTGTGAATAAGTATCCAAAAGATGAATTTATATGTTTAGATGCATTAACTTATGCAGGCAACTATAATAATATTAAAATATTAGAAGATAAAAAGAATTATAAATTCATTAAAATGGATATTAGAGATAGAGAAGCTATCTATGATTTGTTTAAAAAAGAAAAATTTGATGTTGTAATTAATTTTGCAGCAGAAAGTCATGTCGATAATTCTATTAAAAATCCTAATGTATTTGCTGAAACAAATATTCTAGGGACTATGAATTTATTGAATGCATTTAAGATGTTAAGAGATGAAGTTGGACATAAAATAGTTAGATATCATCAAGTATCTACTGATGAAGTATATGGTGATTTACCTCTTGATAGGCCTGATTTGTTATTTACAGAAGAAACACCATTACATACATCAAGTCCATATTCTAGTTCTAAAGCTAGTGCTGACTTGTTTGTTCTTGCATATGCCCGTACATTTAATATGCCTGTAACTATTAGTAGATGTTCTAATAATTATGGACCTTATCAATTTCCCGAAAAATTAATTCCATTAATGGTATCTAAAGCATTGAGAGATGAAAAATTACCAGTATATGGAACTGGAGAAAATGTTAGAGATTGGATTCATGTACATGATCATAATGTTGGGGTTGATTTGATTGTTAGAAAGGGTAAGAATGGAGAAGTATATAATTTAGGAGGACATGCTGAAAGAAATAATTTATTTATTGTTAAAACTATCTTAAAAGAATTAGGCAAAAGTGAAAATTTAATTACGTTTGTTGAAGATAGAAAAGGGCATGATCTAAGATATGCTATTGACTCAAGTAAAATAGAAAAAGAACTTGGATGGACTAGAAGTTACACTTTTGAGGATGGTATTAAAGAAACTATAAACTGGTATGTTAATAATCAAGATTGGATTAATGATATATTAAATGGTGAATATAAAAACAGTTATAAAGATAAATAATTATATTTAAAATGTCAAATTATAATTTGACATTTTAAACTATTCATATAGATAAAAAAATATATTTATGATACAATAGACTAACAAGGAGTATGGATATGAAAATAGCTGTAGCTGGAACTGGGTATGTTGGTCTTTCTTTAGCAACATTACTTAGTGTTAAAAATGAGGTAGTAGCACTTGATATAGTAAGTGAAAAGGTAAATATGATTAATGATCGTGTTTCACCTATAAAAGATGAATATATTGAGAAATACTTTAGTGAAAAAAAATTAAATTTAAGAGCAACTTTAGATTATAAGGATGCATTTGAAGGAGCAAAATTTATTATAATAAGTACACCAACTAATTATGATGATGAAAAGAATTATTTTGATACATCATCTGTTGAGGATATAATTCAAAAAGTTATTAGTATGAATTTAAATACAACCATGGTGGTTAAATCTACTATACCTGTTGGATTTATTGAAAATATGAAGAAAAAATATAATATTGATAATATTATGTTTAGTCCAGAATTTTTAAGAGAAGGTAAAGCTTTATATGATAATCTATACCCATCTAGAATAATTGTTGGTGAAAAAAGTAAAAGAGCAGAGGAGTTTGCTAATTTATTAAAGGAATCTTGTTTAAAAGAAGATGTTCCAGTTAAATTTATGAATTCTACTGAAGCAGAAGCTGTTAAATTATTTGCTAATACTTATTTAGCTTTAAGAGTTAGTTATTTTAATGAACTTGATACTTATGCTGAAATTAAGGGATTAAATACTAAAGATATTATTGAAGGAGTATGTTTAGATCCAAGAAT
>JAEEGL016345008.1_pt1 | contig 16472 bp, 14 predicted proteins | sample 9134231 | NCBI WGS metagenome assembly JAEEGL01 (sample SAMN16246548, study PRJNA631951) | gut metagenome | biome: gut microbiome; feature: rumen; material: fiber-attached | host: Bos | place: Iran: Karaj | collected 2018-10
ACCGACATCCAGGGCGTGGAAGACTTCCACGGCGAGATGGACTTCAAGGTCGCCGGCACCACCGAGGGCGTCACCGCCATCCAGATGGACCTGAAGAACGACGGCCTGACCATGGAGATCATCGCCGACGCGCTGGAGCGCTGCCGCAAGGCCCGTCTGGAGATCCTCAATGAGATCATGCTGCCCTGCATCGCCGAGCCGCGGCCCGAGGTTTCCGAGTACGCGCCCAAGATGCTCAGCATGAAGATCGACCCGGAGAAGATCCGCGAGGTCATCGGCTCCGGCGGCAAGACCATCCAGAAGATCTGCGCCGACACCGGCGCCAAGATCGACATCGAGGACGACGGGTCCGTGTTCATCTCCGCGGTGGACATCGAGGCCGTGCAGGCCGCGAAGAAGATGATCGACGACATCTGCTTCGTGCCCGAGGTGGGCAAGCTGTACTACGGCAAGGTCGTGCGCATCCTGCCCATCGGCGCGTTCGTGGAGCTGGCCCCCGGCAAGGACGGCCTGGTGCACATCTCCAAGCTGGAGAACCGCCGCGTGGAAAAGGTCGAGGACGTGCTGAACATCGGCGATATGACCTGGGTCAAGGTCACCGAGATCGACGAGAAGGGCCGCGTCAACCTGAGCCGCCGCGACGCTCTGCGCGAGATGAACGGCGAAACCGCCGCCTCTGTGCATCCCCGCAGGAAAAAGTCCGAATAAGCAAAAACAGCCGCCGACCGGCGGCTGTTTTCTTTTTGCATCCGTTGAAAAACAGAGCCCGCGAAGGCGGGCTCTGTCGTCTTTATTTCCTGTCGCGGTGGAACAGGCCGCGTTTGCTTTTGGCCGACGCGGCGTCGCTGTGTCCTGCGTCTTCTCTCCGGGGCGTGTGGGACACGGCCTCCAGCGTCTTGTACGCCCGGCGCACGTCCTCCTCCGTCGTCGTCGCCAGCACCTCGCGGACGATGGCGTCCAGCTCCGGATCATCGTAGGACGCGGGCTTTGCCGGGGCATCCTGCCTCGGAATGGGCGCCGCCTTGGCCGCCTCCATGGCGGTCCTCCGGATGGGCTCCGCGGCACGCGCCGGCGTTTCCGCAGGCGTCTCGCGGACGGACTTCCGCTCCGGCTCATGCTTCGGCGCCTGGACGGGCGTCTCGCGGGCGGGCTTCTGCTCTATCTCGCGCTTCGGCGTCTCGACGGGCGTCTGCGTTTTTCTCCGCGCCGCTTTTTCGGCGGATTTTTCGCCCTTGCGGACGCGCTCCGTTTTCTTCTGCGCCGTGCTGGCCGAATCGCCGCCGTAGTTTTCATAGCCGCCGTAGCTGCTGTAGCTGTTGTAACTGCCGTAATGGCTGTAGTTGCCGTAGCTGCCGCGGTCGGCCCGATAACCGCTGGCGCCGTAGCTGGTGCCGTAGTAGCGGCTGCCGTAGCCGTAGCCGTAGCTGTAGCGGTATCCGTACCCGTGGCCGCCGGTCTTGGCGGAGACGCCGTTGAGCACGTAGCCGAGGATCTTCGTGCGGCAGTCCGCCACAGCCTGCAGCCCCTCCGCGATGCGGTTGCCGGCCGTCGCGCCGGAGCGCACCACATAGAGGGCCGCGTCGGCATGGTGGGCAAAGACGGCGGCGTCCGTCAGCAGCCCGATGGGCGGGGTATCGATCAGAACAATATCCGCGGCCTCGTCCAGCCGGTCCAGCAGCGCGCCGAGTTTTCCCCGCCGCAGAATGGCGACGGGCCGTTCCACTCTGCCGCCGCACAGCAGCTGCACATTGGTGTCCGGCACCGGCGTCAGGCAGGAGATCACGTCCAGCTCCGGGTTCTGCAAAAGCTCGCTCAGGCCGCGGGGCTCGTCCGTAATGCCGAAAAATTCGCGCAGCTCCTGGGTGCGCAGGTCCGCGTCGATCAGCACCACGCGCAGGCCGGCGCGGCTCAGGCTCAGGGCCAGGTTGGCCGCAATGGTGGACTTGCCTTCGCCGGGCACCGTGCTGGTGACGACGAGCCGGCGGAAGCCCTCCTCCCGGCATTGACGCATCACGCGCGCGCCCAAAACGCGGATGGACTCCACATAGGCCGGCGGCAGGTGATCGTTGCGCAGGCTCAACTGATTGGAGCCCCGGGCGCGCCGCTTGAGCACGGTCTGGGGCACATGGACGATGCACGGGACATTCGTAAACCGCTGCATGTCGGCGGTGGAGCTCACGACGGTCTGGAGCTGGGCCAGCAGGCAGAGGATCGCCAGTACGATCAGGGCGGCAACCAAGCCGCCGATGGCCGCAGGCCGCACGAAGTCGCGCGGATTGGTCGGCGCCGTGGGCATGACCGGCGGCTCAATGATCTCAATGCTCGCTGCGCCGATGAAGGTAAAGGCCATGTCCGGATAGCATTTGATGACGGCGTTAAGGATATTGTACGCATCGGCAGCGCTCGAACTGCGCACGCTCAGGGTAAAAAGATTGGATTCCGCGATGACCCGCGGCGTGATCGTTCCGTTGATCTTGCCGGTGCCGAGCTCGCGCAGGAGCCGGTCATGCATGGCGTCGGACTGGATGATGGTGGCGAAGGTGTTGACGATCTGTTTGGTGTAGTTGGCGTTGGTCTTGTCTCCGGCGCCGATCACGTCCGTTACCGTGTTATTCTCCGCGCGGACCGACAGAACGGCTCGGGATTCATATTGTTCGGCATAGGTCCTGTGCGCATAGAAGGCGGACAGCAGGCCGACCAGGAGCGCGGCAACCAGCACCAGCCAGTAAGTGCGGCGCAGAAACCGAAGGGCGTTGAAGACAAAGCGGGCCGCGTCGAACCGCTCTTCCTGTGTGCGCTTTTCATCCTGCATGGTTTGCCTCCTGACCGGACCCGGAATGCTTTCCGTACTTTCCGTACTTCCCGTACTTTCCGTATTTTCCATACTTGCCGTACTTCCCATAAGCGCCGTAGCCATAGCCGTAGCCGTAACCCTCCTGCAGCGGCAGCCAGGTGCGCGCATCGTTGAGCACCACGCCGAGGAATTCGGCATTGGTATCACGCAGGGTATCGATGGTATCGTTGATGGCCGGGGCAACGCTGACGCCCTGCCGCACCACCATGAGCGACGCGCTCGACAGCTGGGCAAGCTGCTCGGCGTCGGCGAACAGGCTCAGCGGCGGCGTATCGATGAGGATATAGGGGAATTCCTGCTCCAGCGCATGCAGCATCTGTGCAAAGGACGGCTCCCCAAACAGGTCCGCCAGATTCCTCTGGGTCTTCGGGGAATAGACGACGTAGAGCTCCGCGTCTTCCTGCTTGGCCACACGCAGCTCGTTTCTCCCGATCCGGAAGGAGCGCAGATCGGTCCATTTGCCCCGGGCCGCTGCGGTTCGGGGCGAATCGGGCATGAAGCGCGAGGGCTTGCGGAAGTCCGCATCGAAGATCAGGACCCGGTCCGTGCGCTGGAGCATGGCATAGGCCAGGTTGTCGGTGAGCATCGTTTTGCCTTCGTGCTCACAAAGCGAGCAGATGGAAAACACGCCGCGGCCGTGCTCGGAGCGCTTCTGCTCCAGCAGGGTGCAGAGCTTCTGAATGGATTCGGCAAAGGCAAAGCTGACCGTCGGCTCCGAGATCAGCAGCGCACGCCGCCTCCGCTGGACCTTCTCATGGCCGATGGTGGTGATCAGGCGGGCGTCCAGCAGATCCCGGGCGCCGTTTTCATTCTGTATGACCTCCTGCGCAAGGTAGGAGAAGATCAGCCACCCTGCCATCAGCAGCGCAGCCAGGAGGGCCGCGATCGCCATGGCCGTGGTCCTGGAAACCCGGGAGCCCGGGACGCTGTAGATCGTCGGCGTATTGAACTTCTGGACGATCATATTCTTGCTGACATAGTTCGTCAGCGTATCATAGCTGTTGCAGACGCTCTGGATCAGCGCATAGGCCTGTTTGGACGTGGGTGCGGTCAGGCTGACGTCGATCAGATTGGTATCCTTCTGCACCTTGACAGACAGCTTTCCGTCATAATCGGGATACCCGGCGCTCTGGGCCACGCGGCGGCGGACCAGGTCGGTATTGAGCAGCTCGGAGAAGGTCTTTGCCGTGTTTGCGGCGGCGTTGTTGCTCTGAATGACGGAAGCGCTCGCCACGCGGGAATGGACCGCCAGCGTCACCTTGGCGCCGACGGCGTTGGGATAGAACAGCGTCAGCACCGTGCCGGTGATCATTGCGCCGCACAGCGCGGCCAGAATGATCATCCACAGGTCCCGCAGGCAGACACGGATCAGATACAGCGGCTCGATATGGCTCAGCTTCAGGGCGCGGAACGATTCGATCATGACTGTCCCTCCATCTTCTCTTCCACGACCACAGTAAGGATGGCCTGGCCGGTCAGGCCGTCGCTGTTGGTGGCTGAATATGTGACCTCGTAGGTGCCCGGGGTGTCGGTGTCCACCTCGCCGGAAACCTCCAAATGGTCATAGTAATTGCGCGCGCGGGAGTCTGCGCTGTCGTAATACGACTGGAAATAGGCCTTGGGGTCGAATTCCTCTCCCCGCGTGAGATAGGTAAGGTACGATTTCAGCTCGACGACGGGCACCGCGGGGTCGTCCTCGCGCACGATGACGGGGACCGTGACCGTGGAGACGTCGCCCAGCTTGTTCATCACCCAGATGGTGAGGTGGTAAACGCCGGCCGCACGGTTGCTGAGATCCTTGGAAGAGATGCGGATCCGATCGGTGATGTTGCCCTCCAGGCAATCGCGGGCAATCACCCGGCCGCGCAGGGCGATGGTGTCGCCGACGTTGTAGATCAGCGGCTGAAGGATGAAGACCCGGGGGGCCTCATAGTCGGAATATACCACGGTCCGCGACGCGGTGGCGGCATTTTCCGCCGCATCGAAAACGATGTACCGCACCCGGGCGGCGTTCGGCCCGGTGAGCTGGCTCACGCCGTCGACCAGGACGGCGCCCGTGATGTCGCCGTCGCGGTTATCCGTCGCGGTGACGCCGCGCAGCAGGGCCTCGTCGCCGTCGTCGGCGCTGACGGTGATGACGTCGGCGTCCATCCGGATCTCGGGCGGGACCACATCCTTGTAAAACTGGGTATAATAGATCGCCAGGGCAAACGCCAAAACAGACAGCGCCGTGGCAATGCACAAAATGGTTTTCAGCGTTCTCATGGTACCTCCAAAAGCTCCGATCAGCCCGTGACCCGGGCGATCGGTTGATCCGCCAGCATAAGCCGGGGATTGATTCGGAACAGCAGTTCCGCATATTCCTCAGAGCAGTTTTGCGCGGCCCACAGGTAGCCCTCGGACAAATCCGGCGTGCGGATATCCGGGCTGTGGGCGTCGCTGGCCACCAGATCGGCCAGCTGCCGCCGGGCGATCCACACGGCGCAGTCGCGCACCTCGCCGCCGAAGCCGCCGGTGAGGCTGCCGCGATTGAGCTGGATCAGCCAGCCCCGGTCCGCCCAGCCGCGAACCAGCTCCGGCGTCCACTGCACGCAGAAATACCGCTCCGGATGGGCAATGACGGGCACAAGCTCCGCCTCTTCCACGGCGGCGGCGGCGTCGGCAATGGCCGCCGACCGGATGTCAAAGGGAAATTCGATCAGCAGATAGCGCGTACCGGCCAGCGTCAGGAATTCTCCCTGCCGCAAAAGCGGAAACGGAGAGGTGACGCACAGAAGCTCCATGCCGGAAAACAGGCGCAGCGGGATCTCCTCGCGCGCCAGAAGCTCGTTGGCGCGGTCGGTGGCGTTTAAGATCCGTCGGAGCCGGTCGGGCAGAAACGGATCGTCCGTGCTGCAATGGGGCGTGCAGACGATGCCGCGGGTGCCGCTGTCCGCCGCGATGCGCGCCATGCGCAGCGTATCGAGGTCAGACTGCGCTCCGTCGTCGAGTCCCGGAAGGATATGACAGTGCAGATCCAGCATCCGGACGCCTCCTCCCCATTTTAATGCATAGTTCAAATTAGTATACCATAGTTTGTGCTCCAATGCAATGAAAGGATGCGTTTTTTTGCGCTTTTTCGTCCGGCGCGCCGTTTCCCGGGAAATGCTCCGGCAAAAACGTCACAGCCGCCGCAGCGGGGCGGTGTTATTAACAAAAAGTTCAAGAAACAGAGAAAAAAATGTATATAATGTAAGTACCTATGAAACCATGATGGGAGGAGTCTGCATGTCCAAATCCGTTCTGATCATCGAGGACGACCACAACATCGCCGATCTTCTGCGGCTGTACCTGGAAAAAGAGGGCTACGAGGTGGCCATCGCGCCGGACGGCGGCAAGGGCGTAGAGCTGTTCCGCCAGATGCATCCGAGTCTGGTCCTGCTGGATCTGATGCTGCCGGTGCTCAACGGCTGGGGCGTCTGCCGTACCATCCGGGCCGAATCCGACACCCCCATCATCATGCTCACCGCCAAGGGCGAGACCACCGACAAGGTCACCGGTCTCAAGCTGGGCGCCGACGACTACATCACCAAGCCCTTTGAGATGAAGGAGGTCCTGGCGCGCATCGAGGCGGTGCTGCGCCGCAGCGGCGTGGAGCCGGAAAAGACCGCCAAACGGCTGGAATTCGACCGGCTCATCATCGATATGGACGCCTTCGAGCTGATCGTGGACGGGAAAAAAATCGACACGCCGCCCAAGGAAAGGGAGCTGTTGTACTATCTGGCCTCCTCTCCCAACCGGGTCTACACCCGCAACCAGCTCCTCGACGAGGTCTGGGGCTTCGAATATCTGGGCGACAGCCGCACCGTGGACGTGCATATCAAGCGTCTGCGCGAAAAGCTCGAGGGCGTGTCCGACCAGTGGACCCTCAAGACCGTCTGGGGCGTGGGCTATAAATTCGAGGTCGTGTAAGACATGAAAACCATGTTCAGCCGTCAGTTCGCGCTGACGGCAAGCCTGATCATTCTGAGCGTCGTGCTGATGGGCCTGGCTTTCCGGGTGTTCATCGGCCGCTATGCCGCCGACATGGCCCAGAAGACCCTGGATCACAATGCCGACGTCATCTCCGAGCTGGCCGCCGCCTACGACTCGACCGACGCGCTCAATGCCAGCTGGGACGTGCGCATCAACCTCTCCTTCGCCTCCACCGTGGCCGATACCAACGCCGTCATCTGCGACGGCAGCGGCACCGTGATCGTCTGCTCCTGCAGCACGCTGTCCTGCGAGCATCTGGGCAAGCAGCTCGACAGTGCCTTTGTCCAGCGCGTCATCCACGAGGGCAAGATCTCCGCCACCGCGACGATTTCCGGCCTGTATCCGGATGAGCGCTTCCTGGTGGCCGAAAACGTCGTCTCCCGGGCGTCCGGAGAAACCATCGGCCTGGTCCTGACTTCTTCTCCCACGGCGCAGGTCCGCGAGGTCGTCTCCCGCACCACGGATTTCTTCCTCATCACGGGCCTTGTGGTGCTGCTGCTGGCGATGCTGGCCGTGTCCCTGCTGGCCCGGTCTGTCAGCCGACCCCTGGCAGATATGGCCGTCGCCGCCCGCCGCTTCGGCCACGGCGAGCTGGATACCCGCGTCGCCACCGGCGGCGGCAACACCATCGAGATGGACGAGCTGGCCGTCGCCTTCAACAATATGGCGCAGTCCCTGGAAAAATCCGAGCGCCAGCGCCGCGAGTTCGTGGCCAACATCAGCCATGAGCTCAAGACTCCCATGACCACCATCGCCGGCTTCATGGACGGCATGCTCGACGGCACCATCCCGCCGGAGCGCCACCCGCAGTATATGCAGGCCGTGTCCGACGAGGTGCGGCGGCTGTCGCGGCTGGTGCGCGGCATGCTGGAGACCTCCCGGCTCCAGTCCCAGGGCATCCCCGACGCCCGCAAGCGGGTGTTCGACATCTGCGAAAAGGCCGGGCAGGCGCTTTTGAGCTTCGAGCAGAAGATCAACGCCCGGGGCCTCGCGGTGCAGGTGGACATGCCCGACGAGCCCGTGGAGGTCTTCGCCGAGGCCGATTCCGTCACCCAGGTGCTTTACAACCTCATTGACAACGCCGTGAAGTTCTCCGACGGCACCCTGGGCCTGCGGGTGGTCCGCGAGGGCATCAAGGTGCTGGTCACCGTGTCCAACACCGGCCCCACCATTCCCGAAAGCGAGCTTTCGCTGATTTTCGACCGATTCCATAAAACGGACAAAAGCCGCTCCGCCGACCGCGACGGCGTTGGCCTGGGCCTGTATATCGTGCGCACCATCATCCTCAGCCACGGCGAGGATATCACCGTCACCAGCCAGAACGGCGTGACCGCCTTTACCTTCAGCCTGTCCGTTCCCAACTGACCCGCCGCGGGCGGATCCTTCCATTGAGAGGCATTGCCATGTACGATGTGAATTACGACGAATTTGAACCCGTCGAACCGTCGGGCGGCACCTATTCCACCGCCCGGCCGACCAGAAAACGCCATGTGGGCTTCGCGGTCGCCGTGAGCCTGCTGGTGATGCTCCTGTGCGCCGCCATGACTGTGATCAGTCTTTATTCCGTGCACATCGAGCGCCAGAACGGCGCCACCAGCGTCGTCTTCACCGAACGCAATCCGGATATCTCCGCCACTCCGGCGCCGCCGGAGACCCCGGCGGAACCGGACGCGCCCAAGCTGCCCGCCGCGCCCGCCGAGGAGCTCCTGCCGCAGCTCAGCGCCGCCGTGTCCCTGTCGGACATCTACAGCAAGGTTGCGCCCAGCGTGGTAAGCGTCATCTGCACCACCCCCGAGCAGACCCTGGAGCGCTGCGGCGTCATCCTGTCCAACGAGGGATATATCATCACCAACTGCTATGTGGTCCGGAACCCCGGCGCCATCACCGTCCTGATGTACGACGGCTCGGAGCACATCGCCTCGGTGGTGGGCGGAGATCCTCTGTCGGATCTGGCGGTGGTGAAGATCGACGCCGGCGACTTTGTCCCCGCGGAATTCGGCGATTCCTCCGCCCTGACCGTGGGCGAGCAGGTGCTGTCCATCGGCGACCCCCGGGGCCGGGAGCTGCGCGCCGCCATGACCAACGGCATTCTCTCCGGCGTCAGCCGCGACCTCGACATCGACGGCCGCACCATGACCATCCTGCAGACCAACGCCAATCTGCCCGCCGGCGGCTACGGCGGCCCGCTGATCAACATGCGCGGACAGGTCATCGGCATCAACGCCGAGAACCTGGGCACCTATGCCAGCTCGGAGGGCAATCTGGGCCTGGCCGTGCCCATTGACGACGCCAAAAACATCGTCGAAGAGCTGATCGAGCACGGCTATATCCCCGGCAGGCCCTCCATCGGCCTGAGCGGCCAGAGCGTCACCGCCGCGGCCCAGGCCTACTACCGCCTGCCGGCAGGCGCATATGTGGAGGACGTGGAGCTCAACGGCCCGGCGGATCGGGCGGGAATCCAGTCCGGCGATATCATCACCGCCATCAACGATACGGCGGTATCCAGTCTTGAGGAGCTGAATCTCATCAAGAACCGCTATAAATCCGGCGACGTCGTCACCCTCACCGTCTTCCGCGACGGCACCGTGATGAACGTCTCCCTGGTGCTCGGCGAAATCCGATAACGATCAGATAACCGCGCCCCGGCAGCGAAGCATCGCTGCCGGGGCGCGGTTTTGCACATGTCGTGGGGTCTTTTCCCCCCGCCGGACGCATAAGATGGAAGCGGGAGCGTGATGCGCAAATGAAGCAACACAGGCTGCAAAGGCGCCTGAATGACCGATCCGTCGCCGCGGGGCTCTGGCTGGTGCTGCTGGCCCTGCTCTTCCGGCTGGCGCTGGCCTGGCCGGCCCGGGCGCCGCAGGTACGTGTGCTCCGCCGGGCCTTTTCCCTGGCGGGTCAGTGCATCACGGTACCGAGCGTGCGTGCCGAGACGGCCTCGGAACGCGTAAAACAGCCGGAGAAACCGCCCAAGCAGATCCCGGAGCCGCCGGAACAGGCGCCGGAGGAACCCGCAAGCGTGCCCTTCAGCGATCAGGAAGCGGAGGCCATCGTCATCGACGGAAGCGACGAATGCGCACTGGACAAAGCCTCGCTGCTCCTGACGCCCCTGAGCCTTCGCACGGAAACGGATCCGCTGGTGCTGATCGTCCATACCCATACCTCCGAGGCCTACACGCCGGAGCCGGGCTGGGAATATGAGCCGTCGGATGAATACCGCACGCAGGACGCCTCGCGCAGCGTGGTGCGGGTGGGCGAGGAGCTGGCCGCGGAGCTGCGCCGCCTGGGCGTGGGGGTGATCCACGACCGCACCGTCTGCGACGACCCGGACTATGACGACGCCTACGACCGCAGCTTTGACGAGATCCGGGCCCAGCTGGAGGCGCACCCGTCGCTGCAGATCGTGCTGGACATCCACCGCGACGCGGTGCCCGGGGGGATGGAGTGCGTCACGACGCTGGACGGGGAGGACTGCGCCCAGCTCATGCTGGTGGTGGGCACCGACGCCGGCGGTCTGGAGCATCCGGACTGGCGGCAGAATCTTGCCTTCGCCCTGAAGCTCCAGGCCCTGCTGAACCGCTCCAGTCCCGGCCTGTGCCGGGATATCTCTCTGCGCTCGGCGCGGTTCAATCAGCATTTCACCCCCTGCTCCGTGCTGGTGGAGATGGGCACCACGGACAACACCCTCGCCCAGACCCTGCCCACTGCCCGCCGCCTGGCGCGCGCCCTGCAGGAACTGATCCGGGCAGCCTCAGAAGCCTGAGACTGCCCGGTTTTCAGCATCACCCTGTGTATTTGTCGTTCGTTTCGTCGCCGGAGCCGGAGATGGGGATGGCTTCGCCCAGGAAGGTGGGGTCCGGCTGAAAGATGCATTTGAGGAAATCCTTGTCCCGGGCGGCGATCTCCCGCAGGTCGCGGTAAAGCTGGCCGCGATAGCGGATATCCTCGGCGGCCACGGCGCAGGCGTCCAGGCCGAGGGCTTTGGCGCAGTACAGGGCGCGGTAGAGGTGGTACTCCTGACTGACGATCAGGATGCGTTTGCACTGAAACACGTCCCGGGCGCGGTAGATGCTCTCATAGGTGGAGAAGCCCGCGTGATCCATGAACACGTCCTCCGACGCCACGCCCGCGTCGGTGGCGATGCGCTTCATGGCGTTGACCTCGTCGTAGCCGATGGTGCCGTGGTCGCCGCTCATGAGGATCTTCGGCGCCGCCCCGGCCTGATAGAGCTCCAGGCCCCGGTCGATCCGGTCCCGGAGCATCTTGCTGGGGGAGCCGTCGGCCCAGACCTGGCAGCCCAGCACCAGGATGCAGTCAAATTCTCCGTCCGCCGCCGCCTGCTCCGGGGTCAGGATGCGGTCGCGGACGCTGCGGCGCACCCAGGCACTGACGCCCAGGCCCGCCAGAGCCGCCAGCAGGCAGAGGCACAGCAGCACGAGCAGGATCCTTTTGATTGCTGTCTTTTTCACGGATCAGCCCTTCTTTCTGCCCAGGCCCGTCGCAAATCCGAACACGATGCCGCAGACGCCGCCGAGGATGTGGGTGAACTGGGAGACCTGGTCGGTCTTCGCCACCCCCTTGAGGATCTCGCCGCCCAGATAGAGGGCGGCCACCAGGATCAGCGTGACCGGGATCGCCCCGTCCCGCACCCCGGAGAGGGACGAGAGCATGATCAGCATGAACACGACGCCGCTGGCCCCCAGCAGGGCGCTGCCGGGGAAGCACAGGAACTGGGCCAGGCCCGTGACAAAGGCCGTGATGACGATGAACAGCAGTATCCGCCGGCTGCCGTACTTCTCCTCCATGGCAGGCCCGATGACCAGCAGCAGGAGCATGTTGGATATGTAGTGGCTGTAGCCGGAATGGCCCAGCACGTGCAGGAAAAACCGCGGATAGGCCAGGATGTCGCGCAGGGGGCAGCGGTAGACGCTGAACACCAGCTTGTTTGCCGCGCCGCCCGTCAGGATGTTCAGCCCCAGCGCCAGGAGCGACAGCAGGGAAAAACTGACGGTCACCGGGGCGTTGTAATGGATGGGAAATTTCTTCATATCTGCTCCTTTTCCGGCCCGGCGCGGCAAAAATCGGGGCGCCGGGGCCTCGTTAGGACGATTTGTACAAAAAATAATGGTCAATTTTGTGCGAATTTACAATTTGTTCATTTTTCGGACACGATTTATACATGATCGTCCTTTATATTGTGAGTGTAAGAACCGCAGAGCACCGGGTTCCCCGGTTTCCTATATATCCATTTTCTTCTTTTCTCTTTTCTTTCTCCTAAGGCGAAAACCGCAGTCAAAAGCTGCGGTTTTTGTCTTTTTCGCGGCCATGTGATATAATGTCTTTGTTATGCAGCGCACCGGGGCCCGCACCCCGCGGGAAGGCCGATGCCCTGCGCCCCCATAATCAAGGAGGATTTCCCCATGCCGAACGCCCCTCTGCTGATCGCCCTGGATATGGACGGCAGCCTGCTCACCACCGAAAAAATCCTCACGCCCCGGGCCTCCGCGGCGCTCTCCCGCGCCGCGGAAGCCGGCGCGCTCATCGTGCCCGCCACGGGACGGTTTTATAAGGGCCTGCCGCAGGAGCTGCAGCGCGCGCCCTATGTGCGCTACTGCATCACCATCAACGGCGCCCATGTGTACGACGCAAAGCTGGACCGCACCGTTTCGGCGCAGGAGCTCCCCTGTGCGCGGGCCCTGGCGGCCATGGAATATCTGGACACCCAGGACGTGATTTATGACTGCTACCAGGGCGACTGGGGCTGGATCACCAGAGCGTTCTGGGAAACGGCGCCGGAATTCGTGCCGGATCAGTATTATCTGAAGATGCTGCGCTCCCTGCGCAATCCCGTGGACGAGCTCAAGGCCCATCTGCGGGCCGCTGGCCGGGACGTGCAGAAGATCATCATCTTCACCCGCACGGACGAACTGCAGGACGAGCTGCTCGAAACCCTGCCGGCGCGGTTCCCCGACATGGTGGTGACCTCCTCGGCCCGGCACAACATTGAGCTCAACGCCCCCGCCGCCAACAAAGGCACGGCCCTGCGGGCCCTGGCGGAGGCGCTGGAAATTCCCCTGGAACGGGTCATGGCCGTGGGCGACGGGCTCAACGACCGGAGTATGCTGGAGGCCGCCGGCATCGCCGTGGCCATGGGCAACGCCCACCCGGCGATCAAAGCCATCGCGGACTACGTGACCGACGACTGCGATCACGACGGCGCGGCCAGGGCGATCGAACGGTTTTGTTTGACGTGACTCCCTTCGCCGCCGCCGCAGGGGGCGTTACGAAACCCTGACGCCCTTTGCGGCGAAGAACCGGACGCACTCCTCCGCGGTGCCCTTAATAAAGGCGTCCGTGGGGAGCAGATACATGAGATTCCCCTTCGTCAGGGGAACCAGCAGCGTCTGCGTGCGGAAGACCCGCTTGAAGCTGGAGATCGGCGTGTCGGTCTTTCCTCCGGCGCCCGAAGATTCGATGCGGTCGTCGTAGATCCGGACGGTGACCTCGGGCGGGCCCTCGCGGAACATCTCCCTCTCCCGCCGGTCGACGGTCCGCAGGGTATACCGGCGGAACCAGAGGCGCATGCCGACGATCAGCAGTACGCAGAATGCCGCGGTCAGACTGACGGGCTCTTTGCGCCAGATCCACAGGACGAGATTCAACACAAAGCACACCGCCAGGATGACGTGCATGGCGATGGCGCTGGGACGCTTCCGGAACAGATGGAGCTGCGCTTCCTTGACCTGCTCCGCGCTGCGCTCATAGCGCAGCTCAAACAGGGGCTCCGTCATCCGTTGAGCACCTCGATCTGGCACACGCGCATGGCGTCCAGGGCGGTTTTGTGGCTCTCGGGGCTCACGCCGGCGCAGCAGGCGGCGTCCACCGCCACCGGCACCTCCGGCAGGAAGGCCTTGACCAGCAGGGCGTTGGAAATGACGCAGATATCGGTGCACAGGCCGATGAGCTCCACGCGCTCGGGCTGGATGCTCAAAAGGCAGCGGCCCAGATCCACCGAGCCGAAGGTGGGCTTATCCAGGATCAGCGCGTCGCCCACGGGCAGGGCGCTGGAAATCTCCCAGCCCCCGGTTCCCTTGATGCAGTGGGGCACGGGAAGATTTTTCCCCTCCTGGGTATCCATATAGTTCTCAAAATGGGTGTCGCGGGTGAAGATCACTGCCTCGCCCCGTTCCCGGGCCAGCTCGATCCGCTTGCGCACCGCGGGGACGATCTTCTCGGCCTCCGGCGTGCCGAGGGCGCCGTCGATAAAGTCATTCTGCATGTCAACAACGATCAGTACGTTCATCATGCCGCTCCCTTCCGCCCGTCATTGGGCGTTGATTCTGACAGTATTTTACCAAAAACCCGCGGAAAAAACAATATGAAATCCGCAGAAACCGCCGTCTTCTGTTTTAATTAAAAAGGAGCTGCCTTCCCGGGCAGCTCCTTTTCTTATTTCATAAACCTTCGGCTCTCGGCCACGGCCAGGGCGTCGCAGCGGTTGTTGCAGGCGTTGTCGGCGTGGCCCCGGACCCAGTGCAGACGCACCTCGTGGGTCTCCAGCAGGGCAAGCAGCCGCTCCCAGAGATCCACGTTCAGGGCGGGCTTCTTGTCCGGCTTGCGCCAGCCGTTCTGCCGCCACTTATAGACCCAGCCCTTTTCCAGGGCGTCGGCCAGATAGCGGGAGTCGGTGTAGAGCTCCACGGTGCACGGCTCGGTCAGGGCCTCCAGGGCCCGGATGGCGGCGGTGAGCTCCATGCGGTTGTTGGTGGTCTCCGCCTCGCCGCCGGAGATCTCTTTTTCGTGGGGCCCGTAGCGCAGGATCGCCCCCCAGCCGCCGGGGCCGGGGTTGCCGGAGCAGGCCCCGTCGGTGTAGACCGTGACGGTCTTACGCCTCGGCATCGGTTCCGTCCTCCGCGCTCTGCTCTTCCGCGCCGTCGGTCTCCGGCTCGTCCTCCTCCGCGGTCACCGCCTGCACGGCGCAGACGCGGCTGTCCTCGCCCACGCGCATGAGGATGACGCCCTGGGCGTCGCGGCGATAGACGTTCACGTCCGCCGCCGCCATGCGGATGATGACGCCGCCCTCCTCGATCATCATGATATGATCGGTGTCGCATACGATGCACACGCCCGCCACCTTGCCGGTGCGGTCGCTCAGGGCGATGTTCTTCATGCCCTTGCCGCCTCTGGACTGGGGCCGGCGGATCTCGCCGTCCTGGCGGAAATACTCCTCCACCGGGGTGCGCTTGCCGTAGCCGCGCTCGGTGACGGTGAGCAGCTGCGTGCCGGGCTCGGCCACGCCGGCGCCCACGATATAGTCGCCCTCGGCGAGCTGCATGCCCCGCACGCCCACGGCGTCGCGGCCCATGCAGCGCACGTCCGTCTCGGAGAAGCAGATGGCCATGCCGTCGTGGGAGGCCAGGATGATGTTGTCATTGCCGCCGGTGGACAGCACCGCCACCAGCTCGTCGCCCTCGTCCAGGCTCAGGGCGCGGATGCCCGCCTTGCGGGCGGTGTTGAGCAGGCTGAGCTCCAGGCGCTTGACGGTACCGCGGCGGGTGACGAAGGTGAGGTAGCGCTCCTCCTCCATGGTGCGGGTCAGCAGCATGGCGGTGACCTTCTCCTCGGGCTCCAGGGGCAGCACGTTCACCACGGCGGTGCCCCTCGCGGTGCGGCCGCTCTCGGGGATCTGATAGCCCTTGCGGCGGTGCACCTTGCCGATGCTGGTGAAGAACAGCAGGAAGTCATGGGTGGAGGCGATGAAGAGGTTCTTGACGTAGTCCTCCTCCTTGAGGCTCTGGGCGGTCACGCCCCGGCCGCCGCGGCGCTGGATGCGGTAGACGTCCACGTCCATGCGCTTGATGTAGCCGGTGTTGGACAGGGTGTAGCAGCACTCCTTCTCCTCGATGAGATCCTCGATGTCCAGCTCGCCCTCGATGTCCTCGATGCGGGTGCGGCGGTCGTCGCCGTACTTTTCGCGGATGGCGGTGAGCTCCTCCTTGAGGATGCCCTTGAGCAGGCTCTCGTCCGCCAGGACCTGCTTGAACCACTCGATGCGCTTGAGCAGCTCGTCGTATTCCGTCTGCAGCTTTTCCCTCTCCAGACCCTGCAGGGCCTTCAGGCGCATGTCCAGGATCGTCTGGGCCTGGATCTCGCTGAGGCCGAAGCGGGCCATGAGGCGCTCCTTGGCGTCGTCATAGGACGAGCGGATGATGGCGATGACCTCGTCGATGTTGTCCTGGGCGATGAGCAGGCCCTCCAGGATGTGGGCCCGGTCCTCGGCCTTCTTGAGGTCGTATTTCGTGCGGCGGGTGATGACCTCCTCCTGGAAGGCCAGGTACTCGTCGAGCACATGGCGCAGGGAGAGGATGCGGGGCTGGGTCTGGTTGTTGACCAGGGCCAGCATGTTCACGCCGAAGGTGGTCTGCAGGGCGGTCTGGGCATAGAGCCGGTTGAGCACCACCTGGGGATTGGCGTCCTTTTTCAGCTCGATGACGATGCGCATACCGTTGCGGTCGGACTCGTCGCGCAGATCGGAGATACCCTCCAGGCGCTTGTCCTTAACCTGGTCGGCGATGTTCTCCACCAGCTTCTTCTTGTTGACCTG
>JAEEGL010156672.1_pt1 | contig 16471 bp, 7 predicted proteins | sample 9134231 | NCBI WGS metagenome assembly JAEEGL01 (sample SAMN16246548, study PRJNA631951) | gut metagenome | biome: gut microbiome; feature: rumen; material: fiber-attached | host: Bos | place: Iran: Karaj | collected 2018-10
CTGTGAGGCGCGATTCTCCAGCTCCCGGCGGCGGGCGTGGAGGGCGTCGATCTGCCTCGTTATGTAGGCGGCGGACGCCTCCCCGGACCCGGAAAGCGCCGACACCAGCCGGGATATCCTCTCCTCCGTGTCGAGCAGCGCCGCCGCCGTACGGGGGTCGGGATCCGCGCAGACGGGCGGGCAGTCGGCGATGAGGGCTTTTATGCGTCCGGCGACCTCGCCCTCCAGCTCCCGGATATCCGCGGTGACGGAGGCGGCGCAGAGGGCGCCGTTTGACCTGCCGGAGCAGATAAGACTGAAGCGGTCCGGCCCGGTTCTGTTGACCTTCACGGCGTAGCCGCACCGCCCGCACTTCAGAAGCCCGGTGAGCCAGGAATTCTTCCCGGCGCCGGTCCTGTCCAGCTGGCGATTTCTCTCAAGCCTGCGCTGCACGGCAAGCCACACGTCGCCGTCGACGATGCCCGGATGGTTCGCCACCGTCAGCGTGCGGCCCTCCGGCGGCGCCGCGCGTCTGCCTGTGACGGCGCAGCCGTGTACGCCGTCGAAAGCCTCCGGGGGAGCGATGATATTCACGCCCGCGGCGGCGAAATGGGTATAGACGTCGGGGGAGGCCTTGACGTAGACGGGGGAGCGGAGCAGACGGGAGAGAGCGGCGCTGTCCCATCTGCCGCCGCCGGGACCGGGTATGCCCTCGCCGTTGAGCGCCCGCGCCGCGCTCCGCAGTGAAGCGCCGGAGGAGGCATACTCCCGGAATATGCGCGCCGCCGTCTCCGCGTCGCCGCCGGGACGAAGGGAGGGGACGGAACGGCCGTCCGTCCGCGTTCGGCACAGCTCGTACCCGTAGGGCGCCGGCCCGCCGGGCCAGGACCCCAGGGCGAAGCGGTGCATATAATTATCACGGACCCGCTGGGCTGTCGTCTCCCGTTCCAGCTGGGCGAACACGAGGATTATGTTCAGCATGGCCCGTCCCATGGGGGAGGAGGTGTCGAAACTCTCCGTCACCGAGCACAGCTCCACTCCCCGCCGCTCCAGCGTCTCCCAAAGCCGGGAGAAATCGGCTATGGAGCGGGACAGACGGTCAAGACGGTATACCCACAGCTTTTCCACCTGCCCGGATTCCACCGCCTCCATCAGACGGGTGAAGGCGGGACGGCGGGTGTTTTTGCCGGAGAAGCCTCTGTCGGCGTACACGGCGGCGCCGCCGCCGGCGAACCGGCGGCACAGCTCCGTCTGGGCATCTATGGACAGACTGTCCCGCTTGTCCACGGACTGCCGGGCGTAAACGGCGTTCATTTGCCTGACCTCCCGCTTCGCAGCTCGTAAACGAACCGTCTGACGGCCTCTGAGACGTTTTTGAGCCTGGTTTCCCGGTCCGGTGAGAGAAAGATTTCGGTCATATTCACTAAACACCACCTCCGCAGGCAATAATATGCAGGCAGAAGCCGGGATATTCAAAAACGAACATTTACAAAAAAACCAAAAAAAGTCTTGCAAACAACACGTTCGTGTGATAATATACTATTACATATTGTGTAAACAGATGGACCGTGAAAAGCAAAACCGTCGCAAGGCGGTGACGCAAAACTACAGGGGCCGGGTCTCCGGTCAGCCAGTTGCCGAGTTGCACCGTCGTGAAAGGTGCAATTCGGCTTTATTATTTGTCAAAAACAACTGCCCGGCGGGCGGAAAGGAGGCGCAGACGTGAAAAAGACGGAACGCGATGAGAAGATGCGCGGCAAAAAGTCCGGCCGTTACGATATACGGACGGGCGTGACCGTCATCCTTGCGGCTGCCGCCGCCGTCACGCTGTTCACGGCAGGCACCGTATCGTGGTATGAGAACAACCGCGGCGTCGGGAGCGGCGATACCGTCGTCAGCGACAACGCCGTTACCTTCGAGCTGGGCGCCGTTACCAACGACGCAGGCACCGCCAGAAAGATCACCATGGAGTCCGCCATACTGGACGCCATAAGCGCCCTCTCCCCGGACTATGACAAAAACAACCTCGAGACCGTCTCCGGCGAGTCGGGCGTCATCTGCGCCATAAAGACCGACGACGGAAGGCCCCTGCGCCCCGGCTCCACCGGACAGGTGCAGTTCAGGCTCATTCCGAAGGAGGACGGGATGACGTTCTACGCCCAGTGCTCCCTGGAGGGCTTCAAAAAGGCCATCGACCTCACCGACGAGGAAAACCCCGTGATAACCTACGAGATGCTCGATCCCTCCAAAACCGTCCCGGACGAGGGGCAGACGATCAGCGAGAAGCAGGCGCTGGACCTGCTGGACGGGCACCTTCTGTTCTTCACGGACAGCGCCCACACTCATCTGCTGGATTTCGATAAGGAGCTGGAGATACGAGGAGCCTCGGTCAAGGACAGGGAATATATCGTCAGCTTTTACTGGATCTGGCCCAGGACGTATCAGGACCACGAGGACTACGTGGGCAGCGATCCCGCGTGGCAGAGCGCCCACGGCAGCCACGTGCTGCACAACGGCGACGGCGACATGGGCTACAACAACGGCGATCAGGTCATCGGCGAGTGGGTGGGCTACGTGATGGTGGAGACGGACGTTACCGCCTTCAGCCTGAACCCCGCGGCCACCCCGCAGTACGTTACGGCACAGGAGTTATCTTGACGCGGGCATTCCCGCCGGAAAACGGTTATGGATATGAAAAAGCTCAAAAACTTCATATCTGACAGACGCACGTGGATCGCGCTGACGGCGCTGGTGCTCACAGTGGCGCTGGCGGGAACGGCAGCGGCCTGGTACGTGGTGCAGCGGCGGGTCGCCGCTGCGGCGCCCATCGATTCGCCCATGTCCATCTTCATAGACGCCGGCCACAGGGAGGACATCATGTACCTGGATCTGTCCGGCATCGACATGGAGCGGCAGGACGATATGGGGAACCGGTACAATTATCAGGATTTCGTTTTCACCGTGGCGGGGGAGGCAATCGCCAGCTTCAACCTGCAGCTGGCGTACACCACCAACAACCAGTTCTCCTACGAGATATACAGGGCCACCGAGAGCGAAACGCCCGGCGGTCACGTGGATTACGTCTCCACCGAGACGGTGGAGGGCGTGAACAAGCATTATTACTACACCATGGCGGGCGAGAAGCTGGATATGAAGTATCTCAACACCCTGTCCGGCGATATGCTGGGCGATCCCGCCCACGAGCTCAACGAGCAGACCTACGCCGCGGGCAGCGGCAAGTACGGGAACGTTAACCAGTACGCGGAGCCCATCTACTGCCAGACCAGGACCCCGGAGGCCTCCAACATGTCCGGCTGGGAATTCTGCAACTACTTCATACTCCGGGTGAAATGGTCCCCCGAAAAGACCAACGACAAGGAGACAGACCTTATCTACATAGCCGCGAAGGCGGGCAGCTGACGCGCCGGGCGCGGAAGGAGGTGACAGAGTGAACGCGGGAAGAAAAAGGATACGGCTCATAGCCGCTGTGGCCATAGTTCTGGCCGCGGCCGTCGCCGTCGGCATATCTGTGTACGCCGAGTTCACGAAGTCATACCGCGCCAAGCGTGTGATCGCGGCCGTCGCCCCCGAGGGCATGCTCTTCTCATCAAACTATCTTGAGTCCGGCAGCGAGATCCACTTCTCCACCCTGAGGGTCGGCGCCGGGGACGCCTCGGAGTACTACGATCTGGAGGTCACCGTCTCCAATCACGCCCGGGGCAACAACTCAAGATTCTATAACCGCGACATCGAGTACCGTCTGGACACGGATATCGTCACCGTAAGCAAGAATCAGCAGGGCGAGACGGTCATCACCTCCGTCAGCTCCGACAGACCGGCGGTGAAGATAGACGGCGCCGCCATGGCCGCGGCCTATCTGTCCACCATCGCCACGGGCAGCGCCAGGTCCGACAGCTACGTGCTGTCCCTCCCCAGAACGATGCTCACCGACGAGAGAAAGATGTACGTTCAGCTCACCGCCACCCCCGTGGGCAGCGGATATACCGACCTGCAGCCGATATCGGCATTGTTCGACCTGGCTGTGAGGGCGGAGACCGTCACCGTTACCTGGCACATCGAGCCCACGGATGACAGAAGCGCCCCCGCGGGCGATTACAGCGGCTTCAACTACCGGCTGTCCGGCTCCGGCGCCGGTACCGTGACCCTTGGCTGGGACGCGTCCGTGCTGGAGATAAGCCAGGTGTTCAAAAACGAGGTGGGCGCGGCCTCCGCGGCACTGCCCGACGGGTGGGACGGCCTCACCGCCGTCAGCTTCGACGTGGACGCCGCAGACATAAACAGTTACGACATTCAGTTCTATATGGCATCCTCCGGCAGCGTGAACAGCTGGGAGGACGTAAACGTGCAGATGGTATTCCGGGAGAGCACGGCCCCCACCCCGTAAGGGGAATTTATTAAGGACAGGACGAAGAGGTTCGGTCAATGGTATTGAGAGGCGAAAAATCGAACGTGCGGAGAGCACTGGCGCTTTTGCTGGCGGCAGTGTGTTTCCTGCACTCATTTTTCATCGCCATCCCCGTCCGGGCCGAAGACGCGCTGCCTCCGAAGCTGACCGTCACCCTCTATTCCGGCGACGCCATGCCCTCCGGCGACGCGGAGACGGACAGCGCCATGCTGTTCACCACGTATTTAAGCCAGCACCGTAACCCCGAGGACGAGATAACTCTGGCCATGAACGCCCAGCAGCCCTTCGAGGTTTCCGAGAACGCCGTTCAGCTTGGTACCGAGGCCAACCCCTTCAAGGGCAAGGTGTATTTCAACGCCATCTCCGAGGCCAGCTTCGTGGCCGCCAAGGCGCTGTTCGCCTGGATATCCACCGACGCCGGATTCTACAGCGGCGACTCAAGCCCCTTCACCGGCAGCATAACCATCGTGCGCAGCACCACCGACAGTGATGAGATCAGAAATTCCGCTCTCTTCGCCGACCACGTGACGGCGGGGGAGAGCGTGGACACCCTTGCCGTCAGCATCTGCTGCGAGAGCGACGGCGAGAACAACGTGACCTACGCCGGAGTCATCGGAGAGATAGACAGCGGCGCGAAGGTCGACCTTACTTATACGAACAACGGTACCGCCGGCGGCTCCGAGAGCAACGTGTACTCCCAGGGCAACGTGGGCCTGGCGTGCGGCACCATGAAAGACGGCTCCGAGCTGACGCTGACCCTGAGCGGCAGCTTTACCGCCTATACCGTGACCAGCGACAGCGGCGCTGCGGGCGGCCTTGTGGGCGTCATGATGGACGGCGCCAGACTCATACTCAATAACGATTACGCCGACACGGTGACCGTCACCGCTGCCGGAGGCACCTATACGCCTCCCGCCAACCCCGTGTATGCCCCCGCCTCCGTGCCGGCGCTGCCCCAGAGCGCGTCTGCCGCCTCCGCCGCTCCCGCCGCCGACACGGGCAGGGAGCCCGAACCGGAGGATACGCTCCCCGGTCAGGAGACGCCCGCTGAGGAACCCGTCTCCGAGCCCGCAGAGGAGCCCGTCGAAGAGGAGACCCCCATAGAGGAATCCGCGGCGCAGGACGAGTCCGTCATGCTCCCCATCGGGGATATGATACCGGTGGAGCCTCCCGTAAAGGACGAGATGCTCTCGGTCATCCCCGGGGCTGACGCGGTCAACGGCGGAGATTTCGACGCAGAGGAGCCCGTCGCCGACGAGACTCCCGTTGAAGAGACACCCGTTGAGGAACCTGCCGTCATAGAGACGCCCGCGGAGGAACCGGTCATAGAGGAGACCCCGTCCGGGGAGCCTGTTGTAGAGGAAACTCCCGTTGAGGAAACTCCCATTGAGGAGACCCCCGCCGAAGAGACTCCCGTAGAGGGCCCTGCCGCAGAAGAGCCCCCCCTCGAGGAGCCTGTTATAGAAGAAACTCCCGCAGAGGAAACTCCCGTTGAGGAGCCTGCCGCAGAGGAGATTCCCGCCGACACAGAACCGGCCGGGGAGAAAAGCGCTGACGAGAGCGCGCCCGTCGAGGGTCCCGCGGCGCTCCTTCGCGGCGCCGTGCTCATGGCGGCTGCCCAGGGGACCCGCCCCGAGATAGACACCGCCTCCCTCAAGTCCGGCTGTGCCGGAGGTATCGTGGGCTGGGCGGAGAACGCCGTGATAGAGCTTGCGCCCGGCATCACCGTGACCGTGGCCGGGACCGTGGCAGGAAGCCGGGCTGCCGGCGGCGTCTACGGCGTATATCTCGCCTCCGCGGACCAGACCTTTGAACTTGACAGTTATACGGTGACCGCTTCCATCGGCAGCGGCAGCTACACCTCCGCCGGCGTGGGAGGCGTGTTCGGCACCCTCACCGGCACCGCCGACGTGACCGTGACCGACGCGGCCTTCGCTCCGACTGCGGCCAACAAGAACAAGTACAATATCGCCCCCGTGTTCGTGCACGGCGCTTTCGCCGGCGGCCTCATCGGCTTCTATGAGAACGACGATCTGGCCAACACCCTGCTCGTGGAGGACGTGAAGACCCACGTGTCCTCCTTCGGCAGCGCGGGCAGAAGGGGCGGCATCATAGGCAAGATGGGCACCACTCCCGCGTACGTGGAGCTGCGCAGGGTCGGCGCATGGGTCGTTGACGCCCTGGGCGGCCTTGTAGGCAGCATGGGCGACGGCGGCAGCAGCTTTGTGAACGTCTGCGAGTACGCCGGACTCCGCGGCACCGCCAACGGCGGTCTGGTGGGTTACGTGAACAACGGCGTCCTGCGGCTGCAGGGCGTCACCCAGATGCAGGACAACGCCGTTATGGGCGGCGGCATGAGCGCTTCCGCCGGCCAGCTGGTCTACTCCCACGGCAACGGCCTTATCTACGCCGTGGGCACCGGCGCCGATACGTCCATCGACAACGCCGGCGGCACCGGCTGGGCCCTGTACCGGGTCAACGCCAACCGTGTGGGCGACGTCTATGACTGGGGCGAAGCGGTCCGCTTTGACGGGACACATCTGACCCTCGGCAGCGTGCTGACCGAAGACCTGACGGGCCACAGCGTCACCGTGCTTCCCGCCGTGACGGCCATGTCCTCCGCTGATGACTTCGCCAGGACGGCCCTCAATATCCAGCACAACACCGGCGAGATACCCTCCGGCGGCGCCCTGCGCTTCGCCGGCGGTACCGGCAGCTCCGCTCTGCTCGGCGGCAGCCTGTCCATGACCGCGGATATCAGCCTTTCCGGTACCGGCCTCACCGGCCTTACCCGGGATAACGGCGCAAACGATTCCTTCACCGGCACCTTCAGCGGCGGCGGAAACACCCTCACCCTTGCGGTGGGCGAGGTCTACGGCCTTGAGTATAACGGCGCCGCCGCCTCCGAGACCGTCAGCCGCGGCGCGGGACGCATCTACGAGCACAGGTACGACGGCCTGTTCGCCAGGGTGACCGGCGCGGAAATAAGCGATCTTACTGTGGACGGCACCGTGTCCGTCATGCCCTCCGGCACTGATACCGCGGCTTACTGCATAGGCGGCATAGCCGGTTACAGCGACGGCGACCTCACACTCGACACCTGCAGCGTCAGCCCCGCCATGGACGTGTTCGTCACCACCGACAAGGGGGTGTACGTCGGCGGCGCCGTGGGCCTGGTGGAGGACGCCGCTGCGGCCATAAACATCACCGACGGCACCTATGCCGCCGAGATTAACGACAGAAGGACAGTATCCGCCGGCAGCGTGTACTTCGGCGGCGCCGTGGGCTGCGTCAACGCAGGCGACGTCAGGGGACAGATAGACTTCACCGTCTCCGGCGTCACCATAGACGGCAGCTTCTCCAACGCCTCCGCCTCCAGCACCACCAGCACCCGTTACGGCGGACTTATCGGCCAGATAAAGCCCTTCAACAACGGCGAGGTGCTGCGCACCGTCACTATCACTGACGCTTCGGTGGCGGGCCTCGACATCGCCTCCGCCTCCAACTACGCCGCCGGCGGCCTGCTGGGTTACCAGTGGATGTGCACCGACGTGACCATAGGCGACAGCTCCAACGCCCACGGCCTGACCATAGGCGACAGCGGCGACGCTTCCGCCAGCCCCACGGTGTCCTTCACACCCACCACGTCCGGCACCATGATGGGCGCCCTGGTGTATAGCGCCTCCGGTCACTGGGTCGTGAACCACGTCGACGTGGAGCAGGCGTCCTTCTCCACCGGCGCGGCCACGGTCGATTTCGGCTTCGTCGCCGCCTCCGGCATCAGCACCTGGACGTCCGGCAACAGGAGCTATTACGCGGCGCTGTATCTCGACGTCACCGGCACCGCCGCCTCCGGTTACGATCTTTCCGGCATAAGCGTGGGCGGCAGCGGCTTCAACGTGTTCGACGAGGTGGTGGCCCACTCCCACGCCTACAACAAGGCCATCACCGATAACGACGCGGCCGTCATTTCCCTGCGCACTGCGGACGGCGGCCCCGTGAAGATGGACGGCGCCGACTGCAACACCTATCAGAACCAGACGGCCTACGGCAAGGCTGAACCGTCAAAATCTCTTCACGACAAGTCAAGATACTATTACAATCTCGATCTCATCCGCGCCAAGGCGGACGGCAGCAAGACCAACGGCGAAAAGCTGCTGATGTGGAGCCTTTACAGGTACTCCCATTCCACCATCAGGAGCTATTTCCCCAAAACCATCAGCGGGGCCGTCTCCGGCGTGTACGATATGACGGGCATCTCCTACTATCCCGTCACCGCCTCCGGCATTACGTTAAGAAACGCCACCGTGAAGTTCTATAACGAGCAGTTCGAGATCGGCGAGAATCTCAGCGGGGGAGACGGCCTTGTGCGTTCCTCCCGGGCAGCTACCCAGCACGAGCTTCTGCACAGCGGCATACTTTACGACGCGTCCAATATCAAGGTCACCAATCTGACTGTCCAGGGCACCGTGGGCGCCATGACCGACAGCGGCATGGAGGGCTCCGGCTTCCTGGTGCGGGGCACGCTTTTCGACAGTACAGGCAAGGTCTCCGAGATAACGGGCGTCACCCTTGACGGCGCTGCGGTCCGTATCGGCAGCACCACCCCCGACGGGACCGTGACCGACAGCGACTACGCGCCCCTGCTCATAAACAAGGCGGGCAGCACCGCCAACGACAAGCCCACCAACCTGACGGTCTCCACCGTGACGACGGCCAACTACGCCGCCGACGAGGCAGCGGCCAGCAGCCTCATCGGCAGGGTCAACGGCAACAGCATCCAGATGACCTTCACAGATATGCGTCTGGACGCCCGTACCGGCACCGACAGCGTGGACGCCGCGCTGACCACGGCCTACGGCACCACCAGGTCCATATTCACCCGGGCCACCTTGCTGGAGTCCTTCACCCACGTGGACTCCAACTCCGAGGGCCGCTACAACTTCAATCTGGACGAGGACTGGGACGGCTCCGCGCCGAAGCACCACGTCACCTACGGTAAGGAGATAACCGGCAGCGCCGAATATCCCGGCATACAGAGCGAGTATTTCGACCAGGAGGTCAGGACGAATCCCACCACCTCGTCGGGAGCGTCCTACAACTTCAATACCGCTGCGTGGCTGCCCTACGTCAAAACGGGCTTCAACTCCTCCGCCAACACCCACGAGCTGCGCGTCAACCAGAAGCTGACCAGCTTCAACGAGGGCTGCGGCAAGTACGACGACCCCTACAACATCACCGACGGAGGACAGCTGGTGTCCGTGGCCCAGATAATCAAGGGCGAGGACGTGGACTCCAGCTTCGAGATAGTCCTGCCCGACAGCCTTACCCCCAACACCGCCCATACCGGGTCCGGAGCGGGTTCCCAGGCCAACGACGAGGCATATCACTTCAACGGCACCAGCTTCGTCAACGAGGGCGGCACCAAGTCCTACACCAAGGCGCAGGTCAGGGAATATCTGGCCGGGGCTTACTACTGCATTGCCGGAAACTCCTCCGGCGAGATAACCATTCCCGAGGGCACCTTCACCGGTCTGGGCGTCGTTACGGATATCGACGTGTCCAATTACGAGACGAAATACGCCTTCCGCGGCGTCATTTACGGCGCAAACCCCAGCGTTAAGATAATAAACGAGACGGCGTCCCCCCTCATAGCCAACTCCAACGGCGCCGTGGTGAAGGACCTGCGCATTACGGCGACCAAGGCCTTCACCGTGACCCGCAACAACGAGTCCAACAACGCCAATCTGACCGTCAAGTACGAGGGCGGCCTTGAGAATTACGGCGCGGTTATCGGCAGAGTCATGGGCGGCGACACGTTTATCGACCAGGTATCCGTGAGCTATGAACTTACCGACTCTCCCAGTATAGGCGGCAGCGCCATGCGCCTGGTACCCGTGGGCGGCTACGTCGGCGTGATAGTCAACGGCGGCGTGGTGTTCCGCAACATGCCCGACGACGCCGGCGACAGCTTCTCCTCCGCCTACGGCGCGTATATGGACGACACCTGGCTCTACGTCAACCCCATAATCGGCAGAGTAGTGGCAGGTTATGCCTTCTCCGAGGGCGACGGCTGCGTGGTGGACAACGGAAACAAGAACTACGAGATACCTCTGCTTGACCCCTTTGAGACGGATATGCTGGACGTCACCGGCTCCGCCGTCACCGTGCCCAACGGCCAGGCGCTGTGGGTGCTGGGTGCCGTGATCAACAGCGGCGCCGGCGCGGCCACGAATAACGGCGCCTACCCCGCGGGGAGCAGCATGGGCGTGTGGTCCGGCTTCCGCAACTATACCGCCGCCCGTGTCGGCATCGACGCGTACGGCAGCTACGTGTACAACGACAGCAACTACGCCAACAACTCATCCAAGAAGCCATATATAATCAGTCAGTACACCACAGGCAACGCCCGCTCCGTGGGCAAGCTCACCGGCCTGTCCGTCAGCATAACCGGCGATTGTACAGTGCCCAGAGGCTTCCGTGGCATCGGCTGCTTCTACGTGGACAACGCCGATCTGCGGCTCACCGCCTCCAGCTTCGGCGGGGGAGGTCATACCGTGACCTTCGAGAGCATGCGCTACAAGGAGTACGATACCCAGAAGACAGGCGAGAACTATAAGGCCGTCGGCGCCGATGCGGGCTTCGGACTTGTCAACGCCCTGCGGCAGAACACCGCTTTCTCCGATATGACGATAAGCGGTACGATATACTACGATATAATCAGGGCCGACACCGGCGCCGGGCTCAAGTACGCGTCCAGGACCGGCAGCGGCTGCGTGAACGCGGACATCGTCAGCTCCGGCTCCGTAACTACCGCGCTGAGCGTAGGCGGTATCATCGGATACGCCAACGGCGGAAGCCCCACGATTACAAACGTGAATACTGACAGCCTTTCGCTGGAGGGCGCATGCTTCGTGGGCGGCCTCATAGGAAGAACGGGCAGCGCCACGACGATCACCACCTGCGCCAGCAGCGATCTGACCGTAAGAGGCGGACTGCAGGGCGGCGGCCTCATAGGCTTTGCGGGCACCAGCGGCGTCATCACCATCGACGGCGGCTCAGGCACCGCCATCACCGACGCGGATATCTATTCCAAGGCATACCGCGGCGACGGTACCGAGTCCAGCGAGCGCGTGGGAGCCGCGGGCGGCCTTGTGGCGGCGTCTCTCAACGCGAAACTGCTCATCAGCAATTATACGGTCAGCGGCGGCAGGATCAGCGCATACTACTATGCCGGGCAGAACCAGACCAACCTGGCCGGCGGCGCCGTGGGTCTTGTCAGAAACTGCGGCTCCGGCAGCACCATAAGCGGCTTCACCCTCAGCGACGTTATGGTTGAAGCGGCCTTCGCCGGCGGCGTCGTCGCCGAGAACGTGCAGGGCAACCCGCTTACCGTGCGCAGTGTGGCCGTCACCGGCAGCGACACGGCCTATATCAGGAGCCAGCGCTGCGCGGGCGGCGTCATCGCCTCCCAGCACACCAGGCTCAGCGTGGACACCTGCAGCGTCACCGATTACAGCATCTACGTGATCCCCGGCGCATCCAACTGGGACAGAAACAGCGCCGGAGGCATCATGGGCTTCGCCTTCGAGGGCGGCTCCGACTTGAGGAATATCAGAGTCGACGGCTGCGACATATTTACGTTCAACGCGGGGAACGGCACCGATAAGGATAAGCGAAACGGCGGCGCCGGCGGCCTTGTGGGCCGCCTGAACGACGGCACAATGACCGGCGGCAATATCCTCGTGAACGACACCCGGACCACCAACTACAAGAACGTGTCCGTCAGCGGCGACAGCGTCACCAAATCCTCGCCTCTGGCCACCAACTACGGATCCTTAGTCGCCTGGAAGGCCGACGACGACTATCTGAAGCTGGTCGGCGTGTCCGTGATCGACGTCACCAGCGCCGGGACCACCGCCGCCGCACCCGTGGGCACCGTGACCGACAGACCGTTCTACGGCTACGGCACCGACGGCTACGTGGTGTTCGCCGACTTCGGCGGCTCCGCGGCAGGTGCGACCCCCAACCAGACGGCCCCCGCGTTCTTCGGCGCCGACGACAACGATATAGCCGAGCCCTACGTCACTGTGAACCCCGCCTGCAGCGTGGGAGGGAACGTCCTCACCGGCGACGGCGTGGCGGACACGGCGGCAGACCTTTCCATCAACGATATCATCGCCGACGCGGGGACCAGGTACGACGTGTCCTGGAACAAGACCGGCATAGATACCGAATTCAACCTGTCCACCTTCAAGACGGAAGCCAATATCACCGACCCCGGCGTGCCCGATACGGCGGTGCTGGTGCTGGAGGCCTCCAGAACGTCCCAGGAGATCACACAGCTGATAACCTCCTATATCGACCACCTGACCAATACGGCCTACGATTACTCCATACCCGCCCAGATCGACGGCATATGCGACATAGAGATCCTGCGCATGGAGTGGGACGACGGCTTTGCGCTGACGTCCTCCCAGGTGAGCCTTCTCTGGGACAAGATCAACAGACGCTTCTCCGTGGCGAAGAATCTGGTGGACAACAACCGGGATTCCTTCACGCTTATCGACGTGAAGTACTTCGACCCGGCCGATACTTCAAAGATCGAGTACCATCTGTACGTTCCCGTGCTGGTGAAGAAGGTCCTTGAGTTCCGCTTCACCTCCAACGTGCTGCCCGGCACGGTGTACCGTCAGGCCGATTACTCCGGAAGAAAACAGCTGCTGGAGAATTTCGGCACGCCGGTCACCATCACCTTCACCTATACCTATGAGCGCACGGCGGACGACTGGGCAGGGTCCCTCCGGGGCGGCGACAGCATGCTCGGCAACTACGACAAGTCGATCATTCTGAGCAAGTACGACAACGTGGACGCTCTGCCCGCGGGTACGGAGCTTGCGCTGGTGGACGCCCAGAACGGCAGGGCATACTACTATACTCTTCCCGCCGGATTTACCGGCGAACTTGCCCTCAGCTCCTTTACGGCGGCTGACGGCACCACGCCCTTCGAGCCGGTGAGCCTGTCCGACAGACTTGACATGACCGCCGCCGCGGACAACGCAGGCGATTTCGTCAGATGCGCCTCGGACCATGCCGACGCGCTGGTCCAGGCCGCGGACGGCTGTTACTACCGCCTGTTCGTTGAGGACACCGACGGCGCAGAGCAGCGCTACTCCATCAGCACCGCGGTGAACAGTCTGTCGGAGACCTACTATCTGTCCATATTCACCGACACGGAGGATACCGGGATCGCCCGTTACGCCGTGGACTGCCCCAAGCGGCTCCCCGGCACGTACCCCACCCTCTGCGTCAGCACCGAGGCGCAGAAGAGGTCCGATATGATACTGGGAAGGGTCTACACGATAACCTCCAGCCTTGAGACCTCCGGCGGCGACGGCGAGAACGTTCTGGACCGTACCAATTACGTGATAACGGCCGAGATGAGCGCCAACATCACCCTGAACCAGGGCTCCGTCTACAAGGATTACGTGGGCAGCATCTACCACAGCTTCCTGCTGCATCTTACGAAGTCCGACGAGGAGGGAGTGGTCACCGCCATCAAGGGCGACCCCACCGTGTCCGGCACCTACAGCGTCGACGGCGGCTCGTCCCGCAGCTACATGAACGGCGCGGCCTCCTCCTGGACCGCGAGCGGCGGTTACGCCCAGTTCACGGTCTCCGATGACATCAGCGGCAGCCTCAAGGATCCCTCCAAGAGCTATACGGCCCGCATCACCGCCACGGCCGAGGTAAACTACCACGGCAACCAGACCTCCATCGAGGAGCAGTTCCCCGGAAGGCCCAACGATATCACCGCCGACACCTTCACCGGCACCACGGTGTTCCTCAAGTCCAATATAGCCTCCGCCCCGGAGCGCGCCGCCTACAGCAGTACCTCCGTAAGGGCCAACGACGACAGCAACAACCGGTACTTCTCCAAGGGCGAGGTCAAGGAGGCCATCCTCTATTACAGCGTGGTCTCCGACGACGTGGGCAACGAGATGGCCGGCCTGGGCATCAACCCCCTGGACAGCGACGTGGAGCTCTCCGCCCTCGTCAGGACAGAGGGCGTGCTGGACTTCTCCAACGTGGCTGACGAGGCTGAGGAGTGCACCCATTTCAAGGTGGTGCTGACGCTGGGACAGCGGTCCGACTCCTACGTGGGCAAGCTGAATTTCAGCAGCTACCTCGACTCCATGACCGTGGGCGGCCAGACCGTGGACTTTGCCCAGCATGACGCCGACACCGTCGAGCTGTTCATACCCAAGAACGACAGCGGCATCACCCTGACCGGCAACCAGGTGGCCATACCCGTGGACTTCAACGTAAAGACCGGCCTGGCGCTGGAGAGCGGCAGCCTGTTCTACTCCAACTACCGCATGACGCTGGACGTGGATATGGTGAAGATAACCGGCGAGGCGGAACCCGAGATGCTGGTGAACTCCGCGTCCAACTTCATAATCTACACCAACGCCAAGGTCATACCCGACTTCATCGACTGAGCGGGAAAAGGCGAAAAGAAAAAGATCCCGGTCCTTCAGGACCGGGATCTTTCTGTTGAAGGCGGTAACAAATAATGGTATATTGTAGCTGAAATATCTGAAAGGAGCGTTTCACCATGAAAATCAGGGAGATAATGGACAGGATATACGGCTTCCATCCGTCGCTGGGGGAGCGGGAGGCCACCACCATCGACGGGCTGAAGATAGGCGACCCGGACCAGGAATGCACCGGCATCGCCACGGGCATATTCGCCTCCGTGGAGGTCATCGAGCAGGCCCACGCTGCGGGCGCCAACCTGCTGGTTGTCCATGAGCCGGTGTTCTACGACCACTACGACACGCCCGAGTGGCTGACCCACAACTCCGTTGCGAAGAAAAAGGTGGAACTTTGTGAGAAGTACGGCATGGTCATAATCCGTGACCACGACCATATGCACGCCCACCGGCCCGACGGTATCTACTACGGCGTTCTCACGGAGCTGGGCCTGCAGAGCTGCGTACGCACCGATATGCTCTCTCCCAGGAGCCCGGACAAGTTCCCGTTCCTGTTTGAGCTGCCGGACGTGCCGGTGAAGGATATAGCCTCCCTGTGGGCAAAGAAGCTGGGATTGAAGAACGTGCGCCTCATCGGCAACCCCGACACGGTGGTGCGCCGCATGGCGTGGGGAGCCCACTGCCTCAATAACGCCCAGAACGAGATAAAGAAGGTTGAGGACTTTGACGTGGACCTGTACGTCCCCGGCGAGTGCATCGACTGGGAGGTGGCGGAGTACTTCAAGGACGCCGGCGGCTTCGGCCTGAACCGGGTGATGATGCTCACCGGCCACTTCAACAAGGAGGAGCTGGGCATGAAGCACGCCGTCACCTGGATATCCCGGCTGGTGGACTACAAGATCCCCGTGACCTACTGCTCAAACCACGATATGTACTGGTATCTCAAGGAGCTGGACTGAGGAAAGATCCTTGTATTCCAGGGGATTGAACCCGCTGCCGACGGGGACAGTCTGGACTGGAAGGGCTATGACGCCGCGGCCATAGCAAAGCGGGTCACGGAACGGGTGTCGCCGGGCAGCATAGTGCTGTTCCACAACGCCGCCGCCCATACCCCCGAGGCGCTGCCGGCCATAATAGAGTATCTTCTCTCCGAAGGGTATGCCATCGTGCCGGTGTCGGAGCTTATCCTTACGGGGGACTACACCATAGACAACACAGGCAGACAGATGCCCGGGTAAATAAAAAGGACGCTGCGGAAGCAGCGTCCTTTTTGCGTTTATACGGTCTATTTACAGCTTGTAGTAGTCCATAAAAGCCACCAGCAGCTTCACGGTGTCGGCTCTGGTCAGGGGCTCGCCGTAGTTTATCCAGCCGTCGGTGTCCTCGATAAGCATGGCGCCGCAGGCCCACTGCATGGCGGGTATGGCCCATTTGCTTATGTCGAAGGCGTCGTTGTAGGACAGGATGTTGGTGTCCTCGCCGACGGATACGTCAAGACCCATGGACTTGGCGTAGCGGTGCAGGATGGTGACGGCCTGCTCACGGGTAACGCCGGAGTTGGGGTCGAACA
>JAEEGL013142147.1_pt1 | contig 16471 bp, 16 predicted proteins | sample 9134231 | NCBI WGS metagenome assembly JAEEGL01 (sample SAMN16246548, study PRJNA631951) | gut metagenome | biome: gut microbiome; feature: rumen; material: fiber-attached | host: Bos | place: Iran: Karaj | collected 2018-10
AGCCTTACTTGATTATCAAAATAGAAATATTACAAAAGGTAGTGTTAAATAGTTTAATACTATCTTTTTTTATTATCATTTGCTATAATATATTATATAATCTGGAGGAATAGTATGGATAATAAATTAATGGTTAATTTAGAAAATGGAACTAAAGAAGATATAGAAGTTCTAGATATAATTGATTCTAGTGTTTTTAAAAAAACATTTATTATTTATATTACTTCTAGTGATCAAGATAAAATATATGCATCTATTTTAAATGAAAAAGAATCATCTTATTCTTTAGATAAAATTGAAAATCAAGATGAAATAAATTATATTAGTTCTGAAGTACAAAGAGTAATTGATGAATTAAAATCCTAAGAGGGATAACAATGGATTATACTGGAAAAATTAAGAAAATTATTGATGGTAAAGAATTAAAAGATATAAGCATTACTAATCTACAGATGCTTAAGTTTTATTTTGAAAAAAATTCTTCAAATCAAGAGTTTACTCAAAATGGAATAACTTTAGAACTAATTGAAGATATTTTAAATAAAAAGACTATTTTACATGATAAAACTGTAGAAGAAAGAAACTCAATGAATAAAATAATTGAGGAAAACGATAAAAGAATAAAAGTAGTCAATGAAAAAATAGAAAATTTTAAAAACATATTAAAATTAACTGACAAAAAAGAAAACCAAGAAGCATTAAATAATATTATTAAATATTTAGAAGAGGAAGTTAATACATTAGTTGAACTTTCTAAGTATTATGAAGAATACAAGAATAATCTTATTAAGGATGTTACTTCTCTTATGTTTAAAGGTGGTAGTGTTAAAGGACTTGATGAAGTTATAAAAAAAACTCCATTAATTCCAGATAATAAAAAACCACAAAATACTCCTCAACCTCAAACCACTATAGCTAAATTTTCTATTATTGATTATGTTAATAAGGGAGTTCTTCCAAATAATATTGAAATTAATAAATTAGTTTCAATAGCTAATAGTTTAGGTATAAAAGCAAATGATCCAAATTATGTACTTAATTTTGATGAATTAAATAGATTAAAAGATGATAAAGCAATAAAGCTTGCTTTTAACAATGAAAAAATAAAAGATCTTTATAATAAACAATTAAGTAGTTTTGAAAAAATTAATGATAAATTTCAAGAATTAAAAAATCAAATTAATATAGATTCTAGATTTATAGATAAAATAGATAAGGATCAAGAAAAAGTAAACAAACATGAAGATAGTATTCAAGAAAAAATTGATAACATAAAGAGTAATACAGTAAAAGAAGTATTTACTAATCAGTATTCTATGGCTTCTGCTAGAAGTGAAGTATTAGACATTCAAAGTGAAAAGATAAATGATAAGTTAAGAGAACAATATAAAGTGCTTGATGAGAGGCAAGAAGAAAGAAAAAATGCTCAAGGAAAGATTAGAAAAACATTTTCTGATATTAGAATTCAAAGAACAATGAAAAGAATAAAGAAGCTTAAAGAAAAGCAATCATTTTGTTTAGATAAGCAAATGAGTATAATGAATAAAGAAGCAAAAAAATATATTGAACGTCAAAGAAAGCAACTAGAAAACTATATAAATAAACAAAAGAAAGTAGAAAAAAATATTGAGACTGCTAAACAATATGATGATAAAATTAAAAAGTCTGAAGAAATAATAAATACTAATAAACAGGATCTTGCAGCAAATACTTCTAATAAGATAGATGCTAAAGCTGAAAGAATGGCTAATAAAGCAATAATATCATATAATACTAAGAAAATAGCTATGCTTGAAATAATTAAAGAACTAAGAATTAAAACAGGTAATCTTAGTATGGATCAATTATCATTTGATTTTACTCAAAAAAAATCATTATAAAAGAGATCTTATGATCTCTTTTTTTATATGTGTAATAAAGTAACTGCTATTTTAAAATATACAAATAATGAAACAGCATCTACTATTGTTGTAATAAATGGGCTTGCCATTACTGCTGGATCAAATTTTAATTTTTTTGCTATCATTGGAAGTGAACATCCAATTACTTTTGCAATACATACTGTCAATACTAAAGTGCTACATACAACAAGTGCTACACTTGTTGATACTTTATCTATTGTAATTAATTTTAAGAAATTTGCAGCAGCTAATGTGATACCAACAAGTAAGGCAACTCTAAATTCTTTAAATACAACTTTTAATAAATCTTTAAATTCAACATCTTCTAGTGATAAACTACGAATAATAGTAGCTGATGATTGACCTCCTGCATTACCTCCAGTATCCATAATCATTGGAATAAAAGCTGTAAGTATTACCATGGATGCCAGGCTTTCTTCATAGTGTTGTATTATTTTACCCGTAAATGTGGCAGAAACCATTAAAAGTAATAACCATGGTATTCTACTTTTCCATATATCAAATATTGATAGTTTTAAATATGACTTTTCAGTTGGTAAGATAGCATTCATTTTTTCAATATCTTCTGTAGTTTCTTCATCGATAATATCAATAATATCATCAATTGTAATAATTCCAACTAATTTTTGTTCTGAATCTACTACTGCTACTGATGTTAAATCATATTCTTTTATTATCTTAGCAACTTCTTCTTGATCAGTTAATGTGTTTACATATTTAATATCAGTTTTCATAATATCATCAATTACAGTATCTTCATTATTAATAATTAAATCTTTTAATTCAATATATCCAAGTAACTTTTTACTCTTATCTGTTACAAAGCATATATCTAGTGTTTCTTTATCGTCATATTCTTTTTTAATTTTAATAGTTGCGTCTTTAATGGTATTGTATTCTTTTAAATCTACATATTCTACAGTCATTAGACTACCTGCTGAATTATCAGGATACTTTAATAATTGATTTATTTGTGTTCTTGTTTCTTTACTAACTTTAGAAAGTAGTTTTTTAACAACATTTGATGGCATTTCATCAATTAAGTCAGTTGCATCATCAGCATACATTTCATCAATAATATTAACTGCTTCTGTATCTGACATTGAAGATATTAACTGAGCCTGTATATCAGTTTCTAAATTAGAAAATACATCAGCAGCCATATCTTTTGGAAGTAATCTAAATACTTTTATAGTTTCACTAATAGGTAACTCTTCTAAAATAATAGAGGCATCATGCTCATTAATCTTAGTTAATTGTTTCTTTACTTCAGAATATTTCTTTTCTTTAGTAAGATTTCTAATTTTATCAATCATAATATACACCACCTTTTTTTCTTAGATTATACTATATTTTAACAAAAATGTATCTATTTATTTCTTAATTCTAAAAAAATTATTAATCCAAGTAATATAGATTTAATATTATTATTAATTCTTAGTTCTTTTATATTCTTTTTAGATGTATTAAACAATTCATTCATTTTGTTATTAGCATATTCTAAAGCACCAGATTCTCTAATAATATCTTGTACTTTATTAAAGTCAGCTTCATTTATTTTTTTACCATAGTATTTAAGTAGTTTATTATAATATTCTTTCTTATTTAATTTAATGTAGGAATATAATATAGTTTGTTTAAATTCTTCTATATCTGAGTATACACTCTTACCAATTGTTTTATTACTGCTCATTATTCCTAGAATATCATCCTTGATTTGAAAAGAAATTCCAATTGGTTCTAAGATATGTTCAAATTTTTCTATTTCTTTATCAGTAGAACCTGATAGTATCATTCCAAGTACAAATGGACCAACTATTGTATATTTAGATGTTTTTAATTTATATATTTTTAATATATCTTCTTCATATAGTTTATGATTTTTATCATTTTTTTCTATAAATGGAAGATATACATCTACTATTTCTCCCTTAATCGTATCAATTACTACTTTATTGTAATAACAGAGTAGTTTAATTAAATTTTTATCTTTTTTATAATTGTTTACTAAATAATCATTTACATAATAAAAACCTATATCTCCAATACACAAGGCTAAATTATATGGAGTATTATCAATATTATAATTTTTAAAATCTTTTTTATATAATTCATGTATTGTAGTTTTTCCTCTTCTTAAATCACTATTGTCGATAATATCATCATGAATTAAAATAGAAGTTTCAAATGCTTCATAAGAAGCAGCTAGTTTTAAAGCATAATTATCATTATTATGTAATTTATATCCAAGATCTATAAGCATACCTCTAATACATTTACCATTTTGATTAGCTCCTTTAAAATAATCAAGAGATTCATTTATTATTTTATTATCATCTTTTTTAATATGCTTATTAAATTTAAGTAGTTCATTTTCTATTAGTTTCTTTTCTTCTTGATAATAAATGATAAAATTTAATATATTATAGTAATCATCTATATTATTATCTGATATAAGCAATATATTGTCTGTTTTCTTAAAGCTAATCTTTTTAATATAATTATAAAAATCATTTAGATTATTAAAATGAACTGATTTTTCAAAAATATAATCATCATTATTAATTATAAAAATATATTTATATTTCTTAGAGTTTGTTACTTTACTATTAATAACTATCATAATACACCTCAAGAAAATTATAACATATCTTATTGTTAAAGCATAAAAAATTTGATAAAATACTAATAGGGAAGTGATATGATGGTAAGTGATGAAACTAGTGTAGTAGATACAGAAACAATAATAGATAAAAATACTAAAAAAGAATTAATTAGTATATGCAAAGACTTAAAAGAACATGGTTATGAACCAGTTAAACAATTAGTAGCTTATTTAATTAGTGGAGATCCTGGATATATATCTAGTTATAAAGAGTGTAGAAATAGAATACTTAGATTCAAGAGGGAAGATATACTAGAAGTAATGCTAGTAAACTTCATTAAATAATGGTTTATTTAGGTCTTGATTTAGGTAGTAAAACACTTGGTGTATCTATTAGTGATAAAACAAGTACAATAGCTACTTCTCTTGAAGTAATAAGATTTAAAAATTATGATGAATTATTTTTAGAGTTAGATAAAATAGTTTATACAAGAAAAGTTAATGCATTTGTACTTGGTAATCCATTAAACTTAGATGGTAGTTTTAGTACTAGATGTGAAATAACAAATGAGTTTAAAACACTATTAAAAGAAAAATATAAAAAAGAAGTTTATATGCAAGATGAAAGATTGTCTACAGTAGAAGCACAAAGAATACTACTTAGTAATGATGAAAGTAGAAAGAAAAGAAAAAAAGTGGTTGATAAAATTGCTGCGAGTATTATATTACAAGCATTTTTAGATAAGAGGGTAAAATGAAAGATAATTGTTTAGTTCTTAAAGATAAAAATGGTAAAAAAACAGAGTATAGAATTATTCTTGATGTTAAGGATACTTCAAAAGACTTAAACTATGTTATATATACTGAAGATAAAAAAGACAAAAATGGAAGCATCATATCTTACGCGTCTAGTTACGTATTAAGTGACAAAGGTAATATGACAAAATTTAAGCCCTTGGCAAAAGATGAAATGGATTTTTTAAACAAAATTTTATCATCACTAGATAATAATTAAAATTAGAAATAATTTTAATTTTTTTAAGAGGTTTTTTATGAAAAAGATATTAATATTTATAATTACAATTATAGTAATAATACTAGCTTTAATAGGAAGTTATTTTTATATGATTTCTTCTATTTCAAGTAAAAGTGAAGAAGTTAGTTTTTATGTAGAAGAAGGGCAAACTTATAGTACAATAGTTGATAACTTAAAAAAGAAAGATTTAATTAGAAGTAAACTATGTTATAAGATTTATTTAAAGCTTAATAATACTGAAAATGATTTAGATTTTGGAGAATATATTTTAAATAAAAATATGAATATTGAAGAACTACTTGATACTTTAAAAAAAGGACCAAATTCTCTAAATAATACTAAAACTATTACTTTTATTGAAGGAAAAAATATGAGATATATTATTAAAACTATCACATCTAACTTTAATATTAGTGAAAAAGAAATACTTGATAAATTAAAAGATAATACATATTTAGATAATTTAATACAGAAGTATTGGTTTTTAACAAGTGATATTAAAAATAAGGACATTTATTACTCATTAGAAGGATATTTATATCCAGATACATATGAATATTATAAGACTGCTAGTGTCGAAGATATATTTGCTAAAATGCTAGATAATATGGAAAGCAAATTAGAAAGTTATAAGAGCGAAATACAAAATAATAAAAAGTATAGTATTCATCAAATGTTAACACTTGCATCAATCATAGATCAAGAAGCAAATACAGCTGGGGATAGAAAAGGTGTTGCTGGAGTATTTTATAATAGACTTGAAGATAATTGGTCACTTGGAAGTGATGTTACAACATATTATGCTGCTAAGATAGATAACTATGTAAGAGACTTAACATTAAATGAAATAAATGAATGCAATAACTATAATACTAGAAGTAGTTGTATGGCTGGAAAGCTTCCAATAGGGCCAATATGTAACCCATCATTTAACTCAATAGTTGCATCTATTGAACCAACTAAACACGATTATTATTATTTTGTTGCTGATAAAAATGGAAAAACATATTTTAATCAATCATATAATGCTCATCAAGAAACAATATCTAAATTAAAAAGTGAAGGTTTATGGATAGAGTACGAAGAATAATAAGTGAAGTAAAAGAATATGGAATTAATAATGATGTACCTATTATGAGTGAAGATACTATTGATACTATTAAGAATATAATTGTTGATAATAATATTCATAGTATACTTGAAATAGGTACAGCAATTGCATATTCAACTATATGTTTTGCAAGCACTGTTGGGGTTAATAAAGTAACTAGTATTGAAAGAGATGAACAAAGATATAAAATTGCCACTAAAAATGTATATGATAGTGGACTATCAAATATAGAATTAATTCAAGGGGACGCGCTAAATACTAGAATATATGATAAATATGATATGATTATAATTGATGCAGCCAAGAGCCAAAATATGAGATTTTTTGAAAAATACAAAGAAAACTTAAATAAAAATGGAATAATTATAATAGATAACTTAAGTTTCCATGGATATGTATTTAATAGTGATAATATTAAAAGTAGAAACTTAAGACAAATGGTTAGAAAAATAGAAAGATTTATAAAGTATCTTGACAATCAAAATGAATTTGATGTTAAATATATCGAAGTAGGTGATAGACTAGGAGTATGCAAACAAAAGAATTTTTAATTATACCAAACACTAAAGAATTAAAGTTATATCAAGAATATAACTTTAATACTTTTATTTTGCCACTTGAAAACTATTCAATTGGTTTTGATGTTTATTTTAATATTAATGAAATAAATAAAATATCTTTAGAATATAATACATATGTAATAATTAATAAAATGTTACATATGAGTATTTATGATTTTAAAAAAATATATCCTAAATTTAATAAAAACATTAAATTTATAGTAGAAGATATTGGCCTATTAAACATAATTGATAAAGATAGACTAATACTTTATGAAAATCATATATTATCAAACTATAAAGCTATTAATTATTTAAGTACTTTTGGTATTAATAATACAGTTATTAATAATGACTTAACTATAGAAGAAATAGATGAAATAATTAATAAATGTAATACTAATATGTATTACTATTATATTTCTAGAAATACGCTTATGTATTCAAGACGTTATTTAGTTAGTAATTTTAATAATTATTTTAATATTAAAGATAATAATAATTCTTATAAAATTAAAGAGAAATTTAGTAAAAAAGAATTATTTGTTAAAGAAGAAGAATATGGTAGCGTAGTTAAAAATGATAGAATATTTTGTGCTTCAAAGTACTTAGATCATTTTGATAAATTAAACTTAATAGTTGATTTATCTAATATAGATGAAGTATCTACTAAAATAATATTAAGTGATATTAATAATAAAAAACTATGTGATTTAATAGATAGTGATTATTATTTTCTTGAAAATCCTATTAAATATAAGGTAGGTGATTTAAAATGAAATATGAATTATTATTACCTGCTGGGGATTTAAGTAGATTAAAAGTTGCTATTGATTATGGAGCAGATGCTGTATATATTGGAGGCTATAATTATAGTTTAAGAGCTAATGCTAATAATTTCTCACTTGATGAAATTAAAGAAGCCGTTTTATATGCACATCAAAGAAATAGAAAAGTATATGTAACAGTTAATATGATATTTCATAATGAAGATTTAGATAATTTAGATGATTATTTAATTGAACTAGATAAAATAAATGTAGATTCATTTATAGTAAGTGATATGGCTGTTATTGAAGCTATAAAGCGTCTTAAATTAAAGACTAAGTTTTTTATATCAACACAAAAATCAATAAACAACTTAGAAAGTGTTAAATTTTATAAAGAACTAGGAGCATATAGAGTAGTACTTGCTCGTGAATGCTCAAGAGAAGATATTAAAAATATAAAAGATAATATAGATACAGAAGTTGAAGTATTTATTCATGGAGCTATGTGTACTTCATATAGTGGTAGATGTGTACTTTCTAATTATGTAACACTAAGAGACTCAAATAGAGGGGGATGCTCACAAGTGTGTAGATTCATATTTGATAATGAAACTGGACATGATTATGCATTTTCTTCAAAAGACTTGAATATGATAGATTATATATCTGATATGATGGATTTAGGTATTGAATCATATAAAGTTGAAGGAAGAATGAAAAGTTTATACTATATAGCTACTGTATGTAATGCATATAGAGTAATAATGGATAAGAAAATAAATAACACTTTAACAAAAGAAGATATAAAATACTATAAAAAAGTATTAAATAGAGTATCTAATCGTGAAAATATAAGTCAATTTTATGATAAAGTACCACGTGAAGATGGACAATACTATTCTGGTCGTCAAGAGGTATCAAATCAAGACTTTTTAGGTGTTATATTATCATATGATGAAGATAAAAAAGAAGCTATTATTGAACAAAGAAATAAGTTTAATGTAGGAGATGAAATAGAAGTATTTGGTCCAGAAACTAGTGTTTCAAAATTCAAAATAGAATATATTATAAATGAAGAAAATTTGAATGTAGATTCAGCTTCTCATCCTCAAGAAAAACTAAAAATTAATATTCCATTTAAGGTAAATAAAGGGGATATTATGAGGGTTAAAATATCTTGACAAAATATACATTTTATAGTATCATTTTTTGGTACGAGAAAGAGGTGGCTAACACGCGTTATGAAGAAAAAAGAAATATTTTTAACAGGCGAAGGGTATTTAGAGTTAGAAAATGAATTACAATATCTAAAAACTACTAAAAGACAAGAAGTAACTCAAACTTTAAAAGAAGCAAGAGCTCTTGGCGATTTGTCAGAAAATTCTGAATATGAACAAGCAAGAGAAGATCAGGCTAATTTAGAAAAAAGAATTTTAGAAATCGAGTATGCTTTAGAACATGCTACTGTTATAGATGAAAATGCTAATAATGGTAAAGTAGGTATTGGTTGTCAAGTTGAACTTAAATATGAAGATGACGATGATACTGAAAGTTATAGAATAGTTGGTAGCCAAGAAGCAGATCCTTTTAATAATAAAATATCTAATGAAAGTCCAATTGCAGCTGCAATTATGGGTAAAAAAGTTGGAGATACTGTTGAAGTATCATCTCCAGATGGAGTTTACTCTGTTAAAATCGTAGCTATTGGATAATTATTTAGGGAGGTTTAATATGAAAGAAAGTTATACAAAGAAACTAGAAGGAAAAGAATGGAAGAATTGCTTAAAAGAAGCTTATAACAAAAAGAAAAAAGATATTAAAATAGATGGGTTTAGAAAAGGCCAAGTACCATATGACATTTATGTTAAGAAAATGGGTGTAGAAACACTATTTATGGATGCTATTGATATGGCTGTTGATACTTTATATGCTAAGCTATTAAGTGATCCTAAAACTATTACTCCAGCAGCAACTCCTAGTATTGATATACTAGATGTAAATGATAATTTAGTAGAAATAGAATTTACATTAGTAAGTGCTCCTGAAGTAAAATTAGGAAAATATAAGAAATTGGGTATTAAAAAGGATGAAGTTAAAGTTACTAAAGAAGAAATAGAACATGAATTAACTCATTTAAAAGAACAATTTGCTGAAGTTAAGTCATTAGATGATAAAACTAAAATTAAAAATGGAATGATTGCTGTTATTGACTTTGAAGGATTTAAAGATGGAGTAGCATTCAAGGGTGGAAAAGGAGAAAACTATAATTTAGAAATAGGTTCTCATACATTTATTCCAGGATTTGAAGAAGCTTTAGTAGGTCTTAAAAAAGGTGATAAAAAAGATGTTAATGTAACATTCCCAGATAATTATCATCAAGAAGATTTAAAAGGACAACCAGTTGTATTTAAAGTAGATATTAAAGAAGTTAAAGAAAGAGTTTTTCCAGAATTTAATAAAGAATTCTTTGAAGATTTAAATGTTGGTGGTGTTAAAACACTAGATGATTTAAAAGAATACATTAAAAAGAATATGGAACATGAAAAAGAACATAAAGTAGAAGATGAATATCTATTTAAGTGTTTAGATAAAGTAGTTGAAAACTCTAAATTTGAAATTCCTGTTGAAATGACAAATGATGAAGTAAGTAGATTAGTAAGAGAGTTCTCTGAAAAATTACAATATCAAGGTTTAAGCTTAGATAATTATTTAAAGTTTACTAACTCAAATATTGAAGACTTTAAGAAAACATTAGAACCAGAAGCTAATAAGAGAATAGGTTATAGATTAATGATGGACGCTATTGTTGAAAAAGAAAAACTTGAAATAAGCGATAAAGAAGTGGAAGAAGCTTTAGAAGAAAATGCTAAAAACTATGGTATGAAAAAAGAAGAATTTGAACGTGAAGTAGGTAACAAAGAAATGTTCAAATATGACTTGCTTATGAGAAAAGCAATGAAAATTGTTACAGAATAAAAAAAGATCTGAATTTCAGATCTTTTTATTATTTGGATCAATTAGAGAAAGAGATACTTTTTCTTTTTCTTTATTAATATCAATTACATAACATTTAACTATATCTCCAACACTTAACACTTCACTTGGATGTTTAATATATTTATTAGTTATTTTAGATATATGAACAAGTCCATCATTATGAAGGCCTATATCAATAAATGCACCAAAATCAACAACATTTCTAACAGTACCTTCTAAGCTCATACCAATATGTAAGTTATCAATAGTAAGAATATCACTCTTTAATAAAGGCATTTCATAATCATCTCTATAATCTCTATTTGGCATTTTTAAAGAGTCAATTATATCATTTAGAGTATACATATCTATATCTAATTCTTTTGATACATCACTTATATTAATACTATTTAGGGAACTAACTAGTTCTTTACTTCCAAGGTCATTTGTTGTCATATTAATATATTTTAGTAACTTTAAAGTTTTATCATAACTCTCAGTATGTATATTAGTCTTATCTAGTGGATTATCTCCATCTATTACTCTCATAAATCCAATTGATTGTTCATATGCTTTATCACTAAGTAGTTTCTTCTTTTTGATTTCTTCTCTTGACTTTATCTTACCATTAGTTTCTCTATATTTAATAATTTTGTCAATTGATGATTTAGTAAGACCAGATATATATTTAAGTATAGAAGGGGAAGCAGTGTTAATATTAACTCCTACATTATTAACGCATTTGCTTACAGTAAAATCTAAGCTTTCTGTTAATTTCTTTTGAGATACATCGTGCTGATATTGACCAACACCTATACTTTTTGGATCTATTTTAACTAGTTCATTTAATGGATCTTGTAGTCTTCTTGCTATTGAAACAGCACTTCTTTGTTCAACGTGTAAATTAGGAAATTCACTTATTGCAAGAGGAGATGCACTATACACACTAGCTCCTGCTTCAGACACAATTGCATATTTACAATTTGGAGTATCTTTAATAGTTTCACTTACTAATTTTTCACTTTCTCTACTAGCAGTACCATTACCAAGAGATATTATATCTATATGATACTTATTTATTAAATCCTTTAGTGTTTGTTTAGATTTTTCCCATTCATTTTTAGGTTCATGTGGGTATATAACACTTATATCTAATACTTTAGATGTATTATCAACTACAGCTAATTTACAACCAGTTCTAAAGGCAGGATCAAAACCTAATACATTCTTATCTTTCATAGGTGCTATTAAAAGCAAATGTTCTAAATTATCTTTAAATACTTCAATAGATGCATCTTCACTCTTTAGAGTAAGTTCACTTCTAACTTCTCTTTCAATAGATGGACCTATAAGTCTTTTATAACTGTCTTTAATAGCCTCTTTAATATATTCATTTACTATACTTTCTTTTTTAATGATTTTGCTTTCTAAATAAGCAATTATATCATCAATATTAACTTCTATATTAACAATAATAATCTTTTCATTTTCGGCTCTATTTATAGCTAAAACTCTGTGTGGTTTTATATATTTAACACTTTCAGAATAATCATAATACATTTCATATACTTTATTTTCATCATTAGCATTCTTTTTTAATTTAGTAACGATAATACCATTTTTATAAAAGAAACTTCTAATCCATTTTCTATAAGAAGCATTATCACTAATCCATTCAGCTATAATATACTTAGCCCCAGTAATTGCATCTTCTTTAGTTTTAACATTTTCATTTAAAAATTTATTTATTATACTATCATCAAATGTAGTAGGAAAACTCATTATTATTTTAGCTAGTCCTTCAAGACCATTTTTAATAGCTTCAGTTGCTTTAGTTTTCTTCTTTTCTTTATATGGAGCATATAAATCTTCAACTTCAACTAACTTTTTAGCATTCATTATGTTATTTTTAACTTCATCAGTAAGTAATCCTTTTTCATCAATTAATCTAATAACATCTTCTTTTCTTTTAAGTAAGTTTACTTCATATTCATAATATTCATTTATCTTTCTTATTTGTTCTTCGTCTAAAGCACCAGTCGCTTCTTTTCTATATCTAGCTATAAATGGAATAGTATTACCATCTTCAAGTAATTTTAATACACTTTGTATCTGAGATGATTTGACATTTAATAAACTAGACACTTCATTAATTATATTTTCATTCATAATATTCTCCTTACGCACTTATTTATTGTATCAAAAATCTATAAAATCTTCCATAAATCAAACTAATTCTTTACAAATAAACACATTTTTATTACAATAATTCTATGAAAAAAATTTTGTTTATATTTTTAATTATTGTAATGACTGTTTTTATAGATATAGTTCCTGCAAAAGAAGTAGTACTAAGTAATACACTTAATAAGACTGCAATCTTTTTTGGAGATTCTATTACATATGGTCATAGTGGTACTCCTGTTGGATATTCATGGGCAAACTTTTTAAATGATAACTATGATTTTAAGAAGTGTGTTAATGCTGGCAGAGGTGGCGGAATGATATCTGATAAACAAAGTGAGAAATGGTTAGTTAATAACCTAGAATCACATAAAAATGAAAAATATGATTATGTTATTCTTCATGGTGGCACAAATGATATTGCAAAGGGAGTAGCATTAGGAAGTTATCGTAAAAATGATTTTAGTGGTAAGTATGATTCTAAAACTTTTATTGGTGGATTAGAAACATATATCTATAAAGCTAAAAAATACTGGCCAGAAGCAAAATTTGGTTATATTATTAATTACAAAACACCAAATGAAACAAATAAGAATAGAATTCATTTGTCAGTAATATATTACAATAAAATGAAAGAAGTATTAGATAAGTGGAATATTCCATATTTAAATCTTTTTAATGGAAAAACAGAGGATAGTGTTAATTTTGAAGATATATTAAAAGTAAATACTGATAACTATATAGCTGATGCTCTTCACTTAAACAAAGAAGGTTATGATGTAATATCTCCATACATTTATGATTGGATAAAAAATCTTTAATAACTTGACTTTTTCCTTTATTTAAGGTATTATTGACCTAGTGTCTGGAGACATACTCAAGAGGCTGAAGAGGCGCCCCTGCTAAGGGTGTAGGTCGGGAAACTGGCGCGAGAGTTCAAATCTCTCTGTCTCCGCCATATGAATTTAACCTAGGTAATACCTAGGTTTTTAAGTGTTTTTTATTAAAAAACTTGTATTATTTTGTATTTTTTGGTATTATGTATATATAATGATACAAGGAAGTGTAAGATATGAACGAAAACACATTATTTCAAACAACAGCAATTATTGATATAGATGAACAAATTAAAAGAGAAGAAGCTCTTTTAAATACAATTAAAATGGAACCAATTTTAGAAAGAACTGAAATTGAAGAAGAAGAGACTATTATCAAAAAGCGAAGAAGAATTAGATTTACTGATTATTGTTTGATGTCAATGATTGTTATTCTAAGCGTTGTGTTTTTAGTAGTTGTATTTAAAATAAACTAACAAGAGCTAAGCTCTTGTTTTAATTTGCAAAATGTTATATAATCTAACTTGTTAAAAAGAGGTGTTTTATGACTTATAAAGATCTAGCTAATGTTATATTTCCAAATATAAATAAAACTATTGAAGACTATGAAAAAATGTATCCAGAAAGAAATTTGGGACAAAATGCTAAAGTGACTAGATATGCTCCTAGTCCTACTGGATTTATGCATATAGGTAATTTTTATTCTGTATTAATAGATTATGTTATAGCTAAAAAAGATAATGGTGTTTTCTATTTAAGAAATGAAGACACTGATCAAGCTAGAGAAGTTGAAGGTGCAGTTGAATATATAAGACATGTTTTAGAGCATTATAAACTAATACCAGATGAATATGAATATAGAGACACTAATGAAACTAAAGGTAATTATGGACCTTATATTCAATCAGAAAGAAAAGAAATATATCAAGCATTTATTAAGTATTTAATTGAGGAAGAAAAAGCTTATCCATGTTTTTTAACTCAAGAAGAAATGGATGTTATAAGAGAGAATCAATCTAAATCAAAACTTAGAATTGGAATATATGGAAAGTATGCTAAATATAGAAATTTAAGTCCAGATGAAGCTATCAAAAGAATACAAGATGGTGAAAACTACACTATTAGATTAAAGAGTGAAGGTGACTTTGATGAAAAGTTCAAATTCTTTGATTTAGCAAATGGAGAAATGGAATTACATGAAAATGATATAGATACTATTATTTATAAATCATCTACTGGATTACCAACATATCACTTTGCTCATTTAGTTGATGATCACCTAATGAGAACTACTCATGTTATTCGTGGACAAGAATGGATGAGTTCAATTCCAGTTCATTATGAATTATTTAAAACATTTGGGTTTATTATGCCAAAATATATACATACACCTTTAATACTAAAAAAAGATGAAGATAAAATTAGAAAGATTTCTAAAAGATTAGATCCAGAAGCAAGAATGGAATATTATGAAGAAAAAGGATATCCAATATATTCAGTTATTGAAGCAATAATGACAATAGCTAATTCAAACTATGAAGCATGGAGAGAATCACACCCAGATAGTGACTTTACTGAATTTGAATTTTCTCCTAAAAAGCTGAGCCCATCAGGAGCATTATTTGATTTAGATAAACTTGACAATATTTCTAAAAATTATATTAGTAAATTAAAGGCAACAGAAGTATTTGATTTACTAGATAATTGGTCAAAGGAATATGATACTAACTTTAATGAAATAGTTAATAAATATAAAGAATATACAACAAATATTTTAAATATTGAAAGAGAGCAAAAGAAACCTAGAAAAGATTATGCCTGTATGAAAGATATTAAACCAGCTATTTGGTATATGTATGATGAATTATATGAACCACAGAATTATGAGTGGGGTAAGATTAATGATTTAGAAGAAATAAAGAGTATTTTAAATAATTACTTCAATAATTATTTTGATATCAATGATGATAAAGAAACTTGGTTTAATAAAGTAAAAGAATTAACAGATTCAATGGATGGTTATACAAGTAACATGAAAGAATATAAGCAAGAACCTGATAAGTATAAGGGTAGTGTAGCAGATATAAGTACTGTTATAAGAGTAGCTATCACTTCTAGATCAATGACTCCTGATTTATATGAAATATTAAAACTACTTGGAAAAGATAGAATATTAAAGAGAATTGAAATGATTTAAGGCCTTAAGGGCCTTTTTTCTTGACAAAAAGACTAAAATATATTATATTTATTAAGAACTAGGGGTATGGTTTAACGGTAGAATAGCGGTCTCCAAAACCGTTTGTGTGGGTTCGATTCCTACTACCCCTGCCATTAAGAAATTTGGTCAAACTATTAATTTAGTTTGACTTTTTTGATACATTATCACTGGGGAATGCGATTTTTATGTAGAATAATTTTTAATAATGAACGTTATAAGCGAATGATATAACTAATTTACAATTATTAATTTG
>JAEEGL016901864.1_pt1 | contig 16471 bp, 27 predicted proteins | sample 9134231 | NCBI WGS metagenome assembly JAEEGL01 (sample SAMN16246548, study PRJNA631951) | gut metagenome | biome: gut microbiome; feature: rumen; material: fiber-attached | host: Bos | place: Iran: Karaj | collected 2018-10
CGCTTCGGGAAAACCGTGGCGGGAATCGTGCTGTTTGTATCCGGCATCATTTCGCATATAGTTCTATCCCTCATCATCGAATCCGATGACCGTTCTCTTTCAAATGCTTCTGCATCTCAATCAGACTAGGAATCAACGGCTGAACGACCTTCCGAAATCGGAAGGTGATGCAGGTAACAGCGGTTAAAAGATTTCTTGACTTCTAGAGCGTACAATCGTATTATTCAATTAAAGATGGGCAAAGGAAGAAGCCAAATATAGGAGTGCTGGCGGGTTCGCTCGGGGCAGTCGGTTCAAATCCGACCGCCTTTGCCTATCTTACTTTTTCAGATTCCAAAATTCTTTTGCTGAACGACCTTCCGAAAACGGAAGGTGATACAGGTATGTTTGCCTTTGCGAAGAATCAATGTTATCATGGAGATATGGAAAGCATGACAAGCAATGAATTCAAGCTGCTGCTTAAGCTCATCGTAAAGCTGTTGAAAGAGGGAAAGACACAGGAAGTCATAGCTCTTTTGGAGGAAACGATTAAGGACGCTTAGACGGTAGTGGAATCGGCACGGGCGGAGATTCTTTTGGGTCTCCGCCTTTTTTATGCTTCCCATAGATTCATGGAGAACAATGAACGAAAAAGCTGATTGCCTTTATTTTTGGGTAGTCGGCTTTTTTTTTCTATGGCATCGTAAGCACGGAATTCACGCTGGAATATCAAGGGCGGTTTTCTTCCGTCTGCAATGACGGGATGCCGTATATCTTTTTTTAGCCGTAAAACACGGCAAGGAGGCAAATTAAAATGAACTGGACTCCATTCCGAAAACGGAAGGTGATGCAGGATTCGTTCTGACTTTTGGACTCAGAGCTGATTCGGGCTTGGTCGGGGCTGCGGTCTTTGGTCATTGAGCAGCGCACAGCGCGTATCGAAAAGACCAAAGAGCAACAAGTCTGCACAAACGGCAAAGCCGTTTGTGACATATTCTTATTAGCAAGCCACGAATTCTTTTTTCAAGAAATCCAAGTCAAGCTCCGGATAAAGAACATGCTTTGAAAGAAGTGCGTTCACTCTCTTTCGTGCCTCATCTTTTACATTCGGGTCAAGGACGATTTTTCCTTTCGCTGGTTTTCCGTCTTTCGTAACACCAGGTTTTGTTCCCTTGAACACAAAATCAAGGATTGAAGCCACCTCAGCCATATCTTTCTCGTCAAATCCAAGCGTCGTAAGAGCAGGCGTTCCCGCGCGGATTCCAGAAGTCCACCATGCGCCGTTCTTATCATACGGAAGCGCATTTGCGTTCGCCGTGATTCCGCACTCAAACAAAGCGGCTTCAGCCTGTTTTCCAGTCAAGCCGTAAGTCGTAACATCGATGAGCATAAGATGATTCTCAGTTCCACCCGTCTGAAGCCTCATTCCGAGCTTCATGCAGTTATCGGCAAGAGCCTGCGCGTTTTTGACGATATTCTGAGCATAAGCCTGATATGCAGGTGAGTTCGCTTCCTTAAAAGCGATTGCTTTTGCCGCCATGACATGCGGAAGCGGTCCGCCAAGAACCATCGGGCAGCCCTTATTAACATAGTCAGCATATTCTTTCTTACAAAGAATCATGGCACCGCGCGGTCCGCGAAGAGTTTTATGCGTAGTAGTCGTAACAATATCAGCCCATTTTACAGGGTCATAATCGCCAGTAAAGACCTTTCCTGCCACAAGACCTGCAAAATGCGCCATATCAACCATGAGAACGGCTCCGCACTTGTCGGCAATCTCCCTGAATCTTTTGAAATTGATTTTTCTAGGATATGCAGAATAGCCTGTGAGTAAAATAAGCGGCTTCACTTCCATCGCCTGCTTTTCGATTGCGTCATAGTCCAAAAGTCCTGTGTCCTTGCTTACTCCGTAAGGATGAGACTCAAACATACGCGCAGAAACATTCATTTTATAACCATGAGTCAAATGGCCGCCACAAGAATAATCAAGCCCCATGAGCTTCTGATTTCCGAACCGTTTTCTAAGCTCATCGAACTGAGCATCCGTCAGGTCATTAAGCGATTTTACACCAAGTTCTTCCAAAGTCGGTGTCTCAACCTTCGCGCTCAAAATTGCCCAATAAGCCACAAGGTTTGTGTCCGCGCCAGAATGAGGCTGAACATAAGCGTAATCCGCGCCAAACAAATCCTGAGCCTCTTTTGCAGCAGTCATCTCAACTGAATCAACATTGACACAACCGCCGTAGTAACGATGTTCAGGATAGCCCTCGGCATATTTATCCGTAAGCAAATTGCCCATAGCAGCCTGCGTACTGAGCGAGCAGTAATTCTCGGACGCAACGAGCTTCAAATGAGTTCTCTGATTTTCGATTTCTTTCACAACATCAGCAGCAATAGAAGGATTTACAGAAGCAACCTGCTGAAGATTTGCAACATACGCGCACATTGCGGCCGTAGGTTTTCCGCCACATGAGCTGAGATAATTTTCCAAAGGTGTAGCCATTTTTTTACTCCCTGACAATTTGCAATAAATTTGATAGTCAATATAATTCTATTGAAAAAAAAGAATATTCACAATAAATCTGCTTAAAAAAAATAAAGCCACCCCTGTCTCTCAAGGAGTGGCATACGAATAAACTTTATGAAAATTTATTCTGCGCTGGCTTCACCTGCAGAAGCCTTTGAAGCCCTTGCTTCTTTTTTTGCAACATTTTTCATTGCGGCGTTGCAATACTTACAGATTTTTACAGTTTTTCCATCAATCTCTTTTTCATAAAGAACTTTGATGTTTTCTTTACCGCATTTTGGACAAGTTCCACGTCCATGCTGTACTTCAGCTCTGATTCCAGCTCCACGATGTGCTTTAGACATTTAACTCTCCTTATTCAGCAGCTGCTTTTGCTTTTTTTGATTTTTTCTCAGTTTCTTCTGCTTCTTCTCCAGTCGGCAATTTATAATCGACCAACTCAAGAATTACAACATCAGCAGCATCTCCCTGACGGAAACCAATTTTCAGAATTCTGGTGTAACCACCATTTCTTTCTTTCATTCTCGGTCCGATTTCAGTAAAGAGCTTATTGAGAATTTTTTCGTCCTGAATGAATTTTGCGACAATTCTTCGGTTATGCACAGAATCTTCTTTACTGCGCGTAATCATTTTCTCAGCATACTTACGAATCTCTTTAGCCTTTGAACTTGTCGTTGTGATTCGTTCAAAACGGAAAAGAGAAGTCACCATATTCCGTGACATAGCACGGCGGTGAGCTGTTGTTCGTGAAAGCGGATTAAAACCATTTCTATGATTCATTTGACTCTTCCTTCTGTTCCGGTTTATTTAAATTAGTTTTAAGATGACTGTAATCAGAAGAAGTCATTCCCAAGTGCAATCCCCACTCAGCCAACTTTTCTTTTATTTCAGTCAAACTCTTTTTACCGAAATTACGTGTTTTAGCAATATCATCTTCGGTTTTCTTTGTCAATTCACCAATAGTTCTGATGTTTTCCTTGTGCAGACAATTAGCTGATCTTACCGACAGCTCCAATTCCTCCACAGGAGTACTCAACAACTGACGAACTTTATCATCGCCTTCGTCAAAGTCATCGTTACCCAAAACATCATTCTCACTAAAATTAACAAAAATAGAAAAATGATCTTTTGCAATTTTTGCAGCTTCTGCAAGAGCATCTTCCGGAGATACTGTACCATCAGTCCAAATCTCAAGAATCAACTTATCATAGTCGTTTCTCTGACCAACTCGACATGGCTCAATTGCATACTTTACTTTTTTTACAGGCGTAAAACAAGCATCAATTGGAATTGTGCCAACAATTTCAATATAGTTTGCATTTAACTCTGCCGGAACATACCCTCTTCCCAAATCAATCTGAATTTCAATATCAAGACGGGCTCCATCCATCATTGAAAATATAGTCTCGCCTTTAGAAAGAATCTCCAGCTGACCATCCCTTTGGAAATCGTCACTCTTTACAGTCCCAGGTCCTTTGAAAGAGAACAACAATGTATCCTGCTCCCTCTCATCAGGCAATCTTAAACGAAGCTGCTTTAAGCTATTCAAAATTTCCAATGTATCTTCGGACACATTGGGAATAGTCTCGAATTCACTTGAAACAACATGTGAAACATCTTCTTCATCGAAGACAGTTATTCTTACAGAAGAAATTGCATACCCCTGAATTGACGACAGAAGGACACGACGAAGTGTATTTCCTACAGTCGTACCAAACCCTGTCTCAAAAGGATATGCAGTAAATTTTCCATAATTTGGATTCGTTTCAAGATGTTCGAACTGTATACTCTTTGGCTTTTTGAACCCTTTAAGCAGATTTTTACGAGCCATCTGAACTCCTTATACCGGTACTTGTTAATAAACTGCAATATAAACAGATGTTAAACACCTTTTGACTTGCTTTATATCTAGTTTTCAGCAGTCTGTTGGGGAAAACAATCCCCAAACGAAATTACATACGACGAGTTTTTCTTGGACGACAACCGTTGTGCGGAATAGGAGTAACATCAGAAATTGATTTTACTTTTAATCCCAACGCACCCAAAGAACGAACAGCATTCTCGCGTCCCATTCCTGGTCCTTTCACAAAAACATGAACTTCGCGCAGACCATAGCTCAAAGCCTTCTGCACAGCAGTTTCTGTTACAGACTGAGCGGCAAACGGCGTAGATTTCTTTGCGCCCCTGAAGCCAAGTCCACCGGAAGAAGCCCAAGAAAGCGCATTGCCATTCAAATCAGTCACAGTAACAATTGTGTTATTGAAAGTTGCCTGAATATAGACATTTCCTTCGTAAACGCTCTTTTTTTCCTTTCTCTTTTTTACAGTAGCCATTAAATTACTCCTATGTATTAGACTGCCTTCTTCTTGTTAGCAACTGTCTTTTTCTTACCTTTGCGAGTACGAGCATTCGTGCGTGTTCTCTGACCACGAACAGGCAATCCTTTTCGGTGTCTAAGACCACGATAACAACCTATGTCCATAAGTCGTTTGATGTTAAGACCAATTTCACTTCTCAAATGACCTTCGACTTTATACTCAGAATCAACAATTGCACGAAGCTGTGCCTGCTCTTCCTGAGTCAAATCATTAATCATTGCCTCTGGCTTTATTTTTGCTTTCTCACAAATTTTCTGTGCTGAAGACTTTCCGATACCATAGATATAAGTCAACGCTATAACTACATGTTTGTTCGGAAGATCAACTCCTGCTATTCGAGCCATCTAAAACTCCTTAACCCTGTCTCTGCTTATGTTTCGGATTAGTACAAATGATGCGAACGACACCATTTCTTCTAATAATCTTACATTTATCACAGATGGGCTTAACACTGGTTCTTACTTTCATAAAACCTCCAAAAAAGGTAAAGCCTTATTATTCTAAGACATTATCCTTTTTTATTCTAGTCCATAAATTCTACAAATTTCGCGAACGCAACTTGCCTTTTTTTACAAGACCGTCTGCATGATGCATTTTCAACAACGCTTCTATCTGGCTCATCGTGTCCAAATCAACGCCGACAAGAATCAACAAAGAAGTTCCTCCCATCAACATTGCTATTGACTGAGGGAAGCTGAACAATATCTGAATTATTGTCGGCAAAACAGCTATCAATGCCAAATATAAAGAACCAGGCAAAACCAAACGGTTCAATATCTTCTGCATATATTCTTCTGTTTTGTCAGTTCTGATTCCAGGAATAGAACCACCATTCTCTCTTATATTCTTCGCAATTTCAACAGGATTCAATGTAACCTGCGTATAAAAATATGCAAAGAAAATTATGAGCAGAACCAACAGAACATTATAAACGATACCTGTTGGTGTCAAAATCATTGACAACCGCGTAACCCAACGAGCAGAACTCTGATTGCTACCAAAACTTGAGATTATCTGCAATGGGAAAGTCAAAAATGAAGAGGCAAAAATAACAGGAATAACCCCAGAAGGATTAATCTTGAACGGAATATAGGTATTTTGCCCACCAAACATTTTTCTTCCGACTACACGCTTTGCATAGTGAACCGGAATTCTTCTTTCCCCTTGCTGCTCAAACACTACCAATGCAATTATAGCCATAAACATAATGAAAACTATAATAACAAAGACAGCATTTATCTCGCCACTGGAAACCTTACTGCCCAATTCCATAATTGCATTTGGCAATCTTGCGACAATACCAGCAAAAATCAACATTGAGATTCCATTTCCAATACCGTGCGAAGTAATCTGGTCACCGAGCCAGACGGTAATCATAGCCCCAGTGGTTACAGTTAACATCGCAAGTAACTTAAAAGAAATCGGTCCCATTGTAATCAAATTTGAATATTCCGCAATTCTGTTAATACCATCTGCATATACAGTAACAGCAAGCGACTGAATCAAACAAACGAATACAGTTCCTACTCTTGTCCAAGTAGCAATCTTACGCTGACCACCGTCCTCCTGAGCTATCCTCTTTAGAGAAGGGAAAATAATCAGCGCAAGCTGCAAGATAATCTGTGTTGATACATATGGCATAACACCAAGCATAAACACAGAAAAGTTTGAGAATGCACCACCAGCAAAGAAGTCCATATAACTTGCAAAAGCATTTTTGTTTGATGAAACAAGATCATCAAAATACTTCGTAAGCACACTTGCGTCGATACCTGGAATTGTAATTACGCATCCAAGTCGAAATACAACAAGAATTAAAAAAGTAAAAAGTATTTTACTTCTAAGCTCTTTAATTCTAAAAATGTTTGCTATAGGATTTTTTGCCATGTGTTTCTCCAGTTTCCACTACAATTAATTTACTCTGCAACTTTTACAGAGCCACCTGCCTTTTCGATTTTATCTTTGGCAGAAGCGGAAACCTTGTCAACATCAACCGTCAATTTCTTCGTCAACTCACCGTTGCCAAGTACTTTTATAGAACAATCTGCTGACTTTATAACACCTTTTTCCAAAAGCGTCTCTTTTGTCACAGACTCTCCTGAAGAGAATTTCTCCTCAAGAATATCAATGTTAACAATAACAAACTCTTTCTTAAAAGGATAATTTGAGAAACCTCTGTGTGCAATTCGCCTGTAAAGTGGCATCTGACCACCTTCAAAACCGATGTATGTTTTTCCACCAGAACGCGACTGCTGTCCTTTGTTTCCCTTTCCAGCTGTAGTACCACTTCCAGAAGAGGAACCACGTCCAACAATGCGCTTTTTCTTATTTGCACCTTCTGGTGCGCTCAAAATAAAATCTGCCATTATTTTGACTCCTCAACTTTTACCAAATGTGATACAGATGCAACCATTCCAAGAAGTGCAGGATTAGCTTCTTTTACTACAGAAGAGTTCAATTTTTTCAAACCAAGACTTCTTACTGTAGCTTTCTTCTCTGGTTTCTGACCAATAACACTCTTAACGAGAGTAATTTTAATCTGTCCAGCCATATTTTAACCCCACATTTCCTGCAAAGACTTTCCTCTGCTTGAAGCAACAGCTTTTGCATCCATAATTCCAGCAAGTGCGTTAAATGTTGCCCTAACAACATTCACAGGACTTGAAGATCCCAAAGACTTTGAAATAACATCAGAAGCACCGATAGCGTCCATAATTGCGCGAACAGTACCACCAGCGATAATTCCAGTTCCTGGGCATGCAGGCTTCAGAAGAATTGAAGAACTCTTGTATTTACCAAGCATCTCATGTGGCAAAGTTCCGTTTTTAACAGGAACGCTCACAAGATTTCTTCTTGCCTTCTCAAGACTTTTTCTGATTGCATCAGAAACATCATTAGCTTTTCCAAAACCAAAACCAACATGACCATTTCCATCACCGACAACAGTCAGTGCAGAAAAAGCCATCCTACGTCCACCTTTTACAGTCTTTGCAGTACGATTTAATCTTACAAGCTTCTCGATGAATTCTTTTGAGTCTTTTTCTTTGTCGAATTTATTCTGTTTTTCCATAAACTCTCCTAGAAAATTATCCCTGCTTTGCGAGTGCCATCAGCAAGGGCTTTTACAACGCCGTGATACAAGTAACCATTTCTGTCAAACACAACTGTTGTAATTTTTTTATCCTGCAAACGCTTGCCAAAAGCTTCACCCAATTTTGCAGCACCATCAGTATTTGGTTTCAAATCTGCGAATTCTTTCTCCAAAGTTGAGATAGAAGCAAGTGTTTTACCCTCATCATCATCAATAACCTGAACATACAAATTCGTATTGCTTCGTGTTACAGTCATACGAGGTCTATTTGCAGTTCCATAAATTGATTTTCTGATATGTACTTTACGATGCAGACGTTTTCTTGTTTTATCGTTTAATTTCTTCAACATTTAACTACACCTTATTTTACACCAGTTTTACCAACTTTACGTCTGATAATTTCAGTGTCATAACGAATACCCTTACCTTTGTAAGGCTCAGGTTTTCTTAATTTACGAAGCTGAGCACTAAACTCACCTACCAACTGCTTGTTTATTCCACTAATAGTAACTTTACCCTGAGCATCGGCAGTTACAGTAAGTCCCTCTGGGATTACAGCAATGAAGTCAGATGAGAATCCGAGATTCATAACAAGCTCTTTTCCCTTAACTTCTGCACGATAACCAACTCCAGTAATTACAAGCGTCTTTGAGAAGCCAGTAGTTACACCAGTTACCATATTAAATATCAAATTGCGGTAAAGACCATGAGCCGCACCAGCTTCTTTTGAATCAGAAACTGGTTTCAAAGTCAACTGACCATCTTTAACATCAATAGTAACCAAGTTAGTGTTTACAGTCTGTGAAAGCTCACCTTTAGGTCCTTTTACAGCTACAACATTGTCTTTTACTGTTAAAGTTACCCCTGCCGGAATAGCAACAGGAAGTTTTCCAATCTTTGACATTCTTTCCCCCTATTACCAAACCTTACAAATCAGCTCACCGCCTACCATTTTCTCGCTAGCTTTCTTTCCAGTTGTTACACCCAAAGAAGTAGAAACAATCAATGTTCCATAGCCATTGAAAACTCTTGGCAGCTCTTTATAGCCTGAATAAACACGACGACCTGGTTTTGAAATTTTCTCAACACCATGTATAACAGAATTGTTGTTATCATCATACTTCAAGAAAATGCGGATAACATTCTTGTTGTCTTCCTGAACTTTCTTGAAATTTTTGATATATCCTTCTGTTTTAAGGATTTTTACAATTTCCAACTTGAGTTTTGATGTAGGAACATCAATTTTCTCGTGTCGGACCAAAACAGCATTACGGATTTTTGTAAGCATATCTGCAATTGGATCTGATGCACTCATTTTTCTTCTCCTACACCTACCAGCTCGACTTTGTTACGCCTGGTAACAAACCTTCACCAGCCAACTTACGAAAACAAATACGACAAATCTTAAATTTGCGGAGATAACCACGAGGGCGACCGCAAATTTTGCAACGATTGTACTGTCTTGTTTTAAATTTTGGCGTTCTGTTCGCCTTGATAACCATAGATTTCTTAGCCATGATTCCCTCTTACTTTCTAAAAGGCATATTGAATTTTGTAAGCAATGCCTTAGCTTCAGAATCTGTCTTTGCACTAGTTACAATAGAAATATTCATACCAGAAATCTTAGTAATTTTATCAAAATCTATTTCCGGGAAAATAATCTGCTCTGTAATACCCAAAGAAAAATTTCCATGTCCGTCAAAACCTGTTGCCTTAATTCCGCGGAAATCTTTTACACGAGGCAAAGCAACATTAATAAGACGATCCAAGAACTCATACATCATATCGCCACGAAGAGTAACCATAGCCCCAACTTCATTTCCTTCACGGAGCTTGAAGTTCGCAATACTTTTCCTTGCCTTTGTTTTTACAGCATGCTGACCAGTAATCTGAGTAAGATCAGTAACTGCGGCATCAAGGAGTTTCTTGTTCCCAAGGGCTTCACCGACACCCATGCTTACAACCACTTTCTTAATCGCAGGAATTTGCATTACAGAAGAATAACCAAGTTCCTTGAAAAGCTCAGGAGCGATTGTATCTTTATAGACTTTCTTAAGCCGAGGTACATATTTATCCATTACAGTGCTTCTCCACACTTACGGCAAACACGAAGTTTTTTATCACCGTCAATTTTATAACCGATTTTTGTAACACCGCATTTTTTACATACGATAGCTACATTTGAAATATGCAAAGGAGCTTCAATCTCAACAATACCACCCTGATCCTGCTGAGATCTCTTTCTCATTGCTTTTTTAACAATGTTGATTCCAGATACGATAACTGCATCTTTCTTTGAAACAAGACCAAGGACAGTTCCACGCTTTCCTTTATCTTTTCCAGCAATTACCTGTACTGTATCATCTTTATGAATCTTGAATTTTTTAATCATTATTCATAACCCCTTACAAAACCTCAGGAGCAAGTGAAACTATTTTCATATAGTCCATATCACGAAGCTCACGTGCTACAGGTCCAAAAATACGCTTTCCTTTAGGATTCTTATCATTGTCAACAATAACGCAAGCATTATCATCAAAACGAATATATGTTCCATCAGGTCTGCGATACTCTTTTGAAACTCTGACTACAACAGCTTTCTCTACAGCCCCTTCTTTGATTGTAGAAGTCGGAATTGCTTCCTTTACCGCTACCACTACAATGTCACCGATTCCAGCATATCGGCGGTGAGAACCGCCGAGTACTTTAATTACCTGAACAAGCTTTGCTCCAGAGTTATCGGCAACAACCAATTTTGATTGCATTTGAAGCATAATTAACCCCTTGTACTATTTTGCCCGCTCAATAATCTCAGCCAGTCTCCAGCATTTATCTTTGCTGATTGGACTACATTCAATAATACGAACAGTATCACCAACATGAGCATCATTATTTTCATCATGAGCCTTACATTTTTTAGTACGTGTTACGTATTTCTTATAAAGAGTATCCATTCTTTTGGAATCGATGGACACAACAATAGTTTTGTCCATCTTATCACTTGTGACTATACCTATAAAAGAACGCTTTGTACCCTTTGTCTGAACGTTTTGTTCTTTCACATTCAACTCCTACTTATTCAACCCGTCGAGTTCTTTCTGACGAATAAGTGTATTCAATGTTGCAATTCTACGGCGAAATGTTCGCTTTTGAACAGGGTTATCAACATGTCCTACAATCATTTGAAATCTCAAATCCATGTAGTTCTGTTTCAATTCTTTTCGCTCCGCAACCAATTCGGCATAAGACAACTCATTCAAATTCTTCTTTTTCTTATCAGCCATCTTTTACTCCTTAGTAGGTTTTAAAGCGATTCTTGTTTTGATAGGCAATTTGCTTGCTGCCAAAGCCAAAGCCTGCTCTGCAAGTTTTACATCAATACCGCCAATCTCAAACAAAATAACACCAGGTTTGATTACAGCTGCCCAGAACTCTGGAGCTCCCTTTCCTTTACCCATTCGAGTATCAGCTGGTTTCTTAGAAACAGGCTTATCTGGGAATACGCGCAACCAAACATTTCCTTTACGCTCAAGCTTTCTATTAATCGCAACACGCGCAGCTTCGATATGTTTAGCGTTAAGCCAAACTGGCTCCATTGCAACCAATGCAATCTCACCAAAATCGATATTATTGGCACGCGTGGCATTTCCTTTAATTCTACCGCGCTGAACTTTACGGTGAATAACTCTCTTAGGACTAAGCATTTAGTTACTCCTTTGAAGTATTTGAAGAACGAGCAGGGCGTTTGCCTCTCGGTCTGTCATTCTCACCGCCCTGACCCTTTTCAGAACGCGGCTTCCGTACAGCCTGATCATTCAAATCATTCATCTCATGACCATAATTCATGCCATTGTAAACCCATACTTTTACACCAATTTTACCGTATGTTGTATGAGCCTCATATGTACCATAATCAATGTCTGCACGAAGAGTATGAAGAGGAACGCGACCTTCCTTATGTTCTTCACTTCTTTTCATATCAGCACCACCAAGACGACCAGAAATTCTTATCTTGATGCCCTGTGCCCCACCTTTCATTGCATTAGCAGAAGCCTGTTTCAAAGCCTTGCGGAATGAACCGCGGCCTGCAAGCTGGCGACCAACATTCTGCGCGATGAGAGATGCGTTTATATCAGCACGTTTGATTTCCTTAATCTTAATCTGAACTTTCGTTCCAGGAAGTTTAGACTGGATATCTGCACTGATTTTTTCAATTGTCGCACCTTTCTGACCAATTATAATTCCTGGTCTAGCAGTATGAATTACAATAGTTACACGCTGTGGATGACGAACAATTTCAATTTCTGCAATCTCTGCGTTCTGACATTCTGGCAAAGATTTTACCATATCACGGATTTTCAAATCTTCCAAAACATAATCTGCATACTTTCTGAAATTCGCATACCAGCGAGACTGCCATGTCTTATTAATACCAAGACGCAATCCTATTGGACTAACTTTCTGACCCACTTTATTCCCCCGCTTTTTCGTCAACGATAACGGTGATATGGCACATTCGCTTCAAGAGCTGATCTGCACGACCACGAGCACGGAACCAAACTCTCTTGAGTCTCGGACCTTCGTCAATGCGAATTTCCTTAACATACAATGTGTCTTCATCAAGTTTCTTGTTAGCATACAAAGCATTTGCAACAGCGGACTTCAAAGTGTTTTTAATCAACTTTGCGCCCTTCTGAGGCATATTGTCAAGAATCGACAAAGCTTCTGAACAAGACTTTTGATTTATTACATATGCTACCGGACGAACCTTTGTAGGAGATGCAATAAGGAATTTTGTAGTGGCTACATAACCTTTCTTCTCAGCCATAATATCCACCTTATTTACCTGCTTTTTTGTCTGTACCGCCATGTCCCTTGAATGTACGTGTTGGGGCGAACTCACCGAGCTTGTGACCTACCAAGTTCTCCGTAACATACACAGGAATCCATGACTTACCGTTGTAAACACTGATTGTGTTTCCAACCATTTCTGGAATAATTGTAGAGCAGCGAGAATATGTCTTTATCATCTTCTTGTCTGACTCTTTATTCATCTCTATTACTTTCTTGTAAAGACTCTTTTCAATGAAAGGTCCTTTTTTAACAGATCTTGACATTGTCTACCTCTTTAGAGTTACTTCTTGCGACGTGAAACAATGAATCGACTTGAAGTCTTTCTCTTGTTGCGGGTCTTGTAACCCCTACAAGGCTGTCCCCAAGGAGAAACAGGCACATGACCTTTTCCAGCACCTTCACCACCACCAAGCGGATGATCAACTGGGTTCATTGCCATACCTCTAACAGTTGGACGAATACCAAGCCATCTTCTGCGACCAGCCTTTCCAAGCTGAGTATTCATTCTCTCTTCATTGCCAACAACACCAATTGTTGCATAGCATTTTCCAAGAATACGCCTTGTTTCGCCAGAAGGAAGACGAATGATAACATACTCACCGTCTTTAGCAGCAACCAATGCGCTTGCTCCAGCAGAACGCGCAAGCTGTCCGCCACGTCCAAGCGTTAATTCAATGTTATGAATTGTAAAACCAACAGGAATTGCTTCCAAAGGCAATGCATTTCCAACAGTAGGAGCTGCATTCTCGCCAGACATAATCTTCTGTCCAACAACCAAGCCCTTCGGAACTATAATATATCTTTTCTCACCATCAGCATAATAAATCAAAGCGATGTTTGCGCTGCGATTCGGATCATACTCGATGGTCTTTACAGTTCCAGGAATTCCATGTTTATTTCTTTTAAAATCTATCTCACGATAACGTCTTTTGTGACCGCCACCCTGATGACGTACAGAAATACGACCACCAGCTCCACGACCACTGTGAGATTTGAAACCTGACACCAAACTTTTCTCTGGTCTGTCAGTTGTCAATTCATCTCTTACCAAATCAATACGAGTACGAGTACCCGCTGAATATGGTTTAAAAACCTTAAGAGCCATCTGGTTCCCCTTATTAAAGATTATACACCTTCAAAAACTTTAATCGTCTCACCTGCAGCAAGCTTTACAATTGCTTTTTTGTAGCTTGCAGTTCTTCCAGGCTTACCACGAAGTCTTTTTACTTTTCCATCAACATTAAGTGTCGTGCAATTAACGACCTTTACATTGAAAAGTTTGCCTACAGCTTCTTTTATCTGAGTTTTTGTCGCACAAGGAGCTACTCTGAAAACATATTTGTTCTCTTCGCGCAACGCCGTAGCTTTCTCAGAAAGAATAGGCTCGATAAGAATTGAATTCAAATCTGTCATTATTTAGCCTCCTCTTCTGTCTTGTAAAACTCTGAAAGTTTCTGTGCAGCACCTTCAAGCAAAATAACTTTTCTGCCATAAAAAAGGTCATGGGCCATCAAACGATTGTATGAAAGGAATGACAAATTCTTAACATTTCTTCCAGCCTGTTTGATTTTCTGGTCATCATCTTTAAGAATGATTACCGTGCGCTCATTTTTAGAAAAATTACTGAGTATTTTTACTAAATCCTTCGTTTTGCCACTTTCTACAGTGAAATCTTCAATAACTGTCAATCTATCGCTCTGAGCCTGCAAGCTCAAAATCGACTTCATTGCAAGTCTCTTTGCTTTCTTAGGAATGGCATAGCTAAAATCACGCGGTTTAGGTCCAAAAATTGTTCCGCCGCCTCTTGTAATAGGTGACTTCTTATCACCACGGCGAGCATGTCCTGTACCCTTCTGCTTGTAAGGTTTAGCATTGCTTCCATGAACTTCTGAACGAGTTTTTGTACAAGCAGTACCAACTCTCTTATTTGCTAATTCATTTGTGATGGCATAATAAATAACATCTTCGTTTATTGGAAGACCGAAAACATTATCATCAAGTGTAACTGATCGTAATTCTTTACCATCGATTGAATAGACTTTCTTTTCCATCTTATTCCTCGACCTTATTTCTTAACCGCAGACTTGATGATCAGCGTACAATTCTTCACTCCCGGAACAGCTCCGCGAACCAACACAACATTCAGATCAGAATCAATTTTTACGATTTTAAGATTCTGTACTGTCACTCTCTCAAATCCCATGCGACCAGCCATTTTGATATTCTTCATGCTGTGTCCCGGTGTTGTACAATTTCCTGTACCGCCTGCTTCACGATGGAACTTAGAACCATGAGTAGCACGACCTCCATGGAAGCCCCAGCGTTTCATAACACCCTGGAATCCTTTTCCTTTTGAAGTTGCCGTAACATCAAGGAAAGATGTTTTCTCGAACAACTCTAAACCAACTTTGTCCCCAACCGCAACTTCTTTTTCAAAATCCCTGAATTCTTTCAGGTGTCTCTTTGGGGAAACATTCTCTGGAAACTGACCTTTGTATGCTTTGTTTACCTTAGATTCTTTCAAATCATCGATACCAAGGACAACAGCATCATATCCGTTAGCTTCCTTTGTCTTTGTAGCAACAACAGTATTTGGTTCAACTTGGATCACGGTTACTGGTGTCAGATTTCCGTTTTCATCAAATACCTGTGTCATTCCTACTTTTTTTGCAATCAGACCTTTCATTCTGATACAACTCCTATTGGCCGCCATCTCAGATCCATGAGACCGTTACCGTTTTATTTGCAGCAAACTTGCTGCATAATTTTGAAATTACTGTTTAATTTCAACATCAACACCGGCTGGCAATTCAAGCTTCATCAAAGAATCCATAACCTCATCTGATGGATCAATGATGTCAATAAGACGCTTGTGTGTTCTCATCTCAAACTGCTCACGAGATTTCTTGTTAACGTGAGGTGAGCGAAGAACAGTCACCTTATTGATTCTTGTAGGAAGCGGGATAGGTCCTGAAACCTTTGACCCTGCTTTCTGAACTGCCTGCACGATGGCTTTAGCACTCTGATCGATCAACTCCACATCAAATGCACGAAGTCTGACACGAATCTTCTTGTCCGCCATTTTCTACTCCCAAAACTCTATTGAGATGGCAGAAAAACTACCATCTCAAAAATTTAACTATTCGATGATTTTTACAACCTGTCCAGAAGCGATTGTACGTCCACCCTCGCGAATAGCGAGTTTGAGACCTTCATCCATAGCAACTGGGTGGATAAGTTCACCAATGATTTTTACATTGTCGCCTGGTTTAACCATGTCTGTTCCGGCTTCAAGCTCAACTGTACCAGTAATGTCGGTTGTTCTGAAGTAGAACTGTGGGCGGTATCCAGAGAAGAATGGGCTGTGGCGTCCACCTTCTTCCTTTGAAAGAACGTAGATCTGAGCCTCGAACTTTGTGTGGGGGTTGATGCTCTTGGGAGCAGCGAGAACCTGACCACGGATAACATCTTTCTTCTCAACACCGCGGAGAAGGATACCAGCGTTGTCACCAGCCATACCTTCTTTAAGTGTCTTGTTGAACATTTCGATACCAGTAACAACTGTATCTGCAGTTGGGCGGATACCAACGATCTGAACAGCGTCGTTAAGATGTACAACACCGCGCTCGATACGTCCAGTAA
>JAEEGL010429483.1_pt1 | contig 16470 bp, 10 predicted proteins | sample 9134231 | NCBI WGS metagenome assembly JAEEGL01 (sample SAMN16246548, study PRJNA631951) | gut metagenome | biome: gut microbiome; feature: rumen; material: fiber-attached | host: Bos | place: Iran: Karaj | collected 2018-10
TATGTACCCATGCCGGATACTGAGGGGCGAAAGGAGATGTTCAAATTGCGTCTCGAGGGTCGCCCATGTGGAGAGATAGATGCTGATCGTCTGGCTGAGTTGACTGAAGGCTATATCGCCAGTGATATTGCATATATCGTCAACGATGCAGCGATGGGGGCCGCTTTCAGTGACCAGTTGATAACACAGCAGTTGTTAGAGACGACGATTGGCAGTATTCGTCCTTCCATCAGCAAGGAGGTTATTAACTCATACGAGAATCTCCGTCAGAAGATGGAAGATACGGAGACTAGAAACAGTCGCCCTAAAATAGGATTTATACAATAACGTTTTTATAACTAAAAAAAGAGAATTATGAATTTAAAAGAAATGATGCTGCAGTATCTTCGGGAAGAAGGATACTGCCCCAAAGAAGATGAGTACACTATTGATTTTAAGTGCGAAGGACGTACTTATGCATTCTTCTATGACAAAGAAGACGACCAGTATTTCCGTTTGATGATGCCTAACATTTTTGAGGTGACAGATGAAAATCGTGAAGCCGTGTTACGTGCATTAAACGAAACGAATTCATCCGTCAAAGTAGTGAAGGCCTACACTCCTTTCCCCGAGGCTGTATGGGTGGGCTTTGAGGTGTTGGTAGACAGCACCCCTGTCCTTGCCGACATTGTTCCCCGTGGCCTTAATATGCTCCGCACCGCACAACAGACATTCTACGAAGAGATCCAGAAAGGCTGAAGACGCTCCTTATAATAACTGAAGGCTATGTTCAAGATATTTATTGCAGAAACCATCCTTAAAACAATCATTGAGGAAGAGAGTAAGAAAGCCGAACACTCCCGTTCTTATATATATAAGGTGTTAAGAGAGCGGCAGACACTCTATGTATCAGCACCCACGCCAGATATGACGTGGGCTGATACCCTCAAAACGGAACATCAAATAATCGCTGATTATTCCAAGTCAGATTATATCAATACCATTATAGATCATCCGGAGAAGGTTCTTGAGAACCCGTCTTCTCTTTTTATCCTCGACATTTCAATTGCTGAAGCTGAGAACATTCAGACGTCATATGGTGTCATCTGCATGAGTGGCAAGAATGTAAGTACAAGGTTTTTGATTGATACCAACGATGAACATACCATAGCCGAGGGAGAACAATTTGGTAATGGCTGGAGCACTGTACTGAAAAGTGTCAAAGCCATACCTTCAAATGCTCTTCTGCTGATAGATCGTTACCTTTTCTCGGTTACAACCCCCAAATATGGCAGTGGAATTGATAATGTGCAAAGCATCCTCGATGCCCTTTTACCTAAGAAGTTCCTCGGAGAATACCATGTTACAATCGTCTTTGACAACAAAAGTAAGAACGAAAACTATAAGTTTGACGATATCGTTTATTTGTTGGACAAAGCCAAGAAAGGCTTGCATCGCGATTATACCATTAATATGGAGATCCTGGGCATCACACCTGATAGCAAAATTTACGATGAGTCACACAATCGCCGTATCGTGTCAAACTATTATATTGTTAAGGTGGAGCATAAACTGGCAGCCTTTAACAAAAACGTTTCTACCAGTCTTCAGACCATCACCCCACAGGCGATATTCACTGTAGACAGTCTCAATAAGAACTCTACAGCTCCCCTTAAGGCGATTGATCATGCCATCGCCACCATCCGCGAATTCGCAAAGACAGCCCCAAACAGTAATGATTACTACTACGCCCTTAACGACAAGAGCATGGAGAAATGCATGGGTATTAAGAACAGATTGTTGAAATAGTTCACTTTCCTGCTTTGAGTATCTTTAGTAACTTCTCTTTTCGGCTCTCATTGACATTTCTTGAATGGTTTAGTTGTTCTTCCAACGTTTCATAACGATAAAAGAAAAATTGTTTATCTTTTGGACTTACGACAATAAGGCTGTCTCCACATGCAAAAACGTGTTGATTAACGATAGAAAATTGCTGAGCTCCAGGTATAGTGAGTGAATACACCTTTCTTTCATAAAGATTGGAGTTTGGATCGATATTCTCATCGTGAATAAGATAGTTTCCGCAATAATGGAAACGGCTTTCCATCATATAGCCTTTTTTGACGTTGTTCTTTACAGAGAAAGATTTGTAGACCTTGTCATTTTCGATGTTATAGAATTGTAAACTATCGTTCTTCATGACATAAAATGTGTTGTCCAAATGTTGTAAGAATGAACAACTATTTCCTTCTAATTCTGCGACAAGACGTCCATTGTTCTGGAAATCAAATATGGCAATTTCATCATACAAATTATCACTTTGCCAAAAATAGCGATTCTTTACATAATTACATGAGAGGGTTCCCGCAATGTTAGTGTAACGTGATGGTAAGATAAAACTTTTACCAGTCTTCTTTTCAGTTATTCTTACGATACCATCTTTTTTATTTCGTTCATAAGAAGAGGCAAATCTATCATATTTTATTTTTTCTCCATTTTTTGTTTCAAAGTATCCTTGGTCATCTATCAGGATGGGGGTATCTTGTGGGTTATGAAGATCATAAGCTAAAGTATTACCTTTATCTGTTTTATATATCAGATAACGTTCTTTATAAAGAGTAGGATCATTACCCTTAGGTAAAACGATGCATATAGGACCGTTCTTCGTATGTAAGAAAGCAAAACGATGGTTGTCATTATTTGTTTGTCCGATAAATAGTCCTGCATTAAAGAGGTGTCTTGAACTAATATTTTCGTTATATGGAATCGACCTTCCTTCATAATCATATAACAATTTTTGCCCATCTTTCTTTTCAGAAATAAAGAATTTCTCTTTGGGCATGGTATTATCCAGCTTTCCTGCAAATTTTAATGTGTCATTCCCTTCTTGAAAAAAGACGATATAAGAAGAATCGGTCAACTCGTCATAATAAGAGATAGTAAGTTCACTGTCATTTATGCGATAGTGGTTGCCACGTCCAAATGGATCTTTACCGCTCCAAATGACACCCTTATTTGTATTAAACATGAATATGCTATCGTTTCGAGTGAAACAGATACCAGATTGTACTGCCCAAGGGACTTCGTAATTCGGGTCGGTTTCATCGTAAGATTCTGTGGTAATAAGGACTAATTTTGCAGAATCTCCAACTAGCGACATAAGACTACGTAATTGCAAATAATCAGCATCTTTAATGCTGTTGTTCTTACAAAGACTGTCTATATATAAATCTATGGCCTTCTTGTAGTCGGAGTTGGCCAGAGCTGTTGATATAGTGTTGTTGGAATGCATATTATTGTATGTAGTACAACCAATGTATGCGATAATCACACCACCGATGATTGTAAATACGCAAATCTTAATCGCCCTCAATTTGGATCGTATCCAACGGTAGAGTTTACTGAGTCCATCAGAATTCACCCATTTTTCTTTTTCTTGTTCTATTTTTGATATAAACTGTGGCGCCAGGAAAAAAGAAATAGAGAATAATAGTGCAAGTATGGCAGCAAACACAGGAGAAAGATATACATTGACAGAACAGTATAGGTTGAAAAACCAAAATAGCAATGTATAAAAGACAAACGTTAAGAGGCAGAAAAGTAAAGCGTATAGAATCGATTTTGTCCAATTGGATGGTCCTGTAAGACCAATAAACTTCCACCATTTTCTCTGAGCAGTAATAGATACAGAAAAAAGTAATACAATAAAGGAAACGATGAGAAATAAAGAAATTGGTCTTGATGAAGATTTCTTTGAAATTAAAAAGATATCATTAATCCAGTTTTGGACTTGTTGCAGCATTGGATCCTCTACGATATTACGAAAATCTGTAAAGTCGTTATTCATTTCGTAATACCGTTTAGATCCATAGGGAACATGTAACGTTATGTGCTGCTTATCCGATTTGGTCAAATTGAAAACCAGCTCGTTTTTTCGCCCGTCTTTAATATATGTAGGTTGTGGCCAGGGAATATGAATGTGATTGAGGCTGTTGGCATCGGGATCGATAATGAATTTAGTTTGCATGTAGCCTATGGGTAGGTATATTTCCGATGGACTTCCCAAGAGCCGGATAACCAGGTCACCGGCATCATTCCATGCGAGTTCGTAATTCTCGTTTCGCTCAATGGCATCATTGTAGTCGATAGATACTTTGTCTTTTCCGTCAAACTCTCCGCTATTATAGAACGGGCTATTATATTCGGTTTGGGCATCGAACAATGGCAAATGTGGTAACTTGACAGATTTCAGGTTCGGACAATTTGCAAATGCACGGTCGGACAAAAAGACACTATCTCCCATAAATTGAATTGTTTCCAGAGATGTACAGCCTTCAAAGGCTTGTTTCCCAATAGAAGTTACGCCTGACGGGATTGTTATATGTTTTAAAGCAAGACATCCCATGAAAGCCCGGTCGCCAATTCTCTTTAATGTTTTTGGCAACTGGATACTGATTAATTTACGGCAATCATAAAAGGCTTCAGATTCTATGGAATTCAACTTGTTCGGCATAACTACAGAATCAAGGTGTACCATTGACTTGAACAATCCCATAGGAAGATGATCCAATGAATCTGGCAGGACATAACCTTCTGATTCTTCCTTTTTATTTGATATGGCCCATGAGTCAATTAATTGTTGAGATAGAGTATTGAGGTATCTTGTACTGAAACTTCTTCCCTCATCATCACTGACTTCTTGGTAATCAAGATTTGTAAGTGTGACGGTTCCATATGTGAGCTTATCTGTTTTAATGTCCTTGGGAAAAGAATAAGCGAAAGTATGATCCTTCATATCATTTGCTGTCGCTCTTGGGAAATATACAATACGACGGTCATAAATATCCCATAGAACGCCTCCTGACTCTATGTAGCGTTTTACGCCTGATTCAATACCAATATTAAGGACTTCCTCTGTCGGACTGATATGGAGTTTTTCCAACCCGCTATTGATGTTCAGGCTTAATTTTGGACAATTACTGATGTTCAGTTCTAGAAGATGTAATTTCTCTGGAAGTATTATATTCTTTAATACATCGCAGTTTTCAATGCGTAATCGTAATGTGTCCCGTCCAAGATTAGATAGGTCTATTGTGTGCAAATAAGGACATTGCTCAATGGAGAAATCCGTTTTATCCTTGATGGAAAGACGTTCTACCATAGCATTGTTCTTTAAGCAGAGTTGATCGACCCACATGGAGTCAGTAGTACTATAGTTGCCTGCATTAATACGCATGAGGCTGAGGGCTTGTTCTTCTTTCCTGTTTGTTTCTTGTCCCCAAAAGACTAGCAAAATACTGGCAAGAATGACTAATGCCATAATAATTATACGCAACAGGGCCGTTTTCCATCTTTTGTCTTTTGCTTTCTGTTTTGCGTTGATGACAGCAGCCAACTGGTCATGTACCAGCTCGACATAATTGGCGTTCTTTCCTGGCACGACAACGTCTGTGATGATCTTGAAAGCAGATTCTTCATCTTTGTAAAAGCGGTTATAAGCAGTAGGAGCCTTTTGTTTGAATTGTTTTTCTTCGACAGGCTGACGGCTTTCGCCATTGACAAAGTGCTTTTCGATATAATGGATCTCATTGTATGGCAGCCCGTCGATAGCGTTCTGATAGTATGAATCAAGCGTAATATTTATTGATTGACTCGCTGACAAGGTCAGGCGGCCTTCTTTTTCGAATAGCTGGCTACAGATGAGTGATAGCATGAGCGTGTTAATATCCCGTCTGTCTTTGTTGCGAGCTTTTTCTATAATATTTAAGGCAATTTCGTCTTTATGTTCTGTGTTAATAATGTCTTCACCTGGTATTGTCACAACCTGACTGGCTTGTTCTGAAGTCATAGGATGCAAGCGGTATCGGTTTTCTTTAAGCAATGGCAGACGGAGGGAATCTACAAAATCCTCTAAATAGAAAAAACGGTCTTCGCGCAAAGTGATGACAAAACGGAATGCAGCCTCATGCATCCCCTCTGTCCCTTTCCATGAAAGACGGTTTTCTACTAATACATATAATTGTTTAAGAAAGTCCCTGATTTTCTCGTCATTTTCTCTGATTGCAAAGAGTTCTTCAAATTGGTCTAATACGATGACGGGCGTAACTCTTTGGCCATTGTGGTAAAAATGCCGTGTGTGGAAATAGTGCCATAGTATACGTCTTTCTTCCAAGCATTCATTGCTTTCTGACAGAGAAGACTCTACCTTTAAATCCTTTTCAATACATAATCTCAGGATTTCGGCTAACGACATGTCTGAAAAGTCCTGCAAATTATAATCAGCAAGTTGTTTAGGAGCACCTAATCGGACGTATAATGGATGAAATTTAATTTGATTGTCATGCTGAGACTCGTCAATGTGTTTTTTTAATAAAGGAAACACACCTGCCCGTAATAATGAGGTCTTACCGATACCCGTTGAACCATATAATGTGACGATACTGCGTTTTTCAATCAATTGCAATAGGTCATATGTTTCCGCAAGACGCCCACAGAATTTGTAATGACGCCCATCTTCATATTCTGACGGATCTTTATAGGGTGCTAAACCAGGCCAAGGATTCTCATTCGTTGCTTTATTGATGTTATCGGATGTATTCATTACTTGTATCTTTTTCTTTGTTCTTCTATATAATTCAATAACTCTTCAACAACAATATAGTTTTCAGTGGAGAAATATGCACTTGATTTGTATATACAATCTGGAATATTCTCTTCTTTATGGTAATTGTTGTTCTTGGATTCGTAAGGTGGGACGACAATTGGTATCACACAGAACTTCGGATCTTTTAAAGCCTTTTGTTGCGCCATCTTCCATTCTTTCATGTAGTATCGCTCTTCATCAGGTGGGTTCAGAATATCCTTTATTGTCTGCCCGCTTAATATTGGCATGAAAATGTTACATTGGTTGATAGCGGCTGTAATCCTCTCTTCATAACGATCTCCTGGTATCAAACGTATGTCGAACCATACATTTTGGTTCTTTTCGCAAAGTCTTGTATATAAATCTTGGGCAAAGCGCCTGTCTTCACTCGCATACGAAATAAAGATCTCGCCCTTTGTAGGTGGGAAATGTTTAACAAGATCAGGTCCTAGGTAGTTCATAAAATTGCGGGAGTCGTCGAAATATTTGATTTCACTTTCAATGATATATTTTTTCATCCTGTCTTCGCCTGGTTCTGTAAGAGAAACCGCAACACTTCCATTCTTTTTGATGTTGTAGGATAGTGTACTTGAGGTTGAGTCTGTATCTGGTTTCTGACTAAGTATGTACCAAAAGAAGCGGAAAAACCAATCATCAAATTTACAGCCTACGGCCAGGATCTGCTTATTCTTAATATATTCTAAGACCCCCTGTGGTTTTTGCCGTCCTAACCAACGATCAACAGTTAGTATTTTTTCGTCATCTTTTACGCCAAAGATGAGGCCAGGTTCATTAATATATGCTTTGCCAAAGGCGTAATAAAGGGTCGGTTTTATGTCGTAGAATTCACTTTTGCCATTTTCGTCAAGTCTGATGTCGATTTTGTCCGAATCATCATCATGTATGTTTTTTACCATAACATCTTCATCCCATATCTGATTTAATGCGTATTCCAAGATTGGGTCAAAAGCTGTTGTTATGATAAGACGGAAGCATTTAGATTCCAATAATAGACGCAAAGAGGGATCTAGATACTCTAAGGCATGGGTTTTCCATTCATTATGTTTGGTCTCTATAACCTCACATATTTTGGAATTGAGTGAAGTGCTGTCTTTCAAGTCATCAAAAGAGGTAACTGAATCATTAAATATTTCCAGCTCTTTTCCTTGGTCCAAAACAAGTTGGCAAGAATCACCATTGCTTATATCCTTTCTCAAAATTGCCTCGTTTCCGATAACAAGGACATAAGCTCCTTTGTAACAACCAGCAACAAGTTTGCTCCCGAAATCAGTTTCCCATTCATACACTTTTCCCTTCTTGCCTCTCAAGGGAGTGCGTGAAAGTTTAACTTCATCACACAATCTTGTCAGATCTTTACTGTTCATATGGCCTTTAGTATATAATGATTATTGTATATCCCAACATATTCGGGGAAAGTTAGTCCAAATGCAAAGGTACAAATAATTGTTGAAATGACAAAGGAAAACGCTTCTTTTTTATGCTTTTAAGTAATATTTTGGCTAGAAATTTGGTTGTTTCAATATTATTCATTACTTTTGTAGCGTAACTAAAGACTTTTGATATGACAGGCTATCTGACAATCTCCATGCCAATAGTCACCACGCTGATTCTGGTGGCTATACTTATAACAATTGGTACATTACTGACATCGCGTAAAATATTGACTAAAATCGTTGGCAACCTGAAATGGTTTGCCTCTGCGGTATTATTAGCAGGCTTTGTCGTCTATTTCATAGGCTATTGGCTCTACTACGATGAGGAGTTGAACATCGTAGCCTTGACTTTCCGCTCACTATTGTCTTCCATCGGGATGTTTGCATTGCAATCTGATTTGCAATATTTCGTTCAAGACTGTGTCAAGGAATCACCTTTATTCTTGGGAACATTTGCTGTCATTCATTTCTTGGCTGCTCTCGTTAGTGCCATTTTCATCATCAACTTCGTAGGATTAAAAATAGTATCCTGGCTGAAATTGAGAAATGCCAAAGGACAGGATTTATATGTCTTTTGGGGGATGAACCAAAACTCGATCACACTGGCAGAAGATAAGGACTTGAAAAATAAGTTAGAAAATGACGGTGGAATGCTTATCATTGTAGGGACGCTTCAAGATGCAGAACAAGGAAACCAGCAATTTTCATTCTCCGCACTTATCAACGGACAAAGGCTCCGTAAAGACATCATCCGGAGAATTGAGGAAAACAAAGATGCCATTATCACTTATTGCACTGACGAACTTTCTGTGGAGGAGAATGGCAAACAGCCTTGTAATATCTTTAAGTCTGCAGGTCTGAAGAGTCTTGCCAATATTATCACCAAGTCGAAAGATAAGCACATTCGCATCTTCTTCCTTTCCGATGATGAAAAGAAGAATGTAGAATTAACGTCTTTATTACTCAAAGCCATCGAAAAGAAAGACGACGCTTTAAGCAATTGCCAACATCTGGATATTTACAGTATGGCTCGAAAAAACAAGGAGAATGGTGTACTCGAGAAACTAGCCTACGTAAAAAGCGATGAGACTCTATCAAACGTTCATCTTGTAGACACAGCAAACCTGGCGATTCAGATATTAAAGAAAAACGTAAACTATCAGCCCGTCAGTTTTGTGGACATCAATACAGACAAAGCCATAGCAACCACACCATTTGAAGCGTTAGTCATCGGTTTCGACTCAACGGGTCGTGATGCTGTCCGATTCCTCTATGAGTTTGGAGCCTTTCCTGATGCTAATGGAAATAAGAGTCCGTTTAAATGCTACGCTATCGACAAGCAGATGAATGAGTTGGCTGGAACATTCTATAACAATGCTCCTGCCGTTAAAGGGAACACAGAACTTGAATTGCTTCAGATGAATATTCAAACAGAGCAATTCTGGGAATGGATAGAAGAAAGACTACTACACCTTAATTATATTGTTATATCCCTTGGCGATGATCAAATGGGAATTCAACTTGCTATCGATCTGTTAGAGAAAGCCTACCGAATTGGTAAAGATATGAAGCATTTCAAGATATTCCTCCGTTCATATTCGAAAGAAAACGTAGGAAAGATAAACGATATCATTAATTTCTATAATGAAAAGGCAGGAAACAAATTGGTTTTATTCGGAACGAATAGTGAGTTATACACCTATTCTAATATAATAGATGAAGAAGCCTTAGAACGCGCCAAGGAGTTCTATGCAGGGTATGCATCCAAAGACAAAGATGCCAGAACTTGGGAACAACGTCACCTCATAACTGACAAGAAGAAGGATAAAGACAATCATATATATTATGTAAAGACGGACAGACAGAAAGTTACCCTCAATGATATCAACGGAGTCATTAGGAAAGAGAATCAGGATATTGCTAACTATCGCCACATTGACACCAAACTAAAATTAGTGGGCTTGAGCAGAAGCAGCACTAAGGAGGAGTTTGACAAACTGACAGACATCCAAAAGAAGAGCCTCGCTATTTGCGAGCACCTGCGTTGGAATGCCTCTCACGAAATGCTTGGATATGTAGATGGTGATGAAACGAATGATTTGCTTAAAATACACAGTTGTTTGAAACCCTGGAAGAAACTCTCTGTTGATTATCAAAAATACGACTACGATGTGATAAATACATCTAAAGATATTGTAATAAACACAAATGAAAAAGAATAATTATATCCCCCAACCCATTGACACCTCTGACATCCAACTACCAGAGGAGTTGAACCCGTTACTTGAAGCAATGGCCAAGAACGTCCACGAAGTATGGGCTCAGACCCGCATTGCCCAAGGTTGGCAATACGGCCCAGAACGAAACGACGCAGAAAAACTCCACCCCATGCTTGTACCCTACGAAGACCTGCCAGAAGAAGAAAAGGTATATGACAGGAATACTTCTATCGGTACGCTTAAGTTAATAATGAAGCTGAGGTTCAAAATAGTGAAGTAGATAGGGGGGTATGAGCAATAGTAGCACATTTAAAAATTTCGCATTTATTAGCTATAGTCATGCTGATAAAAAAGCGGCAAGGGAACTACAAAGGGTATTAGATGATTTTCAATTGCCAAATGCATTGAAAGAAAAATACCCAGACTGTCCCGTGAGGCTACGTGAAATATTTCGTGATGACACAGGCTTGCCTGCTGGTAGCAATCTTACCTACGAAATACAAAAGCAATTGAAACAATCCAATTATCTTATAGTCATCTGTTCTCCAAATGCAGTAAAGTCCCATTGGGTTAATAAAGAAATAGAGTTTTTCAAGAAAGAACGAGAATCAACCCATATTATCCCTTTCATAATTGATGGGATAGCAAATGCGAAACAAGAAGGCGAAAGAGAATGTTTCCCTAACGCACTACGAATGATTGAAGCTAGAGGCGCAAATATTTCCACTTTTAGTTTTGAACGAGCTGTAATTGAAGTAATAGCAGGTGCTTTAGAAATTGATGTGGATGATCTTTGGCAACGACATACACGGGCAGAGGAAGAAAAGAAAAGAGCTTTGCAGGAACAAAATAGCCGGCTAAAAATTGCACAGGCAAAGGCTGTGTCTCAATTAGCCCTTACAATTTCTGATGATTTTAGGAGGAATTTGGCGGAAAGATTATGTTTAGAAGTCCTTCCGAAATCATCAACATCGAAAGATCGCCCATATGTCGCAAATGCGGAATATGCATTAAGAATGATAAACTATCAGGAGTCATGTTACCAAGATTTTTTTTATTTGCAGAGCATGAATGTGAGTTATGCAAAAGTAAACATTAGTGCAGACTGCCCATTCCTAACTTTAATAGATTCTGATGCTGAATTTGATTTACACGTAAAAGTATTTGATCTAATAAATGGGAAATTGATTTATAATTCTCTTTTACCTGATAGTAACTATCCCTTTTTTAAGTGTGACATTATGACGAACGGATTGTATGTAAATGATGATCATATATTGGTTTTACATCCGAACAATGACTTATACAAACTTCCAATTAATGATAGTAGCTTTTCAGAAAGAATAAATATGGACGGGGAAACTATTTCTTTTTCGCTTGTCGAATTTTCCCAAAGTGGCAAACTTATGGTAGGTCTTAATGAAAGAAAGATAATTGGATTGGATTCAAATACTGGGGAAAAGCAATTTGATCATGTTGTTACGAAGAACGATGATATAATTAATATGTTCATTGACGAAGAAATGAATATGGTTATTTGTCTATCTTATAACAAATATTATGTCTATAATTATTTGACGAAAGAGACGTTTTCTTTTTCTATTATTGGGCGTCATTTCTATTATGATATCAAACATCGGTACATTATTTGTAACAGCGATGATTGTAAAAAGAATGAAGGAATAGCTATATATAACTTGTTTACTGGTGACAAACTCAAAGAAATAGAAATAAAAGGTAGCTTGATTGGAATTTCAAATGACTGTACTTGCGTATATTTAGATGTGTCAAAAGGGAAAAACTATAGAATAAAAGTGTTCTGTATACCAGAGAATCAGGTGATAAACGTCTTACAGCCTTTTCATAGCACATATTATGCATTAGGAGACACAGAAAGAGTTGTTTTGGTCGGTTTAAAATTTGTTAGTGTTTTCAGATATAAGCAACAAATTAGGAGGATGCTTCCCACAAATAAAAGAAATTTCTTCATATTCAGTACAAACAAAGCGGGAACTTATGCTGCTTTTCAATTTTCTAAGAATAAACGATATAATTATTTTCCACTATCAGAAAAAATTTCCCCTTATTTATGTGGTGGAGGCAGTAATGATGATTGTCTATGCATGTCTGATTCTGGTATTTGGATGACCCAAAGTAATATGGTACGTAATGATTTTAATGAAATTATATATGTGCATAAGAATCTAACAATTATTAATACTGCTACGAATAACATACATACACTTGAAAAACTTGGCGAACATGATGTATATCTATCAATAAGATTCGCAGGAGACAATATAATAATGGCATTAGATAGCAAAGGTTTTCTTTCAATTTGGAACATAGAAAAGATGTGTAAAATTTTGTCAATTAGTTTTCCAATAGTCAGATGTGGTGATACTGCTTTTCTTGCTGTCAGTCATGATAATAGAAAGGTTGCTGTATGTTTAAGCGTTGAGTCTGATGACAAAAAGAAGCAAGGGGTAAACGTGTACATCGTTAGCTTACATTCTAGAAGAAATACGAAAATATGCACAAACATGAATAATATAGAATATGCGGAATTCTCAAAGAATAATAAGGAAATAGCATTAATCAATAAAGAAATGGTGACTGTGTTAAATGTGTCAACGGAGATAGTGGTGAGTGAATATAGGTGTACAGAGGCAGAAAAGACAGCTTCATTCTCTATGGACGGAAAATACATCCTTTTAAGATTCTCATATGGATATAGATTAGAAGTACTTCATATTGCTACTGGTGAAATTGTCTTTATTACTGAAATGCCCAAAATGGTGGTCTATGCTTCGTTCTGTCAAGATGGAAAACATATATCTGCTGTTTTTGTTAATGGTGAAGTGCAGATAATAGAATTCCTCCCATTTAATAAACTTCTTAAGAGTATGAGATTACAATATAAGAACGTAGAATTTAGTAAATATGAGAAAAACAAGTATTTTCTTACTGACTAAATTATTGGGGTATAATTAATTATACAACTAAAAATAATAGCAATTACCAGAATGAAAGGTGGTAAAGATGATAAGCAAGATGATAGTCTATTCGTTATGATGAAACGAATAGGATGATTCAAAAAAGACAGAATGATATGAAAAAAATAAAATATTACTTACTTGTAACTGCTAATCCTCTTTCAGATAGCAAAGCAGCCTTGTCAATATTCAGAATGATAAGACGGCTTGACATACTATCTGAAAATATAACTGTTTTTTTGCCAGGATTCCATTCTATAGAAAGCGATGAACCTGATTCGCAAAAGGAGGTAATGGAAAAAATAGATAAAATTAAGGCTATTAACAGGGACAACAATGAAGATTATCACGGAGGGAATTCTGTCTATCACATATATGTTGAGAAGGAAGGTGATATTTACTTTAACGATGCAGATTTCTCAAATTTCATGCTTGACTTAGAGGATAAAAGTTCTAAGTTTGACTATTATGGAAAAACCGAACTTGTTGTCATCCCCACTGTTGATGGAGAAATTATATATGAGAATTTGTCTACGTACAGTTTAGATGCTTTAAGTGAAGAATGCACTTCGAAAATCGAAGAATTCTTGATTTCTGTATTTAAACTAATTAAGAAAGATGACGATAGTGAATCCATACGCCTGTTAGCAAAGATTGACGATAGCTACAAAAGGATTATGGTTCGTGGTTCCAATCATGAATTCTCTGAAGTTATAATAAAGTTGGATAACGAGATTCTTCAATATATGAAGTGGAACGAGAAAGATGAAATTTTTTTCATAAGCTACTCCACGAAGGATGAATTTCATGCATATGCTTTAAAGGGACTATTAGAAAAAAATGAGAAGAAAGTATGGATGGCACCTGAAGGCATCCCTAATGGTTTTGACTATGCCCAAGCAATACCAGCAGCCCTTCGAATTACAACACGATTCCTGGTACTTCTTTCGAGTAATTCGGCTAAATCAGAATGGGTAAGAAGAGAGGTCGGCAAAGCAATATCTAACAAAAAAAGAATTGACGGAATATTCTTGGATGATTTCAATATGGAAGAGTTGCAAAAATACGACCATCTGAGTTTTATGTTGGAGAATGTGCAACTAAAATACAATATCCAAGAATTATTTGAGAATAAAGGCGTTTTTGAAACATTAACAAAACAATTATAACAATGAAAGAAATCAGATACGATTCCAAAACTGGAAAATTTGAAGAAATAGAGTTGAAACCTCTTAAAGGCAGTTGTGCTGCGATGTCCGCTAAAGACATAAAACTCATGGAAGAAAGAATTAAGCATGAAAATGCTGTAAAAAAAGCAGTACAAGATCTCATTAGTAGTCAAAATTCTAAGGCGAAACATGGATTGATTAAAAATAGTTTTGTGTGTAAAAAGATGAAATCTACATTTGAAATAATTAAGGATTTCTTTGAAAATATTTTTGAATAATTGTATCTTGATTTATGAATTATTCAAGTTTTGCAGAGGATAGAGAATCCTCGACCATCGTGACATGCCTGAAATCTGGAACATGGGCATGATGGGGTCAGGAACCATCGTACCCATTACATTTGATCCTGAAGAGAACTATATTATAACAGCATATAATGACGGAACAATAATCATTTGGGATTATAAAAACGGAAAGCGGATTTCACAATTAGGCGAAAACTATGATGGAGTTAATTCAATCAGTTTCGGAGAAAATGGACAAGTTATTATAGCCTCCTATGATGATGGATACATAAGAATATGGGATTTGAAAGAAAAAGGGTGCATTTGTGAAATTGAAGAAAAAGGAAAAAGAATGATTAGGGCAAATGTATATAATCAATCTATTGTTGCACTTTCTGATGATGGAATAATATTTAAATGGCCCTTCCAACCCCTCCAGACATTAATTGATGAAACAAGTGAAAGGTTTAAAAATAGACAGTTGTCACTTGAAGAACGGGAAAAGTATTACTTAGAATAGAAATACAGAACAAAAGATATGAACCACGAAGTATTTATAAGTTATTCAAGCAAAGACAAGGCGGTAGCTGATGCTGTATGTCATGTTTTGGAACAGCATGGCATGCAATGCTGGATTGCCCCCAGAGACGTACAGCCTGGTGCTCGATATGCAGCAGAGATAGTGAATGGTATCAAGAACTGCAAAGTCATGGTATTGGTATATTCCAAAGAGTCAAACCAATCTGACCATGTGGCAAATGAAGTGGATAGGGCATTCAATGGAGGAAAGACAATCATTCCCTTCTTGGTGGACGATACACCCATGAATGATGAATTTGACTACTATCTGTCTCGTAAGCACTGGCTTGTAGCCTATCCTCACTATGCCGATCAGTTAGAGAACTTAGCGCATGCCGTGGCCAATGTGTTGGGAATAGAATTCAAGTCGCTATCCGAGATAGTACAAAGCAACCACAAAAGCGACGGCACTACATCACATCAGGATAATCCAGTCCACTCCGCTGAAGCAGAGATTCATATAGAGGTGGATACTGATTGCAATCTTTATAGCTTCAAGACATTCTTAATGAAGTTGGAAAGAGCAAAAGACAATGTGATCAAGCTAAAGCCAGGAAAATATAAGTTCGAGTTTGTCTCTACACTCTACGCAGAAGCCAAGATGTCACTCGTCTATTCCTTGTCGCCGGAAATAACCTGTGATTTCATGGATGTGAAATTGAAGGATGCAGAATCTGAGGTTCAGCTGAAGAATCTTGAGCTCTATCCAATTAGCAGGAATGGGAAATATGGTTATATCGACAAGACTGGCAAAGTGGTCATACCATGCAAGTGGGAATATGCAGATTCTTTCAGTGAAGGACTTGCTTCTGTCCAGAATGACAATGGCAAACGGGGTTTTATCGACAAGACTGGCGCAGTGGTCATACCATGCAAGTGGAAAGATGCTGATTCTTTCAGTGAAGGGCTTGCTCTGGTCGTGGATGAAAATGGCAAATGGGGTTTTATCGACAAGACTGGCAAAGTGGTCATACCATGCAAGTGGGAAGCTGCAGATTACTTCAGTGAAGGACTTGCTCGGGTCAAGGATGACAATGGCAAACGGGGTTTTATCGACAAGACTGGCAAAGTGGTCATACCATGCAAGTGGGAAGATGCAGAGTACTTCAGTGAAGGACTTGCTCGGGTCAAGGATGACAATGGCAAA
>JAEEGL011165041.1_pt1 | contig 16470 bp, 16 predicted proteins | sample 9134231 | NCBI WGS metagenome assembly JAEEGL01 (sample SAMN16246548, study PRJNA631951) | gut metagenome | biome: gut microbiome; feature: rumen; material: fiber-attached | host: Bos | place: Iran: Karaj | collected 2018-10
AGCAGATGATGCGCGGACTGATTAAGATGGTACACACGGGGTCGCGCCTGTTCTCGCCGTCGCTGCGTATGGTCATCGGCGTACCGTCAGGCTCTACCGAGGTGGAGCTGCGTGCCGTGCGCGACTCAGCTGAGCATGCCGACGGACGCGACGTGTACCTGATATTCGAACCGATGGCTGCCGCTATCGGTATCGGCATCGACGTGGAGGCCCCCGAGGGCAACATGATTGTCGACATCGGCGGTGGCTCGACGGAGATTGCCGTCATCTCGCTGGGTGGCATCGTGTCGAACAACAGCATCCGTACGGCTGGTGACGACCTGACGGCCGACATCCAGGAGTACATGGCCCGCCAGCACAACGTGAAGGTGTCGGAGCGTATGGCCGAGCGCATCAAGATAGCCGTCGGCTCCGCGCTGACCGACCTGGGCGACGAGGCCCCCGAGGACTATGTCGTCCACGGCCCGAACCGCATCACGGCCCTGCCGATGGAGGTTCCTGTGTGCTATCAGGAGATAGCCCACTGTATCGACAAGACGGTGGCCAAGATCGAGAACGCCGTACTCTCCGCCTTGGAGAACACGCCGCCCGAGCTGTATGCCGACATCGTGAAGAACGGCATCTGGCTGTCTGGTGGCGGTGCCTTGCTGCGCGGCCTCGACCGTCGTCTGGAAGCCAAGATCAACATTCCGTTCCACATCGCCGAGGACCCGTTGCACAGCGTAGCCCGTGGTGCCGGCGTCGCCCTGAAGAACGTCAACCGCTTCTCGTTCCTGATGAGATAATATAAATGAGAAATGATTAATGAGTAATGAGAAATGGTAAATGGTAAATGAAAAATGCTGGTGTAAACCGGTCATTTCTCATTTCTCACTTCTCATTTCTCATTTCGTAGTATGAAGAATCTCCTTGAGTTTCTGCGCAGGTATCACCACTGGTTCCTGTTCGTCCTGCTCGAAGCACTGAGCCTGGTGCTGCTGTTCCAGTACAACAGCTACCAGGGCAGCGTGTGGTTCTCGTCGGCCAACACCGTCATGGGCCACGTCTACGAATGGACGTCAGCCGTGGAGTCGTTCTTCAAGTTGGGCAAGGCCAACGAGGAGCTGATGCTGCGTAACTACTACCTGGAGCGGCAGGTGACACAGCTGCGCCGACTCTATGGTGACGCCACGCGCCACGCAGACCCCAAGGAGCAACGCGAGCTGGACTACCTGGGCAAGTACCGCCTGGTACCGGCCAAGGTGGTGAGCAGCGAGCTGCACCGCAACAACAACCTCATGACCATCAACCGTGGACGCGCCGACGGCATCGAGCCGGGCATGGGTGTGGCCTGCGGTCAGGGCATCGTCGGTGTCACCTACCTGGTGAGCGACCACTACACGGTGCTCATCCCCGTGCTGAACAGCTCGTCGTCGCGCATCAGCTGTGCCATTCGCGGCCACCAGTACTTTGGTGTGCTGCGCTGGTATGGTGGCGATACCGGCCATGCCTTCGTCGAGGACATTCCGCGTCATGCCCGTTTCAAGCGTGGCGACTGGGTGGAGACGAACGGCTATTCCAGCATCTTCCCCGCCGGCGTGCTGGTAGGTAAGATCGTCGAAGTGTACAACTCGCGCGACGGCCTGTCGTACAAGCTGAAGGTGCGGTTGTCCACCGACTTCGGCAACCTGCGCGACGTGGTGGTCATCACCGACAAGTCCATCGCCGAGCGTGTGCGACTGATGCAGGCCGCCCGCGACTCGCTGAAGCTGAATGTCAGGGAGTAGTATACAGTTCATAGTTCATAGTTCTTAGTTCATAGTTCATAGTTCATAGTTTTATGACCGCAGACCTGGTAAAACGAAGCATATTGTTCATCGCCTTTGTGATAGCACAGGCGGTGGTGCTTGGCCGCATCCATCTGTTTGGCGTGGCCACGCCGTTGCTGTACGTCTACTTCGTCACGATGTTCCCACGCAACTACCCCAAATGGGCCGTGCTGCTGTGGAGCTTCATGATGGGCCTGCTGGTCGACACGTCTACCAACACTCCTGGTCTGGCATCGGCATCGCTCACGCTGATAGCCGTCATACAGCCCTACTTCTTCGAACTGTTCGTGCCACGCGACTCCGTCGACGACCTGGAGCCTTCGCTGGCCACACTCGGTCCGCTGACGTATTCCTATTACGTCGTTGTGCTGGTTTTGCTCTATTGTCTGGTATTCTATTCGCTGGAGATGTTCAACTTTTTCAACCTCCTGCACTGGGCACTCTGTGTGGGTGGCAGTGTACTGATCACGCTGGCGCTTATCTTCGCCTTTGAGTTGGCCAGGAAGAGATAATAGATAAGAGATAAGAGGCACAGCAATTAAGCATTAAGCATTGTCATGAAGGACTATAGTCTCAGCAACAGACGCTATGTCATAGCAGGAGTGGCCACGTTGATCGTGGTCATCTATATCCTACGCCTGTTCCAGCTGCAGATTACCAGTGACGACTACAAGAAGAGTGCTGACTCCAACGCCTTCCTCAAGAAGATAGAGTACCCGGCCCGTGGCGGCATCTACGACCGCAACGGCAAGCTGCTGGTGTTCAACCAACCGGCCTACGACATTATGGTGGTGATGAACGAGGCCAGGAACCGCATCGACACCATGGAGCTGTGTCAGGCACTGAACATCAGCAAGGAGGAGTTCAAGCGTCGCATGGACACCATGCAGGACCGCTCGAAGAATCCGGGCTATTCGCGCTTCACGCAGCAGGTGTTTATGAACCAGTTGTCCGAGGAGGACTTCTCGATGTTCCAGGAGAAGATGTTCCGCTTCCCCGGCTTCTACATCCAGCGGCGCACCATCCGCCAGTATGAGTACCCCTTTGCCGCCCATGTGCTGGGTGACGTCGCCGAGGTGTCGCCGGCCGACATCGAGGAGGACGACTACTACCAGCCCGGCGACTACATCGGCAAGCTGGGTGTGGAGCGTTCATACGAGAAGCAGCTACGTGGCGAGAAAGGCATGCAGATCCTGCTGCGCGATGCCCACGGCCGTGTGCAGGGCCACTATCAGAACGGCAAGTTCGACCGCCGCCCCGTGGCTGGCAAGAACCTCACACTGGGCCTCGACGCCAAGCTGCAGGCCTTGGGCGAGCGGCTGATGGAGGGAAAGATCGGCAGCATCGTAGCCATCGAGCCTAAGACGGGCGAAGTGCTGTGCATGGTGTCGTCGCCCTCGTACGACCCCCGCCTGATGGTAGGCCGCCAGCGTTCCAAGAGCCATCGTGCCTTGAGCCAGAACGTGTGGAAGCCGCTGCTGAACCGTAGTATCATGGGACAGTACCCGCCCGGCTCGACGTTCAAGACCACGCAGGGCCTGACGTTCATGACCGAGGGCATTATCCACCCCACACAGACCGCCTACCCCTGCGGCCACGGATTCAACTACAAGGGTCTGCACGTCGGCTGTCACGGCCACGCATCGCCGCTGCCCTTGGTGCCGGCTCTCTCGACGTCGTGCAACGGATACTTCTGCTGGGGACTGTTCTATATGATCGGTGCCAAGTCGAAGTACGGCACGGTGCAAAAGGCCATGAACACATGGCGTGACTACATGGTCAGCATGGGTTTCGGCTACCGGCTGGGCATCGACCTTCCAGGCGAGAAGCGCGGCCTCATACCCAATGCCGAGTTCTACGACAAGGCATACAAGGGCTCGTGGAACGGACTGACCATCATCTCCATCGCCATCGGACAGGGTGAGGTCAACGCCACACCGCTGCAGATAGCCAACCTCGGCGCCACCATAGCCAACCGTGGGTGGTTCATCACGCCACACGTGGTGAAGCGCATACAGGGCGAGCAGCTCGACACCCTCTACACCAGCAAGCGGCAAACCCTGGCCAGCCGAGCTGCCTACGACTACGTGGTGCAGGGCATGCGTGCCTCGGCTACCGGTGGCACGTGCCACGCGCTGGCCAAGTACGACTTCATGGCCTGCGGCAAGACGGGTACCGCCCAGAACCGTGGTCACGACCACTCCGTATTCATGGGCTTCGCCCCGATGGACGACCCGAAGATAGCCGTCGCCGTCTATGTCGAGAACGGCGGCTGGGGTGCCACCTATGGCGTACCCATCGGCGGCCTCATCATGGAGCAGTACCTGCACGGCAAGCTCTCGGAGGCATCGGAGAAGCAGGCCACCGAGTTCCAGAATAGGCATATACAGTATGGCACGACAAGCCGGTGACGAAATTGATAATTGACAATTGACAATGAGCGGAGACAAGCGGAAACAGAGTGTACTGAAGAGCATCGACTGGTGGACGATCATCATCTATATCGCCCTCCTGTCGTTCGGCTGGATCAGCGTGTGCGGTGCCAGCTACTCGTATGGCGAGACCGACATCTTCAGCCTCTCCACCCGTAGCGGCATGCAGATTGTGTGGATTGGCACGAGCATCCTGCTGGGCCTGATCATCCTGCTGCTCGACGACCGTTTCTACGACACCTTCTCCTTTATCATCTACGGCCTGTTGCTGCTGCTGCTCTTTGCCACCATCTTCAATCCGCACACCATCAAGGGCTCCCGCTCGTGGCTTATCTTGGGGCCGCTGCGCCTGCAGCCTGCCGAGTTTGCCAAGTTCGCCACCGCGCTGGCCCTGTCGAAGCTCATGTCCACCTACGGCTACAACATCAACCAGTGGAAGTACTTTGCCGCCACACTGCTCGTCATCCTGCTACCCATGACGTTCATCGTCTTACAGCGTGAGACGGGATCGGCACTGGTCTACCTGGCCTTCTTCCTCATGTTCTACCGTGAGGGAATGCCTGGCTCGATACTTTTCACGGGTGTCGCCATGGTGGTATACTTTGTCGTCGGCATACGCTTCGCCGACGTGCTGATTGGGGAATCGCAGTTGTCGCTGGGCAAGTTTGCCGTCATGCTGCTCGTGCAGCTGTTCTCCATCGGCATGGTGTGGGTCTACTGCGACCGCCGCAAGGCCGTGCGCATGCTGTTCTATTGCATCGTCATCACACTGGCGGCATGGCTGGTAACGCAGATTCCAGCCCTATCGTTCAACGTCGTCTACGTCCAGGCAGCACTGACAACCATCATGGTGGGCTACCTGCTGTGGGAGGGGCTTGGCACCCGACTGCATGCCTACTTCTTCATCGCGCTGTTTGCCATAGGCAGCGTGGGCTTTTTCTATGGTGCCGACTTCATCATGCAGAACGTCATGGAGCCTCACCAGCGGTCGCGTATCAACGTGCTGCTAGGCCTCGACGAGGACTTGCGCGGTGCAGGCTACAACGTCCATCAGTCGGAGATAGCCATCGGTTCCGGCGGACTGGAGGGCAAGGGATTCCTCAACGGCACACAGACCAAGCTGAAGTTCGTGCCTGAGCAGGACACCGACTTCATCTTCTGCACCGTCGGCGAGGAGGAGGGCTTCCTCGGCTCGGCCGGTGTGTTGCTGCTCTTCCTGGCTCTCATCCTCCGACTGATACAGCTCTCCGAGCGACAGCCCTACCGCTTTGGCCGCGTCTATGGCTACTGTGTGTTGAGCATATTCCTCTTCCATGTGTTCATCAATGTGGGCATGGTGCTCGGACTGACGCCCGTCATCGGCATTCCGCTGCCCTTCTTCAGCTATGGCGGCTCGTCGCTGTGGGGCTTCACATTCCTGCTCTTCATCTTCCTGCGACTCGATGCCAGCCGCAACCTGGTGCGCTCGTAGGACGTAATCGCTGCCAATGCACCGCCAATGATGCTCGCGTTCGACAATAAAGAATAAAAAAGGCATTTTTATTTTGTATTGTCCTCACTTATTCGTACCTTTGCACCATAACAACCCTAAAACAAAGGAATTATGGAGACAACATTAGTATTATTGAAGCCAGGCTGCGTACAGCGGCAGCTGATAGGCGAAGTGGTGAACCGTTTCGAGCGCAGAGGCCTGCGCATTTCCGGCATGAAGATGATGCAGCTGAGCGACGAGATACTGCGTGAGCACTATGCCCACCTGGCCGACAAGCCGTTCTTCCCCTCCCTGCAGGCTTCCATGCAGGCTTCGCCTGTGGTGGCAATGGCACTGACGGGTGTCGAGGCCGTGAAGGTGGTACGCGCGATGGCCGGAGTCACCAATGGCCGCGAGGCAGCCCCCGGCACTATCCGTGGCGACTACTCGATGAGCAACCAGCAGAACATCGTCCATGCCTCCGACTCTGTGGAGAATGCCGCCATCGAGGTGCGCCGCTTCTTCCGCCCTGAGGAGGTGTTCGACTATAACAGCCACGCCCAGGCGTACGTCTATGGCGACGGCGAGTGTAAGTGATGGAACAGCTGCTACACTATTGCTGGAAGCACAAGATGTGGCCGTTGGGCGAACTGACGACCACTGACGGACGGTCGGTGGAGGTCATCGACCCAGGATTGCACAACCGTAATGCCGGACCGGACTTCTTCAACGCGAAGGTGAAGATAGGCGGTACGCTATGGGTGGGCAACATCGAGATACACGACCGCTCGTCGCACTGGTACCAGCATGGCCACGACCACGATGCACACTACGACAATGTGGTGCTGCACGTGGTGGGCGATGCAGACCGTGACGTGCAGACATCAAAGGGTGACTTCGTGCCGCAGCTGGTGCTGGAGGTTCCACCGTCGGTTCAGGAGAACTACGAGGAGCTGGTGCGCACAGACAACTATCCACCGTGTTATCGTCTCATACCAGACCTGACGCGGCTTACCGTGCATGCATGGATGGCGGCCCTGCAGACCGAGCGGCTGGAACAGAAGACGGTGGCCATCCGACAGCGTGCCGACGGGTGCGGTGGCTCGTGGGAGGATGCCTACTTCCAGACGCTGGCCCGCAACTACGGCTTCGGCATCAACGGCGACGCCTTCGAGGAATGGGCGCGCCACATCCCCCTGCAGGCCGTCGGCAAGCACCGAGACGACTTGTTCCAGGTGGAGGCCATCTTCCTTGGACAGGCGGGGCTGCTTGAGCTGGATGCCATTCCAGAGCGTTACCAGAAGGATGCGCTGAACGAGGGCTACTTTGCCCGGCTGCGCAACGAATACCAATACCTGGCACATAAGTTCTCGCTGCAGCCCATGGACTATCACCAGTGGCGCTTCCTGCGCCTGCGGCCGCAGAACTTTCCACACATCCGTATCTCGCAGCTGGCTAACCTGTACTACGAACGCAAGGCGGGACTCTCGGAACTGATAGCCTGTAAGGACATGTCGTCGCTGGCCGACCAGCTGCGTACACATGTCACCCCCTATTGGGAAACTCACTATACGTTCGGTTCTGAAAGCGTCCGCAACACCAAGCGACTGTCGCCCTTCAGCATCAACCTGCTCATCATCAACACCTGTGTGCCGATGCTGTTTGCCTACGGCCGCCACTCCCTTCGCGAGGAACTGTGCGACCGTGCCTTCGACTTCCTAGAACAGCTGAAGGCCGAGCATAACCACATCATCAGCATGTGGCAGGAGTGTGGTTTGGAAGTCAAAACGGCTGGTGACTCGCAGGCCCTCATCCAACTGAAGAAGGAATACTGCGACCGCAAGGACTGCCTCCGCTGCCGCTTCGGCTATGAATATCTGAAACGACCGGTGAAATAAAGGAATCGGCATCAAGAATGTTATACGATATTACGATATAACCTCAGGACGTCACAACAACAAAAAAATGAGCAAATACATCTATGAGACCCGTATGGAGGTGCGCGACTACGAGTGCGACATCGAGGGCATCGTCAACAATGCCAACTACCTGCACTATGCCGAGCACACGCGCCACCTCTTCCTAAAACAGTGTGGACTGAGCTTCGCGGAGATGCACCAGAAGGGCATCGATGCCGTCGTAGCCCGCATGACGCTGCAGTTCAAGACACCGCTGCGTTGCGACGACGAGTTCGTCTCACGCCTCTGGTTGGAGAAGGATGGCGTCAAGTACGTATTCCATCAGGACATCTTCCGCGCTGCCGACGAAGCACTTTGCTTTCGTGGCGACATCACCCTGGTGTGCCTTGTCGACGGCCGACTGGCCCGCAGCACAGACTATGACCGGGCCTTTGCGCCCTATATCTGAACAGGATGTTGAAACATCGGGGGCAAAGCCGATGCGGACAGACAGAAAAAGCTACTTATTGCCGTAAAAAGCGGCGAGCGAAATAGCGGACAGGGTACCAGACGGCGAGGAAGCCGACGGCGAGGACGGTGAAGAAGATGAGGACAACGTCCCACGGATGGACACTGACGGGATAAGCATCGACAACGAAGTTGCCCTCACTGCTACCCAGACGCACAATGCCATACTGCTGTTGCAACCAGCAGAGCAACAGACCGAGCAGGATGCCAGCAACGGCACCGATGGCAGAAATCATACAGCCCTCGAATAGGAAGATGCGTGTCACCTGACGGTCGCTGGCTCCGAGGTTGCGCAGGGTGACGACGTCGTCGCGCTTGTCAATGATGAGCATCGACAGCGAACCGATGATATTGAAACAGGCGATGACAAGGATGAAGGTGAGGAAGATGTAGGCGATAAGCTTCTCGACCTTCATAATACGGAAGGTGTCGTCCTGCTGCTCATAGCGGTCGAGCACACGGAAGCGGTTGCCGGCTATCTCTTGCATGCGGCTCTTGACGGCCTCGAAGTCGCTGCCAGGCTTTAGGCGCATCTCAAGCGACGACAGGCGGCCCTCCTGGTCAAACAGCCGGCGCGCGAACTCCAGCGAGGTGATAATATAGTTCTTGTCGTACTTACCCTGTTGCATGCAGAATATCACACCGGGCGAGTACAACTCATCCTCGACGAACCCCTCGGTGGGGTCTGCAAGATTGACCTGGCCCTCACGCCGTGGAGCATAGATTTTAAGCGGATTGACATAGGTGTAGCCCAAGCCTAACTGGTAGGCGATGCCAAGGCCGGGGATGCCGTAATGAATGTCGGCAGCATGGAGTGCGAACTCGCCATCGCCCTCAAGTATCTCGCTGATGTGTGTCAGCTGTTGGAAATTATCAGCCACACCCTTGATACGTACCATCTGCTGGCGGTCGCCATAGACGGCCAAAGCCTGATCCTCCAGGCACTCGGTGGCCACATCGACTTCTGGCAACTCGCGCATGCGAACCAGCAGGGGGTTGTCGGCAGCAGCCGTCTTTCCCTTGACTGGCAGCACCTTCAGCTGGGGATCCATCTGGGTGAAGAACGAGGCTACGAGGTCGTGGAACCCATTGAACACCGATAGCGTGACGACCAGTGCCATAGTGGCTACGGCAACACCCACTACGGAGATGCCGCTGATGACGTTGATGGCATGGGTCGACTTCTTGGAGAAGAGGTATCGCCGCGCGATGAGAAGGGATACCCACCCCCTGCCCCTCCCGAACAGGAGGGGAGATAAAAGTGCCCATATATTTAGCCCCCCCATCAAGCTAATTCTGATAATGACTAACTATTCAGGCTCCCCTTCCGTACGGGAGGGGTTGGGGGTGGGTTTTAGGAGCTGATCAATGCGCTCGATGTAGTCCAGCGAGTCGTCGATGAAGAAGCGCAGCTCAGGGACGATGCGCATCTGATGACGGATGCGCGTACCCAGCTCATAGCGCACATGCTTCTCGTTACGGGTGATGTTCTGGATCAGCTCCTCGCCACGCTCACTGGGGAAGATGCTGAGATAAGCGGTGCAGATGCTGAGGTCTGGTGAGATTTTCACACGCGTAACGCTGACCATCACACCACGCATGGAGCGAGTCTGCTCCTGAAAGATCAGTGAGAGTTCTTTCTGGAGCAGACGGGATATCTTGTTCTGTCGTGTCTCTTGCATACTTATTTCTTCTTGTCGTCCTTCTTGGCATCCTTCTTGTCTTCCACAATCTCAAGTACCTCCACGTCGAAGATGAGTGTGCTGAAAGGCTTGATCTGCCCAGTGTCGCGACTGCCGTAGGCCAGCTCCTGAGGAATGTACAACTGCCACTTCGAGCCAACAGGCATCATGGTGAGTGCCTCCGTCCAGCCCTTGATGACCTGGCCAGGCGAGAAGGTGGCTGGCTCGCCACCATGCTTCTCGGTGCTGTCGAACACGGTGCCGTCGATGAGACGTCCCTCGTACTTCACCTTCACTTTGTCGGTAGCCTTGGCTACGGGGCCGTTGCCGGCTACAAGTACCTTATACTGAAGTCCACTGGGCAGTACGACAATACCTGACTTCTTCTTTTTCTTAGCCAGCTTGGCATTGGCGGCAAGGAAGTCCTCACCAGCCTTCTTGTTGTCGCCATACTTCTTCAGCAGGGCCTCCTCTTTCACCGTTTCCATCAGCCGCTTGGTGTTCTTGCTGGCATCAGCGACGGTCATCAGACCGTCCTTGCCCGTCAAGCCGCTAACAAAGCCGGCCATGAAGAGGTCGGTCGAGATACTCTGTGTGCTGTCGGTGCCAAACACTTCCTTGTTAATGCCCTTCAGCATCTGGGTGCCTATCTGCTGACCTATCTGTAGACCACAGAAATAGGCATTCTTAGCGGGGTCGCTGCTGGTAGACACAGCCTCACGGAGTCCGCTGAAGAACTGGTCCATGTAGTTCATGTCCATGCCGAGACGGTTCTTCAGATAATCCTTGAGTCCCTGCGTCTGGGCCATGCCGATGCTATAGCTCAGTGAGTCGACATTCGTCACGAGCTGCTGGCCACGTATAGAATTGAAAGTAGCACCCGCCACGAGTGCGAGTGCTACTATGACATGTCTTTTCATTACTTCTTACCGTCTACTTCGATGAGTTCAATCTTGAAAGTAAGCATAGAGAAGGGTTTGATGTCGGCACCCTGCTGGCGCTCGCCGTAAGCAAGCTCCTGGGGAATGTATACCTCCCAGACCGATCCGCACGGCATGTGTACCAGAGCGTCAGTCCAACCCTTGATAACCTGGTTGGCACGGAAGTCGGCGGGCTTTTCACGTTTGTAGCTGCTGTCGAACACCTTGCCGTCCAGCGTCTTGCCCTCGTAGTGAACCTTCACCATAGAGGTGTCCTTAGGAAGTGCGCCGGTACCTTCCTTGATGACCTTGTACTGCACACCGCTGGGCAGCACCTTGATACCTTCCTTCTTGGCATTGGCAGCCAGGAACTCCTCGCCTGCCTTCTTGTTGGGGCCGAACTCCTTCTCCATGTTCTTGGCCTTGATGGCGCGCATCATCTCCTGAGCTACCTGCTGGGCGGAGTCGACGGTCATCAGACCACCCTTGCCAGTAGTACCGCTGACGAAGCCGGCCATGAAGTTCTTCAGGGAAATAGTCTTGGTGGAGTCGTCGCCAAACAGCTCATGATTGATACCCTTCACCATCTGGTTGGAAATCTGCTGGCCAATCTGGATACCAGCATAGTAGGCAGCCTTCTTCTTGTCATCGCCAGCGTTGGCACCCTCGTTCAGGCCCTTGATAAACTCGTCAATGTAAGCAGTGTCGACACCCAGGCGGCCTACGAGATAGTCCTTCAGACCCTGTGTCTGAGCCATACCGATAGCGTAGCTGACGGTGTCAACATCGGTTTTGAGGTTTGCCTTCGGCGTACCATTGCCGCATGAGTACATCATGACGGCAGCAACAGCAGCTATTGCTGCAAATGTGATTTTTTTCATTTTTCTTCTTTTAAAATTTTTTCTGTATTACGTTATTCCGACATTTCGATATTCCGACATTTCGACGTTCCAACATTTCGATGCAACGACGCAACGATTACATCACCTCAATCAGCTCCACGTCGAAGATGAGGGCTGCAAAAGGAGGAATGGAACCGCCGGCACCACCCTCGCCGTAAGCCAGACGGTAGGGGATGAAGAAACGGTACTTGGCACCCTCCTGCATCAGCTGCAAACCTTCGGTCCAACCAGCTATCACCTGCTGCAATCCAAACACGGCAGGCTCACCGCGCTGCACACTTGAGTCAAACACGGTGCCGTCGATGAGGAAACCCTCGTAGTGGCACTTCACGGAGTCCTTGGCCGACGGTTTCTTACCGTTGCCCTCTCGCAGCACCTGATACTGGAGGCCACTGGGCAGCGTGATGACGCCGTCCTTCTTGGCATTGTCTGCCAGATATTTCTCGCCTGCCTCCTTGTGGGCCTTGCCGGCTGCAGCACGCTGCTTGTTGATTCTCTCCTCCTGTGCAGCAAAAAACTCCTGTACTATGCGCTGGGCCTCGCTGCTCTTAATTGTCAGCTCCTTGCCGCCCAAGACATCCTTCACAGCCTGCGCGAAGTCGTCGATATTCAGCTCAGAGCCTCCCATATTGGCCAGCTGGTGGCCTATTCCTATGCCTAATGCGTAGCTTACTTTATCCATGCTTTTTATATATAAATAATGTGTAGTTCTTCAAAATCGGCTGCAAAGGTACAACTTTTGGAGGAGTTAAAGCAGTTAAAGGAGTTAAAAGGAGTTAAAGACGTTGTCCTTTTGCTATGAAATAAGTATATTTGCAAGATATTAACATATTATGCTTATGAAAAAGATTGTTGTATTAACCGGAGCAGGCATGTCGGTGGAGAGCGGACTCAAGACGTTCCGCGATGCCGACGGCCTTTGGGAGGAGTATCCCGTTCAGAAAGTAGCTACACATGAAGGATGGGAGGCTGACCCCACACTTGTGACAAACTTCTATAACATGTTGCGCAAGAAGTGCTGGGGCGTAAAGCCCAACGAGGGACACCGTCTGGTGGCCCAGCTGGAGAAGAAGTACAACGTGACGGTCGTCACGCAGAACGTCGACAACCTGCACGAACAGGCTGGCTCGACGAAGGTGATCCACCTGCACGGTGAACTGATGAAGGTGTGCTCGAGTCGCGACGTTGACGACCCGCGCTACATCCGGCAACTGACACCAGACAACTGCGAGATTACCCCTGGTACGAAGGCTGGAGACGGCTCACTGCTGCGTCCCTACATCGTGTTCTTCGGCGAAGCGGTTCCCAACATCACCATCGCTGCAGAGGAATGTCAGGAGGCCGACATCTTCATCATCATCGGCACGTCGCTCAACGTCTATCCTGCCGCAGGACTCATCCACTATGTGCGGCCCGGCGTTCCCGTCTACCTCATCGACCCAAAACCTGTGAGTGCCGGCGGCAATGTCACACAGATTATGAAAGGCGCCTCGGAGGGTATGCGCGAACTGAGTGCTCTACTGTAGCCATCTGATGGTTCAACAGAAAGCATGAAAAAAGGAAAGCGATCTTTCACAGACAGCTTTCCTCCGAGGAAAATGATAAATATAGATTAAAATTACTAGTTGTGTGCATTGCAAAGGTACGAAAAGATTCTTAGCCTGCAATGCCTTTTAGAAAGAATCTTTTCTTATTTCACGTTATTTAACGTACAACCACCGTTTTTTGCAGATTATTCGTCTTTTTCAGCCGTTTGCACACGATTGTTTGCCGTTTGGTAGGCACCCTCACGGTTCAAAACCTGACGGTATTCACCCTCTGTGTTGAGTATTCGTAATGCCTCGTTCAGCTGCTTGTCGAAAGTCAGCGCATGCTGCACCTGACCGGCCTGATAGTAGTAGGCTCCAACGATGTCACTCTCTAACATCCGGCATATCTCGTCACGGTGCAGGTCTAGGTCGCGTCCAACATCGTGATGGTCTATCTTGGCTTTCAGTGCCTCAATCTCAGCCTTCGCGTCGTCGTAGTAGCCCTCAAATCGGATGGACTTCTCCAGCTCGGCAAGTTGCTTCTTGCTCACTTGGTCGTAGGTGAAGCCGGCTGCAATGACTCGCTGCTTGAACTCGTCGAAGTCGGCATCCGTCAGACGGAACTCGGCAGGAGCGGCTATCGTCGGATGCTTCGAAATATAGTCTGTCACGTAGTCGAAGGTCACCTCCGTAGAGTCCAGACGGTCCAAATAGAGAGTGATGTTAGCCATCGTGTCCGGCTTCACCTCAATATCGGGAGTGATGCCAGTCTTCATCTCAATACCACGACCGCTGGGCAGATAGTAGCGCGAGGTCGTCAGCTTCAGGTTAGCATTATAGGGCAGGTCGATGTTCGGAATCTGCACCAAACCCTTGCCGTATGTCCGCGTACCGATGACAATGCCGCGCTTCAAGTCCTGCATGGCACCGCTGGTAATCTCGGAGGCAGAAGCCGTCTCGCGGTTCACAAGCACGACAATAGGCATCAGCGTGTCGACAGGCTCCATACGCGTCGTGTACTCATTGTTGGCACGTTTCAGCTTGCCTCTGGTCTCGACAATGCGCACTCCCTTTGGCAACCACAGGTTCAGGATGTCGACACACTCAGCCACAGAGCCGCCGCCATTACCGCGCAAGTCGAGCACCAGCTTCTGCGCTCCCTGCTTCTTCAAGTCCAGATAGGCACGACGCATCGGCTTGGCCGGCTCACCAGTAAACGTGTTCAGGTTGATGTAGCCTACCCCATTGTCCAGCATGCCATACCACGTAATCTCAGGCATCTTGATTGCCTGGCGCGTAATCTTGATATTCATCTTCTTGCCAGTCGACGGACGCAGGGTCTTCAGCATAAACGTCGTGCCGGCCTCGCCACGCAGATGACTGCTCACGTACGACGTGTTCTTATCCGTCATCAGCGTGTCGTCAATCTGAAGGATGATGTCACCCTTCTTCAAACCAGCCTCAGCAGCAGGCATGCCCTCATACGGCTCGTCGAACACCACACGCTTCAACTTCTGGTGATACCTGATAAGTGCCCCAACACCAGCATACTTGCCCGTCAGCATCTGCTTCAGTTCTTTCTGCCGCTCCTCAGGATAGTACTCGGTATAGCGATCCAGCGAACTGAGCATCTCGTCAATGGCAGTCGTAATGACCTTGTTGGCGTCCAACGTGTCAACATACATCAAGTCTAGATTCTTATAGAGCGCATTGAATATCTCAAGGTTCTTCGCCACCTCCAAATTATGGTTCTTCACACCCTGGCCCTTTGCAACGAATGCCATCAGACAGCAACTTATCAGTACAATAAAACGTCTCTTCATCTTGATGATTTTATAAATTTGCTTGCAAAATTACAAAAAAATACCGTTTCCGTGAATTTTTTTGCCAAAAAGTTTGCAAGATTCGAAAAAACATAGTACCTTTGCACCCGCAATCAAGAAAAAGACGGTTGCAAGAGCACTTTTATTACACTCTGCTTCAGTAGCTCAGTTGGTTAGAGCACCTGACTGTTAATCAGGGGGTCGTTGGTTCAAGCCCATCCTGAAGCGCCAGTACAAAACGCTGGAAATGAGAGAGTTAGACGAAAGTTTAACTCTCTTTTTTTGTGTTCAGATGCGAACTTGCGAACTAAATGCGAACTAATAACGAACTTGTATTGATATATTTTGGAGATTTCGGATTAATTTTGTACCTTTGCACCCGAATACGAGAGTATTCCGTCTGGCCCTGATGGCGGTGACGTTAAAGCGTTTCGAGTTGTTCTGGGAATGACAACCACGAGTAGTAAGGAGCGACGTTTCTCCAGTTTCCACAGATTTCAAGGGAGTGCCTTAAAAGGTGGCAGCTCACTCTCTAACGGAAACATGCCCTAACTGGCTGACCGGGGGCACAATACTCGAAACGCATTATGAAAAAGAGTGTTTTTAATTTTATGATGATGGCGGTATTTGCCGCTATGTGTGTGACATCTTTCACGGCCTGCGGCGGTGATGATGACGATGACATCCCCGGAAAGGAAGTGTCAGGTTCAGTTACCTATTACGAGCCGTGCTTTGACTGGGGCAGCACCAACGACCATGTGAAAGCGTACATGACAGGCTGGGAGTTGGTGGATGGCAGCAATGACTATGCGCTGCTCTACAGCAACGGTAAGAACACTACAACAGTCACCTACGCTTTCCTTGGCAGTAGGCACGGCCTATCTATGGTTACCGTCACCTACATCACTGGCAACGTAAACTACTTCATCTCCGAGATTCAGAAGCGGTACGGCATAACCCTGACTAAGAATGACGCGAGCAGTAAGCAGGGTGATACCGTATATTCCGGCAACGGTACGATTGGCGGGCGTAACATAGCAGTGATACTTCACAGCACCAGTGCCACCGTTACGGTTATTTACGGGATTCCTGATTAAACATAACTCAAACAGATGACTGATATGAATACATTTCAATATACCGATGCAGACCTCCAGTTAGATCTTCAACACTATAATGGAGAAATACCCCTAAAGGAGTATATAGAGCGTTCGCCGGAGTACCGTGAGACCTTCGGCCAGTTCTGCCAGGAGTACGATCTACCAGCCGATGAGAAGGCTGCTGAGCGATTCTTTGACTGGTTGCTGGAGCAGGAAGAGGAAGCCCATACCGACGGGCTGGACTGATGCTAATGAGCTGCTGCCGTTATACACCGGTGGCAACTCTTTCTCAATGACAACATTGGAAACTGAATAAGGTGGAGCAAAGCCCCACCTTATTCAGATACCTCACTACGAACGTTTCATTTGATATTTCC
>JAEEGL012740984.1_pt1 | contig 16470 bp, 13 predicted proteins | sample 9134231 | NCBI WGS metagenome assembly JAEEGL01 (sample SAMN16246548, study PRJNA631951) | gut metagenome | biome: gut microbiome; feature: rumen; material: fiber-attached | host: Bos | place: Iran: Karaj | collected 2018-10
GATACTTTCTTGCGGTAGGTAATACCGGAGAAAAACGCGACGGCGGAAAACACAACAACCAAAATGACTGTTAACCACCACGGCATGTACGCGGTATACCTCCTATTTTAAATTGAAAAATATATACGGCCGATGGCTCGGCCTTACGAACTTCCCCTAAGCTCTTATATATCATCTATGGTATTTTATACTTCGAAAACCCGGCTGTCAAGCCGAATTTCTGTGAAAATCTACAATCGATCCCCCGTTTGTCCGGACGAAAAACGCACTTGCTATTTTCCTGCGGATATCATATGATACTCAGCAGAAAATAAACTGGCGGGCCCACACCGGGAAGCCGCCGGAAATCGGGAGGTCATTATGAATTCCATTTTTGCGGAAGCCGCAGCGCTCTGCGCCGCGGGAACGCCCTTCGTTTGGGCTACTATCATTTCCCAGGACGGGTCCACGCCCCGCAGCACCGGCAGCCGGATGCTGGTGCTGGAGGACAGCATCGTTTCCACCATCGGCGGCGGCGGCATGGAGGGCGGCGTCATTGCCATGGCGCGGGAATCCGTGCTGAAGGACCGCAGGCCCAGGATCATGCACTACGATATGAGCGGCACCGAGGCCGCCACCGCCGGACTGATCTGCGGCGGCGTCTGCGAAGTCCTGCTGGCCTTTATCGAGCCGCAGCACCAGAGCATCATGGAGGCCGCCGCCCAGGCGGAGACCGCAGGCGCGCCTGCCTGGCTCTTCTACATCCTGGATGAGAATCCGGACAGCGCGCTCCCCTTCCAGCTTTGTCTCAATGTTGGGGGCGAGCGTCTGGTCGGTTCCTTCCGGGGCAATCAGAACTTCGTCCGCCAGATGCTCCTGAATCCTATCCGTGTGGCGATCCACGGCGACATGGCCGACGGGATGCGCTTCATTGCCCAGGACGTAGGCTCCGCGCCCCGGATGTATCTCTTCGGCGCAGGCCATGTCTCCTGTGAGGTGGCAAAGCTCGCCGTCAACTGCGGCTTCAACGTGACCGTGGTGGACGATCGGGAGGAATTCTGCAATGGGGATCGTTTCCCCGGCTGCAGCTGCGTTGTGATCGACAGCTTTGAAGCCATGCCCGATTTCCCTGCCGACGGCGGCAGCTATGTGATCATCATGACCCGGGGCCACTCCTATGACAAGGACGTACTGCGCTGGGCTCTGGGAAAGAAGCCCTATTACCTGGGCATGATCGGCAGCCGCTCCAAACGGGATACCCTGTACCGTAAGCTGAACGAAGAAGAGGGCTTCCCCATGGAGCAGCTGCAGGCCGTCTGCTGCCCCATCGGCCTTGAGATCCACGCTGAGACTCCGGCGGAGATCGCCGTCAGCGTCATGGCAGAGGTGATCCGCTGCCGCCGGGAGCCCATGAGCAAGAAATAAATCTTGCAATCCGTCCCGATTATGCTATAATGCCTCTTGCCCGCATTTGCGGACAAGAGGCATTTCCCGCGACCAAGCCCACGTAGCTCAGCAGGATAGAGCGGCCGCCTCCTAAGCGGGAGATGGGCCGCCCGCCCGGATATGAATATTATATGTATATTATGAATAAGCCCCGGTACCTCAGTCGGATAGAGGGTCCGCCTCCTAAGCGGAACGCCGCTGGTTCGAATCCAGTCCGGGGTGCCATTGGAGCCGAAATCCCAAGATTTCGGCTCTATTTTATTACTTTTCCGGCGTCTTTGAATTATGAATATTTATTCTTTTTCTGCGAATGTCCAGCCAACAAGTAAGGTGGTTTTCAGCTCACTGTTCACTTCCGAGCCAACACCAGCCAACAATTAGCCGTTTACCACCTATACCAGATGGTCATTTTTGGTGTTATCCGCGCTATGACGGCGGTTGATCCCTTTCACCATTGTTTCCCCAGAAATCGCTCAAAAGAACAATCATCCGCTGCACAAGACGATTCTTCACAGCGGATGACTGTCCTTTTTCTCTTATTGTAAAAGCTGGGCAAGCAGTTCGGGATAATCCTGAATAAGCTTTTTCAGCTTTTCGATGGTCTCGGCATCCGGTTCAGGTGCCTTTTCTGTTTCGCCGACTTTGGCGAAGAAACCGCTGTCCATTTCACGAGCAATCAGCTTTCGGTCAGCGTCGAATCCATGGGCATAAGTATCTGTAACCATACGCGCCTCAGCGTGTCCGGTGTCGCCCTGCACGGCCTTTATGTTGCCCTTGCTCAACTTGAGTTTGAGCGACGTGCTGCTGTGACGGAGGCTGTGGAACACAATAGGACGCAGGTCGTTTTCCGAAATCAGTTTATAGAGCATCTTACTCGGCTTTGATTATGCTCAAACCCACCACACCCTCTTCAGATAAATGCCGTCATCATGCAAACGTCGTGTCTCCCGATTTTACTCCGTATTGTTTTCATCCTGACAGCAGATGAACCTGCCCATCTGATGTCAGCAGCCTGCGGATCCGCCATTCCGGCGCTGAAAAAGCTTATGCTCTGATGAGAATGAAATGGAGAAAAGATGGAGAAAACCCATACGAAGTCCCGCTCTGTTCTTTCCAGGCATCTGCAGACGGCTTTTCTTTCTATCTATATAATCTTTCTATTTATATAGTATAGTTTAGGGTAATCGTCAATAGATTTCTGAAATACGACACAAACTCGCTGTTCTCATCCTTCGGAAATTGAATTCTGTACTCACGTACAGTCGCTGTTTAGTGAAACCCATTTTTTAATCGTCAGTATCCTCGCAATATCGGTTCTTTGGTCAGGTTTCCCTCTATATTAACTAAATTCCGCTGCCGCAATCCCGGTTTTTTCCCTATTGACATCCCATCTCTTGTGTGCTATACATGTTATGAACTCAAGATGTAGCTCTTTACCGTACCTTAGAGGAATTGAAACTCTCTGTTTCCACTAGGTCCGGAAAAACTTCACTGACTTTACCGTACCTTAGAGGAATTGAAACTATTGCACGAACACGGCTTTGCCGATTTCGCCGAAGCCTTTACCGTACCTTAGAGGAATTGAAACTAGGATACAGGGGTACCAACGGTGCCCACATCAAAGCTTTACCGTACCTTAGAGGAATTGAAACGCGTGCCCCATCCTGACGAAGGGGTCATACGACGAAACTTTACCGTACCTTAGAGGAATTGAAACTAGGCTACAACGTCAGAAACATCGTCACCCATTATACTTTACCGTACCTTAGAGGAATTGAAACAACTTGGGGCGCCGCATGCTTTCAGAGCTGCAAGGCACCCCATTTTCATGGAACAAGTTGATGACTTATTCCCCCTTTTGAAACCGGAACCAAAACGGAAGCCCCGGTCTTCCCCAGCCCATCTTCGGGCGCGGGAGACCGGGGCTTCCACGTCGGCGAGGTCAACCCCGTCTGGACCGGTTCCTGTTCGCACAGTCATTGAAACTGTTATCCAAGGCAGCACCGCGCAACAGAACCTCCTTGGAGATGTCAAACAAGTGCAGTCAGGCAACACACAAAACTCGTTTGACGGGCATAAAAGCTGCTGGCAACCGAAGCCTCCAGCCGCGAAAAAACTTCTATTGTTTCATTGTAATTTCATTGTCTACTTGACGAGGAGCATTTCATGCCGCCCTTCGCGGAGGTCATTTTTTCCTTCGCAGCGAAACAAACACCAACCCCAGAAGGATGGACACAGCTCCTATCAACAGGGTAATCAGGATAGTACGACAATCCGGCGAGATCGCTTCGCTTCCCTGATAGATGGATATCAGAAGCGCGGTAATCGCCAGCAGGAGACCGCCGGTATTCAGGGTGTTGCCCTGAATATTCTCCACGATTTCGAACAGGTTGCCCATCTGGGACTGTATGCTGTCCCTCAGATTCGGAATAAACAGCATTTCCTGCAGCATTCCATAAAGCTCGATCCCCTGGATCTGCGGCGTCACCTCCGACAGAAGCAGCTCGCTCTGAAACACGGCGATCCGCTTTTGAAGCGCAGTAAGACGGTTCTGCGCCCGCATCCGCCGCATATTCCCGGCGGCGACCACGGAGATTTCCTTTCCGAAGGAGATCAAACTGGCCCTCTGGACCAGCGTCAGGATGCAAATCTGCGTATAAAGGGTAAGAAACGGGTCGATCACGGTGTCCTGCACAAACTCATGCAGCCCCGTCAAGCAGACAAAGGAGTGGTTGGTCACCCCGTAGAGCGTTCCGTATTCCGCCCAGCGGGTATACAACTGCTCACTCAAATACCGGTCCAGATCCTGCCGGGACTGGCAGCTGCTGGCACCCTTGCCGGGGTCGATGTTCAGCAGCGCATAGAGCTCGCAACCCAGCTCCCACTCCTCCATAAAGGCCCATTTCCCGGCCTGCCGCCGGAGCCCGGCTGCCTTAACGGCCGCGTCGTCGCTGCCGTCCACATAGGCTTTATAGCCCAGAAAATGATCTACGCAGTCCCCGTCGGAGACGCAGCAACAGACGAACATCCGGTCGTCGATCGCCGGCTCGATATGGAGCAAACCTTCATCCGCAGACCAATTTGTGATCCTCGAGCCGAGGAGCTGCATGATGATATTGGGCATCCGCTTTGGATTCCCGGCAAAAACTCCCCTCCGGGTCAGTTCCCGGAAATCATCCGCAATGGCATTGTCTTCCCCCGTCCGGGTTATTGCCAGCTTGTCCGCGCAGATCAGCGGACCGTCTTCCCTAGGCATATAGGCAGGAAACAGCCTTCTGCCGAATTCGTTGATGCGCATCACGGCTTGGACTCCTTTTTCAATGGTGCGGTTTTCGGCAGGGGGGTCATATTCCAATTCAAAAACCATCACCGCGACGCCGGTGTTGAACAGCTTCAGCCGCACCGCGTTGATGCCGAGTTCATAGGTTTCCGCTTCCTTTGTGATCACATAGCGGGCGTTGTTATTCAGCGTCAGCGGCTCGTAATACAGGCAATCCGCGATGCTCTCCTTTTCGGAGGGCAGGAACAGGGCCTTCCTGCTCGCCTCGTTGAAATATTGAAAGGTCGCGTACCCTTCCCGGGAGAGCGGCCCGGCTCCCGTCTTGCCACCCTTCTCCCGGAGGATATCGTCCGGCTGCCATTCTTCCGGCAGGGCTTTCGTGAATTCTGCCCGGCTCACCCGCCCCCCGTCGTCCCAGAGGAAAGGGAAAAGGAACGTATGATAACTGTAAGGGGGGCTCTTCTCATTGCCTGACTTCGCTGCATCCGGCCCGCCCTCCTGAATCGGAGGCTTCGCAGCCTTCAGATGCCGACCTTTCCAATCACGCTTTTTCATCGGCTATATACCACATGCGTGTCGGCTGGAGCTCAAGGTAAATCGCCCTTTGCCCCAACCTTTCCTTCAGCTGCAGAACAAGCTTCATCAATGCGGCCTCATAAGGCTCCTTTTCCGCAAATTGCGGATTTCTTGTACCCCGGAGCTCATAGCAGGGCTCACCGTCCGCCGGGCAGCCCCATTCCCCGCGATAAAGCACGCGCGTTTCCTTCATTACGGCGGAGAGATAAATGCCGGTTTCCCCATAGACTTCCTCGGCGCAGGCCAGATAAACGGCGGCGAAAGCTGCCTCCGGCATCCGGGCTTGCGCGCCGGGGTCATACCCGGGCGTCGTTCCGATGCTCAGGGTCCAGGATTCCGTTTCAATGCTGTCGCTCAATCGGTGCGTCCCCTTTCGTCTGCAATGTCAAAAAGGCCGAAGCCCTGGCTGTTGCGGTTGCCAAGGCCGCAGTGATACAAAACGGCCATTGCTTCGGACCCGGTTTTGATCCGGAAGCTGCCAAGATAGCCGGTGATGTATGTTTCCTTGAACCGAACAACCTGTTTTTTCGGCCCCGGATCCAGGGCGGTAATCGAGAATTCCGGAGCCGGATCTCTGCCCAGGGCCTGCAGCTTCGCCTGCAGATTGGCCTCCAGCCGCTCCTTCCATTCCGCTTCCTCCGGGCTGAAAAACCGCGTTTTTGCGCCGGTAAGGGTCTGATGCGCAGTTACAGGGGAACGCAGCCAAACCCGGGCTTCCTCCGGAAACAGCAGCCGTTCCTCAAGCTGCAGCCCAGCAAGGGCGAGAGACTGCTCCCCCAGGCGGACCATTCCCCGCCTGCCCAGTTCCTCCGCCAGCGTGTCGATCAGCACGTCTATGGGGCTGCGCACCTCCAGCCGAAGTGGCGGGGAAAACACCATCTGAGGACCTTCTGTCCGGTATTTGCCCTGCAGCCAACTGAAGCAGAAGGGCTTCAGCTTCCGTCCGCCCGCAGGAAGCCCGCGATCGTGGAAATCCGGGAAGCGGGCTTCCCAGCAGGAATACAAAAGGCTCTGCAGCCGGTGCTGATAATCCGGTTCCAGCCGCACAGGCGCATCCGCCTGCATTGTGATCCGAATCGATTTCACCCTTCCGCCCCCTATAGAATGAAGCCGGAAATATCCCGATGCCGGCCCAGCTGACACTTGATCAGTTCTCCGTTGAACAGCTGCTTATAGATAATCACGGAATCGGCATCGCAGTCAATCGCGTTTTCCATTTCGTTTTTCAGCTTTGTAAGGGCCCGGTCCGTAAGATAACCGTCGAAAACCGATTTCTGTGCCGGCTGCAGATACTTCTCCGCTATTTTGCGAACCTTTGAGAGGCGCCCGGAGCGAACGTCATAAGCCAGAATAACGAACATCAGCGCACCTGCCGAAACGCCCGGTAGGGTGTTCCGCTCCGAAAATAGCGGACAAGCTTTGCGACCTCTTCCCGGAAGAGCTGATAATAACTCATTTTTGCCCCGTTAACCGTTAGTTCCGTCTCCAGTTTCAAGTAGAAGGAACGCAGGAAGACATGTTTCCCTTCTTCATTCAAATAGACTCCGCCGCTTTCATCCCGACAAAAGCTGTCGGTATGGATCACGCCACGGTTGATCAGGCTCAGGATCGTTCTATCTACAACGAGAGGCTTGAATAACTCCGCCAGATCCAGATTCAGAGACTGCATCCTGCGATTTGTGGCATGAAGGAAACCGATGCGTATGTCCAGCGGGGATTTATTGATCTCTGTGGCAATCAGATTATACAGCACCGTATTTCCGAAACTGAGCATGGCGTTGAATTCGTTTTGCGGCGGTCTCCTGGTGCGCTTATGATAGGAAAAACCCTCCGCTATCAGGAAGCGGTCATAACAACTGTAATAAGCTTCCCGGATTGCCGCTTCATACAGCATAATCGATTCAAGGCTGCTGCAGTTTTTGACCTTCTTATCGATTCCGGAAATCTTTTCCAATACCTCGGCAAAGAAGGGATCGGGGTACTGTTTGTTGTAATACCGGATGTTGAGCACCGAATTGTGTGTGGAGGCACGAAGAATGTCTTTAGCCAAAGCCAGCCGTTCGCTCTCGTTATAGTATGCCAGAAGCTGACTGTGCGTAGTCTTTGGCGACCGCAGGCTCTGATTTGGCGTGAAGGATCCGAGAAACCGGTTCTCCCGGTCAAATACGTTGATCGTGATCCCCGACAGGAACGCTCTCTTTAAAAACCCGGTATCAAAAATCACATTGGAATAGAGGTTGATGATCTCCGTCGATTCCGGAGGGATCAGAGTCTTAGTCTCATCCGTTTCAAATTGAAGACTGAAGTCCTTTTGACGCAGGATGCCGCTGCTGAGGACGTCCGCCGTGCGATGATTGTACTGCGCACGGGATTCATTCCACCGGTAGTAGGCGGAAACGGTATCGCTGTTTGATTCCAGCGCGATCACGCCGTGCCTGTCTCTTCGGAATTTATAGCCAAGGTAACGGATGCTGTCCGATGACGTTATCCGGCACTTGCGGAGGTTTCTTGTGAGACACATCTCACGTTCTATATAATCACAAACCCAATGATAGACTTCTTCGGCGTCAGAAACGTCCTTGGAGAAAACGACAACATCATCCGCATATCGAATGAACGCTATACCCTTCTCCCCCAGCAGGCAGTCCAAGGGATGATAATACAGATTGCACAAAAGCGCGCTGACCGGCGCACCCTGCAGGATGCCCCGATCACGTTTTATCAGATCGCCCTCGGACAGCACAGGCATTTTGGCCATTGCCATCAGCAGCTGCGTCAAGGGGCGGTCATCATAGAAGGACGCCAGACATTCCTCCAGCCGGGACCAGTCGATATTGTCATAGCAGGAAACCACGTCGATTTTAGCCACGCAGGGATATTCCTGCGCCATGCTCGCATAGGTGCGTATCGCCGCTCCGACCCCTCTCCCCGGGCGGTATGCGAAGCTGGATTCGGAGAAACGGCTCTCATTCCAGGGAGAGAGGACCTCGTTGGCGCTCATTTGGAGGACAGTATCCAAGGCTGTCAATCGACTGAGATTGCGATACCCGCCGGAGGTCTTTGCGGTCCGAAACCCCAGCGCAGGCATCGGCGCATACCGCCCGCCGCGCAGATCCGCAAGAAAGCGGGGATAATTCAGCTCGATCCATATCCTTGCGCCTTCGGCATCCATATTGTCAAAGCCGGGATGAAAATTGCGCTTCCTGAGCTCCGCCGCCTTTTCCAAAAGCAAATCCTTGCTGAATATCTCCTCAAACACGTTCCGATCACCCGTTATCAATATAACCGAATTATAGGCGCTTTCCCGCAGTCTGTCAATTATTTTAGTCAAACCCCATTTTTGAAGCCATTTTTCTCCTATCTTCCCTTGTTTAAAGCCATCCTCAAGCCCGATTGCCGAAGTTATCCGTCGTTTTCTCTCCTGCAGCGTCATTGACAGTCAATGTCTTGTATGTTATTATATTCTTAATCATAAAATGTAGCTCTGTACCGTACCTTAAAGGAATTGAAACAGGAACTCGGGGAACTCCTCGCCGACCTTCATGGCCTCGACTGTACCGTACCTTAAAGGAATTGAAACCCATAGTTATGGAAGTGATGATGACCGATTACCAACTGTACCGTACCTTAAAGGAATTGAAACTGTAATTGCCTGTGGTGATTCCCAACCTCTCGCATCTGTACCGTACCTTAAAGGAATTGAAACACGATGCCGCCGGTCGCTCGCAGATCTGTGGAGCTGTCTGTATTTACGGAAGGAGTTGAATCCTTGATTTCCTTTGACGATAATAAAGGAAAACTGGAGCTGAAGCTGGAGGCCCAGTCCCCCATGATCCATTTTCAGGCTCGGGAGACCGGAGCGACCCTGCGCGCCAGCGAGGTCAAGCCGAAGCTGGATCGTTTTTTGATCGAGAAGCTGAAAGCGCAGGACCTGGACCTTTACCATGAAGAGCTCGAAAAGAGCATTCTGCTGGCGAGGGGCGACAGCCGTACAAAACAGGACTGCGTGCCGGGGTATTTCCTGCCCGACGCCAGCGCAAAAGAATTCCGCGCCATGAATTACCGCATGCAGATCTTTTGTCCGGAGCCGCCGACCATCATAGTCATCCACAATAACCCTGCGCTCAAGAAAAACAATCCCGGCTACCGCAACGCGCCGGACTATCCGATCTACTACGGCAACAGCGGCATCAAGGAGGCTGAAAAGCAGCGCCTCGGCATCATTTCAAATCCCACTGTCATGATTCATTGCTTCGTTCCCGGGCTGAGGAAGCTGATTGCGGATTACATTGAGGAATTTTTCTTTGTCACCAATTTCGGGACGATGCAGAGCAAAGGCTTCGGGAGCTTTGTGCCGGAGGGCTCCGAGTCGACGCCCATACAGATGAAGGAATGGCTCACAGAAAAGACTGGTACGGACATCTGCCTGAAGATGGATATCCCCACCGGGCAGAGATGGGGCGCGTATGACTATTCCAACCATTTCCAATGGATCGAGCGATTCTGCCGTCTGATGAAGTCTGGCGTCAACCTGAAGGGGAAACCGGATTACGATCACTCCTTCCTCTTCGAATACATGCACGGCAAATACGGTTCCGGCCTTGGGATCGGCAATGAAAAAGCCTGGATGAAGGAGAAGGGCATCTCGCCGAATGTCAGCACCCGTGGGATCGCTCCGCCCATGTCCGTTCCCGACCAGCCGCCGAGATATGTCCGGGCGTTGCTTGGCGCCGCTGGGAGCATCAGCTATCAGAAGAGCGAGAGAGGACGGATGAAGGTAAAGATCTCCTCCCAGGAACTCAGCCGGGTTCCTTCTCCTCTTTTCTTCAAGATCGTCGGCAACAGTATTTATATTGCCTCTTTCCCCATCGACCCCGACGTATACGGCAAAAGTTTCACCTTTTCCGGCTTTTGTTTGGCTGTTCTCCCCACACCGAATACGGAGGAACTCGGAGGTGCATTTGATATGGCGAGGTTTCTCCGCGCATACGTCGCCTATTTCAACTGCCGCACCACACGGTCGAAACTTCCGAATTATTTGAATCACGCTCCGGAGGTGATAGTGCTATGACGGGTTCCATCGCCGGAATCACCGTCGGTCCCATCTTCGACACCATCAGCCGCGCGACGGTCCCGGCGGCGCTCTGGTTTTCCAGCATCCTCTTTTCGGATCTGACCCGCCGCCTCTGCCAGGGGATCACGGAAGCGATCCCGGCAGCGAAGCTCTGGTCGCCCGGCTTCCGCCCTTCCGCGGAGGCAAACGACGGCGTCGGGGTCTATCACGATCGGGTCATCTTCTCTGTGGAGATGGATCAGGCACCGCTTCGGGAATCGCTGGAAGCCGTCATTTCCAGGGCAAAGAGCGAGACGGCGGATCGGTTCCCGACTGCTTACAATCGGGAAGGGATCAAGCGCTTTCTCGACGCCTATCTCCAGATCCATTACCTCATCCTGCCGGACGAGGGGATGGCGGGGGGGAACTGCGTGCAGGTCCTCACCCCTTATCTGGATGCGCTGGAGCTGATGAAGTCCTTCCCGGCCAGCAGCGAAATGGATCCCTTTGTCCGGCTCTTTGCCAACGATGAGGCCCGCGGGCAGGACGAGGAAGCGCGGAATGCGGCCATCCGGTCCTCCGCCCTGTTTCCGGTGAGGGATCGGCGCTATCTGCTCAACAGCCGCGGCAATATACGAAGCATCGGGGAGATCGCCGCAAACGGCGGCGACCGGGCGCTGAAGCATACGCACTATTTCGCCGTCGTCAACGCCGACGGGGACAGCATGGGCAAATTCCTCTCCGGCCTCGGGAACGAGGACGTGGAGAGATTCTCCACCGCCTGCCTGGAATACGCAAGGACAGCCGCCGGAATGGCAGCCGACTTCGGAGGCATGCCCATCTATGCCGGGGGGGACGATCTGCTGTTCCTTTCCCCGGTCTGCGGCAAGCTGAACGGGGAAGACGCCACCGTAATTGATCTGTGCCATGAGATCGGCGGCCTTTTCTCCAGAACCGTGAGGGAAGCCTTTGAAGGGGATGACCGGGAGCTTTGTTTCCCGACCCTTTCCTTCGGCATTTCCGTCCAGCACGAAAAATTCCCCCTGTATGAAGCGCTGGAGCTGGGACGGACCCTGCTGGAAAAGGCGAAAAAAAGTCCTTTCACCGACAAGAACGGCGGGGTTTTGAAGCATAACATCGCCCTGAATCTGCGGAAGCACAGCGGACAGAGCTTGGGGCTGATCGTCCACGACCCGGATCACGGCGCTTACCGGGATCTTTTCCGGGCGGCAGCCGGCATTTCCGGAAAAGCGATAAATTCGGTCCTGTATACTACAGGGAGCTTTGCGCCGCTGCTCGGCATCCTTTTCAGCGAAGCCAGAAGCAAGTGCACCGACACCGATGAGAATGCCCTCCGCGAGCGCTTCCTGGCCGCGTGGGGGAATCTCTTCGACAATCCGAGACAAGGCCTCTCCAGGGAATACGCGGAGGAGATCGGCAGCCGCTTCTTCGGCGGGTTCATCCTCAAGGAAGCGCGGATCCTTCCGCTGGACGATGGGGAATGGCCCGACACGACGGATGAGGCCGCGCTTGCCCTGCGCACCCTGCAGGGGGTCCTCAGCTGGGCAAAATTCCTTAGAGAAAAAGTGGGTGAGGACGAATGATCGTTTTCGTGACATTCAAGCCCCTGGAGCCCTACACCTTCGGGACCGATCAGAGCTTTTCCTACCAGGGGACCGGAAAGACCGGAAGGGAATCCTATCTGGCGACGTCAAGACGGCTGCCGGAACAGACCACCCTTCTGGGTACCCTGCGTTACCTCGCGCTGGTGAATAAAGGCCTACTCAGGACGGATTACGACTATTCGGAAGATGAGCTTGGTCAAATGGCCCGGGTCATTGGCCCGGAGAGCTTCCGCTTCGGAAAACAAGGACAGTCTTTCGGGGAAATCAACGCCCTTTCTCCTCTTTTCCTCTATGGAGAAACGGATCAGAGCGTCCTCGTGCCAAATCCTTTTCACAACACGGCGAAGGACGGTGGCTGCCGTCCCATGCTTCTCGGAGAACCCATCCTGACCTCGGCGGGTCCGATCCCGCTGCCGGCTGACGGCCAATACGACGCGAAAAAGGGCCATGCCGATGGCTTTATCGACCTCCGCACCGGGGAGATCCGCCGGGATTTGTTCCGCTCCGTTTTCATCACCGGGAATCGCAAGTCCGAAGGAGCCGCCAGGAAAGAAGGCGGCTTTTACCGCCGGGAGGTCATTTTGCTGCAGAAAGGGTTCCGCTTTGCTGTCCTCGCAGATACGGCTCCGGATACGCTGCCGGAGAAGGCCATCGCCTATATGGGGCTCAAGCGCGCCGCTTTTCAAGCTGAGGTATCCCGGATCCTGCCGGAGACATTTCCGAAATCCCCCAGGGAGAATACGCCCTCCGGGCTGCTGCGGGAAGCCGCAGAAAGCGGACTCGGCGGAGGAGAAGGCTGGTATTATGCGCTGTCCGACCTGTGCATGTCGGAAACCTGGACCCCCGCGTTCTTTTGTATTGTTGAAAAGAAGAGCATGCGGAATATGGAGACGGTCTACCGGAAGAAGAACGAGGCCGACAGAAGGAGACGCAGCTCCGTGCAGATTAACCTGGCGGCTGCCGGCAGCGTGTTTTACCGCGAGGAGCCTCAAACGGTGCAGAACTCCGACCTGGAGAAGATCGGATACAATATTATTTGCAGACTCGGAGGGAAATAGAATGGCACAGATCATTGTGCGTCTGAAATGCGTCACCAGCCTCCATGTGGGAAACGGCGATGTCAATTACAATATCATTGATAACGAGGTGGAGCGGGATCCGATCACCGGTTATCCGACCATCAATGCTTCCGGCGTGAAGGGCGCGCTGCGGGAGTATTTCAAAGCAAAAGCGCCCTCCCTGGTCGCGGATATCTTCGGCGCGGATACAGCCGGCAGTACGACCCAGGGCAAGCTGCGGTTCCTGTCCGCGGAAATGATTGCCGTTGCGGCGCGGGCGTCCAAGGGGGATAACGCCTACTACCTGATCTCCTCCGATACCGCGATGAAGCGGTTCCTGCAGCTGCAGGAGGAGTTCCTCGGCGATAAGTGCTCCGCGACAATTTGTGCACCCGGGGAAGCGGAGATCGAGGGTGTGAAGCCTGCGAAAATGCGGAAAATGCCCTTTGATGATATCTATATTCTTTCCGAGAACGATTTCCGGAATATTTCCCTCCCCGTCCTGGCAAGGAATTGCCTGGACAATGGGCAGAGCACCAATCTGTGGTACGAAGAGATCGTTCCCAGGGAGAGCGTTTTCTTCTTCCCTGTCCTGTCTGACGACCCTTCGCTGCTTGCGGAATTCTCCGGCGTGATCGACGGAAAGATCATCCAGTTCGGAGGAAATGCAAGCATCGGTTACGGCCTCTGCAAGGTTGCTGTGATGGAGGAAAAGAAATGAACAAAGCAAGGATCGATGCTCTGCTCCCTCTGGCCTATGAAGCGATCCACGACAGCGGGATACCGGAAAAGGACGGGGCTGTTCAGAAAACCTTCCGCGGACAGATTTCCACCTTCGGGGCCGCCGTTTCCATGGGAAGCCTTCTTGCCGCCATCGCCTTTTTCTCAAATAGCGAGCGTGCGTTGGTGGACCGCACGAAACTGCTGGATGCGATCCTCCGGGTCCTGAAAAAGAGCAGCACGGTCGGGGTCGGTCACCAGACGCTGTACGATTGGGCAAAGGCAGAGGTCGGCCTCGGAAGGGAAAACGCCTGCAGGGAGGCGATCCTTCATGCTGCCGTCTCGATAAAACTTGCCTTGAATTTGTACCCGTTACAGACGAGGTGAACGCACGATGTCATCCAAAAACTTACATTACGTGTTCAATGTGGAGTATTTTCAGGGTTTGGGTTTATTGGGGAACACAGATGTTGCCGCTGATATCGCTGAGCGCAACAAGCAGATCCTGAACTTCCGGTTCCCGAAGGACACTCCGTTTGAAGCGCTGCGATCCGATCCCCGTTTCCGTTCCTTCGAGCTGTATACCACTTACCCCGGCCTGCTGATCGGCACCGGGTATCCTCATGACGCCAGCTTGAAGGAAGCGATCAAGCTGGGGTTTTCGCTCGACTATGTCAGCGGCCTTCCGTATCTGCCCGGTTCCTCGCTCAAGGGCATTTTGCGGTCCGCTTTTTCTGAGCAGTCACTGATCCGGGCGTATATGAGGCCGGAAATCCATGTTGATGAACTGGAATCGGGGATATTCGAGCAGGGCGACGTTTTCCTCGGCGCATACCCGATCCCGGAGCAGGAACGTCCCGTCCTGGATATGGAATACATCACGCCTCACAACAGCCGCTTTGCCGACCCGATTCCCGTCAGCCTGATGAAAATCAGGCCCAATGTCCGTTTTGTATTCTGCTTTCTGATGGAGGGCGAGATCGCCTGTGCCGGTCTGGAAGAACGTCTGGAGCTCTACCAGACGTTGATCACAGAATTGGGGATCGGCGCAAAGACGCGCGTGGGCTTTGGCCGGATGACGGAAAGGCCCGGCATGCGGAATACGCTTGCTTTTGATAACGAGGCCCTACGGCTCGTTCCCGACGATGGCGAGGATGACACAAGCAGTCCCGTTAAACAGGCGTTGCCCCAAGTGTTTGCGGACGGTTTTGTTCTCGGGCCGTGCCCCAAGTGCGGCGCAGAAGTCAAAAGGAACGGAGCGACCGTTGGATGCAGCAAACAGTGCGGTATGCGATTCAAGGCCGTCATGGGCACGGAGGTCAGCGACGCCGACTTGTCCTTGCTCCTGAATGGCGGCAGCATTAAAATCTTCGTTATGGATAACGAGACCCGGACCAAACGTCCGGCGATGATTCGCATCAGCAATGATCCGAAGTTCAAAACGGACGGAAAAAAAGGGGAGAGGGACGGAATATTCCGGCCAAACTACGTCAGAGAATGGCTGGAGTGATGATTCTCCGGACCGATAGTATATCTCTTGGAGGCTGCCTTTTACATGAATGATTATGAACTGTGGCTGGATGAGAGCGGCGACTTTGAGATGGAGTCTCAGGTATCCAAAAGGAAAAATCCCTCCCTGGCGGGGGGGATTTTGATTCCAGCAAAAGCGCTTTCCGAATCCCGGATCCTGCAGCTTGCCGATCCCGAAAATGAAAGCGCCTTTCACGCGATGGAAATGGATTATGACACGGCAAGACGGATCGTTCCAGCAGCCCTGGAGGGCGTCTGCAGTGCTGGCGGGAAGCTGGTCTTTTTTGAAAACAGCGAAAGGATCGATTACCACTCCAACCGGGACCTCTACCTCCGGGTTCTCGCATCCGGGCTGGCTCAACTGGTAAAAACGCTGGCTGTACAAGGGCCGTTCCGCCTTTCAATCATCGTTGCTCTGCGGTTGATCCCTGCGGAAAACGGCGAAAGGATGCGCTCGATTTTGCCGGAAGAATATCGGGCAGAACTGAAATCCTACATCAGGGACGAATTCGAGGATATCAACTTTAAGCTGGATCCCTCCTGCAAGATCGCCCTGACCGTCCTGAGTGCTAGAAAAGAAGCCCGGCTCTTCCTGGCGGACTATGCGTGCAATGCCAGATTTGTGCTGAATTCGGAGAAATACCGTCCCGTTCGGGACCGCCTTCTTCCCCTTTTCGACCCCCGGTATCATTTTACCGTCACCGCGCTGACATCCGAATCCATTATTCGTACAAAGCTGGCCGGCGGTGACGTCAGCGGCGCGTTGATGGAGTTTTTCACAACGCGTGGAAAAATCAATAAATCCAGGATGCTCCGCGAGATCCTTTCCAAGCTGAAGACAATCTCTTACCGTCTGCAGCGTCTGCAGATCAGAACGTTTTCCGCCGGGATACGCAGCTATGCCGCCAGAGAGACGGACTTTGAACGCAGTGAGGCGCTGCTTGAAACGGTGATCAAAGAATTCTTTGCCGCACTTCCCGGATATGACATCAACGTTCAATTTGATGAAAGCCTGTTCTGGATCGAGTTGTCCCTTGCAGATATGTATCTCCGCGAAGGCGACGTGATCCATGCTTCGCCAGTCATGGAGCGAATGTCAGCGGAAATCCGCAGCATGCATTACCGTGTGGAAAACCTTGCGCATTTATACTTCTTCAGGGACAAGAAGGCGCTGTTTGAAATCAACTGTATGGATTATGCAGC
>JAEEGL014255755.1_pt1 | contig 16470 bp, 18 predicted proteins | sample 9134231 | NCBI WGS metagenome assembly JAEEGL01 (sample SAMN16246548, study PRJNA631951) | gut metagenome | biome: gut microbiome; feature: rumen; material: fiber-attached | host: Bos | place: Iran: Karaj | collected 2018-10
TAAAAACGTCACTTTTTATTCAATATAGCGATACCTATGTATAATATTAAAATTTACGATAGAAATTGAACATTCTTACAAACATTAAGTGAAAAAGAAATCTCTAGTAATTATAATTTTTCTGCTAGTTTAAATTCAGGATATTCAACATTAACCTTTGAATATTACTGAAAAACCAAACTTGAACACAAACAAAGAATAAAAATATATAAATCATGAAAATCAATCTATCAGTGATTTATTTCTTGAATAACGAAGAAAAAAGATAGATCTTGAGAGAAACAAATAATAAAAGCAAATGGATTAAAATGATTATTAGCGTATATTCCATATCCAAATTGAAATATATCTAACACACCATCAGTTCTTTTAAGAAATCTCTTATCTTCATCATGAATTAATTTCGATTTATCATGAATTAAAGAATATTGAAATACTATTTCACTTTCAGCGAGTAATGATACCTATTTAAGCTTTTTAGATAAAATATTAAAACAGATACCTGATCGATGATTCTTTATTGACTCAGAAAATAAAGTATGGTTTACACCATTTGAAAATAAGCATATTTTAACCTATTGAAATGAATGCTACAATATAGAATTAATAGAAGATTCAACAAACTATTACAATAAAATAACACTTAAATATTCATGATGAGAATACACTAATCAAGATACTGAAGCAATAGAAAAGTACTGAATCAATTATTTAATCTTAGAAGAAAATGATATTAAAAACATTAATACTGCACAATTAAGAACACAATCACTACTCAAAGAAAAGTGAATAATAACTACCTATAAAGTACAGATTAACTCTAATTTTGATTACTACTCAATAAAGCCGTGAGATATTCTCTCTATTAGGAATACAGAACGAGTAATTGAAGAAAAAATAGTAAAACAAATTCAATATTGAAAAGATACTGCCAACATTTTATTAGATTCATATGAATCATTAGAACAGTATTTAAAGAAATAAGATATTTTTTAACTCCTAATATTAGGAAAACCTAGTATCAGGATTTTCCTTTTCTTTTTTTAATAATTAAAAATTAATTAATTTAATAGTATTAAAAAATATGTACAACGTTAAAGATAACGCAGAGAGTAAACTACAAGTAGGAGTTTCATCATGAACAACAACAATAATTTTAGAAATTGGTACATGAATGCTATTTCCCGAAGCACCATTTATTCTTATTTTAAATAAAAGAGATGAGAGTTGAAAAGTAACTAAATTTGAGAAAGTAGAAGTAACAGATAAACAATGAGATCAATTAACAGTTAACAGAGGATTTGATTGAACAACGCCAACAAACTTTTCAGCAGGGGATTATGCATCTCTTTTTATTTTAGCAAGGCATATACAGGATCTAAATACAGAAATAGAAACCAATGCATCGAACATTTGAAGTCTTAATACTAGAATGACTACAGCAGAAGAAGCTATTGATGATTTACAAAAAGCATGAGCTATCGATCATCTAGAAACTACATTAATGATTTGAGAAAGATATACAGCTAATGATAAACTCTTTGCTCAATTTACTCCTAAAGAATGAGATTCTAATGTTGCTATACCTCTGTGAAATATCGATGCTAATCAACAAATTCATATCCAAAGAGCTAGTAGTTGAAAAGCTGGGAACAGCATAAAAATGAAGATCAGAAAAGTCTGAGAACCTACAACAAGAGTTGTAGTAGAAATACAAAAAGCAACTGTCGTAAATGATACTAATGAAAGCTATCGATATGGAAATTGAGAAGTTTTAGCTACAGCATCTTTACCTTATTCAACCTTCACAACAGAATGGCAAGAAGTAACTTTTGAATTTGATAATTCATTTTGAGAATGAGAGACATCTGAAGTTTTAGCTGTTGTAGTCCATCAAGCTGATAATATCGTAAATGCGTCCAACTATTATGAAATTGCTTGTGATTCTACACAATATTCTGAAGCATTCAGAGCAGTATTTGTTCATTGAGAATCAAGAACTTATAACAAAATAATGCCATATTGTGATTGAGAAGGATTAGCATTTGCAATGCTTTGTAGATGCGATAGTGCAAGATATACTATTCCTTATGATTTACCACTTTTAGAGAATGCATCATGAAATATCACTAATGGATCAACAATGAGATTTGTTAGCTGTAAAAATGGACAATATATAAAAATTAAAGGACATGTATACTGTTCTGTTTCTTCATCATATTCAAACAGATACGGATATTTCAATATCTATGATGGAGGAAATGGACAATTACTCTTAAATAAACAAGGGAATATTAATGAAGATATTGAATTAAATCAAAATAAATCCTCTCAACACGCAAACATCATAATTCAGATTTGAACAACTTATAGTTGAAGAACTGGAAGCTATTCAAATCTTTATATTTATACCACCAATGGAAGTATTACTAAAACACAAAAGTGAACCCTTGTAGCAGTGAATGAAGTAAAAGAGCCATGAAATACTATTTCTGCTGTCCTAGTTTGAAAAATAGGAAAAGAATTCTTCACTGGATGAGAATATTCAGAACCAGATGATTATCCTTTATCTTTCGGAACGAATGGAGGAGTAAATAATAATTGCTGATTCCAAGCTCATGCTGATTGATTAGCAAGATTTAGGATATGAAATGCTGATGGTTCACACTATAATTTTATTGAACTCAATGGAGTAAGAATATTAGAGCAAGGAACATGATGAAGATATGAATGTATTCATATCAAGAAATGAGACAATGTATTCTGATATTGAGATACTTCATGATGGAATGCCTATTGTGATTTTTATCCTGGTAAATAAAAAAAACAATGAAACAGTTTTTCGAGAAAATGAGCATTACTAAGTTAGTATTTCTAATTCTAACTTTAGTATTATCATTTCAAACAATCTATCTAACTCTTAACTGAGTTGAGACTTCTCTTTTTAATAATGCTATGTTAATGGTAATCTCATTCTATTTTGGACAAAAGGTCTGAGAAACTAAAAAAGATCCTTTACTTGATACTAAGAAAGAGAATGGAGAAGATTAGAGAGTATTTAACGAATCCTGCTACATGGATCAGCTTTATAGTATTTGTATTTTGATTAGGTTGAGCTTGGGTATCTTTGGATGCCAGGATTACAGCTTTAGAGAAAGCACAAGCAGAAATAAATATTGCTTATATTCAATCTACTTTAGCACAGATTCAAACCGATATTCAATGGATCAAGATTGAATTACAGAAGTAGTATTTCTAAGCTTTTTCTTATTAAAAAAGATGTTAGAGTTTTGTCTTCTAACATCTTTAGCCAAACTATACACCTTTTCTTTTATACTTTATACCCTTCTTCTTAGAAGTGTAACCGTCAAAAAAAAGACGCAATGATGTTATAAAGAAATCCTTAGTTATATTCCAGACTTTTTAATCTTTTTATCTTTTAATAAAATAATATGAGACCTTATGTAGATTTTAAAAATAAATGGTTAGGGAAGAGAATTGATTATGATAAAGCTTATGGATATCAATGTGTAGATCTTATTAAACAATACCTAGATGAAGTATTATGATTTCCTAGAGTAGGAGCAATTGGTAATGCAAAGAATGTACCTTCTACATTAGTTAAGAAAGGATTTTCTAAGCTATGAGTATCATCTTTAATGCAATGAGATATTATTGTAAGAACAAGATGAACCTATGGACATATTGCTATCATTGATCATATCTTAAACTGAAGAGTGTATGTATTAGAACAAAATGGTTCATGAAAAAATTCTTGAAATGGAGTAGGAGAGAATGCTATTAGAGTAAAAGATTACTCTATTAGTTGGTTTGATGTAGTACTAAGGAATGAGAGGATTATTAAAAATTATGAGAATGAGTTAAGCGTTGTTGATGAGAAGATTAAGGAGTATGAAGAGAAGATTAGAGTGACTAGGGAGTATGGGGAGAGTTTAAAAAGATAGATTGATATCTTTAAATAGAACATTATTGTAATAATGTATTTTTAAAACTTTATATTATCTGATAATGTTCTATGGCTGAAATTGATTATAATATTTTAACATCATTTCTATGATTAATGGAATCTGAACCTTGATATGTTTTAGATTTTTCAAATAATACTTTCCAAAAAATTGTTGCCGAAAATATTTGAATTGATATTTATTGATGAAAATGATATGAAGATTATTGCTCAAAAATGAATAAATTAAGACAAATTATAAAACAAGAATCGGATTATAGAGTAGTCAAGTTGATGAAAGCTTTAATTAATTACTATGAAGATTATAGACTAAAAATTTGAAATTTAACTGATTACGATAAGAAGAAAATCGCAGAAATTAAAGAATATATTGAATTACATAGCATTAAAGGAGCAGTTATATCAAATGAGTTAAATAAAAAATTTCAGGAAATTTCAACTAGAAATGCTAGATTTGAAGAGATGTCTACTGATGAAAAATTAGAAGAAATTGTAAGTCTAATTGAGAACATGCTTAATAATAATTGAAAATGGTTAGAAATTGATCCAGATTTTACTTTATGAATTTTAACCAACGAAGATGTAAAGGAATATAGAAAGATTCTTCAAATCTTTAGACATGATAAACAATCAGATATTAATGAAAGAGCAATATATACAGAGAATCAAAAAGAATTTTTAATCCAGTATTGAATATTTATCTGCAATGTAATCTATAAGTGGATTAATAAAGTATAAAATAACTATCATAAAATTTAATATGTTTTTACCTCTTGATAAACATTAATATATTTCTATAAATTTTTTAGTTTATACACTAAAAGATCTCAACGAATGAAAGTAGTACAATTCCTTCCATATTTTCCTCCTCATACATGATGAGTAGAAACTGTAGCAGAGGAGTTTTCTAAATATTTTGTTAGCGGAAAATGTTGAGATGTATTAAATGTAGTATTTTCTGTATGACAGGAAGAATGAATAAAAGAATATGAAAAAGACTGATATAAAGTATTAGTAATGCCTGCATTTGATATCATTCCTAGTTATTCAGTACCTAAATTTTGGACCAAAAGATATTGGCAAGTATTGAAAGAAGTAAAGAAATGGAATCCTGATGTTATACAAACACATACAAGATTCTTTTTAGCTACATTTATGTGATGATGGTATGCTAGGAAATGGAAGAAAAAATGGATCCATGTTGAACATTGAAGTGACTATATCCAAGTAAGTAGCTGATTTACAAATAAAGTAGCTTACTTATATGATAGAATAATAGGTAAACGAGTATTTAAGAAAGCTAATGAAATAGTGCCTATATCATGAGCATGTAAAAGATTTATAGAGAAGGAGTTCTGAAGAAAAAAGGATGTCCAAATAATTTATAGAGGATTAGATATTCCTGCTACTTTACCTGAAGTAGAAGATCTCCATAAGAAATTTAAGGGTAAGATAATAGTCTGATTTGTTTGAAGGTTGTATAAATGGAAAAATGTAGAGAGCTTAGTAAAAGCTTATTATGAGGTAGATAAGACATTACAGGAGAAAATACAAATAGTAGTAATAGGAGATTGAGAGGATATGGAATATTTAAAATCCTTAGATAGAGAGAATAAGGTATATTTTGCATGAAGGAAACCTTTTTTAGAAGCATTAGCTTATCAGAAACAATTTGATGTTCATATGCACACTTCTAATCCTTGAGGAGGTCTTGCAACAACATTATTACAAGCAATGCATTTTTGATGTTTAATAGTAGCTACTCCTAATGAATGAGCAACAGATGTATTAAAGAATTGAGAGAATGCAATTGTATTAAAAGATTCTTCATTAAAGGAGATAAAAAGAGGATTAGAAGAATGAGTTAGTTCGGTTTGATGAAAAGAGGATTGGATAAAGAAAAATAAGAAAATTATTGAAGATAAATTTCAATGGATGAAAAATATTAGAGAATTTTATGAGATTTTTAAATCTTAAACATAGATTATGTTGGATAAAAAAGCTATATTGGATTGATTAAAAAATAATGCACCACATAAATTATTTCAGAGATGGATTTATTATCGTTCTTATTTTAAAAAACAATGCGAAATAGTTAATAAAAAAGAAGCTAAGGAGTTTGAAATCTATACTGTTGCCTTTAATAATGATAAAGTAATTGATTATCAAATAAAATTTATGAAAAAGAATTTTATTGATGAACATCAACATATAATTGTTGATAATTCTTCTGATGAAGAAGTATCTAAAAAAATAAGAAAAATCTGTATTGATAATAATACGATGTATATTAAGTTACCAAAAAACACTTTATTTAGTAGTCAGAGTCATGCTCTTGCTTTAAATTACATATGGAGAACTGTGATTTCAGAGAGAGAGAGAGAGTTAAATATTTTTGATTTTTAGATCATGATATATTACCTGTAAAAAAGACTTCAATATTACATTATTTAAAAAAACAAAAAATGTATTGATATTTATTAGATAAAGAAAAATTAGAATATGCAAGAAATGCTCGAACAATTCGACCATGATTTTGTTTTTTTGATAAATCATTATCTAAAAAATTTGATTTTAGACCAACTAAATCATTATTCCCATTATATGCTTTAGATACATGAGGTAAAAATTATAGATTAATTTTTAGAAAATATGATAAAAATAAATTAGAATTTGCTTCCAGGGAATTAATTTGAGTACATGATGTTTTAAGTGAAGAATCTTTAAATTATAACGATATTTCAAATTATTCTTGAGCAGATAATTTTATCAAAAAGAAAAAAATTTTATACACTTATGAATATTTAAAAAATAACGAATGGATCCACAGAAGTTCTACTTATTTTTTAAATAATTGAAATATGGAATATAAACATTATGAAAATTTGCTGAAATTATTTTATGACAAGCTTAATATTTTATTGAAATAATAAAATTTAAAGATGAATAAATATTATTTCCTCATTAATTCAATGGAATGATGATGAGCAGAGAGAGTTGTTTCAAATTTGGTTAAGAAAAAAATGCAATCTTGAAAAGATGTATATCTTTTTACCTTAAAAGATGATTTATTTTACGATATTCCAAAGGAAGTTCGTTACATACCGTTATCACATATAAAAAACAATTTACTACTTTTTTTATCTATTCCATTCTTTGTTGTAAAATTTAAAAAAGTCCTGAAAAAGCATGGATTAAAAGACTGAATTTCTTTCTTAGAGATGTCTAATTTTGTTCATATTTTAGCTAAAAAAAACGCACGGATTTCATTTAGAACACATATTAATTTCTTCAGATGAATTACATGAACAATGCAAAGATATTTAATTAAATGGCTCTATCCAAAAGCAGAAAAAATTATAGTAAATTCTCGTGAAAATAAATATGACTTAGCAAAATTTTTAAATATATCTGAAGATAAAATAGAAGTCCGATATAATCCAATCGATAAAGAAAAAATTAAAAAATTAAGTAAAGAGAATTTAGATGATGAAATTTTGGGAAAAATAAAAAATAAAAAAGTTTTTATAACAACTTGAAGACTTGTTTGAATTAAGCATCATGAGAAAATAATAGATGCATTGAGTGAATATAACAAAAGGAATAAAGATTGGATTTATTTAATAATATGAGAGTGACCAGAAAGAAGTAAACTAGAAAATCTGGTAAAAACATTTTGACTAAAAAATCAGATTCTCTTCTTGTGACAACAAAAAAATGTATTTAAATATTTAAAAAATGCAGATTTATTCTTATATGCATCAGAAGTAGAATGATTTCCAAATGCATTAATGGAGGCTAGAGAAATATGATTAGAAATTATTAGTTCAGATTTTAAAAGTTGAGCAAGAGAAGTTATTTTATGAGAAGATACTGATATGATTTGAAAAATTTTAAAGTATCCTGTAAAGTGAAAATATTGAATTCTTGTATCTTTACTTAATTATGAAATAGAATTACTTAAAACAATTTAACTTATCTTTTTTTAAAATTATTTTATTTTATTTCTAAAGATATTCTTGAAAAAAAAAGGAATATAAATAATCTTACTCCCGCATGCTTTTTACCTATTAATGGTTTTTATGAATATCAAAAATTGTATAAGAGATTTATCACAATATAAATTATCATCCCATATTGTTCGACAAAAATTAAAAAATAGAGAAGAGTGCTTAAAAATGGATTGGAATGAATCTTCTTATGATAATTTAGAATTAAAAGAATTTTTGAGTAAAAAAATTCATGATTTGCCTATAAACTATTATCCGAACACAAATAATATTGAATTATTAAATAAAATATGAAATTATATAGATATTGGTACTGAAAATATTCTATATTATAATTGAAGTGATGACGCTTTAGATAATATATGTGAGCTGTTTGATTTTTGAAAAAATAAAAATGTTTGAACATTAAATCCTTCATATGATAATTTTAGGATCTATGTTGAAAAAAAGTGATGAAATTTAATTTATCTAGATGTTAGTAATTTTTCTCAAAAACCTAGCATTGATGAGATATCTTCATTTATAAAAAATAACAAAATAATACTTTTCTATTTAATTTCTCCACATAATCCAATTGGATTTTCATATTCTGAAGAAGAATTAAATGTATTAGTAAGTAATAATTCAAATTGTTTCTTTATCATAGATCAAGCTTATATTGAATTTTCAAATATAAAATTCAATTATAATAATTTTATTCATTATAATAATGCTCTTTTTGTTAGAACTTTTTCTAAGGCTTTATGATTGGCATGATTGCGTTTATGATATATTATATCTTCAAAAGATATAATTTCAGATTTATCAAAATATAGAAATCCCAAATCAATAAATTTAATATCTCAAGAAGCCTGAATTTATATTTTGGATAATTTAACTCCTATTTATGAGTATATTAATTCAGTAAATATATGAAAAGAACTTTTATATGAATTTTTTCAAGATAAACATATTGAATACATTAAATCTGATGCTAATTTTGTTCTCTTTAAAATTTGATATGAGACTAAAAATAATCTGAAATATTACCTAGAAAATAGAAATATATTTATTCGTTTCCTAGATAATCCGTTATTAAAAGACTGGGTTAGAGTTTCTATTCCACAAGAAGAAAAAATAAAAAAATTTATAGATATACTTAACGGATTTTTTGATAATGAAAAAAAATAAATTAGTAATATTCGATTTTTGTGATACACTAATCAACTTCCAAACAGGGAACAGATTTTTAAATTGGACATATCAAACCTATTATAATAAGAAAAATAAGGAATCCTTATTCGTGAAGATTTTTAAAAGATATCCATTTTCAATTTTTTTTAATTACAAAAAATATCTTGCAAGACAAATAAAATGAATACCAATAAAATTTATTAATGAAAAAATAGAGGATTTTATAAAAATATTAAATGATAATCAAAATGAAAAAGTGGTAGATCTTATGAAAAAACATATTGAAGAATGAAATAAAGTAATTATTATATCGGCATGATTCGGTGATTATATAAGAATTCGAGCGAAGCAATTTTGAGTTAATGAAGTTTTTTCAACAGAATTAGAGAAAACAAAATGAGTGTATACTTGAAATTTTAAATCATGAATTGATATTATTTGAAAAAATAAAGTAAAAACTTTGAAGAATAATTACGATATTTGAAAATATAACGATATAATTGTTTATTCTGATAGTTTAAGTGATCTTCCGTTATTTAATATTGCTACAGAAAAATATTTTGTTTGCAAAAATAATGATATAAAAGTTCCAAAATGATTTATTTCTATTTATAAATAGTATGACAATAAAAAGACGATTATATGATAATATGTTGCAACGTGATATTGCAAAATCGTATAAAAAATATTCATCTATGAAAAATATGACATATAAAGAGATAGAAGAATATAGATTAAAAAAACTAAAAGATTTAATATCATATTCATATAAATATGTACCCTTTTATAAGAATTTATGGGATTCATGTAATATCAAACCAGAAGTGAAATCTTTGAAAGATTTTGAGAAGTTTCCTATTGTAGATAAAAAAATGCTAAAAAAAGCAATCCAAGATTGAACATTATTTTCTACTGAATTTAAGAAAAAACCAAAATTAGTATGGCAACATACGACATGATCAACATGAGCTCCATTTGAATTTCCGTTTACAATTTCTGAAGAAGCTGATAAAAACTGATGTTCAAGAATGTATGAAGAATGGTATTCATGAAGAACATTTGATGATAAAAAAGTTAAAGTGTGGAGATGAAAATATAAAAACTCATTATTAGATGATATTAGAGAATGGCTGACAAATAGTTATAGTATTTGTATCTATGATCCAAAGAATACTAAAGAGACATTTTTAAATGAGAAACGTATTGGATATCTAGTAAATAGATTATTAAAAATAAAGCCAAAATATATTGAAGCATTCCCATCTGCATTGGCTGATTTAGCTAAACATATCAAAAAGAACAACCTAATTGTTGATTTTGAAATTGGTTGAATAATAACTGGTGCTGAACAATTATTAGATGACGATAAAAACATAATAGAAGAAGTATTTAAAACTAAGATATTTGATCGTTATTGATGAACTGAGGCAAGTTTGATAGCTTTTCAATGTCCATGAACGATTAAAGAATGATGTTATCATATTAATGAATTTAGAATTTATGTAGAATCGATAGTTAATAACGATATCATTTATGATAAGCCATGAGAAACTATAATTACAGATTTCTGAAGATATTATGCCCCATTTATTAGATATAGATTGTGAGATAATATAACAATATCATCAAAAAATCCACAGAAATGTAAGGAATGTTGAGTTTTTTCAAGAAAAATAATTTCATTATGATGAAGGTTTAATGATACCATTGAGCTTTTAAATTGAAACAAAATATCTCCTCATCTACGACAAAACATATTTAAAAAGTATGAGTTTATAGAGAATTATCAAATAATAAAAAGAAAATGAAAAGATTTAATTTTGATAAAAATTATTGGTGATAAAAATGATTGTAGTTGATTTAATTCTTTAAAAGCTGAATTAAAGAATTTATTTGAATGAGTTCAATTTGATTTTGAATTTGTTGGTAATATAGACCGCAATATCGGTTGAAAAATATCTCAAATTTTGATTGAAAAGTAAATTAAAATTTTTTATTTTTTTGTATTATATAAATAAATATGGTGAATGATAAGAGAATGTGGGATTTCTTCCAAAATAATGAGAAAGAGAACAGTGGGGGGGAGAGAAATCTTAGGAAACAATTAGGTTTTAGTTATCCCAGACAAAATTCATTTTTTAATAATGTAAAGAAGTACATTCCTTTAAAAACAGGTGATAAAATTTTGGAAATTGGATTCTGAGATTGATATTTATTAAATAAATTGGCATCAAATGGATATGATGTAATTTGACAAGATTTGAGCGATATAAATATTGAACAAACAAAAAAGCAACGAAAAAATGATAAAATTAAATTTAAACTCGGAGATGATTCTTGAAAAATTTTAGTAGATGATGAGTCTCTAGATTGATTTATAGCATCTGAAGTATTAGAACATATGTCAGATGAAGAACTACAAACATGTGTTTCAGAAATATATAGATGTTTAAAATCAGAATGATATGCTTTTATTTCTTTCCCTTGTAGGGAAAACCTTGATAATAGTACTTGTATATGTCCAGAATGTTGAGCTGTATTCCATAAAGTATGACATAAACAAAGGCGAGATAGGGAAAAAATTGATAAAGTTTTCAAAAAATTTAAAATTATAAAAATAAGAGAAAGATTTTATAGATATCCAGGGAATAACAAAATCGAAATGATTTGTTGATTACTCATGTATTATATTAGAACATTTGTAAATCTATTCATAGATTTGGAAAATAAGACTTATTTCTTAATATTACAAAAGTAGAATGCTAAAATATGTTTTTTAAAAAACATAGATAAAAAATAAAGCTATATTAATTCATTTCGTTTATTTATAATATTATTTATTAAAAAATCATCGATCCTTATTTTGCTATATTTTAAATATTTTTTATAAATATTTTCATTTATCAGAATACCTTCCATTGCACTATAAAATTCTTTTTCATCATTATTTTTTGTAAGAATACCATATTTTCAGCTATCTAAAATTTCGTTTGGTCATTGTGCTTCAGTAGATATAATTAGCAATCAACAAGCCATAGCTTCAAGCATTGTATTGGGGAATGCTTCGTTTAAACTACTTAGCAAGAAACAATTACTTTTATTTAAAAATTTATATGGATTATCTTGATTTCATAAAAAATGAACATTTTCATTAGATAATTTTTCTAATTTCTCCCTAAGTTCTCAATCTCCTAAAATTAATAATTGAATATCTGAATATTTATTACTCAATTTATTAAAACATTTTATTATTAATTCTTGATTCTTGATTTTATGTAAGCGTCAAACTGTAATAAAAGTGAATTTATTATCAAATAGATTTTCATATTCTCACAAATCTTGATCTTTTAGTTTTTTAATTAAATCAATATCAATTGCATTAGGAATAACTTTTATCTTTTCTTTTTTTATGTTAAAAGTTTTTATTAGATTGTTTTTTTCGAATTGTGTTAAGACAACAATGTTATCAGCATATTTATAAAGAAATCTAATTAACCGATGATAAATTCATTTTCAATAATCAGATATGGAATGTCTAATAGAAATATTAATTTTTACTTTATTTCATAAAAATTTGCTAACAATTGATGAGAAATTCGCATCCTCCATAAATGAGAATACTGTATCAATTCATTCTTTCTTACAAAACCTTTTAATCTGATAGGCTCTTGTAAATAATTTAAAAAACTTAGATATTACATTTCAATTCAGATTTTCATTTAAACAATATTCATCTCATAAATAATTATATTTCTTCTCGGCATTATAAAAAGTAAAATATTTTGTTTTATATCATAAATCATAAAATTTTGATCAGATTTTAGATGCAACTTTTTCTGCTCATCATCATAATTTCAGTGATGGAATGACTATTAAAATATTTTTCATATTAACAATTTTATCTTATAAAGTATTTCTAGTACAAAGGGCATTCTTTGATAATTATATAAATCAATTTCAACAGGTGAAAATGATTGTTTGAACTTGGAAATTTTTAATTTTGAAATATCGCCTTCTCAATTATATATTCATCACCAATCGTACTCATTATATCATATATTTTTAAAATATCACATATCAAAATAATGTAGTCACTTATTTGCATAACCAATTAAGTTTCTTTTCCCCCCCCCCTCGGAAATAATAGAATCTTGACTTAAAAGCCTAAAATGAGAACATGAATGTAATAATCTGATTTTTTTCAATTCCTTATCATTAATATATGCATGATAGCAAAGGATTTCTCAATCTTTTTTAGCGACAGTTAAGATTAAATTTCAACGGAATTTTTTTATATTATCATATGTTATTATGGGAAGATTTTTTGATTTTAAAAATTCATTATAAAAAATATAATATTTTTTCAATTCTAATTCACTTGGATTATCAATAGCAATATATTCTACTCATTCTTTTTCAGCTCTTCTTATTTCATTCCTTGTTGTTTTAGAAAAAGATTGAAATGTTTGTTCTAAATTTTCATTTAAATTTGTTATTCATGTATGATGAATATTTTTTTTAAATCATTTTAAATCAAGATCATCACATATATTTATAATTTCTACGATAGAAAATTTCTTATATGTTTTTTTATTATTGTAACCAAAATATACTTCATATGTAGGGATTATTCAAAATCTTTTATATGTAATTTCTATCATTTTATTTTTTTCTTAGTGAAATAAACATTCTGTACAAATAGTTGATAATCCAAAACTTTAAATTATATGAGAATTTGTCTATTTCTTTAAAAACACTATTATTATAATTTAAATCTTCAATTTTTGATATATATATATGATTTTTATTGTTATAACAAAATCTATCAATCTTTTTTATAAAATCAGAATCATATTTATTTATATGTAAACATATAGTCCGTATTCAATAAAGCTTTTTCTGAGGTTTCCGAATCTGTTGCGGTAATCGTTTTAATCAATATTTTGAAAATGGAAATCTGGAAATTCCATCTGTTATGTATTCAAAATTATATTTTTTTAATATTTCACAAGTATTCTTATCAAAGCTGTGTCATGGAGCCATAAACCATTTTATATCATAGTTTTTGATATACCTCTTTAATATTCTCATTCAATCTAAAATCTTTCTTTCTTGTTCATGATAAGAAACTCCAGCAAATTCAGAAAATTTATTTAATCAAATAATTCAAGATTGTTTTGTAATATATTCATGATTATATCAATGTTGAGCTATAGTCCATCATTTCTTTGCTAATTGATTTATTTTATCCCAAAAACCTTGAGTATAATTATTATTTCATATTGTAAAGTCTTTATTATCAGGTACGACTCAAATTATTGGTTTAATTCAATAATTATCAAAAATCTTTTCTATTTTTTCAAAAATTTCCCAATTCATTCACGGCACAACGTCATCTATACGAAAAATATATTTAGCTCACATTCTCTACTTTAATATTAAAGTGTTTTATAATTTTTAAATCATTTATTTCTCAATTTTCATTTAATATCAAATATTACTCAATTATTATTTAACAAATTATTTATATTGATATCTTCGAATTCTTTATGATTTTGTGCAAAAATTATACAATCATATTTTCAATCTAAATTATCAACAATTTCACTTTTTTCTAAATTAAGTTCTTCGATATCATGCTCATGTAAATATGTATGATATGGATCATATCATTTTATATCCAATCAAAAATCTTTTAATTCTCTTATAGTTGTTGAAATCTTACTATTTCTAAAATCAGGTACATTTTCCTTGAATGTTAATCACAATATTAATATTTTAGCATTAGCTATATCTATTTTATTTTTTATCATCATTTTAATTACTTGATCTGCAACCCATATAGGCATGTCATCATTTATTCTTCTTCCAGATAATATGACATCGGGATGAAGTCATAATTTTTGAGCTCTTTTTGCTAAATAATATGGATCTACTCAAATACAATGTCATCATACTAATCCTGGAGTAAATTTTAGGAAATTCCATTTTGTTCACGATGCTTCTAAGACATCATAAGTACTAATTCATAATTTATCACAGATTTTTGCAATTTCATTAATAACTGCAATATTTATATCTCTTTGAGTATTCTCAATTATCTTGGAAGTTTCAGCTACTTTAATACTTGATGCTTTATGAATTACTCATGATGTAATGCTTCCATACATTTCGGCCAAAGTTTCTAAGGCTTTTGAATCAGAAGCAGATACAACTTTAGCTATTTTATCTACTGTATGTTCTTTGTCTCATGGGTTAATTCTTTCTGGAGAATATCAAAGACTAAAATCTGACGGACATTTCAATCAGCTTTTTTCTTCCAAAATTGGTAAACAAATTTCCTCTGTTGCTCCTGGATCTACCGTAGATTCATATACTACAATCTGTCATTTTTTCAAAACAGAACCAATAGTTTCAGAAGCTTTAATTAGCGGGGTATAATCAGGGTCATTATTTTTATTAACAGGTGTAGGTACTGTAACGATTACAATATCAACATTTCATATTTTTTCCTTATCATCAGTATATTCAATATTTACTTCTGATATTTTGTCTCAAATCTCTTGTGTAGCATCAAATCATTTTCATAATTCTTCCAACTTTCTCTTCGAAACATCAAATCAGATAATTTGATTTCACTTTTTAGCTAAATGATATGCTAATGGAAGTCATACATATCAAAGTCAAACAATAGCAATAGTTTTCATGAAATGAATAAATTAAAAAATAAATTATATATTGTAATATCTTCTATACCAATCAATTAGATTTTTAACTCAAGCTTCAATATTGATTTTTGGAGTCCATCACAACATTTCAGTAGTATGAGCAATATCAACTCAACTTTCTGGAATATCAGCAATATCTGCTGGTAAGTATTCTTTCTCTCATGCCATACCACATTCTTTTTCAATGCAAGAAATCATATCGTTTAATACCACAGTTGAAGTATTTCAGAGATTAAATATATCATATAAATTTTTTGGTTGATAATTTATAACTCTGATTATTCAATCAATAATATCATCAATGTATGTAAAATTTCTTATTGTTTTTCATTCATTAAATACTTGTATTGGTGTATGATGTAAAATACCATCTGCAAAAATAAAAAATGCCCCATCTGGTCTTCACCGCGGTCCATATACATTAAAAAATCTGAGTCATATTGTAGGTAATTTAAAATAATAACTATAACTATGAGCAATAAGCTCATCAGATTTTTTAGTAGCTCAATATAAACTAATAGGAGAATCTGTCATATCTCATACAGCAAAAGGTTTTTTCTCATTAGCTCAATAA
>JAEEGL016210174.1_pt1 | contig 16470 bp, 4 predicted proteins | sample 9134231 | NCBI WGS metagenome assembly JAEEGL01 (sample SAMN16246548, study PRJNA631951) | gut metagenome | biome: gut microbiome; feature: rumen; material: fiber-attached | host: Bos | place: Iran: Karaj | collected 2018-10
CAAGTGCCTGAGCCTTCTTGTTGTAAGTAAGAGCCTTTCCGGCGGGTTCGCTTTCCACTACCGGGTCCTTCAGGACGATCAGCTTCTTGGCTTCTTCAATCAGCTTTCCGATCACGTCCTTAACTTCTTCGATCTTCGCGGGAACCTTTTCCTTTACGGTTGCGATAAGCCCAGCAGCCTTTTCCTTTGCAGCGGCAAGAAGCTTCTCACCGGCTTCCTTTGCTTCTGCAAGAACCTTTTCTGCGGCTTCCTTCGCCTGAGCATACTTCTCAGCAGCAGCTGCCTTTGCATTGGCGATGAGCTCCTCAGCCTTTTCCTTAGCTTCTGTCAGGGACTGCTTCAGCTGTTCCGCGGTCTCTTTTGCTTTCTCCAGAAGTGCTTCGCTCTTCTCCTTAACTGCCGTTACGAGCTGCTCGCCCTTTTCCTTGGCATCTGCAATGAACTGTTCAGCCTTTTCCTTGTTGTCGGCCAGAAGCTGCTCAGCCTTCTCCTTGGCATCGGCAACGAACTCCTCTGCGGCTTCCTTTGCTTCGGCAATCTTCTCACTGATACGTTCGGACAGCTCCGGTACCAGAGTGTCGATATAATCCTGAACATCAGCAAGCAGCACCTTCAGGTCTTCCATGATCTGCTGAAGGCTCTCACTAAAGACGTCGTCCATTTCGACCGGATCGCCTTCGCCACCCTCATTTTGGACTACGATATCATCACCTGCAGGAGCGGCAAAAACCGGTGTTCCGCTTAAGGATAATGACATGGCAACAGCAAGAACCAGAGTGAGGAATCTGCCTGCTTTTTTCTTCCGCATGGTCTTTTGCTTCATCCGTTTAATTCCTCCTTCTTCATTTTGATCACAAATTGATATGGTTTTATTACATTTTTGGACATGGGAATCGCCCAAAATCTCACCTTAATCATATCACGTTCCATGGGCCCTGTGCTACTGTTTTCTTACATTTTTTCTTAATATTTCGTGAAAAAAGTAAACATAGTTGATGACTGATTGAGTACACAGGCTTAAAATGGTATAATAAGTCCGTTGGAATCGGGATGCTGAAGGAACCGTTTCATCGGTGGAAGCATATTCTTTCGGGGACAGGATGTTATGGAAAGAAAAACGTCAAATGAAATCATATTGCAGACGAATGGTCTGTACAAGGTATACGGTAGCGGCGAAAATGCCGTAAACGCCCTGGACGGTGTGGATATTTCGGTTTATGCGGGGGAGCTTCTGGTAATCCTCGGAAGCAGTGGCAGCGGGAAATCCACGATCCTGAACATGCTCGGCGGGATGGATGTGCCCACCGGAGGAGAGGTTCTGTTTCAGGGGACGGACATCGGGAAGTTCAGTGACAAGAAGCTGACCGCCTATCGAAGACATCATGTGGGGTTCGTGTTTCAGTCCTTCAATCTGATCGGAGAGCTTACGGTCCGGGAGAATGTTAAGCTGACCGCGGATCTAAAGAGCAATCCGAATATCGTGGACGAGATGCTGGATATCCTGGGTCTTTCCGAAAAGAAGGATAAGTATCCTTCCCAGCTGTCCGGCGGACAGCAGCAGAGAGTGGCAATTGCCAGAGCTCTGGCGGGAAATGCGGATATCCTGCTTTGTGATGAGCCCACCGGCGCGCTGGATTATGAAACCGGAAAGCAGATCCTGGTACAGTTACAGGATCTGGTGAGAGTACATGGGAAAACAGTGATCATCGTCACACATACAAAGGAAATTTCCACGATGGCAGACCGAGTGATCGTCATGAAGGACGGACGGGTGATCCGTACGGAGGTCAACGATACACCTGCTTCGGCGGAAATGATCGAGTGGTAATATACATTTGGAAGTGGTTTTGGAATGAAGAACAGCTTGTTTCGCGTGATCAGAAAAAAATATGCCAGACTGCTGGTATCCATGCTGTTGGTATCATCGCTGGGATGTGGAATCATGTCCGGCATGTCCAATGGCTTTTTGTCGTTGAAACAGACACTGAATGAGTATATTTCGGATATGGGATATCCGGATGTGGTGATCTCGACGACAACCACAACCAAAGACAAGGCAGATCTGCTCCGTGCCCTGGATGGCGTGGAGGAGGTGAATCCGAGACTGAAGGGAAATCTTGTTCTGATCGACAGAGAAGGGCGCTACATCTCAGCAGAAGCCCTGACCTACGACGAACAGGATTTTTCAAAGTTTTATTACTGGGAAAAGGTGGATAAAAAGGGAGAATATCCAATCCTTATGGAGCACGCCTTTTGTGAAAGCAATGGAATTCATGCAGGGGACGAACTGACGGCCCGGCTGGGAGAGGATGAAAGGCTCTGTACGGTATATGGCGTGATCTCCAGACCGGAAACCCTGTCAACTCCAAGCATCGGACGTATGAAGGCATCCCCCATGGATGTCTGCTATATATATGTCCCCGCGTCGATTCTGGAGGATGAAGAAAACCCGGAATATGTGAAGGCCTTTGCCGAGTGGGAAACGAAGAACCGGGAATATGAAGAGGCAAAAGAAAAAGCGGATTCGGAGCACGAAAAGACTTTGGATCAGATTACGGATTCCGAAAAACAGCTGTCGGAAAAAGAAAAGGAAATGACGGAAAAGCTTTCGGAAGCGGAGCAGCAGAAGGAGTCCCTGCTCCGGAACCGGGAGGAGCTAAGAAAGAAACAGCAGGAATTGGCGGAACTGGAAAAGCAGCTTCAGTCGAAGAAGGATGAGCTTGCGGATGGTGAAAAGAAGCTTTTGCAGGAAAAGCAAAAGCTGGAGGATTCGAAGAAGGAACTGGCCGGAAAGCGTGAGGAACTGGACCGGACCAAAAAGGAACTGGAGGCGCAGTATAACGAACTGAAGACGAAGCTGGATGAGGGAAGGCGTAGTCTGGATGAGAATAAGAAAAAGATCGACGAGTGGAAAGATCTGATCCGGATTCTGGAAGACAATAAGGATCAGATCGAACAGCTCGTAGGGAGTATTAATCTTCCGAAGGATACCTATGAACGTGCATCCGCTCTTGTTTCGGATGTGGACCGGATTCTTTCGAATACGGACTATGTGATCAGAATGCTGAAGTCCTTTGATCAGATAATCCATGATGTGAATGTGGACTCCCTGCTGGATCATATGGGACAGTATTCCGATACACTACGAAAGCTCCGGGATCAGTTGAGTGACGCGGTAAAGCGGGCGGAGGATCCGGCGGTAGTGGAAAAGTTTCGGGAGGAGATCATATCCCAAAGCCGGTTATTCCTGGATACTTTTGTAAAAGACAGTAAAACCGTGAAGGAGGTTGTTGATTCCGCGGTTCTTTACGTGAAGGATATGGAGACTAAGCTGGAGGAGGGCTATAAACAGCTGGAGGAGTATTCCGGTTATCTGAAGCAGATCGAGGAAGGCCTTCGGACCGTCGATGCCGGATACGGAGAGCTGGAGAAGTACGAGAAGAAGCTTTCGGATGGTGAGAAGCAGATCCGGGACGGCGAAAAGACGCTGGATTCCTACAGAAGCCAGATCCGGGACGGTGAAAAGCAGATCGCTGACGGGAGAAAAGAGATCGAGAAGTATCTGATCGAGATCGAGAAAGCAATCGAAGCCATCGAGCAGGGAATCCTTGACGGAAAAACAGAGTTTGAAAATGCACGGGACCTGCTGAAGGAAGCAAAGGCAGAGGTCCAATCCGAGTGGTCGAAGATTCTGAAGGAACTGTCCCGGGGCGAGGAGGAGCTTGCGAATGCAAAGGATCAGCTGGATGACTGGCAGGGATATGAAAACTTCTGCAATCAGTTCCTGATCCGGGTTTCGGAGGGCATGGATCCGGAAGATGTACGGCGCCGGGCAGAGGAAGCCCTGATTGATGTTGAGATCAAGGAAAGCTACACGTATCAGACATCAGAACTCCGGGATAAACTGGAGGGAGAAAACTTAAGTCCTCTGGAGATCATGACCATGTACATCCCCATGGTCTTCTTTGGCGTTGCGCTGATCGTGATCTTCCTTTTCATGAATCTACTGGTTCGGCGGTGCCGCAGGGAGATCGGAATTCTGCGTGCCCTTGGCTTTTCTAAGCGTTCCATCGTATCGCAGTTTTGTACGGTGAGCCTGATCGTCTCCCTTGGTGCAGTTTTGATCGGGGCACTTATGGGGATTATCGTGGGAAGATTGATCGGTAACAGCTTTCAGGACTTTCTTGATCTCTATTATATGAACCACCAGTTTTACTGGGGACGGATCCTGCTTGCTGCCGGTATAACGGTGCTGGTGGGACAGATCGCCACCTTGCTTAGCATGGGCTATGTGAATCATATTGCGCCTGCGGAGGCCATGACCAGGCCGGCTCCGAAGGAGGCGTTCCATGCAAGCGGTTTTATGAGAAATTCCAACTCGTTTTTCAAATACAGTGTATTCTCACTGATGAGGAATAAAATGCGATTCTTCTTTACCGTGATCTGTCTTGCCGCTTCATCCATGCTGATGTTCTCAGCCTTTTCCTTCGGGGCATGCAAGGATAAGCTTCTGGTCAGCTATTACGAAGACCGGGTCAACTATGACTGCGAAGCGTTTTTCAGTTATGAACCTTCTGCAGAAAAGATCGGAGAGCTGGAGCGGCTTGGGATCGCAAGCTCGCCGGAGTCCGTCAGGTATTATAAAAAGGAGATCCGTTTCGGGGATGCTTCGGAAGAGGCTTTCATCCAGGCAATCCCAAAGGATACCGATAAGGTCAGAATCCTTGATTCCGATGAAAAGGATTTAAGGCTATCGGAGGAGGGCCTGATTCTGGAGAGATATATCGCTGAGAAACTGAACCTTAAGGCGGGAGATGTGGTTACCATCGACGGAGAGAGTTTCCCGGTAACAGCCATTTCCGAGCAGTATGAAGGCCGTGTTCAGTTTATTTCTCTGGAAGCGGCAGAACGTCTCGGGGAACCTGTATTTTACTCGGTTCTCCTCTCGGTGGAACCGGATCAGCAGATCAAACTGGGGCAGAAGTTATCGGAGGTTGACGGATATATCCTTGCGTCCTTTATCGACCGGAATTACAACTATTGGAAGAAAAACTTCCGGGGCTTTACTGCCTGCGTGATTGCCGTCATTCTGTTCTCGGTCCTGATCGGATTTGTAATTATAACAAATACGCTTCTTGCCAACCTTCTGGAGCAGAAGAAGGATCTCTGTATCCTCCGGACACTGGGCTTCCAGTGCTCTGAACTATCCTTCCGCCTGTTTTTCCAGACAGCGCTATATTATGTATTCGCCTGTCTGATCGGGATTCCGGCGGGAGCGCTGGTGGCAAAAATGGCGATCGATCATATGGAGACGGAGGGAAGAAGCTATCCCTTTGTGAATGAACCGTATCTTTACCTGCAGACCGCCGCGCTGGTTCTCGGGTATCTGATCATCGGGCATATCATATCCATGAAGTCCCTTCGGAAGTGGGATATTGTGGAGAGTGTGAAGGATAAAGAGTAAGAGTATTGCAGATGATTTCCTGATCAGGAGGTTTAAAGTAACATTGGACAGAGTTGAAAAGAATTCCGGATACTGGTCAGAGCTGATGGCAGATTCCGGCAGGTATCTGAAATTCTATAACATCAAAGGAAACGACTATGGTTCCGTACCGGTCAGAATAAAGGAAGACAGTGTCCTTGCCCATGTGAGTGAGACGAATTCTTCGTTGTTTGACTTTTACGGGAGCGTATTTGCGCTGTATCTGTCACGGATCGACCGGCTCCCCGGTGTTTTGATGTATACCGGAATGCCTGCAAAGGAAGGTGAACAGCCCGGAAGGAAGACGCTGCTCAGGGTTCCTGTGGATCAGGAGAGCAGCTTCCCGGATTTCCTTCGGTCCTTTAAAGCAGCGTATCAGGAGGCTGTGGAGCATACAGATGTTGATGTGAGTCAGTATCTTACGGAGAAAGGCTCCTATTACTCGGTTTATGACCTTTCTGATTCTGATGAGAGTAAGGATGCGAATTCGGAGGATGCCTATGCCCTGATGCTGATCCTTCGGGAAGGCGCAGTGGAGATAAAGTATAACACCGGGCTTTTCACGGAGACGTATATAAGTCACATGGTGAAGAATCTGGAAAGCTTAACCGATGAGATCCTTCGCTCTCAGGAATGTAAGATTTCGGATCTGGACATTCTTTCGAAAGAGGAGAAGGAATGCCTATCCGAATTCTCCAAGGGTAAAACCATTGAAGTAGATCAGGACAGGATGTTTGCAGAGGCGTTCCGAAGCTTTGCGGCAGAGAATCCGAAAGCTCTGGCGGTAGATGACGGGGTGAATAAGATCAGTTATGTAGAACTGGAGAGATCCAGCAATTCCGTGGCTTATGATCTGGCAAACCGGTTCCATATTGCCCCCGGCAGCCGCGTGGCATTAATGCTTCCGAGAACCTATCATTTCCCGGAACTGGTTCTGGCTTTGAATAAGATTGGTGCAGCTTATGTTCCCATCGATACACAGTTTCCGGTGAACCGAATCCGGCATATGATCGGCATCGCCGGAGTGGATCATTTCATCACAGTAAAAGCCATAGGAGAGAAACTGGATTCGGACATCCGTGTGATCTGTCTGGAAGATCTTAAATATGACCATGATGTGGTAGTGGAGATACAGAGTAAAAAAGAGGACTTGTTCGCTATCCTCTTTACCTCCGGCACCACAGGCATCCCCAAGGGAGTTATGTTTTACAACCGGCAGTTCCCATGGGCTGCCGTAGCTTTAACGGATGTGTTTCATACCTCCTGCGGGGACTGCATGGGATCTTTCTTCAGCTTCAGCTTTGTGGCATCCTTTGTGGTCTGTGCAGCACTTTTTATGGGTTGCTCCCTCAGACTGTTCAACGAAGAGGAGCAAAGGAACAGCCTGCTGCTGATCAAGGCGCTGAAAGAAAATCATATGAACAGCCTGATCCTGCCTCCGACGGTGGGAATTCCCATCTACGAAAGGGAAGATCTGAATCTGGATTATCTGGTTCTGGCCGGTGCTAAGCTGAATGAACTCAGTCATACAGAGAGACACACCAAGCTGGTGAATTTCTACGGCACCACCGAAACCATAGTAGCCATCAGTAAGATCTATGATCTGGAGAACACTAAGGACGACCGGGTTCCTTTGGGAAGACCGGTTGCGAATACCTCGGCCTATATTCTGGATGAGCAGAATCGTCAGATGCCTGTAGGCGTTCCCGGTGAGATCTGCATATCCGGTGGCATTATGACGCCCGGATATTGCAATGATCAGGAGCTGACCGCCAAAAGCTTTGTGGAGAATCCCTATTCTGACTGCGATACCAACCGGACCATGTATCGTACCGGTGATATCGGCTATTATAATTTTGATGGCGAGATCGAGATCATCGGACGGGAAGATGACCAGCTTTCTGTCAGAGGCTTCCGGATCGAATCCGGCGAGATCTCAGCCATCATGAAGAGCTTCCCGGAGATTGCTGATGTATGTCTGGATGTTGAAAATGATACACTGACCGCGTATTATACACTCTCGAATAAAACCGGTGTGGATCAGAAAACGGAAGATGCGGATCAGGATTCGGAGCAGAATGATGACCTGTTGGAGAACCGGATCAGGGAAGCCCTGAAGCGGGAACTGCCCTATTATATGATTCCATCCCTTTTTGTAAAGCTGGATAAGATTCCGCTGAATATCAACGGAAAGGTCGATAGAACCGGCCTGAAAAGGGTGGCCCGGCAGCAGAACATAGAGATCAAGGATGAAACCCTCCGTGCAGTTGTGGAAGCGTTCCGTGAGGTTCTTAGGTTAGAGGTTGTACTGCCGGATGACCGCTTTGTTGCTCTGGGCGGAACCTCTCTTTCTGCCATGAGGCTGCAGCTTCTGCTGCAGGATAAGCTGAAGATCAGTCTCTCCGCGAATGAACTGATCGGCCTTTCCACGCCGGAGGAGATTGCGGATTATGTAAGGTCGAATCGAAATGCCCATCCGGTGGTGGATGAGAAGAAGTATTCCTTCGATGCACCATGTCCCTTATCAGAGTCTCAACTGAATATATACCTGGATGAAAGCGTACATGACCGGGGAACTGCGTATAACAACCCGTTCACTCTGCGGTTCAAAAAGGACGGATTTTCTGCAGATCTGCTGAAGCAGGCACTGCAGAAGGTGTTTAAAGCATTCCCGATATTAAAAGCACGTGTCCTGAATCAGGATGGTGCTTTGTCCCTCTGCTTTGATGCGGAACCCGTGATCACGGAAGGATCTGTAGAGGAGATCGGGTCCTTTGTCGTGCCCTTTAAAACGGATGAATGCCTCGCCAGATTTCTGATCGCCCGGGACGGAGAAGCTACGATCCTGTGCGCGGATGTTCATCACCTGATCTTTGACGGTGTTTCGTTAAATGTCTTCCTGAACAGCCTCTTTTCTGCTTTAGGGGAGGAAGCGTTGGATTCCGTGGATCGGGGATTATTTAAGGAACTGGCCTTCGAGGAAGCAGTCGCTTCCTCCGGTATGGACGAGGCAAAGGCATTTTACAGAGAGATGCTTGCCGACAGAGAAGAAGCCCATGAACTGCTGCCTTCCGTCACCGGAGCAGGGGAAGATTTTGAATATATAGAGACTTTTGACATGGATATGGAGCAGCTGGCTTCCTTTCTTCGAAAGCATGCCATCACCCACAACCAGTTTTTTGCGGGTGTCTTTGCCTATACCCTTTCCAGGTTCACCGGCGGAGAGAAGGCACTCTTTAATCTGATCGAAGACGGAAGGGGGCATGTGGATCTGTCCCGGTCTATCGGAATGTATGTAAAGACACTTCCGGTTCTTATGGACTGTAAGGATCAGGACATGGCGTCCTTCCTTTCGTTAGTCTCGGAACGGATCAATTCCGTCATGAAGTATGACCTGGTCCCCTTCCGTATCCTGGCTTCCGAATTTGATCTTACCGCAGGTATTCTGTTCCAGTATTCTCATGCCATGTTTACGGATGCCCTGAACATGGAGGGAAGAAATATAGAGATCGAACCGTTAAAGCATGATCTGGATTCGGAGCTGTCCTTTAATGTTTTAAACAACGGGGAGAAGGGACTGACACTCAGGATCCTTTCCTCCTCCCGCTATTCGGAGGAGTTTATTACTCGTTTTGCCAAAGCGTATCAGCAGATCCTCCGGGGGATGATGACGGCAGAGCGGCTGAAGGAGATTCCTTATACATCCGAAGAGGATATCTCTCTGCTAAATGGCTGGAACCTGACGGAAGTTAGTCTTCCCTATGGGCATATTCTGGAGGCTTTCCGTGATACCCTGTCCAAGTATCCGGAAAATAAAATGGTTGTATATAAGGATGCATCCTATACCTTTGCGGAGGGGGCTTTTATCGCGGATCGGATCCGGCAGAAGCTTTTTTCCCTTGGCATTACGCCGGAGGACAGAGTCGGATTTCTGGTCCCCCGTTCGGAGCTGTATATGTTCTCCGTTTTAGGTATTCTTTCCACAGGTGCAGCCTATGTTCCGTTGGATGAGAATCTGCCGGATGAACGTCTGTCCTTCATGATTCAGGATGCCGTAACCGGTTGTCTGATCGTAAGCGATGATACACAGGAACGGGCAAAGAAGCTGGCAGGGGACGGTATTACCCTTTTCAATATCTCCGGGATCATGAAAGAGGATATCGGAACGCTGACGGAGCTTACCTTTACTCCGGGAACGATTGCTTCCATACTCTACACCAGCGGCAGTACCGGTATTCCGAAAGGTGTGAAGATTACTACAGGAGCGGTACTAAACTATACATCTTTCCACCTGAAGAAGATCCCGCTTCTTCCGGGAGATGTTTGTGCGTTATATGCTTCCATCGGGTTTGATGTCTCCATGGAGGTTCTCTTCTCCGTGCTTTCCTCCGGTGCATGTATGGATATCGTTCCGGAAGAGAAGAAGCTGGATATTCATGCGCTGAATCGTCATTTCGTGGAGCATGGTGTGACGCAGGCACATCTCCCTGCGCAGATGGCCCGGCTGTTTATCCGTGAGATTGCTGATACATCCCTTCGGGATCTGGTAAGCGGCGGAGAGAAGCTGGGGCGGGTTCGTGTTGACAGAGATTACAGGATCACGGATACCTATGGGCCTACGGAAGCATGTATAACCGTGACATGTATCGATCTGAAGGATAAGATCGATCCGTCCGGTATCGGTTTTGTGATCAGCAATATGAAAGCGTATGTTCTGGACAAAGAGCGTAGAAGAGTACCGGTGGGGGCTGTGGGAGAACTGTATCTCTCCGGCCTGCAGCTTGCAGACGGATACCTGAACCGTAAGGAGGAAACCAACCGGGCATTTTTGACGAATCCTTTTGAAGACAGAAAGGAATACGGAATCATCTATGCCACAGGGGATGTGGTAAGGGTTTTGCCGGATGGAAGGTACGGATTCATCGGAAGGCGGGACAGCCAGGTAAAGATCCGTGGAAACCGGCTGGAACTTACGGAAGTCGAAGCCGTGATCCGAAAGATCGATGGGGTAAGCGATGTGACCGCCCAGATCCGGAAGCTGGACGGGAATAATGAACTGGTCGTTTATGTTGTATCAGAGGATCCGGATAATGAATCCGCCGCGAACAGGGTATTATCTTATCTAAGTGGCCGTGTACCGGAGTATATGGTTCCATCCTTTGTGATCCGTCTTGACAGCATTCCGGTGAATGTCAATGGTAAGGTGGACAAGCGTGCATTACCGGAGGTTGATTTCGGCATGCTGCATGCAGAGTATGCTGCACCCCGAAATGAACTGGAAGAACGAGTTGTCCGTGAATTTGAAAGAGTCTTTGAACTGGAGCAGGTCGGAATCAATGATGATTTCGTCCGCCTTGGCGGCGACTCCCTGACGGCGGTGAAGCTGGTTTCTGTTTTGGGAAATACCGGCATCACGGTCGGCGATATTCTGCGCCTTCGGACGCCGGCGGCCATTGCCGATACTATGAAGGGATCTTTGTATTCGTTCAAGGCTGATCTCACGAAATACTCCTATGACAGACCCTGTCCATTATCGGAATCCCAGTTAAATGTATATCTGGATGAAAGCGTTCATGAAAAGGGAACGGCATATAATATTCCCTATATCATCCGGTTCCGTGAAAACTATTCCCCGGACAGGATCAGGGCTGCGCTGGAGGAACTTCTTACGGCATATCCGGTCCTGCGAGGCCGGGTCCGGGATACGGAAGGGTCACCGGCCATGGCATATGACGCGGAACCCGAAATCCGGGAAGGCTCCGTGGATGAGATCAGTTCCTTTGTAAGGCCGTTCGAACTGGAAAAAAGTCTGTCGAGATTCATGATCCTCCGGGAGGAAGACGCCACAGTTCTTTGTGTGGATTTCCACCATCTGGTCTTTGACGGCGCTTCCATGAATGTCTTCCTGGATAGTCTGGGGGCTCTCTTGCAGGGAGATACCATAGACTCTGTAGATATGGGAATGCTACAGGAGACTTCCCTGGAAGAGTTCATCCGTTCGTCCGGAATGGATGAGGCTCTCGACTTCTATGCTCATATGCTTGCCGACAGGGATGAGGTTTATCCCATGCTCCCGTCTGTGAATGGTGCAGAGAAAGCTTTTGAATCAATCCATACCTTCGACATTGATAAGAAGCAGTTGGACGCTTTCTTACGGAAGCATTCCATGACACGTAACCAGTACTTTATGGGTATCTTTGCCTATACCCTTTCCAGGTTCAGCGGCTCGGAGAAGGTGCTTTTCAATCTGATCGAAGACGGAAGAGGCCATATGGACCTGTCCCGTTCCATCGGAATGTATGTAAAGACCCTGCCGATCCTTATGGATTGCCGGAATCAGAAGGTTGATGCTTTTCTTTCCTACGCATCGGATCTCATGAATTCTGTGATGAAATATGATCTGGTTCCGTTCCGAACGCTTGCTTCCGGATATGAATTGAATGCCGGGACTACATTCCAGTATGCACATTCTCTCTATATGGATACCCTGAACCGATACGGGCAAAGTCTCAAACTTGAGCCGCTGCCGCAGGATCCGGATGCGGAGCTTTCCTTCTATGTATTTGACAATGAAGATGACGGCCTGATCCTTCGGATCAAGTCTTCCTCACGTTATTCGGAAGATTTTATACAACGCTTTGCCGAGTCCTATGAAATGATTCTCCGGAGTATGATGACAGCTGAGCGGATGCAGGAGATTTCTTATATTTCCACGAAGGATCTGTCACTGTTAAACGGCTGGAATCAGACAGAAGCGAAACTCCCCTATGGGCATATTCTGGAGGCTTTCCGTGATACCCTGTCCAAATATCCGGGAAATAGATTAGTGACATATAAGGATACATCCTATACCTTTGCCGAGGGGGCTTTTATCGCGGATCGGATCCGGCAGAAGCTTCTTTCGCTTGGCATTACGCCGGAGGACAGAGTCGGATTTCTGGTGCCCCGTTCGGAGCTGTATGTGTTCTCTGTTTTAGGTATTCTTTCCACAGGTGCAGCCTATGTTCCGCTGGATGAGAATCTGCCGGATGAGCGTCTGTCCTTTATAATCCGGGATGCAGTGAACGGGTGTCTTATCGTTAGCGATGATACTCAGGAACGGGCGGAAAAGCTGGCCGGGTATGGAAGTACCCTTTTCAACATCTCCGGGATACTGAAAGAGGAGATCGGAACGCTGACGGAGTTGCCTTTTACTTCAGGCAATATTGCTGCCATACTTTACACCAGCGGTAGCACCGGCATTCCGAAAGGGGTGAAGATTACCGCGAGATCCGTGCTGAATTTCGCTACGTCCCATAGGAGGGATATACCGCTTCTTCCGGGAGATAATTGTGCTTTATATGCTTCCATCGGGTTTGATGTGTCCATGGAGGTTCTCTTTTCCGTGTTTTCTTCCGGCGCATGCATGGATATCATTCCAAACGAGAAAAAGCTGGATATTCAGGCGCTGAATCGTCATTTCGTAGACCGGGGTGTGACACAGGCACATCTTCCCACACAGATAGCCCGGCTATTCATTCAGGAGATTGCTGATACCTCCCTTCGGGATCTGGTATGCGGCGGAGAGAAACTGGGACAGGTGAGTGTTGACAGAGATTACAGGATCACAGATACCTATGGTCCGACCGAGGCGTGTGTATATGTTACCAGGATCGATCTGAAAGAGAAGATCGATCCTTCAAGTATCGGTTTTGTGATCGGCAATACGAAAGCGTATGTTCTGGACAAAGAGCGTAGAAGAGTACCGGTGGGTGCTGTGGGTGAATTGTATCTCTCCGGGCCGCAGCTTGCGGACGGATACCTGAACCGCGAGGAAGAAACTGCCCGTGCATTCCTTCCGAATCCTTTTGAAGAAGGCTCGGGATACTATAGTACATTCTATGCCACAGGAGATGTGGTAAGAATCTTACCCGATGGCAGTTACGGATTCATCGGACGACGGGACAGTCAGGTGAAGATCCGGGGGAACCGGCTGGAATTATCAGAAGTTGAAGCTTTGATCCGAAAGATCGACGGGGTAAGTGACGTGACTGCCCGGATCCGGAAGCTGGATGGAAATAATGAGCTGATCGTTTATGTTGTAACGGAGGATCCGGATGAGGAAGCGGCAGCGAGCAGGGTACAGTCGTACCTCACCGGTCGTGTGCCGGATTATATGATTCCTTCCTTTGTGATCCGGATGGACAGTATACCGCTGAATGTCAACGGGAAGGTGGATAGGCGTGCGCTGCCGGAGGTTGACTTCAGCAGGCTGCACGCAGAGTATGCTGCACCGAGAAATGAACTGGAAGCGCGTATCGTCCGTGAATTTGAACGGGTATTTGAAATGGAACGGATCGGTATCCATGATGATTTCATGAGCCTGGGTGGAGATTCCCTGACTGCGGTGAAACTGCTGTCAGGTCTTCGGGACTATGGAATTAGGGTGGCGGATATTCTAAGCCTTCGTACGCCGGCGGCCATAGCTGAGGGAGTGGAGGAGCTGTCTCCGAAAAAGGTACATTATACCCTTGACAGTGGCTGCCCGTTGAACAACTCCCAGATGACGATCTATAAGGACTATGAAAAACGCAGGAAAAATGACACCTTTATGATTCCGGTGATCATTCCCATCGATAAAAGATACAGCAAGAAGCAGATCCGGAGAGCGCTGGATATTGTATTTAAGGCACATCCGGTGATGAGCATGCATGTGGAACTCCGGGATGGAACCCCCTGGCTTGTAAAGGGTTCCAACCCGGAGGTACGGAAGGGTGTGACCAACCTGGCGAATATGATCAGGCATCTGGAAGAGGAGTTTGATATCTTCGAAAGCCTGTCAAAGCATGTGGTCGTAAGAACACCGAGAAAGCGTTATCTGGTGTCAATCTTCCATCATATCTGCTTTGACCTTATATCCGGGAACGTGTTCCGAAGGGAATTCCTGAATGCGCTGAGGGGTGTAGTGCCGAAGCACGTAGATACCGATTTCTTAAAGATAGCCGCTTTCCAGCAGCAGACCCGAAACAGCGAGGGATATGATCAGATCATGCAGGATGCCAGGACCATGTTAGGGAATCGGAAGGGAGTCGGTTTCTACCGAAATCCCGGAGAAATGGGGCATGCCGGATTTATCATGCAGGAGCTTTCCGTAAGCAGGAAGCAGGTAAAGAGATTTACGGACAGATTCGGAACCAACAAAAACATTTTATTTACTTCGGCGCTGGCCCTCACCTTAGCCGGACTGACCGGGAAGGATGACGTCCTCTTCGGCATAAATGAGAACGGACGGGACAGATTCCTAAGCTATAACGCCATTGGTTTATATATGAATGTTGTCCCTATGGTGGCGCATGTGGACCGTCGGAATATGAAGACGTTTCTGAAGAGTCTTTCTGATCAGTATTATAAATATGCTCGACTCAGTCATTATCCCTTTGGGCCTCTGGCGCTGGAATTAGGTGTTTCACCGATCATCTTGTTCCAGTTTTTGCCGGATTGGATCATTGATGACGGTGGATATGATCATTTACCGGTCGGGGAGAAGGTGCTCAATAAAATCGTCTCGACGATGACGGACCTTGTGGTGGAAGCACATATGGAGCTTGTGGAAGGGAAGAACGGCTATACGCTCCGGATCTACCATTCAGGATATTACAGCAGAAAGATGATCAAACGGCTGGCGTATACCTATCAGGAGACATTATCCCGGATGCTGAGGGACTAAGCAACGCTTCCCGTATACAGCGGGAAAAAGAGGTGCTATAATAATGCGTGCAAAGGGGAAGTAGTAAGCATTTATTTGGTAAAGGAAAAGAAGGAGAGGCGGAAGGTATGAAGAAAAAACTGGTAAGCTGGATTCTGGTTGCAGCATTCCTGATCTCGGGCATAGCCATAAATGCCGGGGAAAGCCATAAAATGGCGTAAAAAGTCTTAGATGTTCAGACCGGGGAAAGCAGTCTGGGACCGGAGGAACTGACAGAACAGATAAGCTCACCATTATGTAAAAACATCAACAAATACGTTAAAAATTAAAAGAGTATATTTTAATTAGTTGGAATTTCTGGTTAGTTAATTCAGGGGATTGGGGACGGATAGTCCCCAACAAGCTGTCCACGTATCTGCCGATGCTTTTCCGGCGGATGGGTGGACGTTGCTTGCAATTTTTGACCATGAAAACCTCATGTCATATGTGGGACAGAATCAAGCTGTAGAATAAATTCTGTCCTACTGGGACAGAATCAAAGCGGAAGATGAATTCTGTCCCAGTAGGACAGAATTCAATCGGAAACGGAGGAGACCATTTATATGAGAATCGGATGTTCTATAGGCGTTCCTACCATAGAAACTCGTTCCTTCAATTAAAAATAAGGGAAAATGATACTGTTTAGCCGATCCCGGACATATTCTTCAGCAACATCCCAGGATACCTCCGTCCAAGTGTGATCGTTCCTGATTCGGGCATTGATTCGTCCGTCAGGCCTGAGCTGATCCTGATAAAGAATAGGAAGATCTTCGTAGATCAGATCCTCTAATTCATCTATATCCAATTTATGTAGAACTACAAATTCCTGTTGCAGCACGATTTCGATTTCGTGCTGTTTTTTATTTATCCGATCATAAATCATACCGGCAATCTCCGGTTGTTTTTCTTCGTCTTCAAAATCTCCATATTCCGACCAATAGCTGTTAAATCCTTCCGTAATCGAGTACTCATCCAGGAAGAGTATGATCTGATCATAGATCTTCTTCAGGGAGTCTCTTTGGCGTTCAGTAACTGGCAATTCCATGATTATCATTTCCTCCGTTTTTTCCTGAATATCATTTGAATAGAGCAGGGACAGGTAGTCACCCAAACCAAATTCCAGCGCGATTGCGCGGATGGTATCCAAATCCGCGGGGCCGTTCTTGTAAAATCTCCATCCATGAACCGTCCCAGAACTGACATGCAGCTTTTCGGCTAGAACAACCTCACATTTGGAGAGCGGGGTATTCGGATGCGAGCGAAG
>JAEEGL012199204.1_pt1 | contig 16469 bp, 14 predicted proteins | sample 9134231 | NCBI WGS metagenome assembly JAEEGL01 (sample SAMN16246548, study PRJNA631951) | gut metagenome | biome: gut microbiome; feature: rumen; material: fiber-attached | host: Bos | place: Iran: Karaj | collected 2018-10
CTTCAAACATAGATGATGAATTCCTGAAAAAAGGGATCATGCTGGTAGTTGACGGTACAGATCCGGATCTTGTCAGGGCTATCATGGAGACCGAAATGACCGGTATAGAAGGGAGACATAAGGAAAATGCTTCTTTTTGGGAGGATCTCGGAGGAATGGGCCCTGCGTGGGGAATGATAGGAACGCTGATTGGACTTATAAACATGCTTAAGAACCTGTCAGATATGGCTGCCCTTGGTCCTGCTATGGCCGTGGCTCTGGTTACTACATTCTATGGTTCTCTTGTTGCGAACTGGATATGTTCGCCTGTTGCAAATAAGTTAAAAAGAAAGAATGCTTCGGAAATGGCTGTAAAGGGAATAATGGTAGAGGGGCTTCTTTCCATTCAGGCCGGCGAGAACCCGAGAGTAATAGAAGAAAAGCTTAAATCATTCATTTCACCTTCCGAAAGAGCCGCTCTCAGCGCTGAAGGCGGAGGCGGAGAAGGCGGAGGAGAAGGCTGATGGCGAGACAGGCACCTCCGGAAGAACCCCCAAAGGGCGCCCCCGCGTGGACCGCGACATTTGGAGATCTGATGAATCTCCTGCTGTGTTTCTTCGTGCTTCTTTATGCGTTCTCAAGTACGGATGTTGATAAGTTCGAAGCAATAGCGGCATCTATGTCCAAGGCTTTTTCCATATTTGATCCGGGCGGAAATTCTGTTGGTGAGGGAGATGCCATCGGAAACGGAGTGTCCCAGCTTTCCAATGTATCGGAGATGGTTACCTCCATGGGTAAAAATACTACCGGAAACTCCGACAACAAGGATTATAACGAAGAAGGAATGGGGGAAGAAACCTTCGAAGCTGAAAGCTTTTCGAAGGACGATCTTTCTTCTGGAGAAGAGACCGGCCAGGCATCTGACAACAGCGATCAGCAGGCGGACGTAAGTCAGCAGGCTGAGATCACTGATCAGCAGGCGAAAGAGCAGCTTGAAGAATCAGGCACAAAAGCTTCGGAAGAGCTTGCAGAAAGGATAGAAGAGTCCGTAAATGAGGAGGATCTGTCCAAACAGATAGATATTGATTTTACGAGCCAGTATGTCAGCCTTACTATGAACGGCTCATTGTTATTTGACTCAGGAAGTGCTAAAATAAAAGACAGTGCCGCGGTCACTTTAGAAAAAGTTGCAAAGATACTTGAGGCCTATGCCGGTGGTACTATTGAGATAGAAGGACACACGGATAATGTTCCGATAAGCAACTCTCAGTTTAAGAGCAACGATGAGCTGTCTGATGCGAGAGCTCTCAGTGTTTTTGAATACTTCCGGGATAATGCCGAGCTTGATCCTGCTATGATAAAGCATACAGGCAGAGGTTCATATGTGCCGATAGCTGATAACGGAACTCCGGAGGGCAGGCAGCTGAACCGTCGCGTAGAGATAAGGATATATAATCAATTAAGTGATGTTTCCTGACTTTTCAGGAGACAGACAGTGTTTTTCAAAGGAGAGAAATGAAAAAGAATATGATAAGCGTCATTATACTGGCGCTCCTCGTTGTAAATATAGCGATGACTGCGATAATGATGTTTACCGTCATACCTGCAAATAAAAAATCCATTGAACTTGTAGATCAGGTTGCCGGCGCAATTAAGCTTGATACAGCCGGTACTTCCCCGGAGGGTTCCGCAAACGGTAATTCCCGTAATGTTTCTCTTGCCGATACTGCTACCGCTACAATAGAAGAGCAGCAGACTTTCCAGCTTAAGAAAGGAGAGGACGGCAAGGATCATTATGTTGTATGTACTGTAGCCCTGCTTATGGATACTACAAACGAAGATTACGAGACTTACGGTCTGGATCTTTTGGAAACCAGGGAATCCCTGATATTGAATGCTCTGTCGGAAACCATAGGTCAGTATACTTATGAAGATGTGCAGGCTTTGGGGCAGTCCGGTCTTCAGGATGCCTGCCTCGAGAAGCTTCAGGAGCTTTTCGGTTCGACGTTTATATATCAGGTTGCATTCAGCGGCTATATAGTACAGTGATCTGAGGGGTATTCGGATATGGGAGATGTCCTGTCCCAGGATGAAATAGATAATCTCTTAAAGGCTTTAAGCAGCGGTGAGATAGATGCAGAAGATATAAAAGAAGATGCCGGCAAGTCCGTTAAGGAATATGATTTTAAGAGACCTGCCAAATTCTCAAAAGAGCATCTGCGTACACTGGAGATAATTTTTGAGCATTACGGAAGACTGGTTTCTACTAATTTACCGGTCTATCTTAGAAAAAGCTGTCAGGTAAGTGTGGTCAATTCAGAGGCTCTGACCTTTTCGGAATTCACTAACTCCCTGGCAAATCCGGTCATATTAGGCATAGTCAGTTTCCAGCCTTTGAACGGAAATATAATGGTGGAGCTGGGATCAAATCTTGGTTTTGCCATGGTTGACAGACTTCTTGGCGGTCAGGGCGACACCTTGGACAAGAGCAGGGATTTCTCGGAAATAGAGATGTCTCTTGTCGAAAAAATGATGGCAGTTTGTATATCTCTTTTAAGAGAGCCCTGGAAGAACGTACTTGATCTTAATCCTGTGCTCGAAAGAGTGGAGACAAATCCTCAGTTTGCACAGATCATTGCGCCGACCGAGATGATCGCAATAGTGACTCTTAATATAAGGATCGGTGAAGTTGAAGGACTCATGAATGTGTGCTTGCCTTATTTCACATTAGAGTCTATCATGGATAAGTTAAATACAAAGTTCTGGTTCTCTACTATGCAGGATTCTTCGGACGAGGACTATACAGAGCATATGCAGGATATGATACAGCATGTTTCGGTGCCTATCATAGCTAAGCTTGGAGACAGTTCCATAAGCGTTCTGGACTTTGTAAATCTACAGATAGGAGATGTCATCAGACTTTCATCCAGAGTGGATGAAGAGATGGATATTTTCGTGGGTAACATCAGGAAGTTTAAGGCTCTGCCCGGTGCGACAAAAAAGTCGTATGCTGTCAGGGTCACAGAGATAATCAGAGAGGAGGAATAGGCTTTGGACGGAATGCTGTCGCAGGATGAAATAAATGCCCTGCTTTCCGGCATGGCCGCGGACGGAGATACCGATGCCTCCTCGGATGGCGCTGACGCAGGAGGAGCTCCTGCCGCTGCAAGTGCACCCATACCCGATGCAGGAGGCGGTGATGAGCTTACTGATTTTGAAAAGGATGCCATCGGAGAAGTAGCCAATATCAGCATGGGCACTTCGGCTACCACCCTGTATTCTCTTGTAAACCGCAAGGTCGATATAACGACTCCCGAGGTTACGATGTCAACCTGGGGTGAAATAGTCGAAAACTACGAAAAGCCCTGTGTCTTCATTCAGATACATTATAAGGCAGGTTTGGACGGATATAACATGCTTATCCTCAGGGAGGATGATGTAAAGATCATCACCGATCTGATGATGGGCGGAGACGGTACTAATACTGATGGTGAGCTTGGAGAGCTTCATCTTTCAGCTATATCCGAAGCCATGAACCAGATGATGGGTTCATCGGCCACCTCCCTCTCGTCCATGCTTGGAAGGATGATAGATATTTCGCCGCCCGAAGCATCACTTGTTGATCTGACTACAGGCGATCCTGCAGATTATGCAGAATTTTTGACCGGAAGATTTGTTAAGATCGCCTTCAGGATGCAGATAGGAGATCTTGTTGATTCCAGCATAATGCAGCTGTATCCTACAAGTTTTGCGAAAGAGCTGTATGATCATTTCATAGGTAGCCAGGAGGCTACATCGGGAGCGGCATCGCCGCCTCCGCCCGAGCCTGAGCCTGCGGCCGCGCCTCCACCGCCTCCGGCAGCACCTGCTCCGGATCCCGGAATGGCAGCCGCACCGCCTCCGCAGATGGGATATGCACAGGCCGCGCCTCCGCCACAGATGGGGTACGGCGCTCCGCAGATGGGATATGGTGCTCCTCCGCAGATGGGATACGGACAGCCTATGGGAGCCCCTGTCAATGTTCAGCAGGCGCAGTTTACTACATTCTCCAATGACATCAATCCGATGCAGCCTCAGGAGAATATAGAGCTGATAAAGGATGTTCCGCTTGAGGTCACGGTTGAGCTGGGCAGGACAAGAAAGTCAATAAATGATATACTTGATTTCTCACCTGGTACTATCATTGAGCTAGACAAGATCGCCGGAGAGCCGATAGATGTGCTGGTCAACGGCAAGAACGTGGCAAAAGGCGAAGTCGTCGTTATCGACGAGAGTTTTGGAGTTAGGGTAACTGAAATTATTAAATAAGGAGTTAAGAAGTTATGGCAAAGAACATTCTGATCTGTGATGATGCAGCGTTCATGAGGATGATGATCAAGGACATTCTCTCAAAGAATGGCTACAATGTCGCCGGGGAGGCAGAGAACGGTGCGAAGGCCGTAGAGAAGTACAATGAGCTCAAGCCCGACCTGGTACTCATGGACATCACCATGCCTGAGATGGATGGAATCCAGGCGCTCAAGGCCATCAAGGGAGCTGATCCTGCGGCACTTGTCATCATGTGCTCTGCAATGGTACAGCAGGCAATGGTTATCGAGGCTATCCAGGCAGGAGCCAAGGACTTTATAGTTAAGCCTTTCCAGGCAGAAAGGGTCTTGGAGGCCGTAAAGAAAGTAGTGGGCTGATTGGGCTTAGACGGCTTCATTCAGCTGGTCACGGTTCTTGCTATATTTGCCGTTGTTCTGGTGGTCACTTATCTTACGACGAGGATCGTCGGAGGATATGCCAGGAATAAGATATCAACCGGCAATATAGAGATCATTGATTCTGCAAAAGTGGCTCCTTCCAAATATATTGCGATAGTGCGTACTGCATCTAAATATATCGCGATAGGCATAGGCAAAGATGAGATCACATATCTTTGTGATATTCCCGAGGATACAATTGTAAGCCGGCAGGCGGCGGGAGATAAGACCTATGACTTCAAGGAGCTTATGGATAAGGCCAGGGCCAGATTACGGAATAAAAATGAGAATACATAGGCTTGGAAGATCACTTCTTCTGCCGATGTTAATTGTGTTCACTTTTCTATTTCCTGTATTTGCCTATGCCAATAACGACATTGCATCAAACAGGGATATAGGCGGCGCTTCAACACAGACGCTTGAAGAGACTCCGGGGGAGAGAACGGGCATGTACGATAATATTGGCATGCTCAGAGACGGATATGATGCCGCAACTGTCATTGATGATCCCGGTGCTTCTGATGACAGATCGGATCTTGGTGAACTCAATGTCGGCAATAACTTAAATATAACATATAATAATGGCGACGGAACCTTAAGCGGTCCGTTGAGGATGCTCCTTATCCTCACACTGCTTGCTATGGCTCCGCTCCTTCTTATTATGCTGACCTCTTTCACCAGGATCATCGTGGTCCTGCATTTTGTCAGAGCGGCCGTCGGTACACAGACCGCTCCGCCAAATCAGGTGATAGTGGGGTTGGCATTATTTCTCACCTTTTTCATAATGCAGCCCACGATCAACGAGATCAATGTGAATGCTTATCAACCCTTCGAAAAGGGTGAAATAACCCAGGAAGAGTTTATGGAAACAGCCATGGCTCCGCTTCGCACCTTTATGTACGGTCAGACACAGATGAAGGATGTAAGGCTTTTCCTTGATATTGCCCAGATAGAAGATGTAGAAGGCATTGATGATATCCCAAACGCCGTACTCATACCTTCATTTCTGATCTCTGAGCTCAGGACTGCTTTTATTATAGGATTTTTGATATACATACCTTTCATTGTTATAGATATGGTAGTGGCATCCACTCTTATGAGTATGGGAATGATGATGCTGCCACCCACCACTGTATCCATGCCGTTCAAGATCCTTCTTTTCGTTCTTGCGGATGGCTGGAATCTTGTAATAGGTTCGCTGGTAAAAACTTTCTATTAGCAAAACGGGGGATTAATATATGGACGTATCGGCTGTTACAAATATAACAAGAGAAACCTTATATGTGATAATAATCACTGCAGCGCCCCTGCTTCTCACATCGCTGGTGGTCGGTCTTGCCATATCCATCTTTCAGACTGTGACCAGCATTCAGGAGCAGACGCTTACTTTCGTACCGAAGGTTCTGGCTATTTTTGCCGGGATCCTGCTATTGGGACATTGGATGCTCGGGAATATGGTAGGGCTTATGACCAAGCTTTGGTCTGACTTTACTATATACGTTAAATAAGCTTACGGAAGATGATAAACTATTCGTTTTCCATACAGGATCTTGAGTTCTTTCTGCTAGTGGTTACAAGAGTATCCTGTTTTGTATTTGCGGCCCCTTTCTTTTCCACTCCTAATGTGCCGAGAAGGGTTAAGGTGGGTTTTTCTTTATTACTTGCTTTTTTATTATACAGATTTGTAGTGCCGCATTATGTGCTAAGCTATAATACCTTACCCGGATATGCCATTCTTGTGATCAAAGAGGCTATCGCCGGGGTTTTACTGGGTTTTTCTACAAGTCTGTGCATGTACATAGTACAGTTTGTCGGTACAATAACGGATATGGACATAGGACTGTCCATGGTTAATTTTTTCGACCCTGTGACAAGGGTTAGCACCGGTTTTACCGGAACCCTGTACCAGTATTCGATACTGCTGCTTTTATGTATCACCGATATGTATCAATGGATACTGAGGGCTTTTGTCGACAGCTATGACCTGATACCTACCGGCCGTATTGTTTTTGATATGGATAAGCTGTTTGTATCCATGACATCCTTCATGACGGATTATATAGTTATCGGATTCAGGATTTTTCTTCCGGTATTCGGTGTGATGCTGTTATTAAATGCGATACTTGGCATCATGGCTAAGATAGCTCCTCAGATGAATATGTTTTCCGTCGGTATGCAGCTTAAGATCCTGGTGGGACTCGGAGTCCTGTTTTTGACTATTGGAATGCTTCCTTCAATTTCCGAATTTATATTCTCGGAAATGAAGGTAATGTTTGTTAATTTTTCCGGAGGTATGTCCGCAGGATGAACGCCGTTTCAGCCGAAAAAATCTATATCAGGCTTGATCTCCAGTTCTTCGCTGACGACGGTCCCGGAGGGGAAAAGACAGAGGAGCCTACCAGCAAAAAGCTTGAGGATGCAAGGAAGGAAGGCCAGGTTGCAAAAAGCCAGGAGCTTTGCAATGCTGTTTCGCTTATCGCACTTTTCCTCACCTTGAGGTTCGTAGGTTTATATATAGGTGAGACTTTTATCAACCTTTTCAAATACATATACGGGATCATACCGGATTATACCAGACTCATTGACGGATATATTTCGATAAACGATTTCACTACCTTATTAAGATTTGCGGTACTTCGAATGCTGTTGTTATTGCTGCCGATATTCGGCGTCGGCGTAGTCATAGCCTTTCTCACTAATGTTCTTCAGGTTAAATGGAAGGTGACTGCAAAGCCTTTACAGCCTAAGTTAAGCAAGCTTAATCCCATCAGCGGTCTCAAAAAGATCTTTTCAAAGAAAAAACTTGTGGATCTTGGGATGGCTGTAGCAAAACTGATCGTAATATTCGGTGTCGTATGGAACTATATCCAGGGTATGGGCGGTCTTATTTCTCTGTTTTATGATATGCAGGTAAATACCGGTGTAGGACAGGTCTGCAAGATAGTGCTTGATCTGGGTTTCAGGATAAGCCTGATCTATCTGCTTGTATCCATACTGGATCTCATCTATCAGAGACGCAAGTTTCATAAGGATATGATGATGACAAAGCAGGAAGTAAAAGATGAGTATAAGAATTCAGAAGGAGATCCCCAGATCAAGGGAAAGATCAAACAGAAGATGATGGAAGCATCCAGACGCCGTATGATGCAGGCTGTACCTGAGGCGGATGTTGTGATCACCAACCCTACGCATTTTGCAGTGGCTCTCAAGTATGATACGGAGGTCGCGGATGCACCTTATGTAGTTGCCAAAGGGCAGGATTTCCTGGCAAAGAAGATAAAAGACGAAGCCAGGGCAGCAGGTGTTGAAATAGTAGAAAACAAGCCCCTTGCAAGAATGCTGTATCATAATGTGGATTTAGGCGGTCTTGTACCGCCGGAACTTTATCAGGCTGTGGCAGAAGTTCTCGCATTTGTATACAATCTGCGGGAAAAAGCGGGGAACCGGAGGAAGATGGCGTAACAGATGGATACTGCGGCCGGTACTAAAAAAAGGGTCATATCGATTCAGGATCTGGGAGTAGCACTGTATCTGCTCTTTGCCTTTGTATTCCTTATCGTTCCGATGCCGAATACTTTGCTGGATATCATGCTGGCCATCAATATGGCTGTTGCTTTTGCTATCCTTTTCAATTCGCTTTTTGTAAATGAAGTGCTGGAGATGTCGTTTTATCCTACGATACTGCTTTTCACAACGATATTTCGTATTTCTCTTAATGTATCTTCTACAAAGCTTATCCTGTCCACAGGAGATCCCGGAAACGTGGTGCGTACCTTTGGTCAGTTCGTCGGCGGAAATGATCTGATCATAGGCACGATCGTTTATATCATACTTATCATTGTCCAGTTTGTGGTAATAAACAAAGGATCTGAACGTGTGTCAGAGGTTACCGCAAGATTTACTCTGGATGCCATGCCCGGTAAACAGATGGCGATAGATGCCGACCTTAACACATGGGCGATAGATGATGCCGAGGCCAAAAGAAGAAGAGATAAGATACAGCAGGAGTCATCTTTCTTCGGCGCTATGGACGGTGCCGTGAAGTATGTAAAAGGAGACTCTACTGCCGGCCTTCTCATAACAGGAATAAACGTGGTCGGGGGCATTGCCATGGGTATTCTCAGGAGAGGCAATACCTTCGGAGAGGCGCTTTCAACCTATACCATCTTAACAATAGGTGACGGCCTGGTATCTGCTATCCCTTCGCTTCTGATATCCCTGGCTACCGGTATTCTTGTCACAAAGGGCGGTAAGGAAGCTGATTTCGGTCCGGATCTTGTAAAGCAGCTTTTCGGAGTGCCGAAGGTTATGTATCTGGCCGGAGCAGTCATTGTCTTTCTCGGTGTCGTGACTCCTCTGAATGTCGTGATCTTCACTGTCGTAGGATCACTTTTCCTTGTGGGAGGAAGAATGATACAGAATCAGCTTGAGGTACAGAAGGTAGAAACCTCGGTGGCAGAGGAGGAAGTCACCGCAGAGGAGATAAGAAAACCCGAAAATGTTGTATCCCTGCTTTCAGTAGATCCCATAGAGCTGGAATTCGGCTATGGTATCATCCCTCTTGCAGATGTGAATCAGGGTGGAGATCTGCTTGACAGGGTTGTAATGATAAGAAGACAGATAGCACTTGAAATGGGTACCGTTGTTCCTATCATCAGACTAAGAGATAATATCCAGCTGAACCCTAATCAGTACATCATTAAGATCAAGGGCGTGCAGGTTGCCGACGGCGAGATCCTTTTTGATCATTATATGGCAATGAATCCAGGCTATGTGGAAGAAGAGATCACAGGTATACCTACAGTAGAGCCTTCCTTCCATCTTCCCGCGACCTGGATCACAGAAGGTCAGAGAGAACGCGCGGAGTCAATGGGCTATACAGTGGTGGATCCACCATCTATCATTGCTACCCATCTGACAGAAGTGATACGTCAGCATATTGCAGAGCTCCTTACAAGGCAGGATACACAGAATCTGATAGACAACCTGAAGGAATCAAATCCTTCTGTCGTGGAGGAGCTGACTCCGAAACTTCTTGGTCTCGGCGAGATACAGAAGGTTTTGCAGAATCTGCTTGAAGAGGGAGTATCCATAAGGGATCTGCTGACAATATTTGAGACCCTTGCTGACTATTCCGCAACGACAAGGGACACCGACGTGCTGACAGAGTATGTCCGGCAGTCTCTTAAAAGAGCCATTAGTGCGAGATACTTTGAACCCGGAGAGACAACCCAGGTGGTCACACTTGATCCCAAGATCGAGCAGGAGATCATGAACTCCGTAAAGCAGACTGAACAGGGGGCTTATCTGACGCTTGATCCTGACAGGTCAAAGGCGATCATTTCGGCGACAGAGCAGGAGATCAAAAAGCTGGATGACCTCGGCCGAAGCGAAATCGTGGTCACTTCACCCATAGTCCGTATCTACTTTAAGAAGCTCACTCAGGATTATTTTGATGAACTTGTAGTTGTATCGTATAATGAGATAGAAAATGATGTGGAGTTGCAGAGCATTGGAATGATCTCATGCTGAAAATAAAGATATGATAATCAAGAAATTTACGGGAAAAACTGAAGAAGAAGCTGTAAAAGCAGCCCAGATAGAGCTTGGTGCCCAGGCTGTGATAATGAATGTCAAAAAGGCTAAGAAAAAAGGCCTTGCAGGAATTTTTTCAAGACCTCTGGTCGAAGTCACAGCTGCTATAGAAGAAGAAAAGCCTGATATCACTACTTCCGCTGTAGTGCCTAAAGCTGCTCCGATACAAAAACCTTCTCCTTCCCCACGGACTAAGGAAGACAGTCTGCCTGCTCCAAAAGGGGATAATGTCGAGAAAAAGATATCAAAATACAAAGATGTTCTGACCGATGAGGAATATGAAAAGCTTCATCCCGAGCTTGGCAGTACCAAAGAGGAGACTCCTAAAAGACGCAGCTCGGACAAGCTGGACAATCTTCAGGAGCTGATAGAGCAGCAGCTCAAGACAGTGATGGATCAGGATGCAGCCAAAACATCATCCGACAATAAGAATTCCGGAAACAAGGAAATAATGAGCTTTATCAAGCTTATCTATACCACCTTGATAAATAATGAGGTAGATGAAAAGTATGCCAATGACCTGGTGGAAGAGATAGAAAAGCTTTCCAAACCGGGGGTCACCATTGATTATCTGCTCTCCAATATATATCAGAAGCTGATTCTGAAATTCGGAGTGAGCGATGGCATCACGGAACCAAAAGACGGCCCCAGAGTTGTAGTATTCATCGGGCCCACGGGAGTAGGAAAGACCACAACGATCGCAAAGCTTGCATCTGATTTCTCAGTCAATCAAAAAAAGAAGGTTGCACTTGTAACCTCTGATACATACAGGATCAAGGCGGCGGAACAGCTGCGTACTTATGCTGAGATAATGGATGTTCCATTCAGGGTGGTATATACAGCCGATGATCTCAAAGATTCTCTCGGCGAATTCAAAGAGCAGGATTATATCTTTGTCGATACTGCGGGATATTCTCCTAAAGACGTCGAAAAACGCGAGGAGATGAAACAGATACTGGATGCCGCAAAGGAGATCACGGAAATCGAGACCTACCTTGTTCTTTCTGTGACCACAAAATACAGGGATCTTCGTACCATCTGCGATATCTACAAGGAGATGGACGATTTCAAACTTGTATTTACTAAGCTTGATGAGACATCTACCCTTGGGAATATTTATAATATCAGAATCTATACGGGCGCGGAAATCTCTTATGTAACTGACGGACAGGATGTTCCCGATGATATCGAGGCATTCAATCCCCAAAGCATCGTAAGAGCAATCCTTGGAGGTTGATGATGGATCAGGCTACAAGATTAAGGACCATAATAAAACAAAATCAGGTAGCGCCGGCCCATGCAGCCCGTGTCATTACCGTCACAAGCGGCAAAGGCGGCGTAGGAAAGTCAAATGTTTCGATAAATCTTGCTGTACAGTTCAAAAAGATGGCTCAGAGAGTTATAATCTTTGATGCGGATTTTGGACTGGCAAATATTGAAGTCATGTTCGGTACGGTTCCCAAAAACAATCTTGCGGATCTTATCTATCAGGGCAAGAGTATCAGAGATGTCATTACCTGGGGACCGATGGATATCGGATTTATCTCCGGCGGAAGCGGGATTGCCGGGCTGTCAAATCTCGGACAGGATTATATTAATTATCTGGTAACACAGCTTTCAGACCTTGACAGCATATCGGACGTGATAATAATCGATACAGGGGCCGGGATCTCTAATTCAGTTATAGAATTCCTGGTAGCCTCGGGAGAGATCCTCCTCGTGACAACACCCGAGCCGACTTCGATCACGGACTCATATTCACTGCTTAAGGCGCTAAAAAGAAATCCAAGATTTAACGCGGAAGTAAGCCAGATAAAGGTCATATCAAACAAGGTCGCCGATTCCAAGGAGGGTGAAGTGCTCTACAAGAAGCTCAATGCCGTTGTACAGCGGTATCTTCATCTTGATATGTCATATCTGGGAGCCATACCGGAGGACGCAGAGCTTTCAAAAGCTGTGATGCAGCAGAGTCCCGTATGTATTTCAAATGTGAACGCAAAGTCTGCGAGGGCTTTTGATGATATTTCAAAAACACTTATGGATATACCGCATGAAAAGCAGGGCTTCAGATCAGGAATGGCAGGTTTCTTCGCTAACATGATACGAGGCAGATATACTGGATGATAAGGAGCATTATATGTTGACAGATCATGTGATCCCCGGTGATAAGGTGGATCTTACGGAAGTAAAAAGCGAACAAAAAGTAACAAAATCCGGAATAATAGAAAGAAAAACATATTCCTCCAGAGTCTATGACATACTTTCCGAGGACGAGATAAAGGTTAATATGCCATTCGTCGACGGTCATATTGTACTTCTTGAAGTCGGTGATGATTACGATCTGTGCTTTTATTCCGGAAAAGGACTGTACCAGTGCTATGGAAGGATAACGGACAGGTATAAGTCAAATAATATATATGTGCTGACAATGGAGCTCACGTCACCTCTAAGAAAGTTCCAGAGAAGGGAATATTACAGGCTGAACTGTATACTGAATATGAAATGCAGATCAGTTGGTGACAAAGAGCTCAAGGAGCTTGAGGAAATGGGCGGCAATGATGTCAGATTCATTAATACGGATCTGACTCTTGAAGATGGTGTGATAGTTGATATCAGCGGAGGAGGAGCCAAGTTCATTTCCGATAAGAAATTTGAGAGAGAATCAAAGATCCTTTTTGTCTTCTCGCTGAATCTTAACGGAAAATATACTGAATACTCAGTGATAGGAAAGATCATAATCTCCGAAGAAATAGAAGGCCGCTCAGGAGAGTATAAGAATCATGTCCAGTTTGTAAACATCAAAGACAAAGACAGAGAAGGAATCATAAGATACATTTTTGAAGAAGAACGCAAGATCAGAAGAAAGGCCAGTGGAATAGAAGAATAAAAGCCTGTGATCCCGGCTTGGAGGTATAAATGGGTAAAAAAATATTGGTTGTAGATGACTCTGCACTCATGAGGAAGCTCGCCTGTGATATAATCAAAAAAGATGGCAGATATGACTCGCCTGAAACTTGTCGTAACGGCGAGGAAGCTCTCGAAAAGGTAAAAAAGAATAAATATGATGCCATAGTCCTTGACGTTTATATGCCCGTCATGGACGGATTGGAATTCCTCAGGCAGCTTAAGAAAGAAGGGCTGAAGGAAAGAGTGATGATGTTTTCCACCACTACCGGTGAGGGAACATCTCAGACCATAGAGGCGCTTGATCTGGGTGCGATCGATTTCATCAAGAAACCTGATAAATACAGGGAGACTTCCGGTGATGAGTTCGCACAGAAATTTTTAAGCACTCTTGAAGTTGTCGCCCAGGCCGGATCTCACGTTACTTCTGCAGGAATAAAGAAACCGGTTTCTTCTTTCCCTTCACACAAGAGCGCTGGTCCTGTTGTTACCAGGCCTTTCGAGAAGGTCATTGGCGAAAAGATCGTTGCCTTGGCCAGTTCCACGGGAGGTCCCAAGGCATTACATTCGGTTATTCCTCTTTTACCAAAGAACTTAAATGCACCTGTCATACTTGTACAGCATATGCCGCCCGGATTTACCAAATCCCTGGCTGAGCGCCTTGATTCTCTCGGACCTATTTCTGTTAAGGAAGCCGAGGAAGGAGATCTGCTCGAAAAGGGAACGGTCTATATAGCACCCGGGGGCAAGCACATGAAGGTTGCCAGATCCGGCTCTCATGTAAGGATATATTTCTCCGATGAGCCGCATAGAGAAGGCGTTAAGCCATGTGCTAATTATATGTATGAGTCCCTGGTCGATACTGATTATGCCAGTGTATGCTGTGTAGTACTCACGGGCATGGGTATGGACGGAACTGAGGGGATCAAGAATCTTTCAAAGCGTAAAAAGGTGCATATCATTTCCCAGGATGAACCGACCTGTGCCGTATATGGCATGCCAAAAGCCATAGCTCAGACCGGACTTGTAAACGAAGTTCTTCCTTTAGATAAGATAGCTATCGCCATCACCAAAGAAATCGGTACTAAATAGTATCAGGCAAATCATTAAATCTTTCTGAATGAGGAAAGGGAGGGTATCAAATGGATGTTAGTCAGTATCTAGGCATTTTTCTGGATGAAGCCAGGGAGCATATCCAGGTTCTGTCCGATCAGATGATGACCTTGGAGCAGGAGCCGGAAAATCAGGATGCTATCAATGAGATCTTCAGGGCGGCTCATTCCTTAAAGGGAATGGCCGGTACCATGGGGTACAAGAGACTCCAGCATCTTACACATGATATGGAGGACTGCTTCTCGGATGTAAGGGCAGGCTCAATGACTGTCACAAGCGAACTTATGGATGTCCTTTTTCAGGCGCTTGATGCTATCGAAGGCTATGTGAATTCGATCCAGGAGTCTACCGATGAAGGAGAAGAAGATAACGAAAACATTATTAACGAGATAAACCGTATAAGGAATGCGGCGACCGGAAAGGGTGATGCTGCTCCCGCAGCTGCTCCTGCAAAGGAAGACAGCAAGTCCGAGTCTGCTCCTGCAGCTTCTTCCGGCGGAGATGTTGATTCAAAAGCGTTATACAGATCGATGAAGCTTGACGAATCTGCGAAGGATGTAATGAAGGATGCCATAGCAAGCGGAAAGCATGCTCTCGGTTTCACTGTATTCATCGAAGAATCCTGCCTGCTCAAGGCAGCCCGTGCCTTTCTTGTAATAAAGGCTTTGGAGGATATGGGTGATATAGTAGCCACAAATCCTCCGGCACAGGATATCGAGGATGAGAAGTTTGAATTTAATTTCAGTGTCTTCACTATCTGTGATGAAACTATCGACAAGGCAAAAGAGGCTATGCTCGCTGTTTCGGAGATCGCAGATGTTGTTGGTGAAGAATTCAACGAAGCCGGCATAGATATGATAGGCGGCGAGGCAAAGGCCGCTGAGAGCACTGCTGAAGCTGCACCTGAGGCAGAGGCAAAGGAAGCTGAAGAGGCTCCGGTAGCAAAGGAAGAGACAGCTCCAGCTGTAAAGAAAGAAACGGCTCCTGCAGCAAAACAGGCAGCAGCCTCCAAGGCTCCGGCTGCAAAGAAACCCGTTATCTCAAAGACCATAAGGGTTGATATCGAAAAGCTCGATTCACTTATGAACCTTGTGTCCGAGCTTATCATTGCTAAGAACACCATTGTATCTGCCGCGGACAGCAGTGATACCTCCAATCAGGCACTTAATGAGCAGGTAGAATATCTGGAAAGTGTTACAACCAACCTTCACGAAGCGGTCATGAAGGTCAGGATGGTACCTATTGAAAGCGCCGTACAGAAATTCCCCCGTATGGTAAGAGATCTGGAAAAGAAGCTCGACAAGAAGATGCAGCTTACCATTACCGGTGAGGATACAGAGCTCGACAGGACTGTGGTGGACGAAATCGGCGATCCTCTGATGCATCTTATCAGAAACAGTGCAGATCATGGTCTTGAGCATCCTGATGAGAGGAAGGCAAGCGGCAAGCCGGAGCTTGGTACAATCTTCCTTAACGCTTTTCAGGATGGCAATTCCGTTGTTATCGAGGTAGGTGATGACGGTAAAGGAATAAATGTTGAGGCTGTCAGAGCCAAGATCGTAGAGCGGGGACTTGCTTCCGAAGAAACTGCGGCGCAGTTCACAGACAAGGAAGTTATTGATTACCTCTTTGATCCCGGATTTTCAATGGCTAAACAGGTAACAGATATTTCCGGAAGAGGCGTCGGTCTGGATGTCGTAAAGAGTAATATTGAATCCCTCGGAGGCGATGTCTCGGTTAAGACAAAGCTTGGTGAAGGAAGCACCTGGATCATAAGACTTCCTCTGACACTTGCCATAATCCAGGCTCTCATGGTCATTATCGGTGATGAAAAGTATGCTATTTCACTTGATTCCATTACCACTATCGAGAATATCCCTTCATCGGATGTAAAGCTTGTACAGGGCAAGGAAGTCATACAGCTCAGAGGTACGGTTATCCCGATAGTCAGGCTTTCGGAGCTTCTGGGTTTTGAGAATCCCAAGCAGAGCGACGATATGATCGTTGTAATAGCTAAAAAAGGCGATTCACAGGCAGGGCTCGTTGTGGATGAGCTTATAGGACAGCAGGAGATAGTCATCAAGTCTCTTGGAAAGTATATCAACAATGACAGGATGATAAGCGGTGCGACCA
>JAEEGL013380195.1_pt1 | contig 16469 bp, 18 predicted proteins | sample 9134231 | NCBI WGS metagenome assembly JAEEGL01 (sample SAMN16246548, study PRJNA631951) | gut metagenome | biome: gut microbiome; feature: rumen; material: fiber-attached | host: Bos | place: Iran: Karaj | collected 2018-10
GTTCAAGAAGAAGATTCAAATAATAATATTATCAATAAATTACAAATTTATTGTGGTGGTAATTTAATTGATGAATTGGTAACTAATGGTACAAATCCTAGTTTTACATTCTACGCAAATAGTGATGATTTATTAGTAAGTGCATCTTATAAAGACGCGAATAATAATAGCCAAATTGCTATGTATCGTAAATCAATTACAATAACTCAATATTAATATTAAAGGACTGTTAGATAAACTAGCAGTCTTTTTTGTTGTCCATTTTTTTACACACTATTTTTCGTATTATTATTACACAATAATAGTGGAGGTACATTTATGGATAAATTAGAATTATCTGAATTATTATTTTATGTTGAAAATCTATATTATAATTCTTTTTCTTATTATGATAGATTTTTAGCTATTAAGTACATTAAAAGCTTTATTTCATTTTATTACAAAAATGATATTGATTTATTTTTAGAAGATTTAACTGTTGGTGATTTAGGTTTTATTGAACCTGAATTTATACATGAAATAAAAAATGAAATAATAAAATGTGATTATTTTGATATTAAAGAATTATATGAAGAATTAATAGAATAAAAAAATGTCCATTTTTATGGACGAATTCTTCATTATAATAATTATTTTAAGGATGTGATATTTATGGATTTAATAGATGATGATTTTGGCACAATAGCTTTATTAAATGAAATTGAAGAAGAATTAGGTGTATATAGAGAAGAAATTAATAATCCAACTGATGATTATAAATTATATTATAATATGCATAGTTTATTTATTGTTGCTAAAGCATTAAATCTAAATTTTAATCCCAATAATAAAATTAAATCATGGAATACTAAAGAAGTATTTCAATTAGCATTAAAATTGAAAAATAAATTTAAAATTAGCTTTAAACAAGAAGAAGTAGATAAATTTTATTATTTTTTGTTTAAATACAATGATGAGACTTTTGAATTATGTTTATCCAAATTAAATAATTGTTTATATGCATGTTTTAGAAATAAATCTAATTATAGATATAAAAGTTATTTAGTTTCTAATGAAAAAGAAGTTTTTATGTGTTTTGGATGGCTATTTTAAAAGACAATTGAAAGGATAGGTGATTAAAATGACTTCTATAAATTTTTTAATGGATTTTAATTTAGAAATGTTTGATGATAGAATAATTTATTCCGATAAAGATTTTTACATATATGCAGGAATGTATGGAGAAGATTTAATGTTTTCTTATGTTGAGGAAACAAAACAATGGCATTTTAGTTCTTTGGTTTTAGATGTTTTTGATTTGAAATTTGGTGATGAAGGAAAATTATTATTACTTATAATTTATTGCTTTAATGGAATAAAGGATTTTAATATTAAAAAGAGTAATTGTAGAGATTTACAATCAGTAAAAATTGTTAGAAAATTTTATAATGAATATAAAAAAACAAATGATTCAAGATATTTAAATTTGTTAAAAAGAGAAATTGAGCATATTTTTTATTACGTTAGAAAAAAAAGAAAATTTATTGATTGGATAGTTGCAGGATATGATAAATCATTAGATGAAGTACCAAAGGAGAAAATAGATTTATTCTTAAATATTAGAAAGGAAGTAATAGAAAAAGAAAAAGCTGAAAAGAAAGAAGAAAAATTAAGAAGGAAAAGAAGACACAGGAGAAATAAGAACTATTATAACCTTTAGTTTATATGTTATAATCAAACAAATAAGGAGGAATATAAAAATGGAAAATGATAGAAATAATGAATATGATAAAAAATATATAGATTTTAAAAAATCATTTGAGTTAATTGTTAAAGAAGATAATAAAAAAAAGAAATATGTATTCAAATGTGATTACGATGATGTTGGCATATTTGATGTTAAATTTGAACTAACAGTATTGCCGCACCAATGGTGGGGTAATATAAAAAATCCAAAAGTTGTATTTTTAGCTATTAATCCAGGATATAAAGCCGGATCTGATGAATTGGACACTTTATTATTTGATGATTTGATTTTAAAAAATTATGATCCTTTAGAAAATAATTTCCAATATTTATTTGGAAATTGTGGTAATGGTAAAGCAGATATTTCATTTAGGTATAGCTCGACTTCATGTTGGTGGAGAAGTGTATTTGATGAAATAATACCTAATGATTTAGTAGATAGTGATAATGATACGATAAAAAGAATAAATAATAATGTTGGTTTTTTTAATTTGGTTGGATACCAAAGTAAAAATTCTCAGAATCTTTATTTTAATTGTACAAGCACAAAAAAAATTGTTAATTATATAAATAATCTTCCTAATAAAAACAATATTTTGTTTATATTTGTATGGGGAAAAAACAAGTGGGAGAATTGTGGCTTACATGTAAAAAATTATATTGAAATTAATAAGCCGCACAATATAACACAAAAAATTTGCGGTCAAAATAAATATTTAAAGATTAAAATAACAGATGAAAAAGATCGTAAAATTTTTCGTGGATTTTTAATGAATGATGAATTGGTTTATAAAGATTTTGAAGAATTTTTAAATAACTATAATACGCTTAAAGATTAAGCTATATTAATAAAAAATAGGAATAGGCTTTAGCTTATTCCTCATAATCTTTTAACATTAGTTTTGCATGTTCAATCATTTGTTTTTTCAAATATTCAGGCTCAATTATTTTATAATCTTCACAATATTGTAAAGCCCAATATAAGAATGCTCTATCATCAGTTCTTATATATGCATATAATTTATCATCTTCATTTTTTATTCTTGCATTTTTACCAAACCAATCATATATATTTTTAACTGCCGATTCTTCCTTAATTAATATTTTAGCATTAATTATTTCTCCACCAAACATATAAACATGATCATTTATATGCTTATTAATATTAAAATCTTTTCCTAAAGTTTTAACTTTTTCAATTGGATTAATATCTTCATTAGTTAATTTAATATCTTTAATGTAATCTATTCTAAAATTAGAATGATCATCATGACTACTAATATTACATATTAAATAATATTTACCAAAATTATTTATTAAAAAATATGGAGATACTTTATATTCATATCCATCTCTACGTTCAATTAATTTACCTTGTTTATCATAAGATAAATACTTGAATGTTATTTTTTTCTTTATTTTGATTGCTTCAGAAATAAAATCTATATTAGAAAAAACTTCTTTATTTTCTGTCCTAGATATTTCAGTAGATTTATGGATATAAGAATAATCTTTTCTTTGATATTTAGATAAAGAAGAATATAATTTTTCTGATATTTCTTTAGCTTGTTCAGCTGTAATTATTTTAGAAGAATATATAGCATCTATTAAGAATTTGATTTGTGTTTCATCAAAATCTCTTTCATCTAAGCATACTCCAGCTTTATCTTTATAAATATCATATCCTAATTCAGTTAATAATTCTAAGGTAGAAGAAATAGTTTTTCTTTCAATATCAACATTATAAATATTATGTAATTTATCAATAATATCTTTTTGTTTTAATAAATGATTTCTATCACTATATTCCTTTAAAATTTCTAAAATATAAAACATTGATAGTTTTTTATCGTACATAGATATCACCTAATTTTATTATATATTTGAATGGACTTTTTGTCCATTTTTTTGTGCATATAAATTGATAAAATATATATGAAAGAAGGTATTGCTATGATTAAATTCTTTATTCAAATTGATACAAGCTCTTATTATCAAAGTGATTTAATTGAAATATCAGAAGAATGCTTTAATAATGAATATTTAAAATGTAAAAAAACATTACATAAAAATATAGATTTTTTTATAAAGGAATTTTTTAATGAATTTGATGATAGAACAGAAACTGAATATATGTTTGGTTTTATACATACTTGCATATTTCTAATAAAAAAAGAATATAAATAATAATTGTCCGCTCATATGACATTAAACGTGGAGTGCTGAAAGGAAGCATCATTAGAAAACCGAGTAAGATAAAATACGCAAAGGGTAATGCTTTCCCTGCGTTATTAAAAAAATAAGGAGATATTTTTATGATTCTTAAAATGAAAGAAATAATTAGAAATAAAAACTTATATGAATATTCATCTATTGTTTCTAAAGATAGTAGTTATAAACTATATTTTGATAAGATTAGTACATATGGATTGATAAACATATTTGAAGTTATATCTTTTAGCTATGATATTGATTTTTTAGTTGGAATGATAAAAGATATTTTAGTTAATGATAATAATGTATTATATCTATCATCTAATTATTCAAAACTAGATATCTTAGATAAATTATTAACAAATAATTATGAAAATATTATAAGTGAATATAATTTATATATTGATGATTCTTATTATAATTTTTCATATATTAAATATATTGAAAATTCGATAATTGAATATGTAAGTAAAATTCAAAAAATTAATAATGATAATAAATTATCTAATAATATTGTTATAATAGATAGAATAATTGAATCAGATAATATGGATTATATTAAATTAAAATATATAGCAAAAAAATATAATGTAATTATAGTTGCGTTAAATAGTTTTGATAAAGATACATGTGAATTAATATATACTCGCTATGATTCAAAAATGATAAATTGGGAGTTCTTAGTATATTTGTTTGTTAATCGTTATACCAAACTAATAGATGTATCTGACTTAATAATGGTATTGTTGAATAAAGATTATCATATAGATAGCAATGAATGTATGTTGTATATAATATCTTATGATCATATATATGGTAATAGAGAATATAATTCAGGTATAGGTTTAACTTTTGACTTAGTAAAGAAATAAATGCTGTTGAGAATCAATAGCATTTTTTTGTTAAAAAACAATTTAGAATTTTAGCTAATAATTATAATGTATGCTATAATTAAATAATAAGGATATTTACGATTTTGGAGGATTAATTTTATGAATTTAAAAGAAGTATTTGATGAAAAATTTTATAACGATTTAATTAAATGTGATTTTGTTAAGGATATAGAAGAAATGTTATCTTTACCTCAAATGATTAATATCGATATTTCTGATTTTAAAGATATATCTAATGGTGAAGTTGTAGGTTCTATATCTCAATATATTAATGATGTTAATAAAGAAGAACTAGTAGTTAAAACTATAAATGATAAACAACCTAATAATTGTATAGTTAATATTGGTGGTAGGATAGATTTATCATTAAATGAAGCTAATTCATTAGTTGATAAAATAAGAAATAAATATAAAGGTTTAAATATTATATTTGGCTGTTATGTAAATGATGAATTAGAAGCTAAATATAAAATCCAAGCATTATTAACATATAGTAATAAATAATTTGTTAAACTTTTAATTTGAACTATATTAATTCTTGAGGTGAAAGAATTATGATAAATAAAAAATATATTGTTAATTTTAAAAATAATGATTTAAAATATTTAGATTCTAATATTGATTTTATTTTAAATGATATTCAAAATGAAAAAAGAAGAAATGATGAATTTGATTTTGAAATTGTTTCTTTATTTGATGGATGTGTTATTGATAATACTTTTTCTCTTATAATAAACACATTTGTTAAGGATATGATGATTGATGGAACTTATTATAATATTTATTATAAGAAAGGACAGCTAACTACTATTACAAAAGAATTTATCATTAATTTATTAGATACTAAAAATCGTAGTGTATATTATTATGATTATGATAATTATTATCAGATGGAAGGATTTTATTATAAATCTCAACATTATATTTTATTCTTTTTACCAAAAGAATTAATGTCTGATGATAAATATAACGAATATTTAGGTTTGGGTCCTGATTTTATGATTGGACAATTAAACCAGAATGTTATATTTAAGTATTTTATTCCATATTTATATTTAGATTTAGCTGAAGAAAATTTATTAGATAATAATGAATTTAAAGATATAACTAAATACAAAGTTGGTTTACATTAAGGGGGGTATTATATATGATAAAAAAATGTATAACTGAATTGTTTAGTGGAGATAATATTAAAGATGATATTAGAAATTATATTAATAGTAATATAAATAGACATAAAGTCATTGATATAAAAGAAGTACCATATAATAATTCTATTTTAGTCACTATAATATATGAGATAGATTCAGATGTAGATTATAATCAAATGTTAAAGGATATTGTTGATACAGCAAAAAAATTAGATGTAATATCAATGAATACTGTTCAAACTGAATTACAATTAGGTTTTAATTCTACATCTAAATATTTAAATTTATTGGAAGATTTAAATATTATATCTAAAGATAAACCTAGAAAATTATTAGTATCAAAAGAAGAAGCTTATAAAATTATTGATAATAATTATGAGGGGTAATTTATGGATTTGGAATACCAAATATTAGATGAAGATTTTAATAATAAAGATGCTTTTAGATTTATGTTTTATGATGGATTAAATTTTGCTGGTTCAATTTATAATGGTGTTGATTCTAGAACATATAATAATGGTGATCGTTATGAAAAATGTTTTGAAGTAGATGACAATCACGACATTTACAAAGTAACTATAAAATATTATGATAAAGAATCAGATACAACATATTGTTCATCTAAAGAAATAAATAAAGAAATTATTTATATGAAGAATGATACATCTATTACAAAAGAAGAATATGAAGCTTTCGCAAGAAATTTTATTAAAAAAAATTCTAAGTCAATCATAGAATTAATAAAAAATCTAAATAAGTAATGTGTTATAATTATTCATATAATTGTTTTTAAGGAGAGTGTATTAAATATGAGCTTTTCAGATCTTTTCAATCTTAATACCTATGATGGTGATATGTTTATTTATGGTGAGAATAAAGATTCTATATATGGAATAAAGAATGAATGTTTAGAACCAAATATGGATATTGTTATTCCTGATGGGACAAAAACTTTAAGTTTTAGTTTTGTTCAAAAAATTAATGCTAAAAGTATTTATATTCCTTCAAGTGTTGAAAGAATTGGATTATTATCTTCATTAAAATCAGTTGATAACATTATTATTGATAATAACAATCAATTTTATGGCTCATATGATTCTAATGTTATTGTTAATAAAAAGACTATGACATTAATATATGTTGCTAAAAATTTTAGAATCCCTGGAGGAATAAAGATTATTGGTAAAAAATGTTTTAGTAATAATAATGATATAACATCAATAATAATTCCAGACGGTGTTGAAATAATTGGGGATTCTGCATTTAGTGAATGTAAGAATTTAGAAAACATTACATTTCCAAACACTTTAACTATTATTGAAAGACATTCTTTTTCTCATTGTAAAAAATTAAAAGATTTTATTTTGCCTAATTCTTTAAAAAGAATTGAAGAATATGCTTTTGAAGAATGTATGAGTATAAAGAATCTAATTATTCCTGATTCTTGTGAATTTATAGGTGGAGTTGCATTTGAAAATTGTTTTTCATTAGAAAATATTGTATTGCCAGCTAATTTAAAAGTAGATTATAAAATCGTATATTATGGTATTGGTGTAGAAGATCCATTTGGTGATAATCCTACTGATCATGAATATAAGTTAAAAGGAAATATTTATAAAGATGGAATGTATATTGGTTCTAAAACTAACCCATATTATATGATGCTTACATGTGAAAATAATGGAAATACTTTAATTATTCATGAAGATACTAAAATTATTTCTAGTGATGTATTTTTAAATGCATTAGAAGTTACTTCAAAAATTAGAAAAATAATTATACCAAAAAATATAAGTATTATTCTTTATGAAAGTATGTCACATTATAAAAACGATTGTACTATTGAATACACGGGTACAGTAGAAGAATGGAATAAAATAGATATTATATTTATTAATGGTTCTGAACCGGGAGAGAATATCATAAATATTAATTGTATCGATGGTATTACTGAATTAGAAATATAAATCAAAGATAGGAGAAAGAATAATGAAATTTGGAACACATATTTATAGTGAACAATTAGAAAATGAATGTATTTATATTAATGAATTTGCACGAAGAATAATTCCATATCATTATCAAGATGATATTTTTAATGAAGTTAATAATGAAGTTGAAGTTATATTCGATGATAATTCAAAACCATATGTTCGTAATACATTTGATAGCTTTTTGGGTCTTATAGACGAATTATTTAATAAGTATAAAGATAGTAATAATGAAGCGATTTTAAATCTATTACGTCGTTTAAGTAGAATAGAAGGTATGAATAATATTTGTCCTGAAGATGTTTATTATGCATTATATGGGAATGAAATTATAGATGATGATGAATATTATGATGTATTAAGAAAATTGCGTAGAGAATTCGAAAATATCCATATTGGTTATGATGTTAGTGGTTTATATAATCATGATTATAAAAGAATCGTTTTGTTCACAAGAAATATCAAAGATTCGTTCGAAGAATATTTATCTGTATTTACTCATGAGTATTTTCATGCGATTCATCATTATATTTTAGATAAAACTAATCATGAAAGTCTTAATAGATATTACCATAATGTTATTTTAGAATCTCTTGCTAGATATTTTCAGATTGAATATTTAGAAAGTGTTGGATGTAAAATAGCTAATGATTTAAAAGATTCAATTAATAGATATAGTCCAATATTTTATCCATATAGTGGTGCTAAATATTTTTATGATTCTTATTGGGGTAAAATAGATTTTTTCAATGTATTTCATTTGTCTACACTTAATTTCAGGAATTCTTTAAAAGAATTAATTCGTGATCATTATGAATATGAACTAATATTAAAAATGAAGAATTATAAAATTGTTGGTATACAAAAAAGAAGTTCAATTCTAGGTATAGATAATAGTATTGGCTCTAATATCTACGATAATGATGATATATATGGTAATAATAATTCATCAAATTGTTCTATTAAAATTTATAAAGTGAAACAATCAAAAAGTTGGGCCAACGAAGCACCGAATGGATACATATTTGGTGGAGAACATTATAAAATGATTAACAATATAAAAAAAGGAGATATCATTTTACATGAATACCAAAGACAAATTGTCGCTTTAAGTATTGCTAAAACAGATGGATATCATTCTATGGGTGAATTTGGTAATTCTAGTGGATATTATGCCAGATGCTTATATGATATTTTGTGTAATTCATGGGATATCGATTATGGGCCTCAACAGGTATATATTCAATTATTAGATATTAATAGAGCTAGACATATTATTAATGAATTATCAAAGATTAATGATTTCGATGCAATCCTACATTTAATTAAAAAATTAATTGGATAGTATAATAATGCTATTAGTTTTAAAACTAATGGCATTTTTTTAATTATGGCGAAATAAAATTACCATGCTATAACTAAATATAACAAACATCGATTTATGGATGCTAATATGGATACTTGTAAACTGGATAAAATGGCAGAAGAATTATTCGAAAATATCGATACTGTAAAAGATATTTTTAAGACAAAAATAGTTATTGTCCCATTTTTGAAGATGGAGTCATATTTATTAATATTAAAAAATGCTAATTTAATTAGCATTAAAGAATACATAAATAAGGATTTAACATCATTATTTTCATTTGATTGTAGTTATGAGCATTATACATTTGCTACAACTGATACAGGTGCAAGACCTAAGATTTTAAAGAAATCATTTCCTGTAAATGTAATGATGGTAAATGAATAAAATATAAAGGTCCTCTTCTAAGAAGAGAATTTTTATTGTATAATTAACTAAATAGATTTTCGATTATTTAATAGTAATGAATGTGGAGGTAAAAATAATGAAAGTACCTAAATATAGTGAAATAACAAGAGAAGATATTATTAGAGCTATTGACATCTATAATAATAGCGATAGTAAAGCCAAATTAAAGAATTATATTTTAGTATACGAAGGCAATGACTATCCTTCAAAAGAAATTATAAGAATTGCATACAATTTGAAAAATAATGCTAATATAACTTCAAATGATTTATCTGGTGGTAAACAATGGATAAGTTTTTACGAAGATAGAGGTTTTGAAATTAAAGTATTAAATAAAGAAGATACAGTAGATAATACTAAAAATGAGAAACAACAAACTGTAAAAAACGAAACAGCATGGGATAGGCTACTGGAATTAAGAAAGAAAATCGAGAGTGAAAAATTTATTAATGAGGGAATGAGTAACAAAGACGAAAACAATGATAGAGAACCTATAAAAGTAGGATGCTATTTACAAACACCTGAATTAGTGAAGGATGGCTTTTTGAATGGTGCCTTATTAGATACTTTGAAAAATTATGAATGTGATATAATTGTATTTCCTGAATTTACTGAGTACGATCCATTTAAATTAAAAGCAAACACGTCTGATGTATTCAATACTTCGGACTTAAAAGAATTATATGACATAGTTCTAGCATTAAGTCAAAAATTGGACAAAGCTATAATGATATGTAATCAAGATAAAAACGGAGTTATTTTTTCTATATATGCAAATTATGGTGCAACTGGAAATGAAACTAAGGAAAAAGTTTATGTTAAATGTTCTTTCGATGAAACAAGTTTAATGTATAAAAAGAAGAATTTTAGTTCATATCTTTTGTATTTATCCGAATTTGATTTAATAAATTATAGGGGCTATAAAATTGGTATGACTATATGCGCAGATTGTAATTATAGATTGTATAGTGCTATGTATAAAAAAACAGATATTATTTTGAATGGAACAGGTGGGTTGGTTATACATAAAAAATGGTACATTCATAATAAGGCAAGAGCTATAGAAAATAATAGTTTTGTTTTTACAACGATGGGTCCTGGAAATAAAAAAGGTGAAAGAAATATAAATTGTGTGTTTGGATTTGATAAAAAAGGGAATTTGTTGAAAAATATTGAGCATATTTTTTCATCTGATAATGGTGGATTATATGTATATGACGTTAAAAATAGCATAACGGAAACCGTATCCGATTATTACAATTTGACAATTCAAAATGATTATGATTATTCTTTCGATTTAAACACTTACTCTTCATCGTCCACTATTAAAGGAAGTTCACCTTATGGTACATTATATTTAAACAAAGATAACATTATAATTTGTCAGATTAACGATAAAAATATATTTGATAATAAGAATACCTTATCTTTATTATACGAAGCAGCATGTTTAAAAAAGAGTCTCAAAGCAAAAACGGTTATTGTTATAAATAAATGGGATATTAATGATAAAAATGTGGATGTTATTTCGATTAAATATATATTAATGTCTTTATCGATTAGTGGCTTTTGCGTAACTGTATTTTGCGGTAAAGAAAATTTTTGTTTTCAACCAAGTAATAGATCTAAAGAAGTTTTACAAAAGCAAATTTTTGGAGGCATAATAAAGATCAAGTTAAACTTTGCTTCATTCAATTTATTTGCTAAAAAATCGAAAGAGATAAAAAATTCAAAAGTTTTAATTAGTATGTTATAAAATGGAGGAATAAACTATGATTACAAAAAAAAGAGTAAATGCAAAAGAACAAAAAGAATTATTAGCAAAAGTATTAAATGAATGCTACGGAAAGGAAAATGTTATTTGTAAGCAAAATGGCAATAAAGAAGTAGATTTCGAGTGGGGAAATATTAAGGAATCTACAAAGACAGAATACAGTGAAATATATAATGCACTATGTGATTATCGAGGATATACAGAATTTGCTAAACCAGGTAAAATAAAATGTGATTATTTCATTAGTAGTGGAGATAAGATTATTATCGAATATGATGAAGAACAACATTTTACTAAAGCAAGAAGTATTACATTTGAACATTATCCTAATAACTTTAAAATAAGATTCGATAAGGATAAATGGAAGGAATTATGTGAACAATTAGATAGGCATGATAATGTTCCTGCTTATAGAGATGAACAAAGGGCTTTTAGAGATGCTATTAGAGATATAGAAGCAGACAAAAATAAATATAAACTATTTAGAATTTATAATGGTCAATATGATTTTAATGATGAAAAAGATTTGGCTGCTTTTTGGTATGATTTAAAAGTTGCTATTTGCAAGTAGGTGTTTAGTTTGACAGAATATAAAATTTTATCTATGAAATCAAATGATATATACGAACGTATGTTTTTTGATGGAAATGGTAATAAAGTTAAAGATAAAAATTCATTAAAAATCGATTTAGACAAAGATAAGAATCTTTTTAGTTCTACTATGGATGATAGTTTAGAATTTAGATATTTAAACGAATTAATCAATATTAAATTAAAAGATAATAAATCATTAGAAAAAAAAGATTTTTATTATGAAGATTTGTTGTTACCAATAATTAATGTTTCTTTTAGTAAAGATTTATGGCCATATAAAATTATATATCCCAAAGAAAAAGATAATAAAGAATATATATATGTTAAAACTGGATTTAATAATGATAATTTAGTAAAAAAAGAATTGAAAGACAAATCTCTATATATAATAGGTGAAGAAGTAATAGCAGTAAAAACAAATTCCATAGTTGAAAAAAATCAATTAATTGAAGATAAATACCAAGATTATTTTATATACAATGAAGAAAAACATGTATATGAATACACATTTACTAGTAAAGGAAAAGTTTCTAAAAAATCATTGCGAAAAACGTTGTACGATGAGGGCTTTTCAGTTATTTTTGGTGAAAAAACAATTAATTATAAAAGATACAAAAGATCAAGTTCTAAAGCTAGGGGAAATAAGTGTTTGTTCATTGATGAACGACTTTTTAAAGAAATGAACGAATGGTCATATTTTCGTTTGCCAGTAGATGATCCCGAAGTAAAGAAAAAATTAGTTGAAATTGAGGCTTATAAATCATTAACCTTAAGCTCTATCGAAGGAACAATAGAAATTAATCCTAAAAGCATTTTAATCTTGCCTGATTTTAAATATAAATTTAAATCTAATTGTATAAACATCAAATTAGAGGAAACAAAAGATAATGAAGATAAAACAATGAATTGTTTAGTAGCAAAAGATGAAGAATGTGAGATAGAAAATAATTTATTTGATGGAGAAGGACTATTAGATAAATCGATTTTTAACACAAGCGATAAATATAAAAATAATAGTATGCTCTTATTAAGAAATAACTATTTTAAAAGTTGTGTTTTTAATACTGATTTAGAGCAATGGTTTAAAGATAATGGAATTTATGATGAAAAAAAAGATAAATTAAATCCTTTAGCTATAACTATGGCTAAGAATGTTAAAGATATAAAACTTGTTATTACTTATAGTAGTTTAAAATTCATGAAATTTGCTGACAAAGGGCAAGAAAGATTATTATGTTTTATATGGCTTTCTAATATCTCAAAAGTATTTGGTATTGTTAAGACAGAACATCCAGGAAAAAGATTTAGTGGCGAAATGGTAGAAACAAGTTATCAATTTTTGAATACTTTACAATTAGACGAGAAAGAGGCAAATAATTTAACAAAAGATTCATTTAATTATATTAAAATGATGCGCCCATATAAGGATAAGGAAAATCTTATTGAAAGTAGTGTTTTAAAATTTTATTTGAGCGGTGAAAAAGTAAAAGATAACACCGAAGTATTAGATGAAGAAATCGATGAAAATGATGAGTCTGAACAAGATGATGAAGAAGATGTAAATAAAGACAAAATTGATCAAAAAAATATGCTTTTGAATGAAAATGCAGCTGAAAAAATATACACAAAATTAAGAACTGAATTGTGCTACGAATTGTTAAAAATAAATGATAAATTTTCAAAAACTAGATTGTACGGAAATTATAGAAACACATTAACCAATTCTTTAAAAAATAATGCTCAAATAAATGGAAAAATATTGGTTAAAGGAACCAACGCAACTTTATTTGGTAATGGTTATGAATTTTTACAATATTTAATAGATAAGTTTGATGGTAAAACCACATTAATTAAACCAGGTGAAGTAGTTAGTAAAATGTTTAAGGCTGAAGAAAAATTATGTGGAGTAAGACATCCACATATTACTATGGGAAATCTTTATAGAGTTACTAATAAAATATATAACGAGTACAATAAGTATTTTAAATTAAATAATGAAATATTATGTGTAAATGCAATTGACGAAAACATTCAATTTAGATTAAACGGTTGCGATTACGATTCTGATTTTGTGACTATTACTAATAATGAAATAATATATAATGCTATTGATAAAAATTACGATTTATTTAAAGTTCCAGTTAATGGTGTGCCAGAAACAAAGCAAGAAGGCAAAAAACTTTATATTGTTGATAATAAAATTGGAAACAACCAAGTTGGAAGTATAACAAATTTATCTCAACATTTAAATAGTATTTTTTGGGATTTGACTTCTAAGAATGTCGGTATGGATATTCGAATGGATTTATATAAAGATATTTGTATACTTGCTATATTATGTGGTATGGAAATTGATAAAGCAAAAAGAAATTATGATGTAAATGTAAATTACGAAATAAATAAAATAAGAAAAAAATGGTTAAATGACGAATATAAGAGTTATCCTAGCTTTCTTGCGAATATTTCCAAAGATAAAAAAGGTAAAACATATAATGATACATTTAAATATAATACAACAATGACATTTATAAATGATGCAGTTTTTTTGTTTGGTACATCTAAAAATTATATTGATATAGATAACATAATGAACTTAGAGTATGTTAACAATTCTAAAGACTGTACAGAAAAGGCAATTAAATTGAAAAATATTATAAAAACTCATCTAGATATTATTGAAGATAAAAGAGTTAATTTACCTTTGACAGACGATATAGAAGAAAATATTAAGCTTAAGAAAGATTTTAATGATTTTGTTAAAGAGGAATGGTTTAAATGCTATCAAGAGGCATATGCTCCAGGGGAAAAATTATTAACAAAATCTTCAATTATAAGAAAATTTGTCGAACTTATAAAAAATGAAACTGATAAAACTATAGATAACTATTTATGGACATTGATATATATATTATATTTTGCTAAGAAAAATCCAACAAATAAATATAATGTTTTATTCGATGAAATATTAAAAACAAAAAACAAGCCAAAGCAACTAGTATTAGACGAAAATGGTGATATAAAAATATATAATTATATGTTTAAATGTGAATAAAATTACAACAGATTTAAACTATTATACTAAGTATAATAAAATCATATTATGTTCCTTCTTAGAAATAAGGAGGAATAATTTTATGAATAATTATTTAAATGAAATTGCAGTATTAGGAAACGACAATAGAAGATTAGCAATTGAAAAGATATTAAAGGATAATAATATTAATTTTCAAATTATTGGTAATACAACAAAAAATATTGTCGTTTCTTTTAATCCATCTAATGAAAAATTAGTTATTGGAGCTCATTATGATGCATTTTATTATGGTGCAAATGATAATGCATCTGCATGCTGTATTCTTTTAAATTTAACATTAGATTTAAAGAATACTACTAAATCTATTGATTTTGTTTTCTTTGATAAAGAAGAAGCTGGTGGAATTGGTAGTAGAGAATACATTAACATTGTTGGTAGAAACAATATTAAAGGCATGATTAATTTAGATATGTGTGGATTAGGAAATAATATTCTTTTAACATATAATAAGATCAACAAATTATCATTTGATTTTAATTGTATGGAAGATATTGTTTCTGATAAGAAAGCTATTGTATTAAAGCAATTACCTTTTGGCGATTATAATAATTTCGTTTCTAACAATATCCAATCTATATTTATTATTAATTCTACAGATAGAGATAAAGATTGGTTTAAGGGTAATACTAGTTTCTATCCTGATTTTGCAAAGACTATGCATCAAATTACTGATACAGTAGATACTGTTAATTTATTAGGAATTGAAAATATTTATATGTTTATTAAAAAATACATAGCGTAAAGGAGCAAAATGTCAAAAATTAAAATTTATAACGAAGTTCAAGAAATTAAAAAAGGTTCAAAGGGAACCACTATATTAGTAGAAGATAAAAATATAGTAGATGCATTATACGATATAGAAAAAAGTAACCCTAATTCAAATATTTCTGTATTAGATCATGCGTGCTATAAAGAACCAGCACCAATGTTTTTAAAAGGATATAGTGGTATAGAAGAATCATTATGCCAAAACTCAGAATTATATAATATATTAACTAGTAGCGATATGGTTAGTTTCTATAAATATAATTCTAAACATTTAAATAAAGGTTTATATCTTAACAGAGGTTTTTATATAGAAGATGTTAAATTTAATAATGGTAAAACATTTAACATTATAGGTGCGACATCTCCTAATAGGGAAATGGTAATAAGATATAAGCGTTTTACAGAAAAGGAAAACGAAGAAGCATTATATAGTAGATTAGATTTTATTTTATCCATTGCATCTATAAATAATGTTGATATATTAGTAATGA